>ERZ1740070.48-NODE-48-length-88826-cov-16.330434_pt1 | contig 88826 bp, 80 predicted proteins | sample MGYA00581734_ERZ1740070 | MGnify/ENA primary metagenome ERZ1740070 (study PRJEB43018, sample SAMN04849744) | marine metagenome | isolation source: floating plastic debris | place: Pacific Ocean | collected 2008-09-01 | study: EMG produced TPA metagenomics assembly... | reverse complement strand
TAACTAATCAAGTCTTGATAGCGATTAGTACGACTGATCAATAAGATGATCACTATCTCATACTTTGCTAGATTTTGTTGGTACCTTAAATTTTGATCTGCCGTTACTAAGACTGTAAAACCGTTCCCACGCATCAATTTTAATAGCTCACCGTTCTTTGTCGAACTCCAGCCTTCGTCACTTACGGTACTTAAAGGAATTGACTTGTTGAAACGATACTTTAATCTAACAGGCAGGTTTTCGTCAAGCAGCAGCTTCACCAGGATCAGGATTTATTGTAATAATCGTTTCTGCCAGAGATAATACTTTCAATGTTTGTTCTTTTGACACCGATGGAAAGTCTATTAAAAAGTCCTCCAGACTATCGCCTGCCTTTAGGTAATCGAAGAGGTTTTTGATTGGAACCCTAGTATTATAAAATACTGGTGTTCCGCTTAAAACATCAGGTGATATGGTAACTAACTGATAACTCATATATGGTACTAAATTAAATGTTTCTTTTGAGTATTCGAGGATAAGCTCTAAGGGATACGTTTTCAGACTTAAAAATTAGCTTATCTAGTGATTTCAATTAACATAAAATACATTTGCATCAAACTTTCAACCCTTGTATAAACACATACTTCGCCCTATCCTTTTCCAGTTCGATCCTGAGAAAGTACATCATTTCACCTTTTCGCTGGTGAGTTTTTTAAGTAAAATACCCGGTGTTTCTCAGCTATGGAAAGTTATATATAGCTATGAGTCAACTAAGCTGGAGAGAAATCTTTTCGGATTGAGGTTCAAGAACCCCGTGGGTCTGGCTGCAGGATTTGATAAGGATGCCAAGCTTATTGATCAATTTTCGGCTTTCGGCTTTGGTTTTATTGAGATTGGCACCATTACCCCAAAGGCACAGTCGGGTAATGACAAACCCAGACTTTTCAGACTGCCAAGAGACAAGGCCATTATAAATCGTATGGGTTTTAATAACTCGGGAATGACCGCGGCCATTGAAAGATTAAAAAAACGCAAGTCAAAAGTCATAGTAGGGGGCAATATTGGTAAGAATAAGGTTACTCCAAATGAAGATGCCACCGATGATTATATTGTGACCTTTGAAGGTCTTTTTCCATATGTAGATTACTTCGTAGTAAATGTGAGTTCACCAAATACGCCCAACCTAAGGGCGCTTCAAGACAAGGAACCTTTGACACGTCTACTTTCTCAATTGCAAACACTGAACAATAAAAAACCAGAAAGAAAGCCATTACTGTTAAAGATAGCGCCGGATTTAAGTGAGGAACAACTAGCTGATATTGTGGAAATTGCCAAAGAAGTAAAACTCGACGGACTAATAGCAACTAATACAACCATCTCAAGGGAAGGTTTAAGAACCGAGATGGCTAGTGTAGATCAGATAGGTGCCGGGGGACTAAGTGGTCAGCCTTTAGCAGATCGTTCAACCGAGGTTATCTCTTTTTTGAGCGATAAACTTGGCTCTGAATTTCCAATTATTGCAGTCGGCGGTATCATGTCTGAACAAGATGCTATTGATAAAATTAAAGCCGGAGCTTCCCTTATTCAGATTTATACAGGGTTTGTTTATGAAGGGCCGGCTATTGTTAAGCGACTAAATAAGGCAATCGAAGACCTTTAGAAAGGTAGAAAATTCATTAATTTCGCTTATCAGATACGAACCTGATAGGTTTGTTTATTTTTTAATCCGATAGAGCGTTATTTTTTTACTTGCTCTCATTACCAGGAAATGGCCAAAAACACATATAAGTCAAATACTTTCAAGCAACCAAAGAAGAAAAGTAAAGGCAAAAAGTTAAGTCTTGAAATTAAGTTTCTGAAAGACAAGCGATTTCAGCTAACGGTTGGATTCTTTCTATTGCTCAGTTCATTATTTTTGTTTGTCTCGTTTTTGTCTTATTTATTCACAGGTAAAGCGGATCAAAGCGTTGTTGGGGCTGTTGGAGACACAGGTCTCATTCAATCCGGCAGAGAAGCTGAAAACTGGCTAGGCCTTTATGGAGCTATTATATCTCATAAATTCATTTTTGCCTGGTTTGGCCTAGCTTCATTTTTAATTCCACCCTGGCTTTTTGTATTAGGATACCGCATAGTGTTTAAGCGAACGTTGGTTGCATTGTTTTCAGCCACAACATTTACCTTATTCTTCACTATATGGGTTAGTATTTTATTCGGATATATGGTCTACAACTCTGAGGGAGTTTCAGAATGGGGCTTTCTTGGTGGAGGTGTAGGTTATGAGATAGCATTAGTATTAGAAGGCTTAATAGGTTGGGGTACTTTACTTCTTTTGATCTTCTCATTTTTGGTCTTTGTTATCTACTTTTTCAATGTTACCACTTTATTGGGCTTCAAAGGTGTACTGAAAGATGGTGTAGTGGATATTGAGAAAAATATTGGAAGCGCCGTAGAAGACATCAAAAAGCTTGAGGATGAGGTGGTTAGTGATGATTTAATAGATGAAGACGCTTCATATCCTGATGAGGAAGATCAATGGGTTGTGAAAAATAAAAGTGAGCTTCTTTTTGATAAAAAAGAAACACTTAAACCAAGGCCAAAAGAGGAGCCAACAAATTTAAAGCTGGATGTGACACTCCCTGAAGAAAAGCCAAAAGCTCAACCGCCGAAAAAAGAAATTAGTGAACCTTCATTCTCTGTTGAACAGGAAAAAACAGAAGAGCAAAAGGCGGTCTCACAGGAAAATTATGATCCCACTCTTGACCTTGGATCGTACAAATATCCAACCTTAGATCTTTTGAATGAATACGATGGTGCAAAAGTGCAAGTGACTAAGGAGGAGCTGGAACAGAATAAAGATAAGATCATTGAAACTCTTGTCAACTTCAAGATCGGTATCACAAGTATAAAAGCCACCATTGGACCTACGGTTACCTTATATGAAATTGTACCAGATGCCGGAATCAAGATCTCCAAAATAAAAAACCTGGAGGATGATATTGCACTAAGTTTAGCTGCCTTAGGCATACGAATTATAGCTCCTATTCCAGGTAAAGGGACCATTGGTATTGAAGTGCCAAATAAGAATCGGGAAATGGTGAGTATACGCTCGGTTTTGTCTACTGAGAAGTTCATGAAGAGTGATAAAGAGCTTCCAGTGGCATTGGGCAAGACGATATCGAATGAGGTGCATGTAATTGATTTGGCAAAGATGCCGCACTTACTAATGGCTGGCGCTACAGGTCAGGGTAAGTCGGTTGGACTGAATGTTCTGTTAACGTCGCTTCTATACAAACGACATCCATCCCAACTTAAGTTTGTATTAGTGGATCCAAAAAAAGTGGAGCTCACCCTTTTTAATAAGATAGAAAGGCACTTCTTGGCAAAATTACCGGGTAGTGAGGAAGCCATAATCACCGATACCAAAAAGGTAGTTCATACATTGAATTCGTTATGTATTGAAATGGATCAACGGTATGATCTGCTCAAAGACGCCGGAGCGCGGAATTTAAAGGAATACAATGCCAAATTTGTTTCTCGTAGTTTAAATCCACAGAATGGGCATAAGTTTTTGCCATACATTGTGCTGGTCATAGACGAATTAGCAGATTTAATGATGACCGCCGGCAAAGAGGTAGAAACTCCTATTGCAAGGCTGGCTCAGCTGGCTCGTGCTATAGGAATACACCTGGTAGTTGCTACCCAGCGACCTTCAGTAAATGTAATTACCGGCGTAATTAAAGCCAACTTCCCTGCGCGTCTGTCCTTTAGAGTAACTTCAAAAATCGATTCCAGGACGATTCTTGATGCCGGTGGCGCTGACCAGTTGATTGGTATGGGTGACATGCTGTTTTCACAAGGTTCAGATGTTATTCGTTTGCAATGTGCCTTTGTAGATACACCGGAAGTAGATAAAATATGTGATTTTGTTGGTTCGCAAAGAGGTTACGAGACGGCCTACATGCTTCCTGAATACGTAGGTGAAGATGAAGGCTCTGGTGTAGGAGATATTGACTTATCGGACAGGGACACACTTTTTGAAGATGCGGCCAGGCTTATAGTCATGCACCAGCAGGGCAGTACTTCATTAATCCAGCGTAAATTGAAACTTGGCTACAACAGAGCTGGCAGGCTTATTGACCAATTAGAAGCTGCAGGTATTGTGGGTGCATTTGAAGGAAGTAAGGCTCGAGAAGTTCTTATTCCTGATGAGTATAGTTTGGAACAATTATTGAATGATTTAGACTAACTTTGCACGGCTTGCAAAGAAATTAAAATATTATATTGGTGAGTGGTTTGGTAACTTAAGGGGTCGCTCACATAAAAATAGACAGATGAAAAAAGTAATAATTCTGGTGGCGTTGGTATGTGTTGGAATGGCGAATGTTTTTGCGCAGTATGACCCTGAGGCAAGAACAATTCTTGATGGCATGAGTGATAAGATAAGGTCCATTAATGCTTACAGTGCGGATATAAGCAATTCGTTGATCAACGAAGCTGATGGCATAAATGATAAATTTGAAGGTAAAATAGTTGTTCAGTCAGACAAATATAGACTTGAACTGGAGGAACAGGTAGTGATTAACAATGGAACAACGGTCTGGACATATCTACCTGATGTAAATGAAGTGAATATTGATAACTATGATCCTGACGAAGATGAGATCACACCCTCTAAAATCTATGATGCATACAAAGAAGGCTATAAGTACATTCTTTTAGGTGAAGAAACCAAAAATGGCGTGATGTGTAGCGTCATTGATCTGGTTCCTAATGACAAGGATGCTCAGTTTTTCAAAGTAAAGCTCTTTATCTCAAAAAGAGATAACCTCTTAAAAGGATGGACCATGTTTGAAAAGTCAGGTAATAAATATCTATATGAAATTAATAATTTCAATTCTTCAATTAGCGTAAGAAGTAGTGATTTCGAATTTGATCCCACCAAATATCCTGGAGTTGATATTATTGATTTGAGATAAGATAAAACCTATTAGCAACCTACGTCACCTCCTGAGCTGGAGATTTTAATAGTTTCTTTAATAAACTCCTTGATTTTCGATTGAGACAGGTCGCTTGTATTTTTAAAGCGTATACAACCTTTGCCCATATTCAGCCCTTTGAGAAGTGCACCGGAAGGATCAACTTTTTTATGATCCCCAACATATAAGCTGACGTAATTTTTTTGAGCATTGAGGTGAAATATTGTTTTTTCCTGATCACGAAAGGCAAGCATTTTGTATTCAATTATTTCCTTCAACCCTTGATCAAGTATTAACTTTCTTATTTCTATCAGCGTTTCTTTCCGCCAGTCTTGATCTAGACAAGCGAGGAATTCTTGTGGATTACTTGCTGAATATTGCATAAGCCCTAATTATCTGCTCAATTTAATACGATTTAGAGAAATAAAAAAAGGAGCCATATGACTCCTTTTTTATCTAGGTTAAATAGGAGCTACTTAAATGTTACTCTCTATTTACTTCTATCGAATTAGATAGCTCATATACTGCACCACTTAAGTCGCTAACATTATTGCCTACCTCTAAGCCGGTTAGACCTTCGGCATATGTAATGTACCATACAAGGCAAACACCTACTCCGGCTCCATCAAAATCGACATCAGTGAAAGATCCTGGCAAACCAAGAATATTGTTTGCGTCATCTGTCACTACCCAACCGCTCTGGCCTGCTACAGAAAACCCACCGTCCATTGTTATTGCTCCTGCTTGTATATTATCAGCATTTCCATCGCCTACTGTAAAGGTAAATGGACCTCCCATCAATGTAGGGGCGTCAAGTCTGTATACGGTAATTGGATTTGACAACGCAAACACTCCGTCTAAATCACTAGCATTCATGCCCACTTCTAGTCCTGAAAGCCCTGATTTGTATGATATATACCAAACCAGGCATGCTCCCGGACCAGCTTCATCAAAATCGGGAGCAGTAAATGTTGGGGGAAGTCCTAGAATGTTCCCTACATCGTCAGTAACAACCCAACCGCTTTCGCCTAAGTCTGTTCCTGATGATTCGATTGTAATGTCACCAGCGGCAAGGTTATCCGCAGTGCCGTCTACAATGAAATTGAAAGGTCCGCCGGAAATTACCGAAGAAACTACTCTATAAACCGTAATCCAGTTTTCGGAGATTTCTTCTTCTTCATCATCATTCAAAGTAGATATGTTTTCTCCGACGACAGGATCTGCTAATCCTCTATACGACCAACCCCAGATATGGCATATACCTTCAGCTGCACCCGAAAGATCAACTGTAGCATTATCTCTGTCTTCAGGATTTGCCCATCCAAGGATGACGTCGTCAGCGTCAGTAATGATATACCAGTAGCTCAAGTTATCCGCTGTACTCGTAGTATTAACGCCGTTAAATGTAAGTTGGTCAGTTCCAACTTCACCGACTGCAGTTGTAGAACCATCCATAAGCGCTACCATACCACCATCAGGCGTTTCTCTATTAACGATGATCCAGTTTTCAGAAATTTCCTCTTCGTCATCATCGTTCAAAGTAGATATGTTTTCTCCGACTACAGGATCTGCTAGCCCTTTGTACGACCACCCCCAAATATGGCATACTCCATCCGGTGCGCCTGAAATATCAACAGTTGCATTATTTCTATCTTCCGGGTTTACCCAATCTAGAATGTTATCATTAGCGTCTGTAACTATATACCAGTAACTAAGATTTAAAGCTGTACTAGTCGTAGTTACTCCGGTAAATGTAAGTTGGCCGGTTCCTGTTACACCTGTTGCTGTTGTGGCTCCGTCTGCTAGAGATACCATACCTCCGTCAGGCGTTACTCTGTTTACAGTAATGAAATTATCAGAAATTTCTTCTTCTTCATCATCGTTCAAAGTAGAGATATTTTCTCCTGCTACAGGATCTGCTAATCCTTTGTAAGACCATCCCCAAATACGGCATTCACCTGCAGGCGCACCTGAAATGTCGACTGTTGCATTATTTCTGTCTTCAGGATTTACCCAATCAAGAATGTTGTCATCAGCATCAGTAACTATATACCAGTAACTAAGGTTTACAGCTGTGCTGGTAGTGGTTACTCCAGTAAATATAAGTTGATCAGTTCCTGTGGCTCCTGTAGCTGATGTAGTGCCATCTTCAAGAGATACCATACCTCCGTCAGGTGTGTCTCTGTTAACAGTAATGAAATTTTCAGAGATCTCCTCTAATTCATTATCATTTAAAGTAGAAATATTCTCTCCGACTACAGGATCCTCTAAACCTCTGTAGGACCATCCCCATATACGACACTCACCGGCAGGTGCGCCTGAAATATCAACAGTTGCATTATTTCTATCTTCAGGATTTACCCAATCAAGGATATTATCATCAGCATCTGTAACTACATACCAATAACTAAAATTTAGCGCTGTACTGGTAGTTGTGACACCGGTGAATATAAGTTGATCAGTGCCTGTTACACCTGAAGCCGTTGTGGAACCATCAGCAAGCGACACCATGCCGCCATCAGGTGTTTCCGTAATACCTGAATCGTCATCGTCATCACCGCAGCTTGCAAGTCCCAAGGCAGCCAAAGTCATGACGATCAAAAATGATTTGTTAATTAATTTCTTCATGATATTTTGATATATTGATTTTGACTTCAAATCAAGTAGAGAAAGATTGCGGCAATATCACGGAAATATCACAGAAGTATAACAGAGATACTAACTAATTGATAAACAGGAGGTTATTATTTATTTGATGAAAGAATTACCCGATAAATAGGAAAGTTTTGTCAGCAACCTGACAGAGAATACATTCTAGTTCTCGCTTTTTTGATCGGGCTGTTTTTCAAGATCAAAAAGATCATTCAAGATATCGATGAGTGTTTCTGCTTCTCCTCGTTTACAGGCTGCTTTGAGCTGAAGTACAGGAAGTTTCATCACTTTCTGCATCATGCTCTTGGTTAATTTATCAGCAAGTTTGGCTTCCGAAGCTTCGGCATCCTTGAGGTAGCGTTCAAGTTCTTGCTGACGTATGCTTTCAAGTGCGTTTTTAAGCTTTTTGATGGTTGGTGACACAATCATCTCTTTCGACCAGTCATCGAAGTCGATAAGCGCTTCATCAATTATTTGCCTGACATGAGGTATAGCTTTCTTTCTCGTTTCCAGTGCTTGTGAAGCTTTATTATTAATGTTATCTACATTGTACACCAGTGCACCGGGTATGCTTTCAATGTTTTTATCAATACTTCTAGGTACCGCCAGATCTATGAAGTATTTATAGGAATGCAAATCAAGTGAGTCAACAAAGTCTTTGGTTAAAGTCGGCTCATCTTTTGCCACTGAACATATAATCACATCTGAATTAGCGACGGCTTCTAGAGCATATTCATAGGAAATTACCTCAAAACCACATTCAACAGCCAACTCATCAGCTTTTTGTCTGGTACGGTTTGCAATTATGACCTCGTAATTTCCTTCAGTTAAGTGCCTACATACATCCTTACCTATTTCACCTATTCCCAGAACAAGGACCGTGGGTTTAGTAATACCCGTAGTCACCTCCTCAACCAGCTCTTTAGTGGCATATGAAACCGATGCTGCTCCGTCTCTAAAAGGAGTTTCCTGAACCACCCTTTTGTTAGTGAAGAAAATAGTATGAAGTAATCTATGAAGAAATGGGCCGGCCATATTTTCATCTGCACTCCATTGGTAAGCATTCTTTACTTGATTGATAATTTGTAAATCACCGATGACCTGGGCCTCTAAACCCAATGAAACATTAAACAAACGTTTAATGGCAGTACTATTTTCAGTAATTGAAAAGAAGAAATCGACAACATCAGTGTAGTTAACTCGCTTGATCAAGCACAGGCCCTTAACGAGCTGTTCCGATAAATTATCATGATGATTGTAATAAATTTCAGTACGATTACAGGTACTTACGGCTAACACGTCTGACGCATTGGTGAAATCTCGCGTGAAATCAAGAAGTCGCTTGACCTCAGCCTCGCTAAGGGTAAGCTGTTCCCTAATGGCTATGGGTGTAGCTTCGAACGATATCCCTACAGATTTAAAAGAATTTTCCATTAACTATATCAGCGTTGCAAATTTAGCCATTAAGCACTTTCTTTAAAAGCTTAACGCTTATTTGGAAATACTAAAAATAATTTTTGATTTCAAAACTAACGAGTGTCAACAACTCAAAACCTGATAAAAATCATGGTAAATTTTGATTAGCATGATAGGTACTAGCTTAAATAACCTTTAAATAGAATTAATTCAAAATGAAATAGTCTTTAATTGCCTTTTGTCTATTTTTATTCCTACTGATGGCATGATTAGCATCTAATTAAAAAATGAAAAGGCTAACAAAATGGTTAGGGTTATATTTTAATATTTCAAGATCTGAGTCCAATGGATTCGTAATCCTGATGTTATTGATGCTAATTATAACAGTCACTGTTTTTTGGTATGGCGCCGGGTCAAGCCAACGACCGTTAACCTTGGATGAATCTCTTCTTGATAGTTTGCTTATTTCCATCGAAAAGAATGCCCAAATTGATTCTATTGATGTTCAACCTCAATTTTACAAGAAGTTTAAGTATCAAGACTACCCCGGTAAAAGGAAAAGAACACACCAATTTGAGCCTTTGCCAAAATATGAACCAAAGAGTATTGCTAAGTTTGATATTAATGCCGCTGATACATTACAATTGAAGCAATTGAAGGGAATAGGCACGGTATTGTCCAAACGTATTGTTAAGTACAGAAATATTTTAGGCGGTTTTGTGACCTTAGATCAGTTATCGGAGGTTTACGGGTTAAAGGACAGCGTACTATTGCAATTGGATTCCATGGCATTCATTTCGCCCGAATTTCAGCCAAAGAAGATAAACATAAATACGGCTATCCTGGATAGTTTGAGCAGACATCCATATATAAGGAGACCTCTTGCACGCGCAATAAACAACTATAGATTTCAACATGGAGATTATTCCAGCGCTGTTGACCTGAGTAATATTAGGCTCTTAGACTCGTTAACTTTGATCAAGATCACACCTTACATTAGTTTCTAATTCTTCATATTGCAGAGTTATTAAATGTTTAATGCGCGAAGTACTTAAATCATATCTCAAGAGACTGGCAAACCTTTCGGGGAATAACAGGTCTCTATTACTTCGCCGGCTAACCTCAGATCAGTTTCTTGATTTATATGATCTGAATTTCATTCATGATGAGGGTACCTTTGGTATCGTCGAGCAACTTGTGGCCATGAGGTCTACAGTATTATGCGACTACCTGGATAGTCGCCATGAGGACACCAACCTGGTCAGCAGACGGTTGAAGAGACTACAGCGGATAGACAAGTTTCTTCAGGAAGAGCGAGGTTCGAAAGACCTGTATGTTGGTTGGCCTTTTGTAAAAGGTAAACTAAGTGATGGTACTCCAATAAGATGCCCTTTACTTTTCTTTCCTATTACTATCGATATTAACAAGGAAAAATGGGTAATGACCCCGCGCAAGCATGAAGGCGTAACGTTTAATAAGGCTTTTTTTCTGGCCTATGCGCATTATAATGGTGTCTCACTTGATGATGATTTTCTTGACCGGGGTTTTGAGGATTTTGATGATGAAATGACCGTTTTCAGAACCAGCTTATATCAGCTTCTCAAAGAAAGTCCGGTAGAGATCAATTTTAATCAGGAAAACTTTCAAGATAGTATTTCGGCATTTAAGGATTACAAAAAGGATGAATTTGAAAGGGAACATACCGATGGCGAACTGAAAATGTTTCCGGAAGCTGTTCTGGGAATTTTTCCACAGTCAGGCTCACAATTGGTGCCGGATTATACCAAACTAATAGAAAGCGCTGAGTTCAACGATTTAGAGGAGTTTTTTGCTGAGCGTGTGGTAAAAGATAAAGAAGAGATACAAGGACTAAGAAGATTCTCTTTTCTGGATAGCGTAGAAGAGGAGAAAATGATTACTCCATTTAAAATGGACGCCCATCAGGAAAATGCAATTAAAGCTATTAAGAAGGGTAATTCTGTAGTTGTTCAAGGTCCTCCCGGCACCGGCAAATCGCAGCTCATATGTAATCTTATCGCAGACAGTGTGGCTCTCGGTAAAAAGGTTTTAGTGGTTTGCCAAAAAAGAGCTGCGCTAGACGTAGTTTATGAAAGACTTAAGGAGGTAGATCTCAATGATTTTGTAAGTCTGGTCCATGATTTTAGAAATGATCGTTCGGATATATATAACAAAATTGCCCGGCAGGTCGCAAGAATAGAAGAGTATCAGATGACTAATAATGGGTTAGACAGCATTCAACTGGAGCGAAAATTCCTTCAGACCAGCAGGCGCATTGATCAGCTGACTACGGAGCTTGAAGAATTTAAGTTTGCGCTGTTTGACGAATCTGAATGTGGTATTTCTGCTAAAGAGCTGTACCTGACTTCAGACCCGGAGGCGGCTACGGTAAGCCTGAAGCAAGAACATTCACAATTTCATTTTCAAGACATAGAAGCTTTTAACCGCAAGTTAAGATCCTATGCTTCTTATGCCGTAGTCCAGCGTAAGCCAAATTATCCATGGAAAGAAAGAAGGTCATTCACAAATTTTAGTGCAAGTGATGAGAGGGCCATTGTAGAAGTACTGGAGGACATTCCTACTTACCAGAAAGAAATCGGAGACATGTTGGAGTCCGAAATAGGATCCAGGCTCTCGATAGGAGACTGTGAATATTTCTTGACCAGGCGAAATTTCATAATAGAAATGCTGGGTATTCTGAAAAATGAACAGGCATATCGTCTCTTTCAGCATATGGTTGGCCACCCTGATGATGATACCAGCGTTTTATGGCTTTCAAACACCGAGCGTGTTTTAATGGAGTGTTACAAAGGCGTAGGCCCTGAACTTTCATTACCGTCTGAAAAGCTAGGCGTTTTTCAAGAAACGCTGCAGAGAAACATGGATGCAAGGCGTAGCATTTTTAAGTTCATTCAATGGCGTTTATTTTCAAAGGACAAATACTTTATTAAGCGGGTATTAGCTGCCAATAACCTTAAAAGGAATAAGGAAGGTTTTAATACGATGGTCGAAAAAATTGATAATCGATTAAACCTGGAACATAATATTTCAAAACTCAGAGAGCAGGCATGGCTTAGTGAGATCCCGAAACAATACGAAAAAGTACATTTTCAGAATTGGTTTTATGTTCTAAAGCTAACGGTCAAGGCTAAGCTTATTTTTAGTTCGCTCCGAAATTTCAAAGAATTTTTCAATGTTCAGAAACTATCGTTTATCGAGTTCCAAGATAAGCTGGAGAGGATCTATCAGCTAATTAAGGACATTCCGGATCGGAAAATAAAGTGGCTTACTTATTTGAGAGAATCCCAAATAGCGCGGGTGCTTGAAAGTCAGGAAAATTTAGATGGCCTGAAGTCTAGCCTTCGCAACGACTTTGATTCTTTATGTGAGTTTGACAAACTCCGTGACCAAATGGAACCACATGAGTTACACGCGTTAGAGCGAATAATGACAGAACTTGGAGATGATGCCACACCTGAAGGTGTTCAACAACTTTTTCAAAATAGTATCAGATTGGCCTGGATTGAGCATATAGAAGCTAAGTATCCAATTTTAAGATCGGTTTCCTCATCAAAGTTTTTGACCGATGTGGCAGAATTACAAAGTTGTGTACGGGATAAGTTACAAGTAAGTAATGAGATGTTGATCCTAAGAGCGCGTGAACGCACTTATCAAAATCTCGAATTTAACCGTTTAAACAACCGAGTTACCTATCGCGATCTGCATCATCAGGTTACGAAAAAAAAGCGCATCTGGCCACTAAGAAAATTGATTTCTGAGTTTGATGAAGAGATATATGACTTAATGCCATGCTGGATGGCATCCCCGGAATCTGTATCTGCCATTTTCCCAATGAAGAAGATCTTTGATTTGGTAATTTTTGACGAAGCGTCTCAATGTTTTGTGGAACGTGGCATTCCAGCTATGTACAGAGGAAACCAATTGTTGATTACCGGTGATAATAAACAGCTACGTCCTAACGACCTGTATCGCGTACGATATGAAAACGAATCTGAAGAGGATTCTCCAGAGCTTGAAGTAGAATCTCTGCTTGAGCTTGCTGAGCAGCATTTGATGCCTATTCAGTTGAAAGGTCATTATAGAAGCCAGTCGCTGGACCTTATCCAATTCTCTAATACTCATTTCTATGATGGGAATTTAAAGATGCTTCCTAACTATAACGTTGTAAACTGGGCAGAATCAGCTATAGAGTATGTCAAGCTTAATGGAGTATGGGAGAACAATGTCAATGAAGCCGAGGCTCTTCATATTATGAAATTGGTTTACGACAGAATTCAAAGTAACAAGAAACAATCCGTTGGTATAGTAACCTTTAATGCGCGTCAACAGCAGTTGATTTTGGATTTGCTTGAGGAAGAGAGTACTAAAACTGGCGTAATGCTGCCAGATTCGCTTTTCGTCAAAAACATTGAAAATGTACAGGGGGACGAGCGTGATGTGATCATATTTTCAGTTGGTTATGCTCCTGATCGGGATGGCAGAATGATGATGCAATTCGGCAGTTTAAATCAGATCCATGGAGAAAACAGATTGAATGTGGCCATTACTAGGGCGAGAGAAAAGATCATTATTGTAAGTAGCATAAAGCCCCAGGAGCTCGATGTGGAAGAATCAAAAAATGCGGGGCCAAGACTTTTTAAAAAATATTTAGAATTTGCCTGGAATACGGCGGAAGGTAGATTCACACCTTTACCTCTCACGGGCTCTAAACATCATTTACAATGGTTTTTGAAAACTCAACTCCTTGAATGGGCACAAAAAGGGTTGCCGGAATTCACAGTGCATGAAGAGCTTCCTTTTGCCGATATCACTGTAAAAGCTGATAAGAGATACGTTGGCCTAATACTTACCGATGACGATCTCTATTTTCAGAGCCCATCTATTAAAGATATCCACGTCTATACCCCCTTTATTTTAAGCAAGAAGAATTGGAATTTCACTGGGGTATTTAGCCGTGAGTACTGGAAAAATTCACAAGCCATTGGCGAAAATTTAATCAGATTTATAAATCACCACTCTGCTACTTAGCTAAGTAGCGGTTTAGATTAATGGTTCACCACAGTACTTGCAGTAATTAGCCTGAATATCATGTCCTGTTCTATGGCAAGAATCACATTTTCGGCCATTGTCCAGCTGTATCTTATGCTGTGTCATCTCTGCTGTAACAATACCGGTAGGAACCGCGATGATTCCATACCCCAAGATCATGATGAATGTTGCAAAACCCTGACCCAATGCTGTTTGCGGAGCAATGTCGCCATAACCTACTGTGGTTAACGTCACAACTGCCCAGTAGATACTCTTTGGAATACTGGTAAAGCCATTATCTCCACCTTCAATCATGTACATGAGCGTACCAAGAATTACCGTCAAAGAAAATACTCCACCAATAAATACAATGATTTTGGCTCGACTGGCTTTTAAGGCTGAAGTAAGCTGGGATGCTTCACCTAAAAAGCGCACCATTTTTAAAACTCTGAATACCCGCAACAGGCGAATACTTCGAATGATTAAGAGTGAATGCGCCCCTACCAGAAAAAGGCCTAGGTAAGTAGGTATGATAGAAAGTAAATCTACTATCCCAAAAAAACTACGAATATAGCGCCAGGGCTTTTCTACAATAATTATGCGTAAAATATATTCCAAAGTAAAGAAGATTGTAAACATCCATTCGGCTATGTAAAGCCCAAATCCGTGCTTGACCTTTATGTTTTCCACACTTTCAAGCATTACGGCAATTACACTAAGTAAAATTGCAATAAGTAAGGAAACGTCAAACCATTTACCGGCAGGTGTGTCAGCTTCGAAGATGATAATAAAGAGTTTTTCCCGCCAGGATTTATTTGTCATTATGAAAGAGTACTACGGGCTATTCCAAACCAATCATAATAAAAGCCCCCCAATAAATAGGGTCTTGATACTCGTTGCGCAATTCTTTTTTGGCGGCTACAAATGACTCACGCATTTGACCGGTTTCCTGCCACTTGCGGTAGAATTTAGTCATCAATTTTTGGGTAGCTTCATCGTCTACTTTGAACATACTCATAATCAGCACCCTGGCTCCGGCAACCAGAAAAGCACGCTGTAGCCCATAAACGCCTTCTCCTACAGCTAATTCTCCAAGCCCTGTTTCACATGCGCTCAGCACTACAAGTTCGGTCCGATCTAAATTTAAATTCATTGCTTCATAGGCGGTTAAAATACCGCTCTTTGAATTATAGTTGTACTTCGTTTCGTTTAACAAGTCACCTGCGCCCGTAAGTAACAGCCCCGTTCTGAGAAGTGGATTTTTAGCGGCGCTGCTTTCACTTTGTATTAGCCTGTCGGCTTCTTTTATTTCTTCGGCAGGTGTAAAGAAACCATGGGTTGCGATATGAAACACTTTAGGATTATCCAATTTTTTAATTTGATCTTCGCTGGCAGATTCTTCGGTAAAAGAAGAAGTAGTCCAGCCCTCGGTCCTGAGTAAATTACGTAATTCATTTACTTCTACTTCAGTACCGGGTAGCGCATTGATAGATCCCGCGCTAGCTGTCAGGTAGAAATCAGGATTGCCAAACATGGAAGCCCTCTTTTCAGTTTGAACCTGCCTGGTTCTGGTTTTGCTTGTCCAGATATCTTTAGTATTACTTACCAGAACTATATTGGAATTATCAATTACGTATTTCCCATCATCTGTAGGAATAGCCTCAAGATTGATTTGATTATAAACTCCATCTGCGGATAAGTAAATGGTAGAGTAAGGACCTAATACATCTCTAAGTGGTTTCCAATACGCGGCGAAGCTGTTACGATCAGGAACTTTGTAAATAATGCTGTTTCTATAAAACTTGAAAAGCTTACCTTCCAGCTCTTGTCCATTGCCTAGCAATACAACTTCGGGATTAGCCTGTTCTTTTTTATTTTTCAAATACATGGCTGCATAAACGACGGAATCGGTAAACACATGATCAAAATATCTGTACCTTACCATTTCAACAGCTACTTCGTTAGGACCAAGTTGAGATTGCACCTGGTTCCATTTGATTTTATTATTTTCTACACTTTCTGAAAAGATTGTGGATTTCTCACTTAGCTGCTTTTCAATCTGCTCTACCTCATGAGTAAGTAGAACAGGATCTATTTCGTTTTCTTGCAGATCTGATAAACTCATCGACAATACATTAGTAAGTTCTTCTTTTTTCAATAGCCAATCGTTGTACATGTTCTTGAGCTCTTCATCATTGCTATTGGCTATTCGCTCCCTAATTTTAATGGACGAACTAAGTAATATAGCTTTGGTAAGTAAAGCGTTATTGTAAACATCTCCTACAGTCCGTTTATCTTCGTCTTTGATATTGAAGGCTAGAGTGCTGTAGAACTCGAAGTCCGGTTGAATTGTATTCCAAAATTTTGCTTTTTCTCTTTCACTAAGAGCAGGGAAGAACTTTTGGATAAAGTTAATATGATTTGCTAATGCCTCTTCAATGTATTTTCTCGAGCCTTTGGTATCACCTTCCATGTAGTACACCTTGCTCAATTTAGACAGTACTTTTACATACTCAGGATGTGTTTTACTGAACTTATTCTGATAAATTTTCTTTGACTTTTCATACTGTTCTTCGGCCTTGTCATAGTCGCGTTGCAGATAATAAATGTCACCGATTAATGAGTAAATAGCCGCTGTATTGACATTGTTTCTTTTACCTGCCCTTGATAGCCAAATACTCTCAGCGAGGGTAAGGGCGTTAAATGCGTCATCATATCGCTTCTCGGATATGTAAACCTTAGCAAGGTCCGTACTAATATCAGCATAAGTAGGGTTTCTGTTTCCAAGCTTATCAGCGATAATTGTTTTAGCCTCGTCCATAATAGTTTCAACTTCCTGGAGATTATCACCCTTATAGAAACGGATCAAAGCTAATTGTTCCAGAGATCGCGCTACATCTACATGATTTCTCCCAAATTGTGCTTCCTGAATTTTAACCGCCTTCTCCGCGTTTGTTTGTGCCTTCTGGTAGTCGCCAATATTGGTATATACTTCGGCAAGCAATTCCAGCGTTGGCGCCACTTTTGACGAATTTTCGCCGTATATAGAGACGGCTATTTGACTGGCTCTCCTTGCTGTACGTTCGGCGAGAGTGTATTCACCTTCCAGTAGTTCAAGCTGACCCTGATAAACTAAAGGAACTATTAGTCTTCTTGAGTTTGCGCCATAACGTTGCTGATAATCTGAAATGATACTGGAAATCAGTTCGTTAGCTGCCAGAAACTGACCCAAAGGAATATAAACTCTTACCAGGCCTTGGCTTGAGGCTAAATCATTGTAGTTGGCTATATTGTCAGCCTTCTTAAGTGTTTTCCTCGATTTTTTTATGATATCCTCGGCTTCATCAAACAGCCCTTGTATCACTTTCAGTTCAGCTTGAGTAGCCTGAGCATTTACATATTCTACGATCCAATTTTGATCTCTTCGGTAATTGTCGAAGATTTCTAATGACTTGGATAAGCTTTCTTCTGCCTTATCATAATCTGCCAAATTAATGTAAAGCTGTGCTTGGTTATTTAGCGCTTCCGCATAAGCAGGGTCGTCAGGTGAGAATTTTTGCGCCGCACCGTCGCTTGCTTTATCCACCGCTGCAATAGCCTTGGCATAATCATCAGTACTTTCATAGAATTTACCCAAGTGATTTTGAATATTTACATAATCTTTATGCCATGTATCAATTTGGGCTTCCACTACTTCATAATAGCTTTCTTTATAAATTGCCTCAGCCTCTTGAATTTTATCAGTATAATCTACATAATAGTTAGCCAATTCCACCCGAGCTAAGTGATATTCAGGAGAATCTTCACCATACAGTTCCTTTTTGATTTCCATGATATCTTCAAGATTTACTAATGCGGCATAATAATCTTTGTTCTGTAAAGCTAACCTGTAAAGGACATCTATGATTTGGATTCTTTTTTTATGGTTCTTGGGCAATGCGGTGCTATTGGCTTGAGTTAATGCCTGTCTTGCTAAATTATTTGTTTTTTGGCGATCTAATTTGGAGTCGAATTCAATAGTTTCAAGGTTAATCCTATGTAGGCTATTTGATTTAAAGTTTCTCTTAATCGCTTTTTCATATTCCACTTTAAGGTTTCGGTATTTCGCCTTACTATCGCTGGCTAGATACTGCTTTAGCAGCAGTTCATAAAGTTCAAAGGCCAGGTAATGCGATTCTTCATGATTTTTCTTTAGATTATTGAGAGTCTTATCGAATCGCTCGTCTTTAACATCAGAGCTGCTAAAATCACGAAGACCATTTTCAAGTAGGAATTGTCCAAAGTCTAATTGGTTATTGACATAGGTCAAACTGCTGGTTCCTAAATTTTTAGCTATCCACCTTTTCGCAGTACCAAAGGCGCTATTGGCATCATTGTAGCTCCCACGCTTTCTAAATATATTGGCTCTAAGCGTGAGTAACGTGGCATACTCGCTTAGCCGTTCTTTGACTTCTTCCTCGGGTAACTTTCGGCTTTGAAGCCTTCCCTTATCATCAAGAAAAGATTCTTTAGTAACAGCACGCTTTCTGAAGTAATCTAAATTATCGTCCAGAAACTTGAGCGCTTCATTATAGAATCCACGGCCTGTAAGCACTCTGGCTAATGTAATATCTATCTTGGCTTTAAGGTTGTCGTTAAGTTTTTCTGCGGACTTTAATGTTTCCTGCGCGGAACGAATGTATTCTTCCGACCTTACAAAATCGCCATAAAGGGCTAGTATCTCACCCACCTTTAACAAGGTAACGGCATGTTTGTCAGATGCTTCGCCATAGATTGCGGTACTTGCGCTAATCGACTGTTGAATTGAATTTTCAAAGTCCAAAAGCAAACCTTCCGCTAGATTAAACTTAGATCTTCTAATATAATAGAGCGGCAAATACTCGTTTTTGGTGCCGTACTTCTTTACTACCTTATTCTTAAATTTATTTAGCGTTTTGTTGGCTTTTATGTAATTGCCTTCTTCATATTGGGCGTCTGCTTTGGTCAGCGCTTTGCTATACTTGCCACCCTCTTGGGCCAAAACCAAATTACCGGCAAAAATTAAGGTAGTAATAAAAGTAACCCTAAAGAACACGTAATAGAACTTCATAACGGGAAATTGATAATTGAACTGAAAATCTGTAATCTAAAGTTAAATTATTGTGGTTTAAATAGTTAACCTTTGATTAATTTATTCAGAATGTCCATGGCAGCTTCGGAGATAACGGTTCCGGGGCCAAAAACACCAGCAACGCCAGCTTTATATAGAAAATCATAATCCTGCTGGGGTATAACGCCCCCGGCAATGACCATAATATCCTCTCGACCCAGCTTTTCTAATTCCGAAATTAGTTGTGGTACGAGTGTTTTGTGTCCGGCGGCTAAGCTTGATGCGCCTATAACATGAACGTCATTTTCTGTAGCTTGCCTAGCCACCTCTTCAGGAGTTTGAAAAAGTGGACCGATATCTACATCAAAACCCAGGTCGGCAAAGCTTGTCGCTATTACTTTTGCTCCACGGTCATGTCCGTCTTGACCCATTTTTGCAATCATTATCCTTGGCCTCCGGCCTTCCAGTTGCGCAAACTTATCCGATAAGGCTTTGGTTTTATTGAAATTACCGTCCATTTTTAATTCACTTGCGTAAACGCCCGATATAGATCTAATGGTAGCTTTATATCTTCCATAGGCTTTTTCCATAGCCACTGATATTTCACCCAGCGATGCTCGATTTCGTGCCGCATCTACTGCCAACTCAAGCAGGTTCTCGTCACCGGTTTGGGCAGCGTTTTCCAGTTTCGTCAGGGCTTCATTTACAAGTCCTGTATCCCTTGCCGCCTTCATTTCATTTAGCCTTTGGATCTGACCGTCTCTAACTTTGGCATTATCCACCTCTAATATTTCTACTTCGGTTTTATCTTTTGTTTGGTATCTGTTTATCCCTACTATTATATCTTTTTCCGAATCTATTCGAGCTTGTTTTCTTGCTGACGCCTCTTCAATTTTCATTTTAGGGAGACCGCTTTCTATTGCTTTTGCCATTCCACCTAGCTCTTGTATTTCCTGAATGTGCGCCCAAGCCTTATGCACTAGCTCGTTGGTCAGATATTCCACATAATAAGAACCTGCCCATGGGTCTACTACCTTAGTAATATTAGTTTCCTTTTGAAGATATATTTGTGTGTTTCTGGCTATACGAGCAGAGAAATCAGTAGGCAATGCAATGGCTTCATCAAGTGCATTGGTGTGCAAAGATTGCGTGTGCCCAAGGGCCGCCGCCAAGGCTTCTACGCAAGTTCTTGTTACATTGTTAAAAGGATCTTGCTCTGTAAGGCTCCAGCCAGATGTCTGACAATGAGTCCTTAAGGCCAATGATTTTGGATTTTTGGGGTTGAACTTTTGAACAAGTTTTGCCCATAACAATCTTCCCGCTCGCATCTTGGCTATTTCCATAAAATGGTTCATACCAATAGCCCAGAAAAAGGAAAGTCGGGGAGCAAAAGCATCAATATCAAGTCCGGCAGAGAGGCCTGCTCTTAAATACTCTAACCCGTCGGCCAAAGTATAGGCCAATTCGATATCTGCTGTAGCTCCCGCCTCGTGCATATGATAGCCGCTTATACTTATAGAGTTAAACTTAGGCATATGCTGTGCTGTATATTCAAATATGTCGCCGATGATCTTCATAGATGGAGCGGGTGGATAGATATAGGTATTCCGCACCATGAATTCTTTCAGGATATCGTTTTGAATGGTACCGCTAAGTTTAGACTTATCAACGCCTTGCTCCTCCGCAGCTACAATGTAGAATGCCATAATTGGAATAACCGCTCCATTCATGGTCATTGACACTGACATTTGATCCAGTGGGATTTGGTCAAATAAGATCTTCATATCCAGGACAGAGTCGATGGCAACACCGGCTTTGCCCACATCACCCATTACTCTTGGATGGTCCGAATCGTAGCCACGGTGAGTGGCCAGATCGAATGCTACTGAAAGTCCTTTTTGTCCGGCGGCAAGATTTCTACGATAAAACGCATTTGATTCCTCAGCAGTAGAGAAACCGGCATACTGTCGAATCGTCCATGGTCGGCCAGAGTACATGGTAGAGTAGGGGCCACGCAAATAGGGAGCTATTCCAGCAGAAAAACCAAGGTGTTCATGCTGTGTTTTATCGGCAAAAGAAGGAATAGGAATACCCTCGGCTGACATCCATTCTTGTGGGTTAATTTCAGGTGATTTCCGCATGGAGCTGTATTGTGACAGATCACTTAACTGCTCATTTTCCATCTGAAGTTTGGTCCAGCTCTTAGCCATTAAGGAGTCAGTTAATTTTTCCAGATAATATGATCCGGCTACCGGATCAAGGGATTTATCGAAATGGGCCTCTTCTTTCAATATATTTGAAACATTTCGAGCTATTCGCTTCGAAAAAGCTTCTTCATCGTTGTTAGGCCGGATAATAACTTCATTGCATCCACCAAGAATAGCTGACATCGCGGCTGTACTCCCCTTAAGCATATTGCCATAAGGTTCGTAACTTGGATTTACCCATGGGGAAGAGATTCCTCTAATGGTTACATCTTCAGGACTAAAGTTTTCTACCTGATAATGTTGGGCTAGCCGGTATACCAGAATTCTGAGCGCTCTCAACTTAGCTATTTCTCCGAAATAGTCGGTGCCAACATTTGTAGAAATATGAAGCGCCTTAAAACAATTTTTAGGTGAATAACTTTTGTAAATAGCTGATTGAACTATCTCATGTATTTGATTGAGTTGGTTGCTGATTTGATCTGTGTAGTTTGACTCATCACTTGACGAAATACTAAGACAATGCGGTGTTGCGTCTTGAAGTCTTTCAAACAGTTCTAATTGGCTATATACGGATATCCCTTCCGGTAAAGCAGCTCCGAATGCTTTCTTATGCTCTAAAAAATAATCTGATAGCGCCGCTACATGATCATATTTATCTACTCCAAATCCAAAAGATAAATAACAGTATTCAGGCCTTATTCCCGACAATAGTTCTTCCGGATCAATAGCTTTGGTCAGATGGAAATGAATTCCATCGGCACCACTGTTAAGGGCGTCAACAGCCTCTTTATTCGCTTCTGATGCTGATTTAACATCAATTTCCTGTAGGTTAACCCATGCTTTACTGCCAGCTTCGGATGAAAATCTGCTTTCACCTAAATAATTATATTTAAAAGGCGATATCTGAATGCCATTGATGTCTGATTCATCATAATAGGGTTCAACTTTTAAACCAGGCTCCAGATTCCAGCTATATTTTTCAACGGGACTTTCCCCCTTTAGATCTGCGGTTGCTTTTTCTAGCCATTCTGACTTCGTAACTTTTTTAAAATCATTAAAAAGAGATTCTTTTTTATGGGTCATTTATGCTATTGATCTTTTAGTAAAGTTACTTCTTTAAGCACATTTTTCTATTCGATTGAAGGGGTATAAAAAGTAGGATTATATATTTCAAAGATTTCATATTCATATCAGGGAAGGTGTGAAAATTATATCCAATTCATAAGAATCCTTCCTTTCATGTTCGTGTTTTTTTTTCCAACTTTGTTTCCCTTTTTTCTTCAGAGTGTCTGAAAAAAACAACCGTACAAAGAGTTGATCAATTAGTTAATGCACGAGAATTGCGAATCAATTTGGAATGACTGCCTGCGGGTAATAAGTGAGAAGGTGGCGGAGCAAAGCTTCAATACCTGGTTTAAGCCAATTATTCCAATCAAGTGTGATGAGAATGTACTAACCATACAGGTCCCCAGCCAGTTTTTCTATGAATGGCTGGAGGAACATTATGTGCATATTCTGAAGATGGCTATTACCACAGTAATGGGAAATCAGGCGAGGTTAGAGTATTCAGTTATTGTAGATAGAGGAGACAGTCAATCAAAACCGCTTTATGTTAATCTCCCGAATAAAGGTAATGCCAACGGATACGGTACGGGAAAAGACGAATATGTTTCTCCCTTTCAACTTAAGACGGTCGATAGCCTATATCAACAGAGCCAACTTAACCGAAATTATACCTTCGATACTTACATAGAAGGAGATTGTAATCGCCTAGCAAGATCGGCAGGTTATGCAGTAGCTCAAAAACCAGGTGTAACTTCATTTAACCCGTTGATGCTTTATGGAGGAGTAGGGCTGGGCAAGACTCACCTCGTTCAGGCAATTGGTAATGAAATCAAAAGGAAAGTACATAACAGTTTTGTGCTTTACGTTTCGTCGGAGAAGTTTACAAATCAGTTCATAGACGCTCTTAAGAACAATAAGATTCAGGAGTTTCAGAATTTCTATATGCAAGTAGATATTCTGATAATCGATGACGTTCAGTTCTTGTCGGGAAAAGAGCGTACGCAGGAAATTTTCTTCCATATCTTCAACCACTTGCATCAGGCAGGTAAGCAAATTGTAATGACAAGCGATTGTCCTCCTCGCGATTTAAAGGGGTTAGAAGAGCGCCTGCTCTCCCGATTCAAGTGGGGTTTGACCGCTGATTTACAAACTCCGGATTATGAAACCCGTGTTGCTATTATTCAGCGTAAGATGCAGGCCGATGGTATAAGTATTCCGGATAATGTATTGGAGTACCTGGCTTACAGCGTAGATACTAACATCAGAGAACTGGAAGGCGTTTTGATATCTTTAATAGCACATGCCTCATTAAATAAAGTAGAAATTGATCTGGAACTTGCCAAGCAAACTCTAAAGAATATCGTCCAAGACATTGAAACCGAAGTAGGGATTGACTATATCCAAAAAACGGTGGCTGAATATTTCAAAGTAGAGGTGGGTTCTCTGAAAGATAAAATAAGAAAAAAAGAGATTGTAATTGCGAGACAGGTTGCCATGTATTTTTCAAAAGAATATACCAACCATTCTTTGAAAAGCATAGGTTACCATTTCGGGGGTCGGGACCATAGCACGGTAATTCATGCGGTTCAGTCCGTCAATGATATGATTGACACTAATGCTGGTTTCAAAACTTCTGTAGAAGAGCTTAAGAAGAAACTTAAGATGCAGATAGTTCAATAGCTTTAGTCATTAGATCTACCACCTTATTCTGCTCTTCTTCTTCTAATGAGGTAAATCCAAATCTAAACGCATTAAACTGCCTGGCCAGGTACTTATCAATATCCAGAGATAACCCGGTAGAGGTGAAATAATCTCTTAAGTCCGTTAACTGGCAATTTTTAAACCTCAGCCACACCGCCATACCGCCCTCAGGTATATCAAACTCCACGTGATTGGCAAGATCTTTATTAAGAAGTTCAACCAGGTGATCCCGTCTTTGCTTGTAGATTCGGATACTCTTTTTTAGATGTCGAGATAGCTCCCCGTTAATAATAGCCTCCGCCATGACTCTTTCCATGATTTGATCTCCTTGACGGTCGATGATTCTTCTTATTCTAGCCATCCGGTCTATTTGCCAGTTTGAAGCTGCTACATAACCCACCCTCACATTAGGCGCAAAGACTTTGCTGAATGAGCCTACGTAAATGATCCTTCCACCGTGATCCAAGCTGGCAAGAGGTAGAATCGGAGCGCTCTTATAGTGAAAATCGTAGTCATAGTCGTCTTCTACTACGATAAAATCATGCTTCATAGAAAGTTCCATCAATTCAATTCTCCTGATGTTCGAGAGCGTAACCGTAGTGGGGAAATGATGATGAGGTGTAATATAAACCATCTTTATACTTTCTCTACTACACAATTCTGCCAGCGCACTAGTGTTAAGGCCGCCTTGGTCAACCGGTACACGTTTCAACTGGCATCCAGCATACTCAAAGGCCCAATCGGCAGCATCGTAGCTTGATGAACCTACCACCACCTTATCACCCTGATTAGTTAAAGCTTGCGCTGCCAGGAAAATTCCCATTTGGCTTCCTCGGGTGATTAACAGATTGGTGATATTGAGGTTCATACCTCTTGTTTCGGAGAGGTATTGGGCCAATGTATCTCTTAGTTTGTCATCGCCATGAACACCCGAATACGTTAATAGTTGTTTCCCATAGCTACTATTGATAATCGACCGACTTTCCCGGTAGACCCAGTCCATTGGCGCCAGGCGATGGTCTGGTGAGCCTCCATCTACGATAATGAGCTTTTTACCGTTTGGTATACTTGCCGGGATATACTCAAATGGATTCGATTCTGGTGATGGCAATTTTCCTGAAGGCAACTCAGTTGTTTCAATGCTTGTATATCTGCTCACGGGCAAGTCGCTGGATATGTATGTTCCTGATGACGATATGGATTGGATCCACCCTTGTGCCGAAAGTTCTTCATACGCTTGTATCACGGTTTTTCTATTCAACCCAAGTAATTCCGCCATCTTTCTGGATCCCGGTATTTTTTGAGAACGCTGTATCCTGCCGGCGCTTATTTCTTTAATGAAACTGTCAGATATCTGAAGGTAGAGCGCTCTGTTCAGATTAGTGTTAACTGCTATTATCGATTTCCATGGAAACATAACCGGACCATTTAATAATCTATAATTGGATCATAAAGATAGTCCGGTTTGTCTTTAATTTCGAATCAAGGTCTTTAAATATATATGTAATCATGAGTAAAAATTATCTTGTAGATTCAAGAAATAAGGTGAAAAGAGTGCCTGAACGCGGTCATTATGATCAGGCTACCGCCTACGCAATTCTTGATGATGCGTTTATCTGTCATATCAGCTTTGTGGTAGATGGCCAACCTTTCATTATTCCAACACTTTATGGTAGAGAGGGAAATAAAATTTATGTGCATGGCGCCACCACCAGCAGGCTCATTAAGCATTTGGAAAAGGGGTTTCCTGTTTCGATGGCTGTGACACATCTTGATGGTATTGTTCTGGCCAGGTCTGCCTTTCATCATTCTGCCAACTACAGATCTGTGGTAATTTATGGTACGGCCCGCCCGGTTGATGATGAAAGAAAAGAACAGGCGCTTTACATCATATCAGAAAATGTACTTCAGGGCAGATGGGAAGAATCGAGGAAACCGTATGATAAGGAATTGAAGGGTACTGCTGTTTTAGAGATTGAGATCGAGCAGGCTTCATCCAAAATAAGAACAGGCGGACCTAAAGATGATAAGGCAGACTATGACCTGGACATTTGGGCAGGAGTAGTACCTATAAAGTTAGAGGCAAAAGCTCCGATTGCCGATGCTCTGCTTAGTGAAGGAATTCCAGTTGCTAAATCAGTTACCAACCTTTACCAGGAGTAAAGAGGTATGAGATTTATCTGGACACCATTTTGTTGTATCTTGGCTGATCAAAACCAATCCAAAACCAATGTATCAGCCGGTCAAAAATTACTTTTGTAAATCCTTCATAGCTGTATTCACAACTTCCTTAATAACTTGTTCTTGCACACCTGAGCATGAATCCGGAACTAACAATATGGCATCAGATGTAGACGCTAAAGTAGACTCGTTACTTAGTCAAATGACCTTGGAGGAGAAGGTAGGCATGATCCATGCGAATACTCCTTTTACAAGTGGAGGTGTGGAGCGATTGGGCATACCCGAACTAATCATGTCAGACGGACCACATGGAGTACGTCATGAACATGGCCGCGACTGGGTCAAGGACGAAGGCGTATATGATAGCAGCACCTATCTTCCTGTGGGTACGGCTCTTGGCGCTACATGGAACCCTGAACTGGGATACAAGTTTGGTCAGGTATTGGGTAGTGAAGCTAATTTTAGGGGCAAGGATGTCATTCTTGGCCCCGGATTGAACATCATTCGTTCCCCACTAAATGGTAGGAATTTTGAATACATTACTGAAGATCCTTATCTGAACAGCAGAATGGTTGTGGGTTACATAAAAGGAGTACAGGAAAACGATGTGGCTGCCAGCGCTAAACACTATATAGCCAACACTTTAGAATATGATCGTGAGTACGTGAATGTAGAAATGAGCGATCGTGCGTTAAGAGAGATATATCTGCCTGGTTTCAAGGCCGCTGTTCAGGAGGGCGGAGCGCTAACAGTCATGGCCGCCTACAATAAATTTCGAGGTGTATACTGCGCTCATAGTGGCTTTTTGTTGGATGAAATACTAAAAGGTGAGCTTGGTTTTAAAGGGCTGGTGATGAGTGATTGGGCGGCTGTAAAAAGCGCTGATGCAGTGAGTGTAGGCATGGATGTAGAAATGGGAACGGATCTGCTACAGGGTGAAAATGTTGATTACAATAAATTTCACATGGCGGATACCGCAATTAGTATGGTGAAAAATGGGATTGTAGCAGAATCTGTTATTGATGAGAAAGTTCGAAGGATTCTCACTGTGATGGCTAAGATTGGAAAGTTTGGTGAAAGAAAAAAGGGCGAGTATAATACCAAGGAGCATCAAGCTGTGGCTCGGCGGATTGCTGATGAGGCTATTGTATTGCTGAAAAATGAAGGTGCACTTCCACTCTTACAAGAAGGAATTAAGACATTAGCGGTAGTTGGAGCCAATGCTGATCATAGGCATGCGGGAGCCGGTGGCAGCTCTCAGGTAAAGGCGTATTATGAAGTAACACCTTTAGCGGGTTTAAAGAACCTGTTAGGTGACAAGACCCAAATTTCTTATGCCAGGGGATATGAGATAGTTAAAGGCGAGCCTGATAATGCCGAACTTATTAAGGAAGCTATTGAAACCGTAAAAGGAGCTGATGCAGCTATCTATGTAGGCGGTTGGGTGCACGGCTATACGGACCAGTGGAACGACAATGCATACGATGCCGAAGTTGTAGATAAACCGGATATGATGCTGCCTTTTGGTCAGGAAGAATTGATCAAGGCTGTATTAAAGGCCAATCCAAATACTGTTATTGTGCTTGTTGGAGGCGGACCAATAGATATGCGCGGCTGGAAAAGTGAGGCAAAAAGTATTGTGCAAGCCTGGTATGGTGGTATGGAAGGTGGTAACGCTCTTGCAGATATGCTTTTTGGAAAAGTAAATCCTTCCGGCAAGCTTCCGTTCACCTTTCCGGAAAAGCTGGAGGACAGCCCCGCTCATTCAGTGGCTCAATACCCTGATGAAAATCTTTTGATTGATCATAAGGAGGGCATCTTTGTGGGGTACAGGTACTTCGATACGTATGAAGTAGAACCTGCCTTTGCTTTTGGCCATGGGTTATCATACACCACATTTGAATATAGTGATTTGCAAATAGCCAAAGATGGCAACCAAGTTAGCGTTAGTGTAACGGTTACAAATTCAGGAGAAGTAGCGGGTGCCGAAGTTATTCAGGTTTATGTTAAAGATCAGGAATCCAGATTAGAACGGCCTGTAAAGGAATTAAAAGGATTCGATAAGGTGATGTTGGACTCCGAAGAATCTTCAACAATCAGCTTCCGGCTTAATGAGGATTCCTTCAGTTATTATGATGATGAACAGCGCAAATGGGTTTTAGAGCCTGGCAAATTCACAGTCCTGGTGGGTTCGTCCTCAAGAGATATCAGACTGAAAGGAACGCTGGAACTTTAAGAAAGCATTTCCATGACAATATGCTTGAGCGCTGGCAGGGTTTGCTGTTCAAACCAACTATTTTTTCTTAACCAGATATTGTTTCTTGGTTAAAGATGGGGCAGTACAAAGTACTCAGGAAGGTATGCTCTGAAATTGTGTACAGTACTGGTGTCTGACCAACAATGGCAATTCTGCTCATGGCGCTTGCTGCTAGAACCGGATTGGGTTGATGTGGCAAATGAGGTTTGCAAATTTCAAGGCTACGAATTTGATTTAGCAATGCATGCATAGGTGCTAATTACCAAAATTAATGGTTGCTGGCGTCCAAGAAAAGTTTTTTTGATTTGGAATCATTTGCTAAAAACACCCTTTAAATTCCCTAAAGGGCAGTTCTTAATTACTCCCGCCATTTGGCGGGTGGGGTAGTTTTCAGCTTTGAGGAAAAATCTTTTCTTGTACGCTAGTAATTAATATTTATAATTCTGTCCGGTCAAGGACAGAAATACTTGGTAACCTTCATTAAAACCTACGTCACTAAATTTCCAATTCAATTAAAAAGCGTGGTGCAGACTAAATTGCAACTGGCCTTTAGCCCAATTTGCTGTAGTTTGACGCATCCAACCCACCTGGACCCTTAGGTTTTTTAGTAGCCCGTAACCCACCCCCATATAGGTCCGGTTGCGATCAAAGTATTCTACCAACCGTCCATCGCCAATACTTCTTTGACCATTGACGAAGATTTCATTATAAAATGCCAGGTATACGGTACGTTGCTCCAAAGCGGTATTATTTAGTGGAACATTGACAAATAAGTTGTACCTGTAGCGGGTTCTCATATCTTGCCCATCCACCCATCTTTGCTCAAAGCGCAGGCGGTGATTCAATAGGAATCGTTTCCCAATTTTCTGTGGAAAGAGAGCCTCCTGGTAGATTCTGCTCTCACCGGAAGTAGAAGAGCTTTCTCCGGGTGTACCGGATGTAATATTTCCATAACCTAGTGTAAACATTATATTGATATCTTTGGGAGAATAGGTGATACCGGTCCGTAAGAGTATTTGTTCCAGATCAGAGCCAAAGTTCCAATAACGAAATTGATAGTCGCCTTGTAATCCAAACTCACTGTTGTTAAAACGTTTATTGAAAAAATACATATACCACGCACCAAGTTGGTCTTCATCAACGGATTGCGAAAATGATATCTGTGAGGTAAAAAGTAAAAGGACTAGACTGAATAAGCGAATCATAAACAGGTTATGCTTTTAGACGTAGGACATAGAACCAACATAGTTGCTTAAAGAATGTTTTTGATTTGCATAATGAGAGTATTCCTGCTTTTGTAGAGTTGGGTTATGTCAAACAAGGCGCAAATAGGAATGGTATCTCAGACCTTAAGCTATAGTTTTCCCTCTGACAGTGAGTAGGTATGGATTATCTATTAATTAATTCTTGCTTAAATAAAACTGTAGTCCGATACGAAGCTGCAAGGTATTGATTGTAAAATCACTAAAGAATTCGTCATAATCAGTCTCAAACCTGTCATAACTGATTATTGCTTCTAATCCAACATTATCATTTATAAAGTATGATACTCCAAAACCGACATTAAAATTTGTTTGGTCACCTTCTGTTTCATCAGTAATTGATCCACCTGATACAATATCACAAATCTACCCTTCAGAATTAATTTTCCCAAAATTGTATCCGACTCTTACAAAAACACCTAATTGACTAAAAATGAAGTAATATCTGAGTTGAGGACCAACCCTTAGGCTGGTAGTTTTATTATCGGAAGTTTTATCATTGGTGAAAGAATAAGGAAATAAAATACCAATGGCCAGATTATTTACCGGAAAGTATGAGACGTTAGGACTGATGCTTAAGCTAAAAGTTTCTTGGTCTACACCGGAAACTTCAGTGTCAGTATTTTGGATACTAACGGATCCTCCAATCAGAAAGCTCCCTTTACTGGTTTGGCCTTCACAATATCCAAAGTGTAGCAATAACGAGGCCGTTAGAAATATCAGTAGTTGTTTTTTCATATAGTACAGCGATGTAGATTAGAACTTATGAATCAGCAGAATTCATTAAGCTTATAAGGTGGTATGAGTGTCCAAAACCGTCATATCACTAAATCGCGTTATGTAATAAAGAGCAGACCGTAGGTCTGCCTCATAAAAATATTAATTCACTTCTCATTGTAGATATGTACGTCTCTTTGTGGAAAGGGAATGGAGATACCAGCTTTGTCAAACTCCAATTTGATTTTTTCGTGCATATCAAAATATACGTCCCAGTAGTCAGCTGCATTTACCCATGGCCGTACCACAAAATTCACCGAGCTATCCGCCAATTCGCTAACTGCAATCTGGTGTATAGGATCTTTTAACACGCGCTCATCTCCGGTGACAATAGTTTCCAATAGTTCTTTGGCTTTCTTAATATCGTCATCATAACCAATACCAAATACCATGTCTACCCGACGCGTCGGTTGAGCAGAGTAGTTGGTTATGGAAGCGTTTGATAATCCACCATTTGGGATAATTATTTTTTTGTTATCCGGAGTTAGCATTACTGTATTAAAAATTTGAATCTCCTTAATAGTGCCTGCATGCCCGCTACCCTCTATATAATCCCCTACTTTAAAAGGCCGTAATATTAATATGATTACTCCACCTGCAAAATTTTGAAGTGTACCCTGAAGCGCCAGACCAACTGCCAAGCCGGCTGCACCTATTATGGCTACAAATGATGTCATCTGTATGCCCAATGTACTTAGAACACTTAGTATGAGTAATACTAGTAATATATTGTATAGGAGGCTTCTTAAGAAAGGTTTTAAGGAGTCGTCAATATTTCGTTTGTTGAGCAATTTACCAAACCCATTACGTATGGCTTTTATGACCCACAGGCCGATAATAAGGACGATAACGGCCTTCAGCAATGCCAGTCCATAATCGACACCATAAGTTGTAAGAAGGTCTTTTACTTGTTCTAGATATTCCATGGTCAAAATTGATTTCGCGAAATATAATTAGGTGATTTCTTTATTCAAAGAAATATCAGTCAACTCTTTGAATATCCGCACCAAGTGCCCTTAGCCGATCTTCAATGTCCTGGTAACCGCGGTCAATCTGCTCGACGTTAAGGATGGTGCTTTCTCCCTCGGCGGACAATGCCGCTATAAGTAAAGATACACCCGCGCGTATGTCAGGTGAACTCATAGTAATTCCCCTTAAGAATTGTTTTCGATCTAAACCAATTACCGTAGCGCGGTGGGGGTCGCACAGGATAATTTGTGCTCCCATATCAATGAGTTTGTCTACAAAAAACAGACGACTTTCAAACATTTTCTGATGTACCAAAACGGTACCTTTCGCTTGAATAGCAGTAACCAATACGATACTTAGTAGATCTGGAGTAAAGCCAGGCCATGGTGCATCAGCTACTGTCATGATAGAGCCGTCAATGAAAGTTTCTATTTCATAGTGATTTTGCGCGGGTACGACAATATCATTTCCGTTGATATTAAGCTTAATGCCTAATCTCTTAAACACCTCAGGGATTAGGCCCAGATGCGCTACTCCTGCATCTTTAATGGTGATCTTACTTTGAGTCATGGCTGCAAGCCCGATGAAACTACCCACCTCGATCATATCAGGGAGTAACGTGTGCTCTGTCCCGCCTAAGCATTCAACGCCTTCAATATGAAGTAAATTTGATCCGACACCCGTGATCTTTGCCCCCATGCGATTCAGCATGGCACACAGCTGTTGTAAGTAAGGTTCACAAGCGGCATTGTAGATAGTAGTTTTACCTTTGGCAAGTACGGCTGCCATAATTATATTGGCTGTACCTGTAACCGAGGCCTCATCAAGATGCATATAGCAACCATTCAGGTCGGATGCGTCTATTCTATAGAACCCCTCTTGTTTTGAATAGTCAAACTTGGCGCCCAGGTTTTGGAATCCAATAAAGTGTGTATCAAGCCTTCTGCGACCTATTTTATCACCACCTGGCCTTGGAATTTTCGCCTTACCATAGCGCGCTAACAAGGGTCCAAGGATCATTATTGAGCCTCTTAGTGAAGCTGCTTTGTTTGTATACTCCTGACTTTCCAGGAAATGCACATCAATGTCTTTACAGATAAAACGATAAGTTTCCTTATCTAACTTTTCAACAGTGGCCCCCATATCGCTAATAAGTTCTATTAGGCGATTGACATCTACGATATTAGGTACTCTGTGTATGGTAACGGGCTCTTCAGAGAGAAGTGTTGCCGATAAGATTTGAAGGGCTTCATTCTTAGCGCCCTGAGGGGTTATTTCGCCTGTAAGTGGCTTTCCCCCTCGTATCTTGAATGAACTCATTTAGTTTCTTCTGCCTCGGCCTCTATTTCTACCTCTGCCACCGCCTTTACCCCGGCTATCAGACTTACCTCCCTGGTGACGATTTGGACTCGGCTTCCGCTTGTCCTTGTACAGTCTTTCAAAAAGGTTATCATCTTTTACCTTACTTAGGTCGATATCCAAGGCGCCACCGGAGATGGCTTTAATGTTTTCCAGGATTACAGCATCATCTATGACTTCTTTATTCCAGCTGCCGTAAAAGCTTTTCATAAGCTTTCCAATATAAATAATTGCATCTTCTCGCTCTTGAGGATCATCTTTTTTAATTGCCTCTTTTACTAGAAGCTCGATATTTCGGCCGTAATGCTTGTATCTTATTCTGTTATTTACATAACCTACACGTTGCGGAGGCTTAGTCAACACGTCCTTGTCGGGAACCGGGTAGGGGCTGTCAACGTCCAGGTTAAAACCTGCCATAATAAACATGTCATCCCAAAGTTTTTGATTGGTTTCAGTTGTCTCCTTAACGGAAGGAGCAATTTGCTTCATCAATTCTACCAGTGTATAGGCGTATTTTGTTCTTTTTTCTTTGTCATCAATAGTGCGTAAGTACGCCACTATTTTTTCTATGTTCCTCCCGTACTCTTTGAGTATTACCGGTGATAGACTCGTATTATAATTCATCTTAAAGTTTGTTGTGACCGAGTTAAGGTCTTTAAAGATAAGCGCTAGTTTTCGTGAATTTTGAGTTTAGCAAAACTAAGTAATAATGTTTTCTCACCAAAGTCATCAAAGCTTACCTTGGCCTTACGGTTTGCGCCACTTTCATCCAGCTCCATGACTTTTCCATAGCCGAATTTTGGATGTTCCACTTTCATACCGGCTTGTAAGTTGGAGGTATCGCTGGGTGCGAAGTCGGGTGAAGGCTTGTAGTTGCTTTTCTTAACAGGTTGCGAAGACACAGATTTTCGCATGCCTGAAACAAAGTTTTTTGTAGTATCGGAGCTCTCCGAATATACCGGTTCAGACTTCGAATACTTTTTGTTTAACTTGATATAAACCGGGTCTATTTCTTCAATGAATCGGCTAGGCTCGCAGTTTTTTAAACGTCCAAAGCGATACCTGCTGAGTGCGTAAGAGAGGAATAGCTTATTTTTTGCCCTAGTGATCGCTACATAGAATAGCCTTCTTTCTTCTTCCAGGTCCGCTCTGCTGCTCAGCATCATCTGTGATGGAAACAGATCTTCCTCAAGCCCTACAATATATATATGCTGAAACTCGAGGCCTTTGGCCATATGAATGGTCATTAAGGTTATCTTTTCGTCATCCTCGTCTTTATCGTTGTCTACTGCGGAAAGAAGGGCCACATCCTGTAGGAATGCATTAAGCCTTTTATCTTCTTTTTCAGGGTCTTCAACAAACTCCTTAATGGCATTGAGTAATTCCTGAACATTTTCATAGCGATTTAACCCCTCTACGGTTTTGTCGTCATACAACTCTTTGAGGATGCCGGATGTTTTAGCAATTTGTGTAGCGGCCTCAAAAGCATCTTTGGATTCAAGTTCTAGCTTAAACCGCTTGATCTGAGTAACAAAATCTAATACAGCGTTTGCGGCTCTTCCACCTAAAAAGGAGTTGGCGTTCTCTAATACTTCCCAAAGTGGAATAGCGTGATCATTTGCAGCTACTATCATTTTGCTAACCGAAGTATCGCCAATGCCTCTTCTAGGATAGTTAATTATTCTTTTGAATGATTCTTCATCATTATGGTTGATGCTAAATCTTAGATAGGCGATAAGATCTTTAATTTCCTTTCTCTGATAGAATGAAAGGCCACCTATGATCTTATACTTGATATTCATTCTTCTAAGGGCCTCTTCAATCGCGCGTGATTGGCTATTGGTTCTGTAAAGAACCGCTACTTCACTGTTTTTGAGCTGAACATTCATTTTCTCCTCGAAAATAGACGAAGCTACCAGTCGCCCTTCTTCGTTATCGCTGTTAGCTCGTAGCAGCTCAATAAGATTTCCGTCATTATTGGAAGTCCATACATTCTTTTTTAGCTGTGCTCTGTTTTTTAGAATGACCGAGTTGGCGGCGTTTACAATAGTTTTGGTAGACCGGTAATTTTGCTCAAGCTTTATAACCCTTAGATCAGGATAGTCCTTCTCAAAATTTAAAATGTTCTGGATGTCGGCGCCGCGAAAGGCGTAAATGCTTTGGGCATCGTCACCTACTACAGCAATGTTCTGCCTGACGGCTGCTAGTTTCTTCGTGATCAGGTACTGCGAAATATTGGTATCCTGAAACTCGTCAACCATTACGTAGTGAAAACGTTGTTGGTATTTATTCAATACATCCGTATGCTCTTTGAAGAGGACGTTAGTATTGAAAAGCAGGTCGTCAAAATCCATAGCGCCGGCTTTAAAGCAGCGTTCCGAATAGATTTTATATATTTTGCCCAGCTCAGGTTTCATATTGCTTTCGTCGTCGGCCCGGTAAATGGGGTTATTCAGATATTCACGCCATGAGATCAGGCGATTTTTGGCCCCTGAAATCCTATTTAAAACCACATTTTGCTTGTATACCTTATCATCCAGGTTTAGTTCCTTTACTATACTCCGTATCAGCGACTTGGAGTCTTCGGTGTCATAAATGGTGAAATTATTTGGATACCCAAGCCGGTCGGCTTCCGCTCTTAACATTCTTGCAAAAACGGAGTGAAAGGTGCCCATCCAAAGGTTTCTGGCCTCCGTGCCTACTACACTCTCGATCCTATCCCGCATTTCTTTGGCCGCCTTATTAGTGAAGGTAAGCGATAAAATATTGAAGGGGTCTACTTGCTTATGATCCATTAAATAAGCAATGCGATAGGTCAAAACCCTTGTTTTTCCAGAACCGGCTCCGGCTATGATCATAACTGGTCCATCCGTATTTTCTACTCCCTCTCGCTGCGGCTCATTTAGACTTTCCAGGTATTCCATAAATTCAAATTATAATAACGTTGCAAGTTACGTTTTGAAAGGTGGATTGTCAGTATGCTGTAAGGTAATAACATACGATTTTTTGAAATGCATAATTATTGATGTATTTTGGCATAAAAAATTATGCGAACTACTCTGGACTTACCACAGGACTTAGTAGATCAGGCATTGAAGGTGACAGGTATTAAAACGAAAAGTCAGTTAATTAAAACAGCTCTTGAACTTCTTATAGAGCGAGATAAGCGCTTAAAATTGCTTTCGTTTAAAGGGTCTATTGATCTTGATATAGACCTTGACGATCTTAGACAGAGATAAATGCCCGTAAAACTGATTTTGGTCGATAGCTCGATTTGGATTGACTATTTCAGATCTAGCGATGACCATATATTATCACGGCTAATTAAAGAAGACTTGGTCTGTACTAATCAGTTGATACTTACTGAATTGATTCCTGCTCTACTTAAAAATGGACGAAATGATATTGTTAAAAGTTTAGAGTCTCTACCCAATGTTCCATTACAAATTGATTGGGAAATCATCAGAAAGTACCAGCTTGAGAATTTAAAACGGGGGATTAACAAAGTAGGTATCCCTGATTTAATTATTCTTCAACAAGTGATTTTTGAAAATTTGGCGCTGACTTCATTGGATAAACATTTTCTCCACATGCAGAGTTATTTAGACTTTGAGATTTATTCAGCCTAGCTTTGACATTGTGATAGAACTAGGAAAAACTATTTTATCTGACGACATTAAGGAGCAGTTCTTTGTATGTAATTTGGAGAAGTGCAAAGGAGCATGTTGTGTAGAGGGTGACTTGGGTGCACCCTTAGAGGAAAGTGAGCTGCCAATACTTGAGGAGATATATAATAAGGTAAAACCGTATTTAACTGTAGGGGGGGTCAAAGCTATTGAAAGGCAAGGCACCTACATTCTCGATGAGGACAGAGAGTATTCCACGCCAACCATTGAAGGTAAGGAATGTGCTTATGCGGTATACGATGAAAAAGGTATTCTGAAGTGCGGTATTGAGCAAGCTTACTTGGACGGAAAGACAGATTTTAAAAAACCTATTAGCTGTCACCTTTACCCTATAAGAGCTACTAAATATTCGGAATTTGAAGCTTTGAATTATGACCGATGGGATATTTGCAGCCCTGCCTGCGATTTGGGCTCATCCCTGAATGTTCCAATCTATAAATTCCTAAAAGAGCCTCTTATTAGAAGATATGGTCAGCAATGGTATGCTGACTTGGTAAAAATAATAGAAGCAGAACTACCTACTTGAAGGGAATAGCGAGGGCTAATCTGGTAGCAAGCACGTTGTCTGATCCACTACTACCAAATTCAGAGATGTTATCAAGGTAATCTGAAGTTGAGTTAAGTAACCCCAACTCTAAATTAATGCCAAATCCGTTTGTAAAGGTATACGAGGCCCCTAGACTGGTGGGTAGCATAAATGAGATATTACGATAAGTTTCGTCTTGATTCCGGGTGTCATCTTGGTCTTCCAACTCCTCATCAAATTCATCCTTAGGCGTAAATCGCAGGAAGCCCAGACCTTGGCTCAAATAAGCTGATACATTCCCCTTCCTTAAGAAGGTAAATCGCAATCCATAGTGAGCATAAAAATAATTAGTCTTTACAAAAGTATTTGGAGCAGGATCCCCGATATTGGTTTGAAATGTGAAATCTCTGTCTTCCCCTGTAACGGAAGCTAAACCTGCATATAACGATCCGCTTAACTTTTTGTCAGGGTTGAAAATCCAGCCGATTTGCAATCCTGAAGACCAGCTGGAATAGCTTGAAAGCTCACCATTGTAGCTGTTACCAGAAACACCTACGGTTATAACAGACTGCTTTTGTGCCACTACTATCGTTGGTGTAGTGGCCAAAATCAAGAGTGTTAATTTTAGAATACCTTCTTTCATAAACTTCTATGAAGTTAGCGAATTCATTGGCTTATATGAGAGTCATCGGACCTCAAAGTGGGTAAAAGACTAAAATTCATAAAAAGCGGCTGTGTCAAAAGGTAGGTCATCCTGAGTTTACGAAGGATCTTACTAAGCTTAAAGTGACTATTTGAAAAACTTAGTGAGATTCTTTCTCCGTCAGAATGACTTAAAATATTTAGTTTTCTACCTTTAGAGACAGCCTCTTAAACTTATTTTAGATCACTAAAATCAAAACTCTCCAGGAATTTAGTGGTGAACATACCACTTTGAAATACTTCATCATCCATTAATTTCAGGTGAAATGGAATTGTTGTTTTTACACCTTCAATTACGAACTCTGAAAGTGCACGCTTCATACGAGTAACTACCTCTTCTCTGGTTTGCCCACTTACAATGAGCTTGGCGATCATGGAATCGTAGTTAGGAGGGATAGCATAGCCGGCATATACATGACTATCTACACGTACCCCATGCCCTCCTGGTAGATGAAGGGTAGTTATTTTACCCGGGCATGGTCTGAAATCGTTGCCAGGATCCTCGGCATTAATGCGACACTCCATAGCGTATAAGTTAGGTTCGTAGTTTATCCCGGATATCTCTATACCCGCTGCTACTTTGATCTGCTCTTTGATCAGATCATAATCGGTTACCTCTTCGGTGATCGGATGCTCTACCTGGATACGAGTATTCATTTCCATAAAATAGAAATCGCCGTTTTTATCAACCAAAAACTCAACTGTACCCGCACCCTCATAAGCTATAGCCTCGGCGGCTTTTACCGCCGCTTCCCCCATTTTATGTCTTAGCTCTGGGAATAGGTTCATAACAGGAGATGGAGTTTCCTCCACAAGTTTTTGGTGCCTCCTTTGTATGGAACAGTCTCGCTCCGACAGGTGACATGCTTTTCCTTTGCTATCACCCACTACCTGAATTTCTACATGCCTTGGTTCCTCTACGAATTTCTCAAGGTACATGCCATCGTTACCGAAGGCAGCCGCAGATTCCTGACGGGCAGAATCCCATGCCGCCTTGAATTCTGACTCACTTTTAATTATCCGCATACCTCTACCGCCACCACCGGCAGTAGCTTTAATTATAACGGGATACTTTATTTTTTTGGCAATTTTCACGCCTTCTTCAACTGATTCTAAAAGGCCCTCGGAACCGGGAATACAAGGTACATCTGCAGCTATCATGGTAGCCTTTGCCGTGGCCTTATCACCCATCTTATCGATCATATCAGGAGAGGCTCCAATGAATTTGATATTATATTCCTGGCAAACAGCACTGAACTCAGCATTTTCAGCTAGAAAACCGTATCCGGGATGGATAGCATCTGCATTTGTGATCTCTGCCGCAGCTATCAAATTTGGGATATTCAAGTATGAGTCGGTACTTGGCGCTTTTCCGATACATACGGCCTCGTCTGCGAAACGAACATGTAAACTGTCTTTGTCTGCCAGTGAGTATACGGCTACCGTTTTAATGTCCATTTCTTTACATGTACGTATAATTCTTAATGCAATTTCTCCTCTGTTGGCTATAAGTATTTTATTAAACACGCTGTTTAGGTTTAAGTCTCAGGAAAATGATCGTTACTGGGTTAAGAAGGATCTACCAAAAATAGCACCTGATCGTATTCTACTGGAGAAGCATTCTCAACCATTGCCTTAACTACAGTGCCGCTAACTTCAGATTCTATTTCGTTGAAAAGCTTCATGGCTTCTACTATACAAATGGTCTGGCCCTTTTCAATTTTATCTCCAACCGATACAAAAGCCGGACTATCAGGGTTTGCCGATCGGTAGAATGTCCCTATCATGGGAGATTTTACCTGTATGTAATTGCCACTATCTTCCTTAGGAGCCGCCGCCTTCGGAGCCTCTGGCTGTGGTGTGGGTGTAGCAGGGGCTGGTATTGCTGCCGAAGCCGGAGCTGCTATTCCTGATTCTACTATCTTGGTTTTAACATCGGGCGCACGCTTTATCGCTAACTTGATCTCTTCAGTTTCAATGTTAACTTCATTTAAACCGGTTTGCGAAATAAAATCGATCAGATCCCGTATTTCTTTTGACTTCATATCAAAGGGCTTTGGTTGAAAATTATTCTTTTACTCGTTCAACATAAGAATTTGTTCGAGTATCTATTTTAATCTTTTCGTCTTGATTTATAAAAAGCGGTACATGGACAGTTGCTCCCGTCTCTACAGTGGCAGGCTTAGAGGCATTTGTTGCGGTGTCACCTTTAAGACCTGGTTCAGTGTAAGTGATCACCAATTCTACAAACTGAGGAAGTTCACACCCCAGAATTTCCTCCTTTTCAGCATGCACGAGTACTTCCACTTCTTGTCCGTCTTTCATAAGGCCTGGATTGGTAATAAGTTCTTCGGCAATTGCCGTCTGTTCATAACTTTCACTATCCATGAAGTGATAACCTATGTCATCCTTGTAAAGAAATTGGTGTGGTCTTCTCTCAATTCTGGCTGTTGTCACCTTATGTCCTGCTGTGAATGTATTATCAACGACCTTACCGGTACGTATACTTTTTAGCTTAGTCCTAACAAATGCGGGGCCTTTTCCGGGTTTCACATGCTGAAACTCTACGATGCTGTAGATGTCGTGATTGTACTCTATACACAATCCATTTTTAAAATCGGCAGTACTGGCCATTTAGTAAAATTTGATCTAAGTTATTAATACATTCAGAAAAATCAACTCTAGCTATTGTAAGCCCATTTCAAGTAGATTGCTCCCCAAGTGAAACCGCCTCCAAAAGCCGCTAAAACTAAGTTATCTCCCTTTTTCAATTGCTTTTCGTAATCCCAAAGTAATAAAGGAATTGTACCTGCGGTGGTATTTCCGTATTTCTCAATATTCATCATCACTTTGTTGTCTGTCACTCCCATTCTATTGGCCGTAGCATCCACAATGCGCTTGTTAGCCTGGTGTGGAACCAGCCAGTCGACGTCATCGGCAGATAAATTATTGCGCTCCATAATTTTAGCTGCATAATCAGCCATGTTGGTAACAGCAAATTTAAAAACCGTAGCTCCATCCTGTCGGGCGTAATGCCACATGTTATCAACAGTTTCGTGCGTTGCAGGATAGCGGCTGCCTCCTGCTTTCATATTAAGGAATTCTGCACCAGCTCCGTCGCTTTTGTGGATAGAATCAATGATTCCGGTTTCTTCTTCGGTGGGTTCTAAAAGTACAGCTCCTGCGCCGTCGCCAAAGATGATACAGGTAGTTCTGTCTTTATAATCAATAATTGAAGACATTTTGTCTGCTCCAATTACTATCACCTTTTTATATAAACCTGTTTCGACAAATTGACTTGCCGTAGTTAGGGCGTATAGAAAACCTGAACAAGCCGCTGAAATGTCGTAACTAAAGGCATTTACCGCCCCAACACCTGCAGATATCACATTGGCGGTAGAAGGGAAGGTCATATCAGGCGTGACTGTTGCGCAGATAATCAATTCAATATCTTCTGCATTGGTATTCGTTTTTTTTAGCAAGCCTTTTACAGCTTTGATACCCATTACACTTGTACCTTTACCTTCTCCCTTTAAAATTCTTCTTTCTTTTATTCCAGTGCGGCTGGTGATCCATTCATCGCTGGTTTCCACCATAGTTTCCAGCTCCTGGTTGGTGAGAACGTAATCAGGTACGTAACCTTCAACACCAGTAATAGCGGCTCTTGTTTTAGCCATAATAAGCTACGCTTTTAATTCTTCTTTGATTTTTAGATGGATGTTTGATTCAGCCATTTTCACAGAGAGTAAAACCATATTCTTAATAGCTTGTGCACTTGACACTCCGTGACCGATCACTACATTTCCATTAATGCCTAAAATAGGACTTCCTCCGATTTCTTCGTAATTAAATCGGTTAAAATAAGGATCATTTATTTTCCTGGCTTGGATCATATCAAAAAATGATTCTGCCATTTTTAGGATCACATTGCCAGTGAAACCGTCACAAACGATTACATCGGCCTTGTCATTAAACAGGTCTCTGCCTTCAATATTGCCGATAAATTTAAGCTTATTGCCAATTTTAAAAAGTTGATGTGCCGCTTGGGTCAGCAGCGTCCCTTTCTGTTCTTCTTCACCGAGGTTCATCAGGCCAACTTTTGGGGTATTAATTCCAAAAACGTGCTTTGAATAAAGCGCTCCAATCTGACCGAATTGATAAAGTACATCAGGTTTACAGTCAGCATTGGCCCCAACATCCATGATTACACCAAAGCCGCCAGCTTCTTTAGGTACAAACCCTGCTATACCAGGGCGAATGATACCCTCAATCGCTTTTATTGTGAACATGGCGCCAACGTGCATGGCCCCCGTGTTACCTGCTCCACAGAAAGCTTGTACCTGTCCCGATTTCAGAAGGCCGTAACCAATCGGTATACTTGCATTAGGTTTAGTAGAAAATGCTTTAGTAGGATGTTCACCCATCTGGATGACATTATCCGCATGAATAATTTGTATGTTGTCAACTTTGATCTGAAACTTTTCAAGTTTTTGCTGAATAAGTTTCTGTTGACCAATAAGTACTAGACTACACCCTTCAGGCAATTCAGAGCTGGCAAGCCCTGCACCCTGAATGACCGAGTCAGGGGCAAAGTCACCCCCCATTGCATCTAATGCAATTTTCACGATGGACTACCCTTAAGCTAGTACCTCTTTCTCCATTACTACTTTACCCTTATAATAGAGTTTGCCTTCATGCCAAAAAGCGCGATGTGGTAGATGGAATTCGCCCGTAGTAGGGCAAATAGCTAGATTTTTAGCTGCTGCCTTTACATGAGTCCTTCTCTTATCTCTTCTTGATTTTGATATCTTTCTTTTAGGATGAGCCATTATTATAACTTTTTATGTCCTTGTATTTTTACTTTTTTAATTTCTTCAACTGTTCCCATCTCGGATCTGAATCCTCCGGGGTATTTTCATTAAACGATGAATATATAAGTTCATCCTCACCTGAATCTTCCCCATACTTTGGATGTAACTTCTTCATTGGGATATATATATGAATAAATTCATATATATATTGTGCCAAATCCAAGCGTTGGGTATCCCTGTGAATCATTACAATATTATCATCCAACTCGATATCTTCTTCTCCAAATTTGAAGATCAGATCTTCTTGCTTTCTAATGTCAAAGTAGAATGCTTCTAAGCTACGATCGCATTCTAATTTAACTGTCACATCTATTTTGAAAAGAATACTAATAAAAGTCTCCTTTTTATTTAATTCAATGTTGATTTCACCAGTCCCTTCTTCTATCTCACTTTCTTGCCTTTCAGCAAAGAAAGCATCGCTAATATTGAACTCGTAGTGATGTTCTCCATTACTAAGTTTAAAAATATCAATTTTAAACTCTCCCGATTCCCGCATAACACTCCTCAAAATTGAGTTTGCAAACTTAAGAAGATAATTCGAAATAAGTAACTTAGAATAAAATAATGATGCCTAGGCGTACTCTTTGAAAACGCTATTTTTCAATTCAACTATATCTAATTGATAAATCGAATCCTTAAGGAACTCTACCACATCCTTTCTGAACCCTAGCTTGATCGCTATGTCTTTGCAAAAGACCAGCTCGTTTTCAAAGATTTTTTTATCTGCTAACATCAGGTCAATTAGGTTGTATAGATAGTCAAATCGCTGATCATCTGAAAGTGCACCTAGTGTGCCGATAGGCTCCGGGTTTCTTATTAACTCTTTAACTTCATCTTGAGGAAACTTTCTCTGTTTCGCTAAATCGAAAATGCGCTGCCTTTCCAGAGGGGAAAAGTGCTTATCTACTTCAGCCAATTGTATGAGAATGTTAAGTTGCTTCCGTGTTACAATATCCATTATCTGTTCAAGATGATCTTAAATTTAACTTTTTTGTTTTGTTCAGCATAATGCCAAGCAAGACTTTCAATGTTTAAACGTAAAAACTATTCAAACGGTCAATTTTGGCTTTCCTTTCTATTCTTGTGAATGTCATAAGCCATCATTAAGGCGCTACGCATTGATGATTCGTCTGCGATTCCTTTGCCAGCAATACTGTATGCTGTGCCATGGTCAGGTGAAGTACGGATAATCGGAAGGCCTGCCGTATAGTTTACTCCAGATTGAAAAGCTATTGTTTTAAACGGAATAAGCCCTTGGTCATGATACATGGCCATTATGCCGTCAAATTTTTTGAACTCGCCTCTGCCAAAGAAGCCATCAGCCGGGAACGGACCAAAAACAAGGTGACCATTATCCTTGAAACCTGTGACTACCGGACGAATCAGTTCATTTTCTTCGCTACCCAAAAGCCCTTCTTCTCCGGCGTGGGGATTCATTCCTAAGACTGCTACCTTAGGTTTGCCAAGACCAAAGTCTTTTTTAAGCGTATTAATCATAATATGAATTTTGCTTTTCAAAAGTTCTTTTGTAAGACTACCGGATATCTGATTCAGCGGTATATGTCCTGTTGCTACTCCTATTCTTAGTTTTTCGCTTACCATCAACATTAAACTATCTTTTTGGTCAGCTATACTGGTGAAAAACTCGGTATGCCCGGGAAAGTTGAAATCCTCGGACTGGATATTATTTTTGTTAATTGGAGCGGTAACTACCGCATCAATTATGCCCTCTTTTAAATCCTTGCTTACTTTTTTTAATGCTGCCAGTGCAGCTTTACCGGCGTTTTTTCGATCTGACCCAGCCTCAATCTCAATCATTTCCTGCCAGCAATTGACTACATTAGTTTTCTTTGGATTTAAACCTTGTTCCCCTTTTACCTGGCTATACTGAAAATCCTCAAGATGAAGTGCCTTTCTATAGTAAGATAAAACCTTGGTTGAGCCATAAATAACAGGTGTGATGAATTTCGTTAGCCGATTATCACGGAGCGCCTTGATGATAACCTCTGGTCCGATACCATTTACATCACCGATGGTTATTCCTATTTTCGGAGTTTTACTTACCACTGATTCGCTCATTATTTTTCTATATTTACTATTTAGTGACCACGTTTGTTACGCTGCAAAAATTGAAAGTTACATCATTCTTTATTTATCAGAAACATGGTCAAAGCCAAAAAATATTTAGGTCAGCATTTCCTCAAAGACGAATCTATTGCTTTACGAATAGTTGAATCCTTGCGGTCCATGGATCAGGCCATTCTTGAAATTGGTCCTGGTACCGGTGTACTCAGTAAGTTCTTGTTTGAAAGGGTCGATGAACTTTTTCTTTTAGATGTGGATACAGAATCCATCCGATTCCTTTTAAAAAGCTATCCTCAGTATGCAGATAGGATTATCGAAGGTGATTTCCTTAAAAATGAATTATCTTTTTTACCTGCTAACTATGCTGTTATAGGCAACTTTCCATATAACATATCTTCTCAAATTTTTTTTAAAATACTTGAGCAGCGACACTGCGTAGATGAAGTAGTTTGCATGCTGCAAAAAGAAGTGGCAGCGAGGTTGTGTTCTCCTCCGGGAAATAAGCAATACGGTATTCTGAGTGTATTGCTACAGGCATTCTATGATTTGGAATATATGTTCGATGTCACTCCAGATGTTTTTGACCCTCCACCAAAGGTGTTTTCCGGTGTTATTCGCATGAAAAGAAATGCAAACAAAGATCTAGAGTGCGATTATTCGGTATTCAAAACAGTAGTCAAACAAGGATTTCAAAATAGGAGGAAAACATTGCGCAACGCTTTAAAACCTCTAAGTTTGCCAGTTAAAATTTCTGAACTTGAGATTTTAAACAGACGGGCGGAAACGCTTTCTTACCAGGAGTTTATAGGTTTAGCTAAACTAGTGGAGCGTTGGAAGAATTAATGCCATTTGAACTTTCGATAGAGTTTCGTGAACGATTTCAATTAGCCGTTCAGGATAACGACGATGTCTTCATCAATGAAAGTCTTTCAGGAGTTAAGCCTGCTGATATTTCTGCTTTACTTGAAGAGTTCGACTCCTACGAATCTAAATATGTTATTGATATTCTCTCTCCGGATGACAGAGCTGAAATTATCAATGGACTTGAACCCGATACTCGAGAAAAGTTTCTAAAGTTATTCTCACATGAAGAGCTTACATCTGTCATTGTTAACCTTGACTCTGATGATGCGGTAGACTTGTTGAACGAGCTTCCTTTAGTTGACAGGGAGAAGGTAATTGCCGGACTTGATAATAGCGAAAAAGAGGCAAATATACTGGACTTGCTACGCTATGACGAAGATGTGGCCGGCGGCCTTATGGCCAAAGAACTCATTAAAGCCAATCATAATTGGACTGTAGTTCAGTGTATTGAAGAAATTAGAAGGCAGGCAGAAAATGTTCAAAAAGTTTATTCTGTTTATGTGGTGAATGATCACGATATCCTTTTAGGCCGAGTGTCCTTAAAAAGAATCATTTTGGCTAACGACCATACTAAAATTGGAGACATCTATGAGTCTGATCAGATTTCGGTAGAAACTTTTGTTTCCGAAGAGGAGGTAGCTCAGCTTATGAGGAAGTATGACTTAGATGCTATTCCGGTGGTTAATGTACAAGGTAAACTTATGGGAAGAATTACCATTGATGACATTGTTGATGTCATTACCGAATTGGCTGAAGAAGAACGTAATGCCATGGCCGGTATTACGGAAGATGTTGAGGAGGATGACAGCGTCTGGATGTTGACCAGGGCCCGTCTTCCCTGGCTTATAGTTGGGGTCTTTGGAGGTTTTATAAGTGCAAAGTTTATTGGCGTTTTCGAAGAAGATCTGATGAGAATAACGGCTATTGCTTTTTTTATCCCGCTTATTCAGGCTACAGGTGGCAATGTGGGAATTCAGTCTTCATCGATAGTGGTTCAGAGTTTGGCAAACCCATCTGTGTTTAGTGATAATTTGTTTAATAGGTTATTCAAGGTTCTTCTTGTTGCCATGTTAAATGGACTAGTGCTCTCCTTGATGGTTTATGGATTTAATATAATAACCGGGGGTACTGGAGATTTGGCCACTGTAGTTTCGCTGGCACTTTTTGGTGTTGTTATTATTGCCTCATTCTTGGGTACCTTAACCCCGTTAATCTTAGATAAATTTGGTTTTAACCCTGCCCTTGCATCCGGGCCTTTCATCACCACTTTGAATGACTTGCTTGGATTAGCGGTATATTTTTACACGATTCATTTAATTTTATGATGAAGTGTCTGATAGTAGATAATATGCATGAAAGCATATTACCAATGCTTCAAGAGATTAATCTAGATGCAGATTATCGCCCCGAAATAACGCGTAAAGGGGTACTGGAAATTATTAAACAATATCAAGGGCTAATAATAAGGAGTAAAACAGTAGTTGATCAGGAATTCATCGATCAAGCCGTCAACCTAAAATTTATTGCGAGAGCTGGTGCAGGCATAGATAAACTTGATATCCAAGCTATCGAAAAAGCTGGAATAGGAGTTTTAAATGCCCCGGAAGGGAATCGAAATGCTGTAGCGGAGCATGTAATGGGAATGGTACTCTCAATGGCTAACAACTTGAACAAATCTGATAAGGAGATAAGAGCAGGCATCTGGGATCGCGAAGGAAACCGTGGTTGGGAGCTTTTGGGAAAGACTGTCGGATTATTGGGCTATGGCTTTATGGGCATGGAAGTAGCCCGAAAAATGAAGCTTATGGGCTGTAATGTTTTAGCATATGACAAGTATAAAAGCTCATTTTCAGATGAAAATGTACAAGAAGTTTCTATGTCAGAAATTTATTCGGAGGCAGATATCTTTAGTATACATGTACCGCTAACATCTGAAACAAAGGGACTGGTTAACGCCGATTACCTAACAAGGTTCAAAAAACCTATATATGTGGTGAATACAGCTCGGGGAGAGATCTTGGTTCTTCATGATCTTTTGCAACTGCTCAAAAATGGGAATATACAAGGAGCTGCTTTAGATGTTTTGGAAAATGAAAAGATTATACATCTACCGGAAAATCAACGAATAACTTTTGAAAAATTGATTAAATCAGAAAGAATTCTGTTTTCCCCACATGTAGCAGGCTGGACTTTTGAGTCTTACATAGGCATTAATGAGACTTTAAAGAAAAAAATACAAAAGTATATTGCGGCGATTAATAGCTAATTATTCATGTCACCAGAACAAAGAACCCTTAAGAGTTTCATTTTTATTCTCAATTTCACTAATATCGTTATCACGACTTTTTTTTAAGTGTAAGTATTTAGATGTTTTTTAATAATCAGTACAATAAATTAAGGGACTATGTGAACTCAATTATTGAGAAGCCAATTTTAACTTCCTCAATAGTTTTGGGCGTACTAACAGTAATTGTATTAGCCCTTAGTTTTAAATACTACTTACAGGATTTTGACACTTTTTTTGGGCAAGTGCTAGCTGAAGCCCATGGAATGCTTTTCGATATTGCGGTTATCGGTATTTTGATATTTTGGTTAAATAAAAATGGCGAGGTAAGACAGCGTATTCGCACATATAGAGATGAGATCGATGACTTTAGACTTTGGGAGTCTGAAGAAGCTGCGTTTCGTACAGTAGGAAATATAAAGAGGTTAAACAGGCACAACATCAATGAAATCAACCTGGTGAACTGTCATTTATCAAGAACTAACCTAAACTATGTGAATCTTAAAGGGTCGAATTTAAATTCTTCTGACGTAAGCAACGCTTTCCTAATAGAGACTAACCTGGAAAATACACGTCTGAACCAAACTAATTTGGAGAATTCCAACCTCAATCAGGCACTTTTAATGGGGGCATATGCAAGTGGAGCAAATTTTAAGGACGCTTATTTAATTAAGGCCCAACTACAAAATGCATTCTTGATTAAGACGGATTTTTCGAATGCATTTTTGATGGAGGCTGATCTTACTGGCTGTTACCTCACGGGCGCTGATTTTAACAATGCCAGCTTATACAAAGCCGACCTGAGAGGCGCCAAAGGACTTACCATAGAACAACTGACTAAGGCCAAAACACTTTATCTTGCAAAGTTTGATGAAGACATACTTGCACAGATAAAATCTGATATTCCCGAGTTGGTTGGAAAGTAATTCATTTGTGATTATTCAAGATTAATCTACCTTTGCCTTCTTAAATCAATGATTTTACCAAAAACGGTTGCAATGTTGTGGCCGTTCTTTGTTTTTATAGAGTAGTAGAGAAAAGGATTATGAGCAACGTAGCGTATTACACAAAAGAAGGGTTAGATAAGCTTAAGGGTGAATTAAATGATCTGAAAACGAGAGGCCGGGCTGACATAGCAAAACAGATTGCTGAGGCTCGCGATAAAGGTGATCTTAGTGAAAATGCTGAATATGATGCCGCAAAAGACGCTCAAGGCCACCTTGAAGCTAAAATTGCACAACTTGAAGAAGTAGTCGGTAACGCTAGAGTAATAGATGAGAATTCGATTGATACCTCGAAGGTATCCATTCTGTCAAAAGTTAAAATAAAAAATAAGAAAAACGGAGCCTCTTTTACTTACACGCTGGTTTCTGAAGAGGAAGCCGACTTAAAGGCTAGTAAAATATCTGTACAGTCCCCTATAGGCAAGGGTTTATTAGGGAAAAAGGCGGGTGACTCGGCTAAAATAAAAACCCCGGGTGGAGAAATTGAATTTGAAATTCTTGATATATCACTTTAATGCCTTCAATATTTACACGCATAATAAACCGTGAAATACCTGGTCATATTTTGGCTGAAGATGACCAACATATCGCATTTCTCGATATTAATCCGTTGGCAGTTGGTCACTGTCTTGTTGTACCCAAAAGGGAAGTGGACTATGTTTTTGATTTGGAGGATGATGAGTTAGCTAACTTGAATTTATTCGCGAAAAGAGTAGCTAAAGCTATTGAACTAGCCGTACCTTGTCTGCGCATAGGTGTGGCAATTATCGGACTGGAAGTGCCTCATACTCATATTCACCTGGTGCCGCTTAATACCATGGATGATATAGACTTTTCACGCCCTAAGCTCAACCCGTCTGAGGATGAACTTTCAGAAGTAGCGCAAAAAATTAGAAAAGCTCTATAAAAAATCTATATCCACGTTGTACGGGAACTTCATTAGCATCTGAAGTCCTTCTTCTACCTTTAAGTCCTCAAATAGGATTCTATATAGTACCTCGGTAATAGGTACTGTTACCTTGTGAGAGTTAGCATATAGTTTGGCTATTTGCACGGTATTTACTCCTTCTGCTACTTCTTCCATAGTTTCAAGTATTGTGTTGAGACTATCGCCTTTGGCAAGTCGGTATCCAACCGTGAAGTTTCGGCTCATAGTACTATTGGAGGTGGTCACCAAATCTCCTATGCCAGCTACGCCAAGGAAGGCGGGTACATTTCCACCCATGGCCTTTCCCAGGTGAATCATTTCTACCATACCACGACTGATCAGAAGTCCCTTGGCATTTTCTCCTAGGCCCAATCCGCTAAGCGCCCCGGAAGCTATCGCGATGATATTTTTCAGAACTCCTGCCAGTTCAATACCAATTAGATCTTTGTTTCCATATACCTGAAAATAATCGTTGCGAAGTAGGTTGATGCCCTGAGTGATCACCTCATCATAATGGCTTGCTACCACAGTGGCAGCTGGTTGGTTAGCACTCATCTCTTTTGCGATGTTTGGCCCTGCCAGGCATCCTATCCTCACTACTACGCTTTCATCCATAATCACCTCACTCATGGTCATTACGTTCTCTCGATCAATAGAGGTGATTGTATTGAGGCCCTTATTGCCTGGCAATAAAATGTCCAAACCTTTAGTGCCATGGATCAGGATATGATACGGATACAGGTAAGGCGAAAGCTGCTGCAGTACACTTCTGAAAGCAGACGAAGGAACAATGGGGAATATAACATCACATAGATTGGCAAGGTAACTGATATCTCCCGTGGGAGTAATATTTTTATGGATTGATTTATCCCTGTGTACCCTGGTTTCCGCAATACTTTTTACCATTCCAGGGTCTCTGGAAAATAGCAGTACTTCGGTTTTTTCTGCTAGAATGTTTGCTATAGCCGTACCAAAACTTCCGGCACCTATAACCCCAACCGGCCTATTAGAATTCTTTTTCGAGATCATATCCGTCCATTCGATTGTGATAGTAGTACAGCGTATTTAAATCCTGCGTGGTAATTTTCCCTTCTTTGGATAACAGTAGAGGACGTTTTGAATGATACATTCCTACATTAGTAATACCTGTTAAAATAACTTCGTCGGGGTTGCCTTTTAAATGGCCGGCGACTTCTACTTTGTTCGCTTTTTTGAGCTTAAAGATACACTCTCGAATCTCTATAAAAGTTTCTCTGAAATCAGCATAATCAATGACCAGTTCTTCCTCGGGCAGCCTCAGGAAATCATATAGATCCAATTTGTAATATTGCCTTTTCCAAAGATTGAAAGCAGTAAATGCTACCAAATGACTGGCGAAAACACGATTAATTCTGTGAAACTCTCTTACAATAATTTCACTGAGTTTTCTTGTGTATTCTTGGTCCCTTTGTTCGTCAACGGCTATTTCACCATTAGAGACAAAATAGTGCCTCGTATTAATTATTCTACCTTTGGTATCTATACTGTTTCCATCGCCATCGACATAATTTCCCAATAAATCCATACCATGACCAATGGATACGGATATATTTGAACCCTTTGTGAAGAATTTCACTAAGAACTTCACCATCTTATAGGAGGTCGAGTACTCGTCGTTTTCTACATAGTACCTTTCCTGACCCTTTCTACTTAAGTAGTTCTTGATAAGGTTTGGGGCCTCCAGAACGAAGTTATAGTTGATAGTAACCGGTACTACAAATATTTTTCTTCCATCATTATTTGGATGTCGGGTAAAAATAGATCGCTGAGCTTCCATGGCAGTTCCCAGAAGCCCAAGCTTCAGACTGTTTTCTATCTTCCCTGATCTCGACCTTGTGCCTCCAGGAAAAAAAAGGCTGTGCGCCCCTTCTTCAATCGCCACTTTAGAATAAGTTTTAAGCGTCTCAAGGTAGATTGGATTCTTTTTTCGTCTGTCTACTTTATAAGCTCCTAGACTCTCCATGAAATAGGCCAGAATCCTAATATTAAAAAGATTCAGGCCGGCGCCATAAATGAAAGCCGGAAGACCCAAAACATGTATTATCCAACCAATGAGAATAGAATCTAAGTTGCTGAAATGGGTAGGTACCATAACAACGGTGCCTAGTTTTGCTAATTTCCGAAGTTGCTTTGCCTTGCCTTTAATCTGAATTTTATCATTAAGTGTGTACTGGTTTTTGAATATAGCTTTAAAACCCCCGATTCTTGTGGCATTTAACAACCGCTTAAATCCAAATTTTATGATTTCCCTTGCTAACTTATACCGGCTTTTTTTGAAGTTACCGGCTATTTCATTGGCATACCTGGAAATAATTCTTTTAAGTATTTCCTCTTCCTTACTGCTGGCATCTTTACTTCCTACAAGATCTACTAGTTCGTGCTTGATTTTATTCCAAAAAGAATAATCATCCTCAGGGTCAACCGCCCAGGGGTTTTTTTTAATCCTTAGTTTTTCGAGATAAAGTGTGGTTTCTAATTCTTCTCTCAAACTATGTCCACGCTGAACTTTGATCAGTTTTTGAAAAGCCTCTTCAGAAATTTGTTCAATAAGCTGTTTCCTATTATTGCTTAGGCGTACAACAGGCCATTCCTGTGTGCCTGCCAATATGGGTTTGTATATTTTTTGTTTGCCCTCCTGATTAGACTTCATCGCCACCAAATATAGTAGAAAGAATTAACTAGGTGGGTTCCTTTCAGAGCGGTAATGGGTGAGGAAACCTTTTCTAACGGGGCCGATAAGATAGGGCGCCAACGTTCCATCGGGTTTTTCCCGGTAAGTGACTTGGGCGTCTGCGGAGAGAGGTTCCAGAACAAAGATATTTTCCCCAATTAGCTCTTCAGCATTTTCTTTTAGTTCAATGCCGTTTTTGAAATCAATTACTTCGTTTCTGTCCTCAAACAACTCCTCGTCGCATTCGAGATAGAATCTTGGTTCACCTTTTTGATGCTTGATTTTAGCAGTGAAGTCTACAAAGGCCTTTAGGTTTACGCTCGGTGGGTTAATAAAAAAGTCATATTCTTTAATAGATGTAGTAATGGATAGCGTATTTCTCCCTTCAAGTCCATAGTAAACCAAAAGAGCTCCTGCCATAAATGAGACTAGCATCGTCCATACATGGAGCAAGTCATTAATTAAAGCGATTAGGGATAGTGGCGTTATAATACCGCCAAGGATTAAGGGCAACAATAGAAGCTTCTTTTTAAAAGAAAACCCTGACACATGAGACAGTTCGAATTTGTGAATTCGACCATTAATTTTGATAAACAGCTTTTTAAAAGATAGGTAGCATACTTTATTAATAGAACCCTGCTCAAGTGGGCACTCTGCTATAATAGGTTCATTGTCGATGACCATATTCTTATTTCATTGCCTTTTGTAAATCGGCGTTCATATTTCTGAATCGCTCCGCTGCGCTTTGAATGAAATCTTCTGAAATAATGGCTTCTACCTCTTCTAAATTCATTACATCGAATTCATCTACCTTAAAAGTCTGCTCAAGGTTATCTTGCTCCAGTTTGACGATGTATTTACCGTTCCATTGGAAAAAGGATATTCTGCAAAGCCGATGTTGAATCTCTTTAATGACACGCATTTCGTAATTAGTTAAGCATGATTTTTGTTCATGAATAGAAAGAATTCAAGGTATATGTAACTAATTCTTTAATTTTAATGTTCAATACTAGCGCAAAGAAAATTCAAAGATCAGCATTGAAAACCAAAAAAAATATTTCTGGGTTAAAGGTTTTGTTCGCCTTGGTTATGGCTGTTATGACATCTTTTGCTAATGAAGTTTATGCCACCCACCTTCGTGCGGGTGAAATCATTGCCAGACGGGTAAATTGCCAGGCCAGAACGTTTGAGATAACAATAATTGTATATACAGATACAGGCTCCGAGGTTAGATTTGGAGAAGGTGTTTTAGACTTTGGCGATGGGTCGGATCCATTTGTTCTACCCATTATTGAAAATGGGATTGCTTCACGATTATTACCAAATGGCACTCTTGATAATCAACCCATAGATATTGACGGTTTAGGAAATGAAGTTTCTTCTGCATCCTTTACCATAGAACATACATACGCCTCTGCGTTACCTTTTTATACTATAGGTTATACCGAGCCAAACCGAAATGAAGGTATTTTAAATGTTGACAATTCGGTAAATACCACTTTTCATCTGGAGACTCAAATTAGTTTAGACGCTTCCTTAGGGTGTAATAATTCACCGGTCCTTCTAATACCTCCTATTGATAGGGCCTGCCCCGGTGTCGCCTTCTTTCATAATCCGGGAGCTTTCGATCCTGATGGCGATAGTTTGGCTTTTGAGATCGTTATCCCTAAGAAAGATGCTGAAAGTAATGTAGATGGCTACGAGCCCGTGAACGACCCTATGTTTTACGAAAATTTTGGACAAGGAAACGAAGCTCAGAATGGTGAGCCTGAATTTGAAATTGATCCTATAACAGGGGAAGTACGTTGGGATGCTCCCGGACGTCAGGGCGAATACAATATAGCGTTTATAGTACAAGAGTTTAGATTTCGGTTCGGGGCCTGGAGGCCACTTGGCTTTGTTCGTAGAGATATGCAGATTATTGTTGAAGACTGCGATAACGACAGACCTGAATTAGAGCAGCTACCTGATTTATGCGTGGAAGCAGGAACTCAAATAGACCAATTGATTAATGGCATGGATCCTAACGGTGACAATATAGTTATAGAAATGTCATCTCAGGTTGAAGAATTTGGAGCTGTTTTATTGGAAGACGGGGATACCTTGAGCTCACCGGCTCAAGTACGTTTTCTATGGGATACGGAGTGTGCCGATATTAGAGATCAACCCTATCAAGTGGTTTTCAAGATCACAGATTTACCAGACGAAGGGCCGAAATTGGTAAGTTTTATGACCTGGAATATTACTGTTGTTGGCCCACCCCCAGTTTGGCTTCCTAATGCTGATTCACTATTTCAGGAAGGACAAGCATTAAGATTAAACTGGGAAAGCTATGAATGTCAAAATGCAGAAGAAATCCAGGTTTGGCGAAGAGTCGATACAAATCCTTATGTTCCTGAGGAATGCGAGACCGGGATACGCGAAAATGCCGGGTATGAGTTGATAGCTACCCTTCCGGATAATATTAGTACCTACCGTGATGAAGACCTTGATGCTGCCGCTAGATATTGCTATCGATTGGTAGCAGTTTTCCCCGATCCGCCAGGTGGTGTAAGTGTAGTTTCTGAGGAGCGTTGTTTTTCATTTGTGCCCGCCGAAGAGCCAGTAATTACTCACGTTTCCGTAGAAACCACCAGCGATACTAATGGCGAAATCACTGTTGCTTGGCACGCTCCTTTGGACAGTGGTACGCTTTCTCCTCCATTTACCTATCGTATTGAAAGAGCAGAAGGTTTTACCGGAAATAGTAACCTTACATTGGTTGATGAAATTGAGGTGAATATACTTGATACTTCAGTCGATAGTATTGGTTATCGCGATACAGGCCTAAATACCTTGGATCAGGTTTACAATTACAGAATAACGTTGGTTGATCCTAATAATTCTACGGATGATCTGGTGTCAGCAACAGCCTCAAGTGTTCGGCTAGAGCCTACACCGCAATTCGGCCAAATACAACTGAACTGGGAAGCAGATGTGCCATGGTCTAATACTATCGCTGTTCCACCACCTCCTGGCACCGAACATCTAATTTACCGAGGGTTGGAAGGACAGTTGGATGATGAGCTAACATTTTTGGCCAGGGTTGATGTCAATCAATTCGGATTTGAATTTATAGATTCCGTTGGTTTAAATGATGATCAGATTTATTGTTATCGCGTATTAACACGTGGCACTTACGGGAACCCTGAGATTCAGGGATCTTTATTAAGGCCTTTAGTGAACTTTTCACAAACAGTATGCGCACAACCCAGCGATTCTATACCACCCTGTGCTCCGACATTAGTTTTAGATGGTCGAGATTGTGAGCAATATCTAAGTACGAATACCTGTTCTAATAGTAATTTCCAAAATGAACTGACCTGGACTACAGAGTTTTCAGATGAGTGTCAAAATGATGTGCGCGAGTATATTATTGAATATGCGCCCACTACACAAAGTGAATTTAGTGTAATTGGTACAGCCAGAAATGAGAGATTTTTACATGAGAATTTAATATCCTTCAAAGGTTGCTACAGGGTAAGGGCGGTAGATAGGTCAGGTAATTCAAGTGAATACAGTAATGTTTTTTGTGTAGATAACTGCCCGTATTATGAACTACCAAACGTTTTTACCCCTAACTCCGATGGATGTAATGATCAGTTCAGAGCCTACAGCGATACAAATGTTAACGGTGAAGACGGACCTATCGGTGTGTGCGGTGTTGTAGATGCTACAAAATGTGCACGGTTCGTTGAGTCGGTAGAATTTACTGTTTATAATCGATGGGGTAATCCTGTTTATACCTATACGGGTAGACGAGGAACAGAGAATAGTATTTTAATTAATTGGGACGGCCGTGGGGACAATGGAAACGAGTTAGCTGCGGGAGTTTACTACTACCTTGCTAAAGTGACTTTTGATGTAGTTGATCCAAATACTGCCGTTCAAGACATAAAAGGATGGGTTCAAATTCTAAAATAGAAAAGGACATTATTCTGTTTGACGGAGTCTGTAACCTCTGCAATGGTGCCGTCAACTTTGTGATTGACCGGGATGAGAAGGGGCAATTTAGGTTCGCAGCGCTTCAATCTGAATTTGCTAAAGAGAAACTTTCCGGTACTACTATTGATGCAGATAAATTAGATACTATAGTACTTTTACAAAGCGATGGTAGCGTTAAATCTAAAAGTTCCGCGGCGTTGCATATTGCTCGAAAATTAAATGGCCTTTGGCCGGCTTTATACTTATTCATTATTCTTCCTAAGTTTTTTAGAGACTGGGTTTATAACATCGTGGCAAGAAATAGATATCGCTGGTTTGGAAGAACTGACCAGTGCAGAATGCCTTCTCCTGAGCTTACTAAGAGGTTTATTCTCGACGCTTAATACCTTTTTGTCAATAGGGTAGACAAGTCTTATTTTCGCAGAATAACTTTAATCACGTAAATATGACAGCCTACATTTTCCCAGGTCAAGGCGCCCAATTTTCAGGCATGGGCAAAGACTTGTATCATACTTCTGCTGAAGCAAAGGGTTACTTTGAAAAAGCTAATGTCATTCTTGGGTTTGAGATAACCGAAATCATGTTTGAGGGAACTGCTGAGCAGTTGAAAGAAACAAAGGTTACTCAACCGGCTGTTTTTCTGCATTCGGTGATACTGGCCTTAACCACTGATAATTTTAACCCGGATATGGTTGCTGGTCATTCGTTAGGAGAGTTTTCGGCACTTGTTGCGAACAAGACGCTGGCTTTTGAAGATGCCTTAACGCTGGTATCCAAGCGGGCGCAAGCCATGCAAAAAGCTTGTGAAACTAACCCATCCACAATGGCAGCGATCCTTGGTTTAGCTGATGAGAAAGTAGAAGAAGTTTGCGCTGGCATTGATGAAGTCGTGGTAGCGGCGAATTATAACTGCCCAGGCCAGCTAGTAATTTCAGGTTCAAACGAGGGTATTGTTATTGCTTGTGAGAAAATGAAAGAAGCCGGAGCAAAACGAGCGCTGCCCTTGCCGGTAGGTGGCGCTTTCCACTCACCTTTGATGGAGCCTGCGAGAGAGGAATTGGCCGAGGCAATACAAAGTACCAGTTTTTCAAAACCCATATGCCCTGTCTATCAAAATGTAAACGCCCAACCTTCATCAGATATTGAAACGATTAAAAGTAACCTGATCTCGCAACTTACCGCCCCTGTGAGATGGACACAGTCCGTTCAACACATGACTGCCGACGGAGCAACCTCTTTTATTGAATGTGGACCCGGCAAGGTACTCCAGGGCTTGGTAAAGAAAATTTCCCTCAATGTAGAGGTGAGTGGCCTGTAAAGATTAATGATTAATATGAATTAACATGAGATATACTCCTATTACCAGTGAGCTTTTTATTCATAACCGGAAGAGGCTTTCCAAGGAATTAAAGTCAAATGCGATTGCTGTTTTTAATGCAAATGATATAATGCCTACCAATGCGGATGGTACCATGTCATTCAAACAAAATAGTGATTTATACTATTTATCCGGTATTGATCAGGAAGAATCCATTCTGGTTATTTATCCGGACTTTCATGATAAAAAGCTAAGGGAAATCCTTTTTTTGAAGGAAACTAATGAGAATATCGCTATTTGGGAGGGACATAAGTACACCAAGGAAGAGGCACGCGAAGCTTCAGGAATAGAATCGATCTTTTGGCTTACCGAGTTTGATAGAGTATTTAATACGTTGATGGCAGAGGCTGAGTATGTTTATCTCAATACAAATGAGCACATAAGAGCTGTAGTAGAAGTGCAAACAAGAACGGCCAGGTTTTTGGAGTTATGCAAGCAGAGATACCCTTTACATAAGTACGAGCGAGTGGCTCCTGTTATGCACAAACTTCGGGCAATTAAGTCTGATTTAGAGATTGAAACCCTTCAGGAGGCCTGTAACATTACTGAAAAGGGCTTTAGAAGAATACTGCAATTTGTAAAGCCGGGTGTTACCGAGTATGAAATTGAAGCAGAATACATACACGAATTTGTCAGAAATAGGTCAAGGGGGTTCGCTTATACGCCAATAGTAGCTTCTGGATTTAATGCTTGTGTGTTACATTACATTGATAACGCTATGGAGTGCAAGGATGGTGACGTACTCCTTATGGATGTAGGCGCCGAATACGCAAACTACAATGCAGATATGACCCGGTCCATCCCTGTGAATGGTAGGTTTACAGGGCGTCAGCGCGCAGTATATGATGCAGCGCTACGTGTTAAACGTGAGGCCATGAAAATGCTTGTTCCGGGAAATACTATTCCGGAATATCATAAAGAAGTAGGTAAAGTGATGGAAGGTGAGCTCCTTGGTTTGGGTTTGATTGATAAAACTGATATCAAAAATCAGGATGAAAGCAATCCTGCTTATAAAAAGTATTTCATGCACGGTACCTCTCACCACCTTGGCCTGGATGTCCATGACGTTGGTAATGTCTACAGAAAGATGGAGGTAGGAATGGTATTTACCGTCGAACCTGGTATTTATATTAGAGATGAAAATCTTGGAATCCGGCTAGAGAATGATGTAGTTATTACCGAAGAAGGGCTAAATGATCTCATGGTTAATATCCCAATCGAGGCAGAAGAGATAGAGGAATTGATGAATAGCTAATGGATAATGAATCGAGAAATTCGGAAAAGGCACCTGAACCGGTAGGCTTATACCCACACGCCAGAAAGGTGGGAAACCTACTCTTTCTTTCCGGGGTTGGTCCAAGAAAAAGAGGCACAAAAGAAATACCTGGCATGACTCTGGATAATGAAGGTAATGTCATAGAGTATGATATTGAAGCACAGTGCAGGTCTGTTTTTGAGAATGTAAGAACTATTTTAGAAGATTCGGGGTCAAGCTGGGCTCAGCTTGTTGATGTTACGGTATTCCTCACTAATATGAAGGAGGACTTCGAAAAGTACAATTCAGTATATGCAGAATATTTTAGGGATAACCAGCCTTGTCGAACCACGGTTGAAATAAACGCACTTCCTACACCCATAGCCATTGAATTAAAGTGTATTGCGGTTATTAATAACTAAGCGCCAGGTAATTTCTATTTGGAGCTATTTTTTGTTCTGGAAATGTCGTTCATCTATAAATAATGCAACTGGGCTATTATTGTGTTGAATGGTAAACTTTCTTTTTGCTTATTTGATTGAACATTCGCTGAACTGAAAAATACGCAGATGAAATCAGATAACAAATTACTATCAGAGCTTCTAAGAAGAGGCGTTGCTCCACTAATGCCTGCTACTGAAGAAGATCAATTTAAAATAAATGCTTTCAAGAAATATTGGAAAGCTTTTAACTCGCTTGAACTTGAGTTATTGTTGAAATCTGCATACGAAGCTAAAGCTGAAAAGCTGCAGGCAGAAATGATAAAATCAGCTTAAACTGCAAAACTTTCTCCGCAGCCGCAAGTCCGTGTTGCATTAGGGTTTATGAACTGAAACCCTTTACCGTTAAGTCCATCTGAAAAATCTAAGGTAGTACCCAAGAGGTACAATAAACTTTTTTTATCAACCAATATTTTTACTCCTTTATCTTCGAATACTTCGTCTGTTTCCTCAATTGAAGTGTCAAATTTAAGATCGTACATTAAACCGGAACAACCGCCGCCTTGTACTAAAACGCGAATGTTGTGATTATCGGTTTTTCCTTCAGTATTTCTTATTTCAACTATTCTTTTTTTTGCGTTATCAGTTACACTTATCATCGTTCTATATTTTAAGCTACGGGATTTAATACAACACTGAAAACCGTAATCGTGTTCATATCACGACCATAATAAAGTTTGTCCAGGGCATCATATACATTAGTGGCTCTGAAATAAGAGGTGTGTAACTCTTTATCACCTTTAGCTATCCATTGTATCGTGTATGAAGCGTCTTTCTCCTTGTAGTTTTCTACGTATTCCAACATTTTATTTAAGGCATCAACTTTATCGAAACCTTTAACGGAGTGAAACAAGAAAGACTGATTATGTTTAGGATTTATGGTAATGAGATCAAGTTTAACCTTGCCTTCAAATGCTCCATATTCAAAAATTAGGGCATTACTCCGGAGTCCCAAGTGCCCTTTTATTTCTTTTTGGATTTTTGCCGCCTCTACGTGTACATCTGCGGATGAATCAATCATAAACCTGCTAACTTTGTTGTATGAATAAATCTAGGTTAGAACTTTTGGGCCAGCCAAAAAGTTTCAATTTCCACCAAAGTTAACACATAAAGCTAAAAATAACTGAACCATGTTAAAAGTAGAACATATTGGCATAGCCGTTAAGGATCTTAAAAAGTCAAACGAAGTTTTTCAAAAGCTTTTTGGGAAGGAAAACTATAAAGTCGAAACGGTAGAAAGTGAGCAAGTAAGCGCCTCATTTTTCATAATGGGCGACACCAAAATTGAACTTCTAGAATCCACAGGTCCAGATTCGGCTATCGGTAAATACATAGAAAAACGTGGTGAGGGCATTCATCATATTGCCTATGAGGTGGTGGACATTTATCTTGAGATGGAAAGATTAAAAAATGAAGGATTTATCATTTTAAATGAAACTCCAAAAAAAGGCGCAGATAACAAACTTGTATGTTTTCTACATCCAAAAACTACCAATGGCGTACTCGTGGAACTCTGCCAGGAGATCACTACTTCTTATTAGCGTACGACTTGAATGTTTTGGGTTTAGTTTTTCCGTATTGAACTGAATTATAATGTTTCAACTTCTTTTTGCCTAGAGAAGTCTTGTACTGTGGGCGTGGTCCACATGAAGTTAATAACATTAAACCAATAACGATAAGTCCAAAAAATAATACACCTACCAGCCTCGCAAATATGTTCATCCTTTTGTGTTTTAGTTAGTTGGTGGATATAGATAGGCTTACTTAAGTTACCGTAACCTGTGAAAAAGGCTATAACGGATATTACGTTACCTTTGCGCGATGAATTGCACTGAACGCCGACTAAAGGTAACGGAAATCATAATGAAATGAGCGAAAAGAGAACTGAAATAAGTGATATAGGTGAGTTTGGGTTGATTGATAAAATCAACACTTCCACTAAAGTCAGGAACGAAAGCACGGTACTGGGTATTGGTGATGACGCTGCATTGATTGACTTGGGCCATAGCTATACTGCAGTTTCAACGGATATGCTTTTAGAAGGTGTACACTTTGATCTTAGCTACATGCCACTGCAACACCTGGGCTATAAAGCAGTAGCTGTAAATGTTTCAGATATTGCGGCTATGAATGCTGTACCTACGCAGGTGACCGTTAATATTGGGATTAGTAATCGATTTTCTATTGAGGCTGTGGAAGTATTTTACCAAGGGGTCCATGCAGCATGTGAGAATTTTAACGTAGATCTTGTGGGCGGTGACACCAGTTCATCTGCTAGTGGTTTTGTGATTTCGGTAACCGCCATTGGCGCTATTGATAAAAATAAAATAGCTAAACGGTCCGGCGCCGGCGAGAATGATATCATCTGTGTTACAGGGGATCTCGGTGGAGCTTATTTAGGACTTCAGGTGCTTGAGCGAGAAAAACAGGTATTTTTAACCAATCCTGAGATGCAGCCCCAATTAGAAAAGTATAACTACATCGTACAGCGGCAGTTAAAGCCAGAGGCTCGAATGGATATTATTCACGAACTGGCGGACCTTAGTGTAGTACCTACTTCCATGATTGATATTTCAGATGGTCTGGGCTCCGAATTACTTCATTTGTCAAAGGCCTCTGGCTTAGGCGTTCAAATCTTTGAAGACAAACTACCCATCGATAAACAAACCTACGACACCGGTCACGAATTGGGAATTGATGCAACCACGGCAGCATTAAATGGTGGTGAAGATTACGAGCTGCTCTTTACCGTCAGTCAGGATGATTATGAAAAACTAAAGCTTCACGCTGATATCCACTTCATTGGTCACATGCACAAAGAATCTAATTCGAGTATAATGCAAACCAAAGGGGGTAATACAGTGCCCGTTACCGCCCAGGGGTGGAATCACTATAAGAACGAGTAAGTCTTCTAGGTAGATGTATTGAATTTTAACCGACAACTATTAGGCTAGTGTATCAACTATATCTTTTACAAATCGTATAGAAATTATATATTTGTTTAACAAATCGTATAGAAATTAATGAGGAATACTTACTTGGGTGAATTTGAAGAGCTCGTGCTTACCATGGTGGGCATACTTAAAGATGAGGCCTACGGAAACTCCATAGTAATAGAGATCAAGACACAACTGGATAGAAAAGTGAATTTAAGCGGTGTTCATGTTACGCTATATCGTCTGGAAGATAAGGGCCTTGTGAAGTCTTACATGGGAGGCGCTACCAATGAAAGAGGAGGGCGCAGAAAGCGTTATTTCGAGCTTACCTCGGCCGGAATCAAGGCGCTTCAGTCAATACAGGAACAGCGGTTGAAGTTATGGAAACTGGTGCCACAACTTAAATTCACAAGATAGTGCCACAACCTCCTAAAACCGTATCTAACTTACTTTCGAGACTATGTCCGGACTACCTCTGGGAAAGCATTGCAGGGGATTTGGAAGAACAATTCATGGCTGACAATCAAGAGCTTGGATTAGGAGCTGCGAGAAGAAGGTATGTCTGGAACGCCCTGCTCTTTATCCGGCCTGGAATATTACTACGCAACAAACTCAAAATTAACAACACAATAATGATCACTAATTATCTCAAAACGGCAGGTCGGAATATGGCCAAGCGGAAGCTGTTCACCTTTATTAATGCCTTTGGCCTCAGTGTGGCCATTGCTTTCTGTATACTTATTTACCTGTTTGTAAAAGATGAGCAAAGCTTTGATAAATTCCATAGTAATGCAAAAGACATTTATCGTGTTGAAGAATATGCATGGCGAACTTTTCAGACTGAATCGAAAGATCCGTATATGCAGTCAGCTTATCTGCAACTGGCCCTGGCGCCTACTTTGAAAGAGGAGCTTTCTGAAGTGAAGTTTGCCACAAGATTCAATGGTGGATGGTCACAGGTCGTTAAATACCAAAATAAGATATTTATTGAGGATATAGCTTTTGCGGATAATGATTTTTTCAAAATGTTCTCATTTCCGGTATTAGAGGGGAATTCCGAGCTTTTCTTCTTAGAACCCAAGCAGGCAGTTGTAACCAAAAGTATTGCGAAAAAATATTTTGGTGAGGAAAGTCCGCTTAATAAGACAATAGCTATAGACATAAGAGGGGAACAGGACTATGACATAATTGGAGTAATGGATGATCCTCCCACAAATTCCAGTTTCGACTTTGATATTCTAATTCCCCAGGAAAATCGACTTTATTATGAAAGAAATATGGTCAATTGGAGTTCTTTTAACAGTCCCACTTTTGTTCAGCTTCATGAAGGTAGCTCTGAGCAGCAGTTGCTCACCAGTCTTATCGATGTAAGAGACAGATACATGAAAGAGAATATGGAGCGTGACAAGGAGGAATACGATATACCCGAAGATGCAATTCAATTTGAATACCGCACGTCGAATTTGTTGGATATACACCTGAATCCCGATGTTAACTGGCATAAAGTCAGTGATCCACAATACTCATTGATCTTGGGTGGGCTTGCTATCCTTATTATAGTCATTGCCTCAATCAATTACATATCTCTGGCGTTGACAACATCGGCCTCTAGACGTCTGGAAGTGGGGGTGCGCAAGTCCATAGGAGCGACTCAAAAGCAACTGATCTATCAGTTTTCTTTTGAGTCAGTGGCCCTGGCGATATTATCAATGGCGTTTGGAGTTATTATTATGATACTTTTTCTACCAACTTTTAATGACTTTACCGGTAAAGGCATCAGATTAGATTCAGGCGTTTGGCTTGAACTATTGGGGTTTAGTTTGGCGATATCGTTGCTTGTAGGACTCTTGGCAGGTTGCTACCCCGCCTTTTATCTCTCGGCCTTCAAACCATCCACTGTACTTAAGGGTGGGGCCCGCAAAGTAAAGCCTGGTTTGGCTAAACCGTTGGTGCTTGTTCAGTTTATGTTTTCTTCAGCCCTTATCGTCTCTGCTCTTGTCATGTATGAGCAAATGAACTATGTTACTACCAAAGATCTGGGTTTTGACAAAGAGCAAATACTGGTGGTACCTACGCAATATGGTTGGACCGATGAATCTAACGCGGCTGTCGCTCAAATGAGGAACGCCTTGCAATCCAACCCGGATATAATCGATGTAGGTGGCGTAAGTAGTAGCTTTAATCGGGGGTGGTCAAGATATGGATACACGATCAATGAAGAAAATAAAGCCGCTTATGTTTGGGCAGTTGATCCTCATTACATTCCTGCCATTGGAATAGAGATTGTGGAAGGTCGCAATTTTGATCTCACCAATGCTTCGGATTCAGCTGCGCTTATCGTAAATGAAGCTTTGGTGGCCGATATGGGCTGGGAGAACCCACTTCAAGAACACCTTAACTGGAGAGAAGATTCTATTGGACCTGGTTATAAAGTCATCGGTGTGGCAAAGGACTATCATTTTGTTTCACTGCACAGAAATATAGAACCAATGTTCCTCTCAATGAACAAGAATGACGCAGGACATTTAACCACAATGCTTATAAAAATGCGGCCCAGGGACATTTCTCAAACCATTTCAGAAATAGAGGCAACCTACAAAGAACTGCTTCAGGATAAACCTTTTGAATACACCTTTCTGGATGAGGATGTAGATTCACAATACGCTTCTTTTGAACAGTGGATGAAGATCATGTCACTTTCTACCTTATTTGCCATACTGATATCAGGACTTGGCCTTTTTGGCTTAGCCGGAATAAACGCAGTGAATCGGACAAAAGAAATTGGCATTAGAAAGGTATTTGGCGCACCACTCCTGAATATTTTCGTTATGCTCAATAAACAATTTATCTGGATGGCGGCCATAGCGTTCGTTATAGCCGCTCCACTGGGCGCTTACATAATAAACGAGTGGTGGCTTTCCGATTTCGAATTTAAGATTGAGTTAGGCTGGAAGGTGTTTGCGCTTACATTTATTGCTGGGTTGCTTGTGACAATCATTACCGTGACTTACCATGGATTTAGAGCGGCCCAGCTAAACCCTGCAGAGACGTTGAAGTATGAGTAATAATTTGGGTTCCTGACTTCCACTACGCTTCATTAGAAATGACGTTCTGCATTTTTGCGTCATTCTTGCGAAGGCAGGAATCTTTAATTAGCTTCTTTCAATACATCTTTAGCCTTCTCCCCAATCACCTCTTGCACACGCTTCTGCTGAATTTTGCTCTCCAGCCAGGAAATAATATCAAAATAGATAAAAGCACGCTTTTCGTAGGGGTTCGTCTGTAGCGGGATGAGCTTATTTAGCAGCTTTTTAAACTCAGGTATCAGGTCTTCCTCTGTGAACTCGCCAGCTAGTTTTCTTAAAAAGCTAAGTATGGCTTTTTGGAAACTATGGAGGTCGTCTTTATTTAGCATAAAACGGTAGGTAGAACGAATATAATAATCGATCACATCCGTATTGCCCAACTCATAATGGCCTATTAAATTTAAGATCCGCGCGAACGAATGGATATCTTCTCGCAGATCAATGTTTTCTGAATTCAGGATACGGTTAAGCCATTGGATGGCCTCTCCATAATTATCGTTGCCAAAATAGAGACAAGCAACCTTGTAGTATAAAATGAGTTTGGAATGGTTGTCTAGCGCCCCTATAAATTCCTCCAGCCCTGGTTTGATCCTGTTCATCAACGAAACCCCGGCTTTAAAATCACCAAGCATAAAAATACGATTGAACTCATGTACATAGGTGTATTTTAAGAGCTTCAACCGAATGTTCTCATTGAGCAAGCTTTTGGAATAATGCCTGATCTCACGTAGCCTCCTGCTGGAATTCACAAACTTGTGATATTTGTACAGCTTATATTGGGCAATCATAAGATTGTTGATCGCATTTAGGTAGTTCTCAACCCGGGAGGTTTTGAGTTCTTTGTTATCATCAAAAAGCCTTACCCACTCTCTGGCATAGTAGTAGCCAGATTCGAAGTCCTGCAAGAAGAAATAATAGTTTACATACAGGTTGTACAGGTTTAGTTTTTCATTCAATGACAGCTTTTCTTCCTTGAACTTCGGTAGCTGATTGATCAGTGTCGTGACCTGGTTTTCATCAGAGTTATTTCTGATATAGCCAATTTTGGTGTAGATAGAACCGAGCTTTGCGGAAAGGTTGGTAATAACATTGATATTATTAATCCTCGAGTTAACGTCTCTTACTTCTTCTATAATTCGGTTAACACGATTCTCATTGTCCGGGCCAATGGTTTGGGTTAACACATTTTTTTCCCATTTCAGAATTTCCAATTGTAATTCCAGGTTATCGATTTTCTTAGCCCGTTTTTTCGCTTTTTTCAGTACGTCTACACATTGTTCGTACAGGCTCCGATTAAATAGAATTTGAGCATGGTCAATCATTTCACGGATTTGGATATCCATTATATTGATTTGACTGAACTGGCGAAGGGAACTTAATAGCTTTTTATAAAGGTGACCCTTAAGGTTGGGCAGTTGTTGTGGAATTAGACTTGGTACTTCTGCTAATAGACGACTTTCGTTGTAATTTTTCATCTTCTCCATTGCATCAAAAAGCAATATATACTTTGCATTAGGGTCTTCCATGCACGAATGCAACTTGAAATATCGCTTTTCACTCTTTTTTAACGACCTGATGAGTGAAAATAAATGATCAGATTTCTCCTTAGACATCGTAAATATTTTAGAACATATATATTCTAAAGTGGATTTAAAAGCAATTATAAGCTTAATCACGCAAAATAGAAATCGTAAAAAATATAATATTAGGTCAAGCATTCAACACTCTATAGAAATACATTTGGTTAGTTAAATACACTCAGAAAGTATGAGCAATAGAATTCAGATTTTTGATACTACGTTAAGAGATGGCGAGCAGGTACCTGGTTGCGGGTTAAATAAGGAGGAGAAGATCATTATAGCACAAGCGCTTGAAGAACTTGGCGTGGATGTAATTGAAGCAGGATTTCCCATTTCAAGTCCGGGCGATTTTGATTCGGTTCAGGCTTTGGCTACTATTATTAAAGACGCAACTGTTTGCGGATTGTCCAGGGCCGTACAAAAAGACATAGAGTGTGCGGCGGAGGCATTAAAAAATGCGGTTCGCCCCAGAATACATACGGGAATTGGTACTTCCGATCAACATGTATTCACCAAATTAAAACTTACTCGTGAGCAGGTTTTGGAGCGTGCTAAAGGCTGTGTTTCATATGCTAAGAAGTTTGTTGAAGATGTTGAATTTTATGCTGAGGATGCCGGAAGAACTGATAATGAATTCCTTGCTCAGGTTATCGAGGTGGCGATTAAAGCAGGAGCTACGGTGGTCAACATTCCGGATACCACCGGATATTGTCTTCCTGAGGAATACGGTCAAAAAATCAAATACCTTGTTGACAATGTGCGAGGTATAGAAAAAGCTACTATCTCCACCCACTGTCATAACGATCTGGGCCTTTCCACTGCCAATAGTATTGCCGGTATCCAGAATGGCGCCAGGCAAATGGAATGCACGATTAATGGAGTTGGAGAAAGAGCTGGAAATACCTCATTGGAAGAGGTGGTTATGATCCTTCGCAAACACAATTGGCTAAACTACGATACTGGCATAAACAGTAAGAAATTATATCCGATAAGCAGGCTGGTTTCTGAAACGATGAATATGCCTGTTCAAGCAAACAAGGCAATAGTAGGTTCAAATGCTTTTGCCCATTCTTCAGGTATTCATCAGGATGGTGTAATCAAGAATCGGGACAATTATGAAATCATTGACCCTGCCGAAGTGGGTGTGGATAAATCAAGCATTATTCTAACCGCACGAAGTGGACGAGCGGCTTTAAACTTTCGATTAGGTCAAATAGGTGTACAACTTGGAAAAGACGAGCTGGAAGGCGCCTACAAGCAGTTTTTGAAGCTGGCCGACGAAATCAACGTTGTGGATGATCCCGAGTTGAAGGAGTTGGCAGAGGAGTACGTGAATGCCTGATTAAGGGATGGGAGCAAAAACACTTTTCGACAAAATATGGGATACTCATGTGGTACATTCTATCAAGGATGGTCCACAGGTAGTTTATATAGATAGGCACTTTATTCATGAGGTGACCAGCCCACAGGCTTTTGCAGGATTGAAGAAACGAGGAATTGGTGTATTTAATACCTCCAAGACAATAGCTACCGCCGATCATAATGTACCTACTAAAGATCAACATTTACCAATTAAAGATGCCCTTTCAAGGCATCAGGTAAATACGCTTATCAACAATTGTGATGAGTTTGGCGTAGAATTATACGGCCTTGGCCACCCTTATCAAGGCATTGTTCATGTTATTGGACCCGAACTTGGTATTACACAACCCGGTATGACCATCGTCTGCGGTGATAGCCATACTTCTACTCATGGTGCATTTGGTAATATCGCCTTCGGTATCGGCACTAGCGAAGTAGAGCAGGTGCTGGCTACCCAGTGCGTACTGCAGCGCAAGCCTAAAACGATGAAAATTCAGGTAGATGGGAAGTTGAAACAGGGTGTCGTTTCCAAGGACATAATTCTGTACGTTATATCACAAATATCTACGAGTGGCGGTACCGGATATTTTGTAGAATTCTGCGGATCAGCCATTGAGTCACTCTCTATGGAGGCGCGCATGACTATTTGCAACATGAGTATTGAAATGGGTGCACGTGGCGGAATGATAGCCCCGGACGAAACTACATTCGAATACATCAAGGGTAGAGAGTTTGCTCCCAATGGAACGGACTGGGACAAAAAGTTGGCACATTGGAAAGCACTTAAAACAGATGAGGATGCTGTGTTTGACACGGAGTATCATTTCAATGCCGTAGATATTGAACCCATGATCACCTATGGAACCAATCCTGGTATGGGTATTGGCATAACGGAAAGTGTGCCGGCTATCAATCCCACTTCTGATCCTTCGCTAACGAAGGCTTTGGACTACATGGACCTGCAAGGCGGCGGCCAATTACTAGGCAAAAAGATTGATTATGTATTTATTGGTAGTTGTACCAATTCTCGTATCGAGGACTTAAGAATGGTAGCTGATCTGGTAAAGGGAAAACAAAAGGCAGATCATGTTAATGCCATGATTATCCCTGGATCTAAGCAGGTGGAGAAGCAGGCCATGGAAGAAGGCATTGACCAAATATTGGCAGGCGCTGGCTTTGAACTTAGACAGCCCGGTTGTTCAGCTTGCCTGGGTATGAACGAAGATAAGGTGCCTACAGGGAAGTATTGCGTTTCTACATCCAATAGAAATTTTGAAGGCCGCCAGGGGCCTGGGGCCAGGACGATGTTAGCAAGTCCGCTTACAGCCGCTGCTGCCGCTATTACAGGTCACATCACTGATGTTCGCAAAATGTTGAATTAACATGGAAAAATTTAAGAAGTTAATTTCCACAGCAGTTGCGCTATCACTTCAGGATGTGGATACCGATCAGATTATTCCGGCAAGGTTTTTAAAGGCCACGACTCGTGAAGGTTTTGGCGATAACCTATTTAGAGATTGGCGATATAACGCTAATGATGAGCCAAACTCTGACTTTATTTTAAATCAATCGGAAGTGGGTGGTGAAATATTGGTGGCAGGCAAGAATTTTGGCTGCGGTTCAAGTCGAGAACATGCGGCCTGGGCTATCTATGACTATGGGTTCAAGGTGGTTATATCAAGTTTTTTTGCAGACATCTTTAAAAACAATGCCCTTAATAACGGGCTCTTACCTGTTCAGATAAGTGATGAGTTTTTGTTAAAGATCTTCGCTGCAATTGAAGTTGACAATAAAACTCAACTTGAGGTGGATTTGGAAAATGAGCAAATAACAATTATTCAGACCAGGGAATCCGAAAATTTTGACATTAGCCCGTATAAGAAATACTGTTTACAGGAGGGATACGATGATATAGACTTTCTGATAAGTAAGAGAGAAGAGATAGAAGCATTTGAAAACACAATTTCTATTTAACCATGGATAATGAAGACAGATAAGTCTGGAAATTAGGTTTGATAGGAAAGTTTTAGAAGATAAACAATGAACAAAAGGATAGCTGTATTACCTGGTGATGGCATTGGTCCGGAAGTAACTGCCCAAGCGGTAAAGGTTTTGGGGAGCATTGAACAAGTGTTTGGCCATAAAATCATTTATGAGGAAGCTCTTGTCGGGGCTGCCGCAATTGATGCAACCGGAAACCCATTTCCTAATGAAACGGAAGAAGTTTGCCGACATTCGGATGCTATTTTATTTGGTGCCATAGGACATCCTAAATATGATGATGATCCCAAGGCTAAAGTAAGACCTGAGCAGGGGTTGCTTGCCATGCGCAAGAAGTTAGGTCTTTTTGCTAATGTAAGGCCGGTTTCGAGTTATGATGCACTCTTGCCAATCTCACCGTTGAAAGAAGAAATAATCAAAGATGCAGACTTTGTTGTTTTTAGAGAGTTGACCGGTGGAATCTATTTTGGCCAACCACGAGGTCGATCTGAAGATGGAAATAGTGCATTTGATTCCTGCATATATTCAAAGGAAGAAATATTACGGGTAAGCAAATTGGCATTTGAAGCAGCAAAGAATCGAAACAAGCGCGTTACCCTTGTGGATAAGGCAAATGTACTGGCTACCTCGCGCCTGTGGCGCGAAACAGTTCAGGAATTGGCTGCTGACTATCCGGATATAAGTTTGGATTTCATGTTTGTGGACAATGCCGCCATGAAGATCATCCAGAATCCAGGGTATTTTGATGTTGTATTAACGGAAAATATGTTTGGTGACATTATCACTGATGAGGCATCAGTAATATCAGGTTCCCTGGGCATGCTACCTTCTGCATCCATTGGAAAAAATCAAAACTTGTATGAGCCTATCCATGGATCTTACCCTCAAGCAGCTGGAAAAAACATAGCCAATCCATTTGGGGCCATACTCTCAGCAGCAATGTTAGTAGAGTATTCCTTTGGTTTAGTTGAGGAAAGTAGATTGATCCAAAAGGCGGTTAACCAGGCGTTGGATGAAGGGTTTGTGACGGAAGATATTAACTCCGAGACTACAAAATCAACGGACGAGGTAGGCGATAGGATCGTCTCCATAATTTCAGAATTGGCAACGGTTGATTCGTGATCATGAAAAAAATCAATATTTTATATTGCGTTTGTAAATTCTATTTAACTAACTTTAAATCAAGATTTAAAAATGAACAACTTAAATATCATAGTCTTAGCCATTATTAGCGTCATTAGAATGACAGCGGAGGACTCTTGATATTGTTTAAATAAAGAACTAAATATCGAAGCGCCTCCCAGACCGGAGGCGCTTTTTTTATGTCATAAATTGAAAAACGACTTTAATAAAGTAGAGTATCGCAGACCCCTGGCCCCTAAGGGGGAATAAAAAAGTCCTCCTTAGGGGATTTAGGGGTAGAAAAATAAGCTATTGAAGTAAAAGAACAGATATAAGACCATGTACTACGATCAAAACACAACAGTATTTCTGGACGGCAAATGGATAGCCGCAGGAGAGGCAAAGGCTGACTTATACAATCAGACCATGCATTACGGCAACGGTGTATTCGAAGGCATCCGGGCGTATCAGAATGCTGATGGCTGTAACATTTTCAAAGCGAAAGAGCATTTTGAACGTCTCCAGTATTCAGCGACCAAAATGCATATCGACTTACCTTATTCTGTTGAGGAGCTAATCCACATTTCCTACGAGCTGCTTGACAAAAACGATTTGACCGATGCGTACATACGTCCACTGGTTTATTTGGGAGCAAATATGTCATTGATGCCTACTGATGAAGTTCATGTATTTATGGCCGCCTGGCAATGGGAAAAATACCTTGGTGATACACCTTTAAGAGTGATAGTATCTTCATACCAACGGCCGAACCCTAAGTCTTGCCATGTGGAGGCTAAAGTAGTGGGGCATTATACAAATTCAATTTTAGCTACTACGGAAGCCAAGAAACTGGGATATGACGAGGCTTTGCTATTGGACATGCATGGTAACGTGGCTGAAGGATCGGGTGCGAATTTCTTTTACGAGAAAGAAGGTATCCTTTACACTCCTCCTGCCGGTAACATCTTACCTGGGATTACCCGGGCGACTATTATGGAATTGGCAAAAGATCTAAGCATCCATGTCGTTGAAAAGCCTTTTACCATTGAGGAAGTATATGGCGCCGACAATGCCTTTTTTGTAGGCACTGCCACTGAAGTGGCTCCAATTGAATCTGTAAATGGTGAAACCTTTAAGGGAAGCTGGGAGGAATCTGCGGGTCATAGTCTTTATCTTATGTATCGTCAAAAAGTTCAGTATAATGAGTACCAGGGACTCACCATCGTATAATGGCCAGAAATAAATACAGCCAGCAAGTTACACAAGATCCGACCCAGCCAGCAGCGCAAGCAATGTTGCATGCTATTGGTCTGACGAACGAGGACTTAAAGAAACCTCAAATTGGTATTGTCAGCACGGGCTTTGAGGGAAATCCCTGTAACATGCATTTGAATGACTTGGCCAGACTGGTTAAACAGGGGATAAACTCTGATGAACTTATAGGTCTTATTTTCAATACGATTGGCGTAAGTGATGGAATATCTATGGGTACGCCAGGTATGCGTTACAGCCTGCCTTCCAGAGATGTGATCGCCGATTCTGTGGAGACTGTGGTAAATGCTCAGTCTTACGATGGTCTTGTGGCGGTGGTAGGATGCGACAAAAATATGCCTGGCGCGATGATAGCGATGGGCCGATTGAACAGACCTTCAATATTAGTTTATGGCGGCACAATAGCCCCAGGTTGTTATGCTGACCAAAAATTAGATGTAGTGTCTGCCTTTGAGGCGCTAGGTCAAAAAATAGCGGGTACAATTACGGAGAAGGACTATGAAGGGGTCGTAATGAATGCCTGCCCGGGACCTGGAGCTTGTGGGGGCATGTACACTGCTAACACCATGGCATCGGCAATTGAGGCTATGGGTATGACGTTGCCTTATGGATCCTCGAATCCGGCTCAAAGCGCAGATAAACATAGCGAATGCTCGAAAGTAGGGGAAGCAATGGCTTATCTGATCGATAATGATTTAAAACCCAGGGATATCGTTACTAAAACTTCATTAGAGAACGCTATTCGATTGATCACGGTTTTAGGCGGATCTACGAATGCCGTGCTCCACCTTTTGGCTATAGCCAAAGCCTTTGAGTTAGAACTTACGCTTGATGATTTTACAAGAATTAGTGCTGAAACTCCTTTTTTGGCCGATTTAAAGCCAAGTGGTAAATATGTGATGGAAGACCTGCACTTAGTAGGGGGTATCCCTGGCGTAATGAAGATGATGCTATCGGAGGGACTGCTGGATGGTAGTTGTAGTACCGTAACCGGCAAAACCATTGCGGAGAATTTAGAAGCTCTGAACCCATTGCATGAGGCCCAGGATGTGGTGCATACGAAAGACAACCCAATTAAAGAAACAGGACATATCCGAATACTAAAGGGTAATCTGGCTCCTGAAGGTTCAGTGGCCAAAATAACCGGAAAAGAAGGTGAATTATTTGAAGGGCCCGCTCGCGTTTTTGATAGTGAGTTTGAAGCAAATGATAAACTGTCAGCGGGTGAAGTTAAAGCCGGTGAAGTTATTGTAATCCGATATGAAGGTCCAAAAGGTGGGCCAGGCATGCCCGAAATGCTTAAGCCAACAGCGGCAATTATGGGCGCGGGACTGGGCAAGGATGTCGCTTTGATAACTGACGGCAGGTTTTCCGGAGGTACGCATGGGTTTGTTGTCGGGCATATTTCTCCGGAAGCGCAGGATGGCGGGCCCTTAGCATTGGTCAGGAATGGCGATATAATCAAAATCGATGCTAAGGCTAATACGCTTGATGTACTTGTTTCTGAGGATGAATTGAGAAGTAGAAAAGAAGAATGGCAGCCGGTACCGCTGAAAAAGAAAAGTGGTGTGCTGTATAAATATGCAAGATTTGTTTCATCGGCATCTGAAGGGTGCGTAACTGATATATAGACATGCAAACACTCACAGCAACCAAAGAGATTGAAAAAAAGAGCCAAATAATAACCGGGGCTGAGGCCGTAATTCTATCTCTTCTGGAAGAGGGTACGGAAACCATATTCGGTTATCCCGGCGGCGCTATCATGCCTATCTATGATAGTTTGTATGGCTATCAGGACAGGCTCAAACATGTTTTGACGAGGCATGAGCAGGGGGCTATTCATGCGGCTCAGGGCTTTGCCCGTGTTTCGAACATGCCTGGTGTTGTGTTTGCAACTTCTGGACCTGGAGCTACAAACCTGATCACCGGGTTAGCCGATGCAAAAATCGACAGCACACCTCTAGTATGCATTACGGGTCAGGTGCCCTTCTCACTGTTGGGAACGGACGCTTTCCAGGAAACTGATGTGATCAGTCTTTCGATGCCGGTCACGAAATGGAATTACCAGGTGACTAAACCTGAAGAGATTCCCGCCGCTATTGCGAAAGCTTTTTACATTGCCAGCTCAGGTCGACCGGGTCCGGTGCTGATAGATATTACCAAAGACGCGCAATTTGCTTCTTTAAGCTATGACTACAAGAAATGTCAGGGTTTTAGAAGTTATAACCCAAGTCCCAGGATTGATGAAAATAAAGTAAAAGAAGCAGCTGAGTTAATCAATAATGCCAAAAGACCTTACATATTATTCGGACAAGGGGTAATCCTTTCGGAAGCTGAAAAGGAATTTCAGGCCTTCGTGGAGAAGACAGGTATTCCCGCTGCCTGGACGCTACTCGGCCTTTCCGCCTTGCCAACAGACCATCCTTTAAATGTGGGAATGCTAGGAATGCACGGTAACTATGGCCCCAACAAGCTGACCAACCAGTGCGATGTGCTTATTGCGGTGGGTATGCGTTTTGACGATAGGGTGACCGGTAATCTGGCGAGGTATGCTAAACAGGCCAAGGTTATTCACCTGGAAATTGACCCTGCGGAGATCAATAAAAATGTAAAGACGGATGTGCCTATTCTTGGTGATGCTAAGAAATCATTACAAATGCTGATCGAACAATGCCACGCCAATGAGCATACCGACTGGCTTGAGCAATTTGAGGAGCTTAATGACCTTGAGTATAAAAAGGTAATACAGAATGAGCTAAACCCTGATAAGGAAGGTCTTACGATGGGAGAAGTGATCAGGAGAGTAAATGACCTGACCGATGGCGACGCGGTGATTGTAACAGACGTTGGACAGCATCAAATGGTCGCTTGCCGGTATGCGAAATTCAAAAAAACAAAAAGTAATATCACTTCGGGTGGATTGGGAACTATGGGTTTTTGTCTACCCGCAGCTTTAGGCGCAAAGCTTGGTGCACCGGAGCGTCAAGTGGTAGGGGTTATAGGCGATGGAGGTTTTCAAATGACCCTGCAGGAGCTAGGAACTATATTTCAAACCCAGGCTGCGGTAAAAATTATAATTCTGAATAATGAGTTTTTGGGAATGGTACGTCAGTGGCAACAGCTATTTTTTGACAAGCGCTATTCATCAACAGAGCTGGTCAACCCTGATTTTGTCGCCGTGACAAAAGGTTTTGGCATTGAGGCATCGAGTGTAGCCGAGCGAGAAAATCTGGATGTAGGGCTTAAGACCATGTTTGACCATCAAGGGCCGTACTTGCTGGAGGTAAAGGTTGAAAAAGAAGATAATGTATTTCCGATGGTGCCCAGTGGTGCGTCCGTCGATGAAATACGGTTAGAATGATTTTAAAAAGCCCTATTCATGTTCATAACGAAAATTAAACTCAAAAAATATTTTATTCAAGTTATTCCGTATCCGCCAGTTGGCGGAGTAGGAATCTTTGCCGCAAAGAAAGGCGATCATTAACCTTCTGAATGGCAAATATATCTTCACTCCATTACGACATGACTTATTAATTGAGTACAATCGCGACAATTTCATGTACATCTATGAAAAGGCTTTTAAGGTCGTTTGAATAAAACAAAATGAAAAAGATATTCACCATAGTAATATTCACTGAGAATAAGATAGGTCTGTTAAACAGAGTAACCTCTCTTTTTACGCAGCGGCATATCAATATCGAGAGTCTTACCACGTCAGAATCTGAGTACGATGGCATCCACAGGTTCACCGTAGTTATTGAAGAAACTGAGGAACGAACATTCAAGGTGGTACGGCAGATAGAAAAACAAGTAGAAGTACTCAAGGCATTTTGTTTTACGGATGAAGAAACGGTTTCGAGTGAAATAGCCCTCTATAAGATCAAACTGGATGATTCTGTGGATAGCTCTTCTTTACAAGCTGTGATGGATAAACATAATGCTCATGTCAAAGAGGAAGTTGGAAAGTTCTTAATCATTGAAAAAACGGGGCTTAAACAGGAGACGCATGTCCTTTTCGAAGCTCTTAAACCATTTGGTATTCAGGGTTTTGTAAGGTCGGGCCGGGTATCGCTCAGTAAGACAATAAGCACATTTTCAAAGCACCTTCAAGAACTTGAGGCACACTCAAAGGAGATTATATCTCAATAATTCAATGAAATTCACATGAACTATTCTATACATATTGGAATTCCTGAAGTCTATGCCGCGCTGGAGTTAAAATGCGAGGAATTTGGTTTTGATATGCCCTCAGATGTTCATGTGGGAACACTTTTGAAAACGCTTATCGCCTCAAAACCCGCTGCCAACGTTTTAGAGCTTGGTACAGGCATTGGGCTCTCTTTGGCCTGGATGATTGATGGCCTGGATAATGACTCACAGCTGACCACGGTAGATAATGATCCAAGATTGAGCGAGCTGGCAGAACAATTTTTCGGTACAGACCCGCGTGTGAATATCATCTGCCAGGACGGTGCAGAATGGATAACCAATTACAGAGGGAGCAAGTTCGACTTGATATTTGCCGACACCTGGCCAGGGAAATACAATACGCTGGATGAGACATTAGCACTCTTGAAGACCGGAGGATTCTACGTTATCGATGACATGAGCTTTCGATCCGATTGGCCGGAAGGTCATGCGGAAAAAGCAGAGCGTCTGACTAACGTGCTCGAGAAACGTCAGGATCTTTCCATGGTCAAAATGGATTGGTCCACTGGAGTAATTGTATGTACCAAACGTTTTACACCGAATTCAAAAAACTAAAATCTTAAATCTAAAAACCTAAAATATAAAATGGCACAAATCAATTTTGGTGGAACCACCGAAGAAGTAGTAACCCGCGAAGAATTTCCACTCGATAAAGCCCGGGAGGTATTGAAAGACGAGACCATAGCTATTCTGGGCTACGGTGTCCAGGGGCCAGGCCAGGCATTGAACCTGAAAGACAATGGATTTAACGTCATCGTGGGCCAGCGCAAGGATTCCAAAACCTGGGATAAAGCCGTGGGCGATGGCTGGGTCCCGGGCGAGACCCTTTTTGAGTTGGAAGAGGCTTGCGAGAAGGGAACCATCCTTCAGTTCCTCCTTTCAGATGCCGGTCAAATATCGCTTTGGCCTACAGTGAAGAAGCATCTGACTCCGGGCAAGGCGCTATATTTTTCACACGGCTTTGGGATCACCTACAAAGAAAGAACAGGGATCATTCCTCCGGAAGACGTGGATGTGATTCTGGTAGCCCCTAAAGGCTCGGGAACTTCGCTTCGAAGAATGTTTTTGGAAGGAAGAGGACTCAACTCCAGTTATGCTATTTTCCAGGATGCCACCGGAAGGGCGAAGGAAAGAGTAACCGCTTTAGGTATCGGCGTAGGTTCAGGATACCTATTTGAAACCACTTTTAAACGTGAGGTGTACAGTGATTTAACCGGGGAGCGTGGAACCTTAATGGGTGCCATCCAGGGCATATTTGCGGCGCAATATGAAGTGCTTCGTTCACACGGACATTCACCCTCAGAAGCCTTTAACGAAACCGTTGAAGAACTAACTCAGTCTTTGATGCCCCTGGTGGCTGAAAACGGTATGGATTGGATGTACGCCAATTGCTCCACTACCGCCCAACGCGGCGCCCTGGATTGGTGGAAGAAATTCCGCGATGCGAGTAAGCCGGTATTTGAAGAGCTATACACGGAAGTAGCGGCAGGCCACGAAGCCCAAAAATCCATCGATTCCAACAGTAAATCCGATTACCGAGAAAAACTGGAAGAGGAGTTGTCGGAGTTACGTGAGTCAGAAATGTGGCGTGCAGGCAGTGAAGTAAGAAAACTGAGACCCGAATCTAATTAGTAATTCCCGGGCTTGACCCGGGATCCCATTTTATCAGGGGCTAAAAAAAATGAAGACGACCCCCACTAAAATATCGATCGACAGTATCCTAACGGCAGCTGGGAACCTGAAAGAGGTGATCATCCGAACTCCGCTGTTGCCGAACCCGCTGTTGTCTGATCGTTTTGGGGCTAACGTGTTGTTGAAGCGTGAGGACCTGCAGGTCGTACGATCGTATAAGATTCGTGGTGCGTTTAACAAAATTCAAAGCCTGTCTGCGGAACAACTGGCGAATGGGGTAGTCTGTGCAAGTGCCGGCAATCATGCGCAGGGAGTGGCTTTAGCCTGTTATAAAAAAGGGATCCACGGCACTATTTATATGCCTTCACCCACACCCAGTCAAAAGGTGAACCAGGTAAAGATGTTCGGTAAGGACGCCATAGACGTCGTGCTTACGGGTGACACGTTTGACGATGCCTTTGCTGAAGCTATCTCCTTTTCTGAGCAGAACAACGCGGCTTTCATACCTCCTTTTGACGATCAGAAGATCGTGGAGGGACAAGGTACGGTAGGGAAAGAGATCCTGGAAGATAGCGCTGAACCCATCGATTATCTCATCGTACCTGTTGGCGGAGGCGGATTAGCGGCCGGGGTTTCCAGTTACTTTAAGGTGTTGTCTCCTAACACTAAAATCATTGGTGTAGAGCCAGCCGGAGCGCCTGCCATGAAGACTTCTATGGAGAAGGGTCAACTGGTTACCCTGGATAAGATTGACAAGTTTGTGGACGGCGCCGCGGTACGAAGAGTAGGGGATTTGACCTTCGAGATCTGCAAGGAAAACCTGGATCGGGTAATCATGGTTTCGGAAGGGCAGGTGTGCAGTGAGATCTTAAGCCTGTACAACGAGCAGGCGATAGTGGTAGAACCTGCGGGCGCTTTGGCGATTGCGGCCTTGCATCAACTTAGGGACGAACTAGCAGGTAAGAACGTGGTTTCGGTGGTGAGTGGTAGTAATAACGACATTACCCGTACGGCAGAGATAAAAGAACGTTCATTACTGCATGAAGGTCTCAAGCACTATTTCATTATTAATTTCCCGCAGCGGGCAGGGGCTTTACGAGAGTTCCTGACCGATGTGTTAGGCCCGAATGACGATATTGCTCATTTTGAATATTCAAAAAAGAACAGTCGCGAGCGCGGTCCGGCGCTCATTGGCATAGAGCTTCAACAACAGTCTGACCTGGCTCCGCTAATTGACCGAATGGAGAAGAAAAAATTCCGGTATGAGTATGTGAATGACCAGCCGGATTTGTTTCATTATTTGATTTGAAACCCTCTTTACAGTTTAATGGATAACTCGATTTGACCACCAAGGCCAAGTTCAACAATATTCTTCAAAGTTGAGAGCCGTACTTCTTTAATGTTATTTTCAATTTTGGAGATGTAAGACTTAGTTGTTCCAACTTTTTCTGCAAGTTGAGCTTGTGTTAGCCCTTTTTCTAATCTGGCTTCATGAATGAGTGCACCAAGTTTGAAGTTCTCGTAGCCTTCTTCTAGCTCATTACGTTCTGGCGTTCCAACTTTACCAAAATGTTTATCCTTAAATTGGTCGAGAGTCATTATGCTATTTTTTTTCTTGCTCATATTCCTTTTTAATTTTAAAGCTTTTTCTATTTCTCTTTTTGGTGTTTTCTGAGACTTCTTTTGGAATCCATTGATCAGAATTATGAGTTGCCCTTGATCGAAGAAACAGAAAATCCTAAAAATATCATTCCCAACCTGAACTCTCACTTCATAGAGCCCGCCAGTACCTTTCAAATCCTTTAGGTAAGTTTCAGGAACAGTCTTAAGTTCTTCAATCAAATTTAAAGTCCAGATAATTTTCTTTTTTTACCTTTACGTTTTGCCTGAGATAAAACGACTCAAAATAGTTCTTGAAGAAAATTATGTGGCGCTTCTTGTCATTTTTACTCACTGAGTAAATATAAGTAAAGTTTCACTAAAGTGAAACAAAAGACTGTTGTAAAAGAGTTCTTTGGCATGTGCGATCTTACAAATATATGTGACTGAATAATCTTACCGTAAGACCCGACGATACATGAAAGTCAGACAAATAGTGCTGTATATTGCACTTCTTGCTTAATGCTCTTCCACAGTTTCAGATTAAACCTTTAAAGTGCTTTAAAACGCACTATTTGAGTATATTTCACTTTTTTTCTTATTTTTAGCACTAAAAGAGCGGTATAATGCACTTAGAGCAACTAACAATCACCCTAAGAGAACGTAGAGAAGTGCTTGGAGTCACCCAGGAGCAGCTGGCCGACCTGTCTGGTGTAGGTTTACGTACGTTGAAGGCGTTGGAGAGTAAAAAGAGTAACCCTACCCTTGGCACTCTGACTAAACTAGCTGATGTTTTGGGCATGGAGTTAAAACTCGTCATAAAAGAGCTTGAATTCTAAATATGAGGAGCTCAAGAGTGCTATGGAACGGTCAATTAGCCGGGACGCTTACCCGGATAGGTCCATCACGCTATGAATTTGAATATGCTGATGCCTGGCTGGCAGACCGCACCAAACCGGCCATTAGCCTTACCTTCCCCAAAAGTAAAAAGAAGTATCAGGCCGATCATTTGTTTCCGTTTTTTTTCAACATGCTTTCAGAAGGTGTAAATCGGAAGCTACAGTGTAGGTTGCTCAGAATTGATGAAAAGGATCATTTTGGCTTGTTACTGGCCACCGGTTCAAATGACAGTATCGGTGCAGTTCGTGTCGTTCCCCAAAACCGTGAAGACGAATGAGTTTGCCAGATATACACTATTGTCCTGGAACATTAGCAGAAGGCAATGATACATACAGTCAAGCTTGTTTGCGGAGGTTATTTAATGGCAAGAAGGTCAGTCATATTCTGCCTTATGCTTCTCCGCAGACAAGTGACGAGGATGCGGAGAAGTTTATGGATAACCGCAAGCAGATATCCATTTCAGGAGTTCAGGAGAAAGTGTCTTTGATACTTGAAAAAAACAAGCTTCGTCTAGCCGAAGAAGGTGAGCAGGGAACCTATATCCTAAAGCCGGTTCCTAGAGATTTAAAAAAAGTGTGGCTGGTTCCTGCCAATGAGCATTTAACGATGCAAATCGCACGACAGGTGTATGGAATCAATACCGCTGAAAACGGTTTGATCTTTTTTAAGGATGGCTCCTCGGCTTATATCACCAAACGATTCGATGTGAAAGACGATCATTCCAAATGGGGAAAAGAAGACTTTGCTTCATTGGCGGGTAAAACCAGTGAAAACTCAGGAGCAAATTTTAAATATGAATACAGTTATGAAGAAATGGCTCAACTGATTCAAAAATACGTGCCCGCTGCTATGATTGAGATGGAAAAGTTCTTTTCGCGGGTGGTATTCAATTATTTGTTCTCGAACGGAGATGCACATTTAAAGAACTTTGCCCTGTTACAAACTACCAATGGTGATCATATCTTAAGCCCGGCCTACGATTTGATCAACACCCGCATCCATGTAGATGACACCGACTTTGCCCTTGACGAAGGACTATTTACGGATGACTTCATGTCTGATCATATGCGTTCCAACGGTAGAGTAGGCGTTGAAGATTTTCAGGAGTTTGCTCAAAGAATCGGGATCAGCGAAAGGCGGAGAGATTCTTTACTGGCTCCTTTTGTAGAAGGACAGCCATTCGTAGAGGAACTGATCCATCGGTCATTCCTCGATGAATCCACCAAAAGGGACTACTGGCAACACTATCAAATGAAGAGGGATCAGTTGGATACTTAGTATTGCCAGAAACTCTATTTCGATGGAGATAATTGTTATAAATGCAGTCCGAGCGGATGCTCTTGTTGATGTTTGGGTCGTAGGACGCTTTGCTTAACCTACGACCATATAGGGAAGTTTCGGTATTAATACGTGAACGACCAGCCGGATCTGTTTCATTATTTGATTTAGCCTACGTTGAATTATTCTACGATTTCAAGATTAAACCCAAAATTGTCAATGGCCGCCATTAGAAACTCCGTCCATTGACAATTTTGGGTTTAATTACTCATGCACCATGTAAACTTCAGCTAAATTTTTAATTCTCCTTTCAGGACAATTTGAGCTTTACTTTTTATAGTCATACTCGTCTTACTCAATAGTTCAACTTCCATAAATCCAGTTCTTTCTGAACATTGGAAAGAATTCATTTTTGTCTTATTCAATTTCTTCCCCCAATATTTTGCTAAAAAGGTATGTGTTCCTCCTGTTACCGGGTCTTCATTAGTTCCACTCCAAGGCCAAAAATACCTGGACTCAAAGTCAAATTCCACCTTTGTTGAGAGTGCGGTTACAAGTACTCCGTTAATTTCTTTATGTGACTTTTTTAGCTTGTCAAAATCGGGTCTTAGACCCTTCAACAATTCCGCACTCTGAATTTCAAGCAATAATATTTTGGTTTCAGCATTGTAGACGCTGTTATTTACTTCTTCAATTCCAAGGGCTTTAAGCAATTCAAATGGGGCTTCTTGAGGAACTGTCTCATAAATTGGGAATTCCATTTTTATGAATTCCTCATGGCATTCAACTGGTAATCTCAAATTTTGAATGTTGACAAAACTGATCGAATTTTGCCTATTTTTTTCGAAAAGAACTTTTGAAGAAGCAAGTGTAGCGTGCCCACACAATGGTATTTCCATTACAGGAGAAAAAAACCGAATGGGATATTCATTATTCTCATTAACTCCTGTAACAAAGGCCGTTTCTGACAACCCTAGTTCTTTTGCGATCGAAAGCATTTCCGAATCAGACAGTTCTTCATTTAATATGCATACCCCAGCAGGATTTCCTTTGAAAGGTTGATCAGTAAATGAATCGACAATATATGTTTCTATGCTTTTCATTTTTATTGCTTGGCTCTAATCGGTGCTAATTCTTAATTAATCCAATTATATTCCATGTAGTCAGCAGTTTGCTTTGCTATTTCTTCCCCTAGAAGTCTTTGCACCAAATGGAAGGATAGATCAATTCCAGCAGAAATACCACCTGAAGTATAAGTTTTTCCGGCATTCACATATCGTTTTTCGGGCTGTGGTTGACCGGTAGGTACGAGCTTTTTGAGATCCTCATAAACCAAGTGGTGTGTACAATAAGGTTGATGATCCAATATCCCTAGCTTCCCTAATAAACGGCTTCCGGAACAAATACTAAGCGTGAATTCAGTTTTTTGGTGAACCTTATCAACCCAGTTTAAAACAGTTGTATTTTCGATAACCTTCCGGGTACCTGTACCTCCAGCGATTATGAGGATATCGATATGAGGAGCATTATTGAAACCATATTTTGGATTTACGGATAATCCGTTCACTGCACTTATAGGTTCCAAATTCTCACCTACGGTGAATACATCAAAAGGCTCGAAATTATTCAGTTCTGAGGTTACGGAGAATACTTCGAAAGGTCCTGCAAAATCTAGTACTTCTGCGTCATCAAAAATTAGGATCCCGATGTTTCTTTTCTTATTCATTTGTCGTGATTTATGTTCATTATAGTAGTTAATAATTGCTGGCTCAACGCTTTCGTTGTTCCTTTAAAGTTCTTCCAAAACAGAGCTTCCCTTAGATTTATCACCAGAGGTCCATATCCAGTTTTCATGTAACCGAATTTTACCATTTCCCATCCGTACGGGAGATGAAAAACAGACGCCAGTCATCAATTGACCTTGTGTATTAACCTGATGATAGCGCATATCGATGTTGCCTTCCTCATCTACTAACCCAATAAGATGCCCCATTACTATTCTACTACCTTGATACTGACAGGTAACAACGTTTCCTTCCTGTTGGTACTCAAAAACAAGGTCTTCGGATACCTCTCCATTTGGTGTATTCGTGACTAGTCTAAATCTTTTATTATGGTAATTCATAAAGAGTATTCATTCGTTCAATGCTTTGAAACGACTTGTTTTCAGGCGTTCCCAACCTTGTCTAACAATACTTTAGTAGACATCACACCTACTTTTACTAGTTTGTGATATGGCACTATCATCACTTTTTCCAGCTTTGCAATTCAATTAGATTTCCTTCAGGATCCCTGGTATAAACAAAGGTGATTTCACCTACACCGTCTACTATTTTTTTTGAGACTTCTCCTGCGGTTCTGCCTCCATTTTTGATTAGAATCTTAAGAACGGCCTCCACATTATTTACCTCAAAGGCAATATGTCCGTAGCCTCTACTATCTGGGGTATTCTCCCCTTGATTATTGATAGGCTGATACTGATAAATCTCTAGAGTTGGACCATTTTCATCGTAACCCGGAAGTAATAGATGAGCACCTTGTAAGTTTGCGTTTTTTAGGCCCGTACCTCGATCTAACCAAGTGCCAGATTGCTTGCGAATGGGAGGAACGAGCTTACAATTGAAGGTTTTAATATAAAAATCCGCAAGGCTCTTCCAATTTGTACTGACAATATTCGTATGTGCAAATCTCATAAGCTGCTTTACATTTTATCTAAATCAGAAATAGTCTGATAATTATTCATATTTCCCGTATTAAGGGTTGAAGCAGGTTCAAAAAGCATCACGTAGGCTTCTTCTGGTGCGTAAGGCTTATGCTCTATTCCTTTGGGAATGATGACAAAATCACCTTGACTTAAATGCAAGGTTTTATCCTTTAACTCAATATATAGTTCGCCCCCGATCACATGAAAAAATTCATCTTCATGTTCGTGGTGATGCATCACAAATTCGCCTTTGAACTTTGCAATTTTTACGTGTTGACCGTTGAGTTCACCTACTACTTTTGGTGACCAGTAATCACTAAACCTTTGAAATTTTTTCCTGATGTTTACTTTTTTTATCTCCATATTTTTAATGAAGTAGTTAGTCGATTACTTCCGTTTTTGGTTCATGCTTGATTGTAAAATTGCAGGAGTTGGCAATGAAGCAAAATTGATTTGCCTTTTCATGTAAGCCGTTGGCTTTTTCGATCATCTCCTCATCTTTAACCTTTACATGCGGATGAAGTGTGACCCCGGTAAAATGTCCACTGCCCGTTTTATCCTCCTCCATAATCGCAGTGGCGCGATCTACGTAATCCAAAACAACGATGTGGTTGACCGAGCATAGATGCAAATACCATAACATATGACAATTGGATATCGAAGCCAGGAATAACTCTTCGGGGTTGTATCGTGAGGGGTCACCTCTGAAAGAAGGATCTGAAGAACCTAAAACAGGATGTTGCTTTCCTTCTATTGTAAGGCAATGATCCCTACTGTAGGATTTATAGTCTTTTGTTCCATTACCGAGGTTACCTGTCCATTCCAATAAAGTCTGATAGTTGTGTTTTTTCATATCTCGCTCTTTTTAAGTTCTTCTGCAATACGTTCTCCGAAAGATGCTTTATATAAGCTAGACTCCAAGCGTTCCAAGTGCTCCATTATCTCAATGTTTTGATCAAGGAGTTCAAATGTGACTCTCTTTCCTATCTCCCATATTTTGGTAAACAAGGGCAATTTATTTTCTGCTTTTTCAGTCAGCTTAAATATGGTTTTTCTCTTATCGATCTTATCTTTCTCGCTTTCGAGATATCCCTTGGCAATCATCTTGTTTGTGATGGTCATTACCGACTGATGCGTAAACTTTAACCTTTCGGCTATTTCCATTACCGAAACGTTGGGCTGTTCGTTGACAATGAATAAGACCAAGTACCAATTAGGTTCTGTATCTATATTCAAGTTCCGATACATGACTCTGAGGCTATGGGACATATGATCACTTATTCGCTTTAATCTGGTATCCAGGTTCGCATACCCTAACTGCTTAACTAAATCTTTTTCCATAAAACGATGTTTTGTCAAATATACACAAATACGCAGTTAACTGCGTATTTGTGTATATTTTTTTACTTAAAGAAAAAATGTGCTAAAAGCTTCGTTATGAATAAGTGGATGACAGCCGGACTTTTTTCATTATATGATTTAACATCTAGATATGTGCTGTGCTATCAAAACTTAATTAGTTAGCTAAATAGTGCTATATATTACACTATTCTCATTAGTAATCCTTAAGGGCTTTAGATCCCAGTCCTTAAAGTGCATTATAACGCACTATTTGAGTATATTTCACTTTTTTTCTTATTTTTAGTACTAAAAGAGCGGTATAATGCACTTAGAGCAACTAACAATCACCCTAAGAGAACGTAGAGAAGTGCTTGGAGTCACCCAGGAGCAGCTGGCCGACCTGTCTGGTGTAGGTTTACGTACGTTGAAGGCGTTGGAGAGTAAAAAGAGTAACCCTACCCTTGGCACTCTGACTAAACTAGCTGATGTTTTGGGCATGGAGTTAAAACTCGTCATAAAAGAGCTTGAATTCTAAATATGAGGAGCTCAAGAGTGCTATGGAACGGTCAATTAGCCGGGACGCTTACCCGGATAGGTCCATCACGCTATGAATTTGAATATGCTGATGCCTGGCTGGCAGACCGCACCAAACCGGCCATTAGCCTTACCTTCCCCAAAAGTAAAAAGAAGTATCAGGCCGATCATTTGTTTCCGTTTTTTTTCAACATGCTTTCAGAAGGTGTAAATCGGAAGCTACAGTGTAGGTTGCTCAGAATTGATGAAAAGGATCATTTTGGCTTGTTACTGGCCACCGGTTCAAATGACAGTATCGGTGCAGTTCGTGTCGTTCCCCAAAACCGTGAAGACGAATGAGTTTGCCAGATATACACTATTGTCCTGGAACATTAGCAGAAGGCAATGATACATACAGTCAAGCTTGTTTGCGGAGGTTATTTAATGGCAAGAAGGTCAGTCATATTCTGCCTTATGCTTCTCCGCAGACAAGTGACGAGGATGCGGAGAAGTTTATGGATAACCGCAAGCAGATATCCATTTCAGGAGTTCAGGAGAAAGTGTCTTTGATACTTGAAAAAAACAAGCTTCGTCTAGCCGAAGAAGGTGAGCAGGGAACCTATATCCTAAAGCCGGTTCCTAGAGATTTAAAAAAAGTGTGGCTGGTTCCTGCCAATGAGCATTTAACGATGCAAATCGCACGACAGGTGTATGGAATCAATACCGCTGAAAACGGTTTGATCTTTTTTAAGGATGGCTCCTCGGCTTATATCACCAAACGATTCGATGTGAAAGACGATCATTCCAAATGGGGAAAAGAAGACTTTGCTTCATTGGCGGGTAAAACCAGTGAAAACTCAGGAGCAAATTTTAAATATGAATACAGTTATGAAGAAATGGCTCAACTGATTCAAAAATACGTGCCCGCTGCTATGATTGAGATGGAAAAGTTCTTTTCGCGGGTGGTATTCAATTATTTGTTCTCGAACGGAGATGCACATTTAAAGAACTTTGCCCTGTTACAAACTACCAATGGTGATCATATCTTAAGCCCGGCCTACGATTTGATCAACACCCGCATCCATGTAGATGACACCGACTTTGCCCTTGACGAAGGACTATTTACGGATGACTTCATGTCTGATCATATGCGTTCCAACGGTAGAGTAGGCGTTGAAGATTTTCAGGAGTTTGCTCAAAGAATCGGGATCAGCGAAAGGCGAATAGATTCTTTACTGGCTCCTTTTGTAGAAAGGCAGCCATTCGTAGAGGAACTGATCCATCGGTCATTCCTCGATGAACCCACCAAAAGAGATTATTGGCAACATTATCAAACGAAAAGAGATCAGTTGGATACTTAGTATTTGCCAGAAACTCTATTTTGATGGAGATAGCTGTTTTAAATGCAGTCCGAGCGGATGCTCTTGTTGATGGTTGGGTCTTATGATCGCTTTGCTTAACCTACGACTAGGTGGACACCGACTTTGCCCTCAACGAAGGACTATTTAGGCTCTGCTGAGAAACACTTTCACCTGATCACGAAAAAATCGCCCTTAG
>ERZ1740070.47-NODE-47-length-89088-cov-9.782238_pt1 | contig 89088 bp, 85 predicted proteins | sample MGYA00581734_ERZ1740070 | MGnify/ENA primary metagenome ERZ1740070 (study PRJEB43018, sample SAMN04849744) | marine metagenome | isolation source: floating plastic debris | place: Pacific Ocean | collected 2008-09-01 | study: EMG produced TPA metagenomics assembly... | reverse complement strand
GATTAGCTCAGTTGGTAGAGCGCTTCGTTTACACCGAAGATGTCGGGAGTTCGAGTCTCTCATCACCCACCATGCTCTCCTTTTTTGTGCCTATTGGGGCCCCAAGCGACACCGGTCTAACAGACCCGGTTTGCCAGAATCGCTCGATATTGTACTCTTTCTTTATTTTTAAGGGGGTGTTGCGGTGTCTGTTGAAGATTTTGCCATCTATGCATTTGCAGCCAGATTGATTGAACGGTTCGTTCTGACTGGCCTGGTGCTGATTATTGCTATCGTTGTCATGGTGTCTTTTTGGCGAACGCTCCAAAAAGTTGATTTCAAAGTCAGCCGTGATGACATCGGCGCAAGCGGGACAGTTGTGTTGGCGACACCGGTTTTCATGGTTTTGTTTTTGGGGGGGTTTGCGTGGATCGTCCTATCGTATCCGATAAATGTCAACGTGACTGGATTGTCCGAAGAAGTCTCTGAAGAGACAGAAGCAAACGCCGGTGCAAGCAGACAGGTCGCCCTGATCGGGATGAGCCCGTCAGCATCAATCACTGATGTGACTGCACTGATCTCTGATATCAACTGTGCTGAAGCGGCCGGTGAATTTTCGCCGGCGCTGTCTGATGCGCTGCGCGATCTGAAGCTGGCGCAGATGCAAGTCGTATGGCAGCCCGATTGGGGCGACAGTGCGGCTTTCCGTCAATGGGTGATGGGTTCGGATGTTGTGCTGCCTGACGCGCGCGCCAGCCAAGTCTTCTTTCAGCGCAATCTGCCGTGCTGAGGATTTTCTGTCTGCTGATGTTCTTTGGATCTGCGACGCAGGCTCAGATTTATGATGATGTGACATTGGAACAGGCGCGCGACCGGATCAGTGAAGGACTTGCGCAGACCATCGATGACATGCTGGCCGTGATGAGCGACGAGGAACGTGCGCAGATTGGGCCGGTGACATTGGACCTGCCCTTGCGCAGCCCGGTTGCGGTAGGCCAGCGCAGTATGCTCGGCTTTTTTGCAGATGTCCGTGCCCGGCGCATCGTCGTGCCGATTGAAAACTGGTTGTTCTGGTCCGATTATCTGATCCTGCAGTCCTGGTTCGAAAGCCAGGAATGCGCGCCGGAAAACCTTTTGTCATATTACCTGTTGATGCGCGACGGGGCGCTGGACAGCGTTCCATTTGAGGCTTTTGAGTTGCCAAAATCCGGTGTTTTGCGTGACGGTTTCACGAGTGAGACCTCACTTCACATGCTGGCGTCGGTGGGTGAATTCATACTCGCGCATGAACTTGGCCATCTGTTTCATAATCATCGTCCGTTGGGGCCGGGTGATGCCGCGATCCAGCAAGAACAGACAGCCGATGCGTTTGCAATGACCGTTATGGCGCGCAAGGGGCGGACGGTTGCCGCGATGGCCTTTTACTTCATGATTGCCAGCTTTAATGAAATGAGCAGCGCGGGTGCTGTCAGCACGCATCCTCTGTCATCAGAGCGATTGGTCGCCGTGGCCGAGCGTATACGCGCCGATCCGGCAGCATTTCTTGCAGATAACGCCGATCGCGAAAGAGAAGTGCCGATGCAGCTTTCCATGGCAGATAGCATTGCTGGTCTTGCAGACCTTTTGACGGACGAGGCTTTGCTCCCCTTCATCGTTCAAAGTGTCACGGCAATGTTCCCTGTCTCCGGGTTTTCAACGGCGTGCCCAATGAAATGAAGCAGTAGCCCTTTGCCGATGTGCAATAGCGCACCATAACCCTTTGCGTATCTTTGTGGTATTGGGACGAGGGGGCCTTATCTGGGCTGTGAACGTTCGAAAAATGGAGCCATACCGATGAGCTGGAACCCCGCCCTTGATCCTGATTGTCCGACCGGTGATGCGGTCGACGCCATTGAAACTGTCATCGTACCTCGCGCCCGTGATCTTGGCGGTTTCGAGGTGCGCCGCGCCTTGCCCGCCCCGCGCCGTCAAATGGTAGGCCCGTTTATCTTTTTCGATCAGATGGGTCCCGCCGAGTTTGTGACCGGGCAGGGCATTGATGTTCGCCCGCATCCGCATATCGGTCTGGCGACTGTCACGTATCTGCATCGCGGCGCTATTCACCACCGTGACAGTCTGGGCACGGATCAGTGGATTGAACCCGGTGCGATGAATCTGATGATCGCGGGCCACGGTATCACCCATTCTGAACGCATGGATGGTGAAGCGTTGAAAAAGCCGCAAAGCCTGTTTGGTATCCAAACATGGATTGCGTTGCCAAAAGGTGCCGAAGACCGCGCCGCGGCCTTTGTTCACGCCCCCAAATCCGATCTGCCAGTTATGGAGGGTGAAGGCAAAGAAGTGCGCCTGATCATGGGCGATGCATATGGCGAACGTGCCCCGGTTGAGACCCCATCAGAGATGTTCTATCTCGACGCAGTCTTGCAACCCGGGGCCAGCTTGCCGCTGCCTGACAATCACGAAGACCGTGGTGCATATGTGCTTGAGGGTGCGGTCGAGATTGCGGGGCAGGTCTATACAGCGGGCCAGATGATGGTGTTTCGTCCCGGTGATCATGTCAGCATGAAGGCAGATGCAAACGGTGCCCGCGTGATGCTGTTGGGTGGTGCGACACTGGAGGGGAATCGGTACATCTGGTGGAATTTCGTGGCCTCCAGCAAGGAACGTATTGAAGAGGCGAAAGAAGCCTGGCGCGCTGGTGATTGGCAAAACGGCAGGTTCCAACTGCCACCGGGCGATGATGCAGAGTTCATCCCGCTGCCAGACAGATAGACTGGTGGTGCGTATCTTCGCACCCGCCGTAGCGGGTGCGATACCTGCGGCCAAGAAATTCTGCGAAAATCTGCGTAAGGTATGTCATTTACCGTTGACGGCCCCGATGTCCCGCTTTATCCCGCCCCTCACGCGCGGTTGTAGCTCAGTTGGTTAGAGTACCGGCCTGTCACGCCGGGGGTCGCGGGTTCGAGCCCCGTCAACCGCGCCATTTACCTTCGTACACTAGATGTTTGCGTCGATTGCTATTGAGATGTGCGTCGGCGGCTCAGGATCCAGACAAAGAACACTCCACCTATCAACCCGGTGACGATGCCGATCGGCATGTCCTCGGGTGCCATGACGGTGCGCGCCGCGATATCCGCCCATAGCAGGAAAATCGCACCCACTAATGCTGACCATGGAAGCACGCGGGCATAGTCGCCGCCGAACATCATTCGCACGATATGTGGCACCATCAGTCCGACAAACCCGATGATCCCTGAAAACGCGACCATCACACCGGTGATCATCGCCCCGACGACAAAGACGATAAGACGAAAGCGTGCCACTGGTATGCCCAAAGTCGATGCGGTTTCATCCCCGACGGTCATCGCGTTCAGGGCCGTGGCGCGCGTGATCAGCCATCCGCCGCAGATGACCAACACTAGCAGCGGATAGATAAGCTGGCCCCATCGGGCCAATCCAAGTCCGCCAAGCATCCAGAATACCACCGTATGTGTTGCCCGTGGATCACCCAGAAAGATCAACATATTCGCTGCAGCCATGATGATGAATGATACGGCCACACCCGCCAGTACCAAACGATCAGCGCTGGTTGCATCGGCAAAGCGCGAGACGGCGAGAACAATCAAAGTCGCAGCGAGCGCCCCGAGAAATGCCATGAAGGGTACAGTCAAAAGGCCAATAAACAGCCCTGTATGCAGCAAAGCCATAATGGCCCCAAATGCGCCGCCCGACGCAATCCCCAACAGATGCGGATCGGCCAATGGGTTACGGGTGACGGCCTGTAGGCTTGCCCCGACCATGGCCAGTCCAGCGCCGACCATCATCGCAAGAAGAGCCCGCGGAAACCGGATTTCCCAGACGATTGCCGCACGTCCCTGTGTCCAGGTTTGTGTCACAAGGTCTGGTGCCAGCATATTGGCAAAAACCCCCCAGACCGTGCCAAGGGGCATCTGGACAGCGCCAACCGAAATTGCGACCGAAAGTGATATCAGCAAAACAACCCCGCCACCCAAGGCATGAAGCATCGCACGTGGCGTTCGGCTACTATGCGTGCTGATATCGGTCATGGGCTTAGTCGGTCCAGAACGCATCGGTTAGCGTTTTTATGGCCGCGATATTGCGCGGCCCAGGCGTGGCCTCGACATATTCCAGCGTGACAAAGCGATCATTTTGAACCGCGTCAATCCCGGCAAATGCTGGATTTGACATGATGAAGTCGCGCTTTTGTGCGGCTGTCACTTCGCCATAGTTGACGATCACGATCATTTCGGGATTGCGTTCAACCACTTCTTCCCACGTGACAGTGGCCCAGCTTTTTTCAAAGTCTTCCATGATGTTCATGCCACCAGCAGCCTCGATCAGGGCGGTGGGCATGGCGTATCTGCCCGCGGTAAAGGGGGCATCCTCGCCGCTGTCATAAACGAAGACCCGCAAAGGCTCTGCCGCTTCAAGGTCAGCGGACATTGCTGCCAGTTCGGACCGATATCTATCTACAAGCGCTGTTGCTTTGTCTTCGACATCAAAGATTCGGCCCAAATTCAGCAGATCGATATACATATCCTCGATGCTGGCTTTATCCTTATCCATAATATGGGTGCAGGATTCGGTCAGTTCATAGACTTCGATCCCAAAAGGGGCCAACGTTTCTGGCGTAACTTCGCCCCCGACCCGCATGCCGTAGTTCCACCCCGCAAAGAAAAAGTCCGCATCCGCGCCCAGCAGGACTTCTTTGGATGGGTACTTCGCTGAAAGCTCGGGTAGTTCGGCCACGCCTTCGCGCATCTCTTCATCCAGCGTTTTCCACCCCGAGATACCCGTATAGCCGACCATCTGGTCGGCCAGGCCTAAGACCAGCATCATCTCTGTCAGATTGACATCATTGGACACGGCGCGCGTGGGCGGCGCGTCGAAGGTGACCGTGCGGTTGCAGCTTTGTACCGTTGTTTCTGCCAACGCTACTTCAGCCGTCAAAATCATGGAGAGCGCGGCAATTGGAAACGCTTTCATGGGCAAGATTCCTGTTGATGAAGATGAAATGTTAGATGGTTTGTTTGGCTGAGGCTGAGATGCTCGCGCCGGGCTTGTATGCGGAATGTCTCTGATACGGCCGCTTCGGTGAGAACCTGATCAGGCGGCCCAAAGCCAATGGGGCGTCCGGTGTTTAGCAGCAATACGTCATCGCATACACCAGCGGTGAGGTTCAGATCATGCAACGAGACGACGATTGTCAGCGGCAAAGTGCGGATCAGGTCCAGAATTTCCAGCTGATGCCGAATGTCGAGATGATTTGTAGGCTCATCCATGATCAACACAGTTGGCTCTTGCGCCAGGGCGCGGGCGACCATGACCCGTTGGCGTTCACCGCCGGACAATGTGTTAAGCTGACGATGACCCAGCCGCTGCAGGTCGAGACGATGCAGTGCTTGGGTTATAACTTCATAATCATGCGCACCGCTGTCGCCGCCAAAACCGCGCCGATGGGGTGTGCGTCCCAACCCGACGATTTCGCGCACGGTGAGGGCAAAGTCACTGGGTTGTTCTTGCAAAACAGCGGCAATCTGTCGGGCTGCTGCGCGGGCTGAATGCTGCCAGATATCCCTGCCACCCAGTGTAATGGTTCCGGTGGTGGGGCGGTGAAAACGATACAGTAGACGCAAGAGCGTGGTTTTTCCTGCACCGTTCGGCCCGACAACCCCCAGGACACGCCCTGCATCCAGATCAAAGCTGGTCATGTGTAATAGGGGGGCACGCCCTTTCCCCGGTGACCATGACAAGTCGCGAACACTTATGCTTGCAGCGGTCATGATGCCCGCTTTGTCACTTGTTGCGTTGCAATCATTGCCGCGGGTACCCGCGCTAATGTTGCCACGCGCAGCTTTCCCGGACGTGATCCTGATGCGCACCAACCATCATCCAAGGCAGCGTATTGTTCTGCAAATTGCACAAGGTCATCGATATCGGTTTCCGGATCAATGTCGCCAAACAGATAAGTAACCTTTTGCGTGGCATGATACGCTACTGTGCAGGGCCGGTCACAGCCCGCCATGCAGGCAACGCCAGAGATTTCAAAACTGTCTTGCACGGCACCACCAGCAGTGGAAATCGCCTTGCGCAGCTTTGCGATTAGCTCATAGCCGGGTTTGCAGGCCGTGTCTTTGTGCCGGCAGCTTGTACAAATTGTGATGTGATGTTCCATCAGGCCCTCCGCCCTTCAGGGGGGCGAACCGTATAGAACGATGTTGTCGCAGTGCGAACCGCTTTGCCATCATATGCTCCTGATCAGGCACCCCGCCTGCATCGTGTTGATCGGCCAGCGCATTTGTTGCGCCGGTGATGGCAGGTCTCCTGACTTGCGGGTCACGGCGGTCCCGAACCTTCCCGGACATGTGGTCCAGTGGTGTTCAACGGGTCGCTTACCGCTTACAGTTGCGGGGGCAGTCACGGATTTGGTGCCTACTGGCTACGCCGCACCGTGTTCCCTTTTCATCTCTTCTGCACTTTCGGCATCTGAGAACCATCAACGCTAGAGAATATGATTGTACACGAATGATCAATCAGAAAGTTGTTAAGGCTCAGGATCGCTTTACAGCAAGGCTTCCAAAGGTTGCCATGGTCCGTCAGGCGTGCGGGTGACCGTTTCAAACGTAAGAACGTTACCACCGCCATGTGGCTGGTCGTGCTGCCGATCAATGGGAAGATCCATCAAAGCGCAATAAAGCAATGTTCCCACAGCCCCATGCCCCACAAACAAGATGTTGTCCTTGGGATGTTCTGAAAGGACGACGTCGATTGCGGCAAGAATGCGGGCTTGCGCGGCCCGTGCCGTTTCCCAACCACGGTAACTGCGATCAGGATGCGCAAAAAACGCGTCCGCAGCCGCCTCAAATGCTGCGGCAGGTAGGAAACCCGTGGCGCTGCGGTCGTTTTCGCCCATCTCTGCACGCTGATGATGCGGACAGCCAATTGCTTTTGACAGAGGTGCGGCGGTTTCGACCGCCTTCACCTCAGTACTCGAATAGATCACCTGCGTATCCGTGAGCGCGCCAGATGCCGCCAAGGCTGCAACGCGGGTTCGGCCCACATCACTGAGGCCCCATTGTGGGACCGGTACATCAGGGTCCTTCACCACGTGCGTGTGGCTCAGGTAGCGGGCGATAGGCATTACGTGGTCATTTCATGCAGGATACGTGCCCAGGATCGGATCCCCTTATGGAAGGATGACAGGTCGTATTTTTCGTTGGGGGAGTGGATCTGGTCATCGTCTTTGCCAAAGCCGATCAGCATGGCATCCATATCAAGGATGTCCTTGAAATGCCCTGCGATGGGGATGGACCCACCGCAGCCAACATAAGCTGCTGCATTTGGCCATTCATCCGACAGTGCTTTGCGCGCTTTGTCGAAGGCCGGGTGGGTTGTGGTCATCTGACCAGCGGCACTGGCGCCGTGGTCGCTGAATGTCACGCTGCAGTCTGCGGGCAGCATATCCTGCACCATTTTGCGGAAGTTCTCGCGGATCTTCAGTGGATCCTGCGTGCCCACAAGGCGGAAGCTTATCTTGGCATGGGCTTCGCTCGGCAATACGGTCTTGAAACCGTCGCCGGTATAGCCGGACCACATGCCATTCACTTCGCAGGTGGGGCGGGACCAGATCATCTCAAGCGGGCGGCGGCCTTTTTCGCCTGCAGGCTCAGAGAGGCCGACCTCACCCAAAAAGTTCTTTTCATCGAATTTGAGGTCGTCCCATGCGGCGGCAAGTTCATTTGATAGCTCCGGCACGCCTTCATAGAACTCTGGGATTGTGATGCGTCCGTCTTCGTCATGCAGCGATGCGATAATCCGGGCGAGCACGCGGGCGGGGTTCATCGCTATGCCGCCATACATGCCGGAATGCAGATCCTTGTTTGGCCCCGTGATCGTCAGTTCCTCGCCTAACAACCCGCGCAATTGCGTGATGATGGCAGGTGTGCTGTCGCCGTAAAGACCAGTGTCGCAGATCAGGGCGATGTCTGCTGTCAGCTCTTCGGCATTTTCCTCCATGAATGGAGTAAGGGAAGGGGAGCCGGACTCCTCCTCACCCTCAAAGAAGATCGAGATGTTGGCGGGCAGGGCCCCATGCGCGGCTTTCCAGGCACGGCAGGCCTCGACAAAGGTCATTAATTGCCCCTTATCGTCAGATGACCCACGACCGCGGATCACCTTGCCGTTTGCCGTATCTTCGACCTGCGGATCAAAAGGATCACGATCCCACAGGTCCAGCGGGTCAACTGGCTGAACATCATAATGGCCATAAAACAGGATATGCGGACCTTCGCCATGGGTGTGCGCAACAACCATCGGGTGACCCGGGGTTGGCCGCTTTGAGGCCTCGAATCCGATGGATCGCAGGTCGGCCACCAGCCAGTCAGCGGCAGTCTGGCAATCATCCTTGTAGGCTGGATCAGTAGAGATTGACGGGATGCGTAAAAGCTCCAGCAGCCGGTCTGTGGCGTGCGGCAGGTCAGCATCGATGCGGGTGAGGACGGGGTCAAGTGTCATGATCTTACCTTTGGAATGGGACTTGGGTGCAAGGTTGTCTGCTTTGCCGCGCAGGTCAAGGTGGGGTGCGCACAAGCCGTCGAAGTTATCAAACACTTGAAATCTGAATGGTTTTGACGCCTTTTGACGGCGTCTGGAAAGCAGGATGAGTGAAAATGAACGCAGAGACCGTTCAGGCGTTGTTGGATCATTATGTCGAAACGATTTATACGCAAGTATCATCGTATTTCATGTTGTATGTTGGCGGCCTCGTGCTTTTTTGGGCGGCGCTGTTATTCTTGAGGCGCCGTCGCAGCAACCGCTCAACACGCCGCAGGGTCCGCATACCCGATATTAGCGTCGGCCCAGGCGATGCCGCTTTGGGCATTATGCCTTTAAACGTCGCGGCCAGCCCGCGTCCGGATGATGGAAGTTACTTTCAAACTGTGTTGGCTTTTGCCCAAACAAAAGTCACCGAAGGCAAGCCATTGATGCCACAAGAGCACTTTGCCTTGGGCGAGTTGGCATTTCTGGAACGGTTGCTGGTCTCGGATGGTCCGGCTTATCTTGATCAGTTTTTGGATGCCTTACCGCATAAAGAGATCGCGCTGCGACAGGTGCTTCAACAGATCGATGCGGCCGAACTGATCACTTTTGTTGAGCGGGCCGTCGCAATTTACCTGCACCGTCGCCAGATGGTTTTGGATCTGGCGGCGCTTGGTACATCGCGGGTTGACGCATTGCAGCACCGCGACATGCCGAGTTACGCGCCGCTTATGGCGGAAATGCCCGGTGTGGGCCGACAATTTCAACAAAAAGTCGATGCCTATATTGCCAAAAACTACCCATGGGCAGGCACGAGTTAAGCGATCCGTTACCTTTGATCCAGATCAACGCAACAGATGGTTTCTCGGGGCATTTATTTGGCCGAGGGGCGACAGTATGTAGCGTATTGCCCGGGGGACCTGCGCCCTATATGACGCTTAGAACGATTCAAAGACCGCTTAAACTGTGGGCTTTGTGATGAGGAAAAGGACGTATCAGTGGATTACAACGCCCAACTGGACACCGCAATTGACCGTTTGCACGAAGAGGGTCGGTATCGGACTTTTATCGATATTGAACGCAAGCGTGGCCAGTTTCCGCATGCGACATGGCGTAAGCCCGACGGGTCCGAACGGCCTGTCACCGTCTGGTGTGGCAACGATTATCTGGGCATGGGTCAGCATCCGGTTGTATTGGCGGCAATGCATGAAGCGATTGAGGCGACCGGAGCAGGGTCCGGCGGCACGCGCAACATCTCTGGAACGACAGTGTATCACAAGCGACTAGAGGCTGAACTGTCGGATCTGCACCGCAAAGAAGCTGCATTACTGTTCACCTCCGCATACATCGCAAATGACGCAACGTTAAGTACATTGCCTAAGCTGTTTCCGGGGCTGATTATTTATTCCGATGCACTGAACCACGCATCGATGATTGAAGGCGTGCGCCGCAATGGCGGGGCAAAACGGATTTTTCGGCATAATGATCTTGATCATCTGCGCGAACTGTTGGCATCCGACGATCCTGCAGCTCCCAAAGTTATCGCATTCGAGTCGATCTATTCCATGGATGGTGACTTTGGTCCGATTGAGGCGATCTGCGATCTGGCACAGGAATTCGGGGCGCTGACATATATTGATGAAGTGCATGCGGTGGGCATGTACGGCCCTCGCGGTGCTGGTGTGGCCGAGCGTGACGGGCTGATGGGGCGGATCGACATCATCAATGGTACATTGGCCAAGGCCTATGGCGTGATGGGCGGCTACATCGCAGCGTCCGCAAAAATGTGTGACGCAATAAGATCTTACGCGCCGGGTTTCATCTTTACGACATCGCTACCGCCAGCGGTTGCTGCAGGTGCAGCTGCAAGTGTAGCGCATCTGAAAACAGACCACGCATTGCGCGAGAAACACCAGACACAAGCCAAGATCCTGAAGCTGCGCCTCAAGGGAATGGGGTTGCCGATCATTGATCACGGCAGCCACATCGTTCCATTGATCGTTGGTGACCCGGTACATACAAAACAGCTTTCAGATATGCTGCTGGATGACTTTGGTATCTATGTACAACCGATCAACTTCCCAACCGTGCCGCGCGGTACAGAGCGGCTGCGCTTTACGCCTTCGCCTGTCCATGGCCCCGGTGAATTGGATGCTTTAGTGGGCGCGTTGGACAATCTTTGGTCACAATGTGCGCTAAATCGCGCCGAACTCGCCGGTTAACGTTTTTTCAACATGTGCATGTCTCCTGTGGATATGTTACCAGTTTCAAAGGCGTAGACGGCTTTTTGATTCGAAGAGACGCAGACGCTTAGGGGCAGTAAGCGACGGGACAGTCGATGATCGGGAAGACCTTCAAGCGTGATGACGCGTCGGAGGACGTTGGGGCCAAAAGCTTTGACGACTTCGAATTGCGTTTGGGCGATTTGATGCGAGGTGAGCGCGCGACGATGGGCAAAAGCCTGTTGGATGTGCAGCGCGAACTAAAGATCAAGGCCGCTTATATTGCCGCTATTGAAAATGCTGACCCATCGGCTTTTGACACACCTGGCTTTATCGCCGGTTATGTGCGTTCTTATGCGCGCTATCTCAACATGGATCCCGACGACGCTTTCGCTGCGTTCTGTGCTGAAAGTGGATTTGCCACGGCGCATGGCATGTCGGCCGAGGCCTCGTCGATCAAGCCTAAAGGTGGTGATCCACTGGCTGGTCCATTGGGCAAAGATATTTTCACGGCTTCCGAAACACCTTTCATTCCAGTTGGCGAAGCGGTTTTTTCCGGGATCGAGCCGCGCGCAATCGGATCTGTTGCGGTACTTATCGCGTTGATCGGCGGGTTAGGTTACGGCGGTTGGACCGTCTTGCAAGAGGTGCAAAAGGTGCAGTTTGCTCCTGTTGAACAGGCGCCGGTTGTGGTTGCAGATATTGATCCGTTGGCAGGCGCATCAAACGCATTGCGGACAAGCGATCCATTGGCCGTTGTCGATCAGCCAACCCGCGAAGCACTTGATCGGCTTTATCGGCCCCAAGCTCTTGATGTACCCGTTTTAGTTGCCCGTGATGCGCCAATTTCTACGTTAAGTCCGGGCAGTATCGGTGCGCTGGTGCCTGACAGCCGATTTGAGCCTCCGGTTGCTGTCGCAGAGGCTGATTTGCTTCCGGAGTTGCCGCCGGTGCCACCGGTTCAAGTGGTCGCGCCTGCAAGTCCTGAGGTGCAGTTGGTTGCTGTGAGACCGGCCTGGGTGCGCGTTCGCTCAGCAACTGGAGCTGTGATATTCGAAGGTGTGATGGAACCTGGACAGAACTTTGTCGTTCCATCCACCGAGGAACCGGCAACTTTGCGGGTTGGCGAAAGCGGGGCGATGTATTTTGCCGTAAACGGCGTGCATTATGGTCCGGTTGGCCAACGCGGTGTTGTTACATCCAATGTAGAATTGACACCTGAAAGCCTGACACAAACCTATGCCGTGGCGGATTTAACGGCTGATGATGATCTGGCCGAGATTGTCAATTTTGCCGAGGTCGTTGCGGACGAATAATCGCAGCGCTGATTGCTTGCCGGGCATTGTCAGGACGCATAGATTGACGGCAACAAGTCCAGCCACGAAAGCGATCCGTCATGTCGATGAACCACATCCGCCCCTGGCGCAACATCTACCGTCGGAAGTCCCGTCAGATCATGGTTGGGTCTGTCCCAGTGGGCGGCGACGCTCCCATCAGCGTGCAAACGATGACCAACACGCTGACCACGGATGTGAAAGCCACGATCGAACAGGTCAACGCGGCCGCAGAGGCTGGTGCAGATATCGTCCGCATTTCCGTTCCGGATGAGGCGTCAAGTGCTGCGCTGAAACAGATCATCCCCGAGGTGTCAGTGCCGGTCGTCGCCGACATCCATTTCCACTACAAACGTGGGGTCGAAGCAGCCGAGGCCGGGGCGTCATGCCTGCGCATCAATCCTGGCAATATCGGCGATGAAACTCGCGTCAAAGAGGTGATCAAGGCGGCCCGCGACCACAATTGTTCTATCCGTATTGGTGTGAATGCCGGTTCTTTGGAAAAACACCTCCTGGATAAGTATGGCGAGCCTTGCCCGGACGCGATGGTGGAAAGCGGGCTCGATCATATCAAGATCCTGCAGGACAATGATTTCCACGAGTTCAAGATTTCCTGCAAAGCGTCTGATGTGTTTATGGCCGCTGCTGCTTATCAGCAACTCGCAGAGGCAACGGATGCGCCAATACATCTGGGGATTACCGAGGCTGGCGGGCTAATGTCGGGGACCATCAAATCTGCCATTGGTTTGGGCAACCTTCTTTGGATGGGCATTGGCGATACCATCCGCGTCAGCCTGTCTGCCGATCCCGTAGAGGAGGTGAAAGTTGGCTATGAGATCCTCAAATCACTTGGCCTGCGACATCGCGGCGTGAATATCATCTCATGCCCTTCCTGTGCGCGGCAGGGCTTTGACGTGATCAAGACGGTTGAGGCACTTGAGAAGCGCCTGGAACATATTAAGACACCGATGTCGCTGTCTATCATCGGCTGCGTCGTCAATGGCCCGGGGGAGGCCCTGATGACCGATGTGGGCTTTACCGGCGGTGGTGCCGGGTCAGGAATGGTGTATCTGGCGGGTAAGCAAAGCCACAAACAATCCAATGATGATATGATCGAACATATCGTTGAACAGGTTGAGAAAAAAGCAGCCGAGTTAGAGGCGGAACGCGCCGTGCAAGCCGCAGAGTAGGCTACTGATCCCGTAGCTCTGCCACCACTTGCAGCATTTCGTCGGCTGGCAGAAAACCACGTAGCATTTGGTCTTGGACGACGAATGTGGGCGTGCCGGTAATTTGCAATTGCTGGGCCAATGCGCGGTTCTCGGCGATAATTGCCGTCACTTGATCGTCATCCATCATCGCGGCCACTGCAGTGTGATCAAGTCCGTAGCTTTCGCTTAGTCGCGCCAATGCCTGATCGGTAATATCGCCCTGAAATTCGATCAGTGTATTATGGATGTCCTCATATACCTTGTCTCCGGCCACAAGTTGCGTCGCGATGGCATATCGTGACGCCAACAAAGATGCTTCACCCAAGATTGGAAACTCTTTGATGATGTAGCGGATATTGCTGTCGTTGTTCAGAACTGTTTGGACCTCTGGATGTGCGCGTCTGCAAAAGCCGCAGCGATAGTCCATGAATTCCACAATCGTGATATCGCCCTGCGGGTTTCCACCGACGAACGAGTGGCCGTCATTGAACAATGCATCAGCATTCGCGCGCGCCAATTCAACATCGTTCAAGACCTGTTGTTGTTGCTCGCGTTGTTGAAGGATGCCAATGGCGTCGCGGATGATCTCTGGGTTTTCCAGGATATACGCCCGGACTTCCGCCTGAAAAGCAGCGCGTTCCGCATCAGTCATCGCGTCAAGTTCAAGCGCGTGCACACCGGTCCCGAGTGCAAGGCAAAAAGGTAAGACAAGACGAATGGACATAGCGCTCTTTCCACGGTTGTGCGTGTTACCAAGACCATATCGGCCCGGATTTGCCAAGATGCATTGACGTCACATGCCGGTGAAAGGCAAACAGGGTCCAAAAGCAAAACGAGGCCCAAGCAGATGCGACATGCAACCCGTGGAGAGGTTGACCCGTTTATTGTCATGGATGTGATGGAAGCTGCGCGTCAAGCCGAGGCGTCAGGACGCCATATCATTCATATGGAAGTGGGCCAGCCCAGCACCGGTGCCCCTGCGGCGGCCAGGGACAAGCTGATCGCAGACATGAACGATCCGTTAGGCTACACGGTCGGTCTTGGACTGCCCGAACTGCGCGCCCGTATCGCACAGCATTATGCCGATTGGTACGGTGTTTCGCTGGATCCTGCGCGCGTGGTCATCACCAGTGGGGCGTCAGGCGCGTTTCTGCTCGCGTTTTCTGCGCTTTTTGACAATGGGGAAAGGGTTGGATTAGGCACACCCTGCTATCCATCCTACCGACAAATCCTCAAAGCGGTCGGGCTTACTCCAGTGGATATTCCTACCACATTTGACCAACGTTTTCAGCCGTTGCCCGAAGATGTCGCTGCACATCATCTGACCGGGTTAATCGTGGCGTCACCCGCCAATCCGACAGGCACAATGCTGGATGCCTCGGCATTGGCCGCGTTGGCGCAGGCCTGTACCGCCCGTGATGCGGCTTTGATCTCGGATGAGATTTATCATGGGATTGACTACGACAAAGCCCCCGTGACTGCCTTGGAGGTGACGGATGATGTCTATGTCGTGAATTCGTTTTCCAAGTATTTCTCGATGACGGGGTGGCGCGTCGGCTGGATGGTTGTGCCATTAGACCATGTGCGCCGGGTGGAGCGGTTGGCGCAGAATATGTTCATCTGCGCGCCACACGCGGCCCAGCGGCTCGCCCTGCATGCGATGGATTGCCCCGAGGAGTTGACTGCGAACAAGGCGGTCTATGCAGCGAACCGTGCGCTGATGATTGATGGATTGAAAGCTGCCGGTTTCACCCGCTTTGCCCCTCCTGATGGTGCGTTTTACATCTATGTCGATGTGTCGGATCAAACCGATGACGCCCTGGCCTTTGCTGCAGAGATCTTAGAGAAGGCAGGCGTTGCGGTCACGCCGGGGCTGGATTTTGATGCTGCGCGTGGCCATCAGTGGTTGCGGTTTTCGTACGCGCGTCGGACCAAAGATATTCGTGAGGGGTTGGATCGGCTGGCGACGTTCATGAAAGGCCGCTCCACGTGATCAGGTGGTTTTGCCTGTTTTTATGTCTGGCCACGGGGGCGGCGGCTCAGGTCACAGTTGATCCTGAACGGAGCGCGGTACGGGATGGCTGGTGGAGTTTGCGGGTTGAGCTTGGGTTCAGTGCGGTGACACCTTACCGTGCTTTTACGCTCGATGCGCCGCGCCGGTTGGTGCTGGATTTTCAGGATGTCGATTGGAAAGGCATCGATCCTGCACTCTTGCGAAGCGGTGACCGTGCATTGTCGGTCCGTGTGGGGCCTTTTCGCCCCGGCTGGTCGCGTATGGTGATTGATCTTGCCGAACCGCTGGTTGTGGCAGAGGCTGGGATGCGCGCCACCGATGATGGCGCTGATCTGACCATCATGCTTGAACGTGCCGGTGCAGCAGAGTTTGCCGCGCGCGCTGGTGCGCCGCCAGACCCGGGATGGCAGGCTATGGCAGATGTTGATCCAGCCCCGAAGGTTACTGGTCCAGAAAAGAGCGATTTTGTCGTGGTCCTTGACCCCGGTCATGGCGGTATTGACCCCGGTGCTGAACGCAATGGTTTGAACGAGGCAGAGCTGATGTTGGTCTTTGCCAATGAGATTGCGACCTACCTGGATGGCGCGCCGGGTGTGCAGGTTGTGCTGACCCGTGATGCGCCCGTTTTTGTTCCGCTCTTTAGCCGGATGCGCATCGCCCGCGACGCGGGTGCTGACCTTTTTATTTCGCTGCATGCCGACGCACTGGCCGAGGATGTGGCACGCGGCGCGTCGGTCTACACGCTTGCTGAGACGGGTCACGATCAAGCAGCCAGGCAAATGGTAGAGCGGCACGAGCGCGGCGACCTCTTGGCCGGTGTTGATCTGCAGGATCAGGGGGACCGCGTTGCAGCTGCGTTGATGGACATGGCCCGTGCGGACACCGGACCGCTGGGCCTGCGCTTTGCTGACCTATTGGTTGGCGCTATGCGGGATGAGGGCGTCTATCTGAACAGCCGACCTCGCCGTGAAGGGCGATTTGCGGTTCTGTCGGCGGCGGATTTTCCCAGTGTTCTGGTTGAAGCAGGGTTTCTGTCGAATGCGCAGGATCGGGCCATCTTGGCCAGTCCCGAGGGGCGCGGTCGGATTGCCCAAGCCATTGCCACGGCTGTGCTTCGCTTTGCAGATCAATCGCCCTGATACTGCGCAAGCCAAACCGTGTGCCCCCCGCAATCAGGGTCCTCAGGGGTATAACGCAGCACCTTGAAGTCATGTTGCGTCAGCAAGGCTTGATAAGCATCTGGCGCAAGTGATGCATGATAAATCGGCGCATCACCTACCTGGCCGATCGCCTCACCTGCCAAATGGCCACTTGTGAACATCAATGTTGCGCGTGGTGCGGCATGCGCGGCAAAAACAGGGAACATGTCGCGCTGATCATCTGCGGATAAATGAAAGAAACTGTCCCAGGCGATGATCGCATCAAAAGCCTGATCAAGTCTCAGACGGCGCATGTCTGCCGCTATTACCTGCGCATCTGGCAGGTTTTGTGCATAAAGCGCACCCAGCGACTTGGTTGGCTCTACACCTGTCAGGGCGGCGCCTCGGTCGGTCAGATACGTGCCTATTGGCCGGCCTGATCCACAGCCCAAATCCAGAACTCGGACTTTGCCCGTGGCGCGTGGTGATGCCGCCAACATTCGATCAAGCCATGCTTTTTCCATCAAATTGCGTGCGCGCATGCGTGCCCATTCGGCCCCGACACGTTCATAGGTTGCGATGACATGCTCGGCTTTCATGGTTCCTGGCATGCACCGGAACGCAAGGCACTGCAACGGCTCATCAACATGTGATCAGCGCAGTGGCATCGGCCCGCCGAACGCGACTTTTGGCCTTTTGACCAAAGCCGCTTGCAGGCGTATAAGGAGAGCAACCAACTGAATTGGATCACAGGCCAGTGCTACGCTTTATTTTCTCATTTTTCGGCGGGCTGTTTACGCTACTCACCCTTGGCATGATCATGGGCGCGTTTGTCGTCGGTGGCGTGCTTTACATGTATGGCCGTGATCTACCCAGCTATGAAACTCTGTCGCAATACACACCCAAGACGATCAGCCGGATCTACTCGAACGATGGCAAGATCATCGATGAATTCGCGCTTGAGCGGCGGCTTTTCACACCTGCAGAAGAAATCCCTGATATTGTGAAGCAGGCGTTTATCTCGGCGGAAGACAAGAATTTTTACCAGCATGCCGGATACGATCCAGTTGGTATGGCCGCTGCATTCATCGATGCGGTGCAGTCGCGCGGGCAGAACCTGCGCGGGGCCTCAACCATTACCCAGCAGGTAATGAAGAACTTTTTGCTCGATGGATCACGTTCAGCCGAACGGAAGATAAAAGAGATTATTCTGGCAGCGCGTATCGAAGGAGCGATGCCAAAAGAGCGGATCCTGGAGCTTTATCTGAACGAGATTTTTCTGGGGCAAAACAGTTTCGGTGTGACAGCTGCAGCGCTGACATATTTCAACAAACCTTTAACCGCGCTGTCACCGGGTGAGGCCGCCTATCTGGCTTCGTTGCCCAAATCGCCCAGTAACCGCCACCCCGTTCGTGACCGCGACGCTGCGATTTTCTGGCGCAACAACACGCTGCGTGAGATGTTTGAGAATGGTTATATTGACCGTGCCACCTATGACGCAGAGCGGGACGCTCCGCTGCTGTCGGTTCAAGGTGGTGATTACGAAAGCTTCCGCACCAGCCTGCCGGACCGTGACTATTTTACCGATGAGATCCGCCGCCAACTTAGCCAGAACTTTGGCGAAGAGGAATTTTTCTCTGGTGGTCTTTCGATCCGTGCCACGGTTGATCCTGAACTGCAGGTTGTTGCCCGCCATTCATTGCAGCGTTCGCTCGAACAATACGACCGCGATTTATCTGAATGGCGCGGTACAGGGGAAACAATCCCCGAAAAAGCCCTTCAAAGTGAAGAAGCCTGGCGCGCAGCTTTGCGTGCCGTCGATGTGGCGCGTGACATCGATCTGGACGGGCGCTGGTATCCGGCGGTGATCCTGGACGTCGCAGAGAACGTACTGACGATTGGCATCGAAAATATCGTCGAAACCGACGCGGAGCCCTTTGTGGTACCACGCGAAGATATTCGCTGGATGGTTGGCGACTTCTTCGAAAACTACACGCCCGGCGATGTCGTGCATGTGCGGCGGCTCTTGGATGGTGACGGAGATTTTGTTCGCTGGTCCTTGCGCCAGGTGCCAGAAGTGCAGGGTGGTTTTATGGCCATGGACGTCAACACCGGTCGGGTGATCGCGATGCAGGGTGGCTTTAGCTATCAGCAGTCGGTCTTCAATCGCGCGACGCAAGCGCAACGGCAGCCGGGTTCGTCTTTCAAGCCGTTCGTCTATGCTGCTGCGTTGGATAGTGGTTATTCCCCTGCGACGATCGTGGTTGACGCGCCTATCACAATTAACACTGGTGATGGTATCTGGCGGCCGCGCAACGCCTCGAACCAGTTCTATGGTCCGACGCCACTACGCACCGGGATTGAACGGTCGCGCAACCTGATGACTATTCGGTTGGCACAGGAAATCAGCATCGATACCGTTGGTCTTTATGCTGAACGTTTTGGCGTATATCAGAACATGAACCGAGTGCTTGCTGCGTCATTGGGTTCGGACGAGACGACGCTGTTCAAGATGGTGGCGGCTTACGCAATGTTCGCCAATGGTGGAGAGCGCGTGGAGCCCACACTGGTTGACCGGGTACAGGACCGTTATGGCAATACCGTCTATCGCCACGACCAGCGCAACTGCGTGAATTGCGAAGGCTATGTGCTGGCCGATGGGGAGGCACCACGTGTCGTCACCAACCGGCAGCGTGTCATGAACGAGATTACGGCCTATCAGCTGACGTCGATGATGAAAGGCGTTGTTGATCGCGGAACGGCCTCTGGCACCGTCAATTTGCCAGTCCCGATTGCTGGAAAAACCGGGACGACAAATGATGCCAAGGATGTTTGGTTTGTAGGATTTTCGTCTAACATCGTCGCGGGCTGCTATATCGGCTATGACACACCACGCACCTTAGGACGCGGTGCATCGGGTGGCGGTACCTGCGGGCCGGTTTTCAACAACTTTATGGAACAGGCGATAGAAAAGTACGGTGGTGAGGCTTTTGCCGTGCCCGAAGATTGTCAGTTCATCAATATCGACCGTTATAGCGGTGCCCGCCTGCCGGATGGGGCATCAGGTGACAATGTGATAGGTGAGTGTTTCCGTCCGGGCGAAGAGCCGATTTTCGGGATTATGTTCGATGGTGGCTTTGCGATGGCTGCGGACCTGCCATTGTTTGATGAAGTGCCGCAAGCATCGCGTGAGGTGACAACATCAACCGGCGAAACCGCAACGGTTGGTCCTCGCGCGACGTTTGGCACGCTGTCGACCGGAGGCCTTTACTGACGGCTTGTCGCTTGTGACCGCCCACGTTAAGACCGACCGAAAGCATCATTTGACGAAAGCATCCGATCCATGCGTGCCGAGACCCAGAATATCGTGGAAGCGATTGAAAAATCGCTGAACCTGCTTGCGCAGCGGATGGACCGTGAAACTGCACCACACCGACTGGAAGAGTTCAATGCGCGGGTCGAGGACCCAGGCCTGTGGGATGATCCGGAGGCCGCGCAAAAGTTGATGCGTGATCGGCAGATGCTGGTTGATGCGATGGCCAATTACGACAGCATCAGCCAGGACCTCTCTGACAATGTCGAATTGATCGAACTGGGCGAGATGGAAGACGACGCCGAGGTCGTAGCCGAGGCAGAGGCCGCCTTGGAAAAGCTGCAGATAAAAGCCGCGCAAAAAGAGCTTGAGGCTTTGCTGGATGGCGAAGCAGATGCCAACGATACCTTTCTTGACATAAATGCGGGTGCCGGCGGGACAGAGTCGTGCGACTGGGCCAATATGCTGGCCCGCATGTATGTCCGCTGGGCCGAGAAGAAGGGCTATAAGGTCGAGCTGCAATCCGAGCAGGCGGGTGACGAAGCCGGGATCAAGTCGGCCTCTTACAAGATTTCCGGGCACAATGCGTATGGCTGGTTGAAATCGGAAAGCGGTGTGCACCGACTGGTGCGTATCTCGCCCTTTGATAGCGCTGCCAAGCGTCATACCTCGTTCACATCGGTGAAGGTTTACCCAGTTGTTGATGACAACATTGAGATTGAGGTGAACCCGGCAGATATCCGTATTGATACCTATCGTTCGTCTGGGGCAGGGGGGCAGCACGTGAACACCACCGACTCTGCCGTGCGGATTACCCACCATCCGACGGGGATTGTGGTGACGAGTTCAGAAAAGTCGCAACACCAGAACCGTGACATTGCGATGAAAGCGTTGAAATCGCAACTCTACCAGATCGAGCTTGATAAACGCTCGGCGCTTGTGAACGAAGCGCATGAGAGTGCTGGTGATGCCGGGTGGGGTAACCAGATCCGGTCCTATGTGCTGCAGCCCTATCAGCAGGTCAAAGACCTGCGCACCAGCTATACGACGTCAGACACGAAGGGTGTGCTTGATGGCGATCTGGACGGGTTGATGGCCGCGACCCTGGCGCAGGATATGTCTGGAAAAGGCCGAGACGCAGCAAACAGCGACTGACCTTGCTAATCCAGCCCTGTCGGGCTTGGATAACATATGACAGATTTTTTGGAATGGGATGCACATCGACTGTCTGCAGCCATTGCGGCAGGAATTGTATCGAGCGCGGATTTGATGCGCGCGACCTTGGACCGGATCACAGAGCGTAACAGTGTCAATGCGATCGTGTCGCTGCGTGACGAAGATGCGTTGATGGCCGAGGCGCGCGAGGCTGATTTGATACCAGCCAAAGGACCGCTGCATGGCATTCCGATAGCGGTGAAGGATTTGGCGAATGTCGCAGGGCTCCCGACCTCAATGGGGTCGCCCGTGTTTGCAGGTCAGCCTGCGCCCGCATCAGACGTCATGGTGCAACGCATGCAGGATGCCGGTGCGATTTTCATTGGCAAGACGAACACGCCAGAATTTGGGTTAGGCAGCCATACCTATAATGCGGTGTTTGGCGCGACTGAAAACGCACTGGTCCCGGGATGTTCTGCTGGTGGGTCCTCAGGCGGTGCAGCAGTGGCATTAGCGACCCGGATGGTTTGTCTGGCGGATGGTTCCGATATGATGGGCAGTTTGCGCAATCCTGCCGGGTGGAATGGTGTTTACGGGATGCGTCCCAGTTGGGGGCGGGTGCCTGGCGAACCCGTGGGTGACATGTTTGCGCATCCGCTGGCGACCAATGGTCCAATGGCGCGGTGTCCACGCGATATTGCGCTTCTTTTGGAGGTGCAGGCGGGTCTTAATCGGCACCAGCCGTATGGATTGCCTGCAGAGCGTTACCAAGAGAAAATGCAAGCGGATGTCACAGGTCGCCGTATTGCGTGGCTTGGGGATTGGGGTGGTGCATATCCGATGGAGCCCGGTGTTTTAGACACCGCTGCGGCGGGCGTCGCAATGTTTGAAGAGTTGGGCTGCGTGGTTGAGGATGTGCCTGCACCATTTGATGCGAGTGCATTATGGCATGCATGGATCACGTTGCGATCATGGGCTGTCGCCGCAAAGCTTGGACCAATCTATGCGCAGTCCGATCAGCGTGATTTTCTTAAGCCAGAGGCGGTTTGGGAAATTGAACGCGGTTTGAGCTTGACTGGCGCAGAGATTCAAAAGGCAAGCGCAATTCGTTCTGACTGGTTTCGTGCGGCGACAAAACTGTTTGAGACATATGATGCCTTTGTCCTGCCAACGGCCCAGTGTTTTCCCTTTCCGATTGATTGGGACTGGCCCAAAAGCATCGGGGGCGTGACAATGGACACCTATCATCGTTGGATGGAGGTTGTGATCCCTGTCAGCCTGATTGGGTTGCCGTGTCTAGCGGTTCCTATTCCGAGCGTGCGTCCGATGGGCTTGCAAATTGCCGGACGTCCGCGCGATGATACAAGTGTCTTGCAGCTTGGAGGAGCTTGGCATGGCATCTACTGACACTTTGTCTGGCGGCAGCGCGCGCCCGATCGTCCAGCGGCTTGTCTTGGCTGATCTTGGCGCGGTGTTGCGCGCCGGCTTTGCCGACTTCCGGCATGCTCCTCAATTCGGCCTGTTCTTCAGCGCAGTTTACGTTCTGGGTGGGTTCTTGATGCTGTGGATCGGGGCGGGGCATGTCAGCTGGACGCTTGCCACATCCTTGGGTTTTCCTTTGATTGCCCCTTTTGCGGCCGCCGGTCTTTATGAAGTAAGCCGCCGCATGGAAAAAGGACAAGCCCTGGAATGGGGTGCCGTGCTAGGCATCGTCTGGCAGGAACGCACCCGGCAGTTGCCTTGGCTGGGGGCGATCATCGTCATCTACTTTCTGTTCTGGACGTTTCTGGCTCACATGATTTTTGCTCTGTTCATGGGTTTGTCGACGATGACCAATGTCAGTCAAAGCTATGAAGTGTTTCTGACGCCTATCGGGCTGACAATGATCGCGGTCGAGCTGGCCGTTGGGGCAGTCCTAGCATTTTTGTTGTTTGCATTGACTGTGGTCAGCCTGCCGCTGGTGCTGCATCGTGAGGTGGACTTTGTCACGGCGATGCTGGTCAGCCTCAAAACTGTGCGCGAAAACCTGATTGTGATGCTGGCTTGGGCGCTGATCATTGCGGTGCTGACCATCTTTGCGCTGCTGCCGTGGTTCCTAGGCCTGATGATTGTGCTGCCCGTGCTTGGCCATGCCACATGGCATCTTTACAGACGGGCTTTGGCATGACCACCGCTCACTAGAAAGGCACCGAAAACGGTGCCTTTCCTTGTCCAGATTTGATCTGGAACTAGCTTTTGGCTTTCTCAGCCGCCGGGGCAGGTGCCGCAGTCGTCGGCATCTTTTTGGCACCAGTCGCCAGTGGGTCATCCTGACGTTGCACGGACCCTTCAAAATGCGCACCGCTTTCGATGGCGATAGTCTTGTGAATGATGTCGCCTTCAACACGAGCGGTTGATGTTAGGCGCACCTTCAAGCCGCGCACGCGGCCAACGATCCGGCCATTGACAACAACATCGTCAGCCATGACTTCGCCTTTTACAGTGGCGCCTTCGCCAACTGTCAGAAGATGGGCGCGGATATCACCCTCTACCTGGCCCTCTACCTGGATGTCACCAGAAGTTTTGATGTTGCCTGTAATCAGCAAATCTGAAGACAGTGTTGAGGCTGCGGGTTTGGCCTTTGGCGCGCTTGACTTGTAGTCGCCAGCGCCTTTCGCTGTCTCGGCGTTTTTGCCGTTTTCGGTATCGGCCGCCTTGGGGCCCGGTTCGTTGATTTTCGATTTAGAAAACATTCTGTCCAGCTCTTATATAGATCATGGGGTTTACGGGTGTGCCGCCTACGCGGACTTCATAGTGAAGATGGGGGCCAGTCGAGCGGCCAGAATTCCCCATAGCACCAATTCTCTCACCGCGCGAGACCCTTTGGCCAACTTGGACGTCCATCGCATTCAAGTGTGCGTATCTTGTCTCAATCCCAAAGTCATGGCGGATCTTTATCAGGCGGCCGTAGCCGGACGCCCAGCCAGCATGTGTCACCACACCATCCGCGGTTGCGTAAATCGGTGTCCCAATGGGCCCGGCGAAATCTGTGCCGTTATGCATCCGTCCCCAGCGGGGGCCAAAGCCTGAAGTGTAGCGAAAGTTCGATTTTACAGGGATCGAAAACGGTGCTTTTTCAGCAGCGATCCGATAAAGATTGATCCTGTCCATCGCAGTAAGGATTGCGTTGGCCCGCAGCGCATCCGGGTCCGGCTCACCGCCGCGTGTAGAGAATTGCAGGGGTGTCAGCGGTCCACCTTGGCCAGAATAGCCGCGCCGTACCTGGTTGATCAGGTTGTCTGGGTTCATTCCGGCCGCACGAAACATTTCATCCAAAGGCTCTACCGAGACCAGCATCGCCTCTTCAAGCTGTCGGAAAATCTGATCGTTGCGCTCCTGCAGCAGCCGCAGCTCAAGCTCCATTTCCTGTGCATGTTCAACTGCAAATTCGGCGTTGGAGGCAATTTGATCGCGTTCGGCCGCAGTTTCTGCTAATGCATCAGCCAGCAGATTTACCGTGCTGGCGGCCTCGTCAGTGATAGCGGCACCGGTGTCGTCGTCATTTTCGGCAACCAGTGCTGCAACTTGTGCACGGGCTTCTTCCCGCGCGCGGATCGTGTCGCGCAATGTCGCTTGAACCGCTTCCAGCCCCGTTTCCAACTCGCGCCGTTTTTCCTCAGTGGCCAGCAGCTCGGTCTGCATGATCGATATCTGTTGCAATGCGGAGTTAAATCGTTCTTGCGCTGCGAGTGCTTCGAGCGCGCGTGCATCGCGTTCTGTCGATAATGCGTTTAGTCTTTGTTCGTATGTCAGTTGGTCGCGCTGTGCTTGGGCCCGAAAATTTCCCGCGCCAATGCTGTCCATTAACAGGATGGCGGTTGCAATGATCGTCCATGCCACCACGACGATGCAGCCACTCCATGCAATCAGCTGTGTCTCAGGCTTAAGGCGGATAAATCGCGTTTCAGTATCAGATCGCAAAAACAGCCGCCGTTCCGGGAAGCGCCTTTCAAGAAAGGCGTGAAGCGTCTTTGCCAGTCGTGATTTCACGATGAGTTTCCGTCCCGTATCATGTCTTACACCAGTCCCCACACCAGCGTTGTCGAAGGTGTTAGTCTGAACCAGTCACTGCTGCAAGATTTTTGCGCATTTGTGCGCGGACCGCGCGTTGTTTTTGTGCATGTGCGCGGGGAACTGCCGATGCTGCCAAGATCGCCTGATGTACCAAAAGTTTGCGCAAAACATCTTACTGGGGGCGATCAATCAAGTTGGGTCGACTGTGCTGTGCCACGCGTCTGGACACGCATTTTTGATCTGGCGCTCCTTAACATGGCAAGCGCTAACGCGTTTTTAATTGTTGGCGCGTTACACCCTGCCTACCGCAATGGAATGGGCAAGAAGGGGTTCATTTTGACTGAAGATATCTCGAAAAATGTCGTGCTTGATGTCGAGGGTTGGTTGGACTCCCCACAGCCCATTATTGATGATTTGCGCGCTCGGGCGTCTGGCAGCATCATGATTGATGCTTCCGCTTCGCAGCCGGTGTCGGCGCAGGTGGCCCAGCTCTTGCTAGCTGCGCGTCAGACTGCGGTCGCTAACAACGGAACATTCGAGATCGTGCAGCCTTCCGAAGCAGTTCAATCCAGCCTTGAGTTACTGGGCCTGTCAGAACTCTTGCGAGGCACAACACCATGACGAAGAAAACTGTTCTGGTAATTGATGACTCTCGTACCATCAGACGGCTCGTCTCGCAGACATTGTCGGACGGTGGATTCGATTCCGTGACAGCGGAAGACGGTGCATTAGGTGTGGCCGCTTTTCAGGAGGCGCGATTTGATGCGGTCATAACTGATATCAATATGCCAAATCTTGACGGCTTTGGTGTGCTTGAGGCTATCCGCACGGGTGCCTCAAATCGGAAGGTCCCAATACTTGTTCTAACCACCGAAAGCTCACAGGAGTTCAAGGACAAGGCACGTGGTCTTGGCGCGACAGGATGGATTGTGAAGCCCTTCGATGACAAACAGCTGATCGAGATACTTTCGTTGGTGACCGGGGCGGATGCCGCATGAGTATGGATAGCCTCAGAGAAACGTTCTTTGCAGAATGCGAAGATCTGATCGAGTCTTTGACTGAGAACCTTGATTTGGTAGCGAGTCATGAGTGGGATACCGAAACGATTAATGCGATCTTTCGGGCCGTCCACTCAATCAAAGGTGCGGCTGGCGCATTTGGCTTCAATGACCTTGTCGATTTCGCGCATCATTACGAGACGACGTTAGACTTAATCCGCTCTGATCAGCTTGAAATAAGCAGCGATGTTCTCCGTCTCATCGTCAGGTCTTCCGACAATCTTGCGGAGTTGGTTGATTGTTCTCGTACCGAAGGATCGCCCGTGCCGGATGCGACCGAGGGTCTAATCGCGGAACTGATCCAGATTTCAGGCGGTTCACAGGAAGATGCTTCTTCGGAAGAAGAGTTTGTCTTTACGCCCATTGCGGCGATGGCAATTGAAATTGACACCGATCCAGTTGATGGATTTGAAATTTCATTCAAGCCTCAGCCATCACTGTACATGAGCGGCCATGATCCATTCCGTTTGCTGACGGCGCTGAACAGGCTGGGGAAACTGACTGTAGAGTGCGTGACTGGTGACTTACCTAGTTTAGATGCATTCGATTTTGACAACAGCTACTTGGCATGGAGTGTTGTTCTGCATGAGACTGACGATGAAGATGCAGTGCGAGAAGTGTTCCAGTTCGTCGAAGGACATTGCGAAATCGAAATCACTCCGATTGCCGCTGACACTTCGGCTACTGACCTGCCAGAACCTTTAGAAGCTATGGAACCTTTGGCTGTGCCGGAGGAAAGCAAAGCTAAGCCCGCGGAGAAGCCGACGCCTGTTCAATCGACTAAACCTGCTAAGTCGGCACAATCGACGCAGACCGTTCAGTCGACACTGCGCGTAGATCCCGAGCGCGTTGATCGCTTGATCAATAGCGTGGGTGAATTGATCATTAATCACGCGGTTATCGACAGGAATCTCAAAGAAAGCGGATTGGTATCAAATTCAGAGATCACAACTGCGTTGGATGACTACGGCACCTTGGCGCGCGAGATCCAAGAAGGTGTCATGGCAATCCGAGCACAGCCCGTCAAGTCACTGTTTCAACGCATGGGGCGTGTCGTGCGTGAAGCCGGTGAAGCTACGGGCAAAAAAGTATCGTTTGTCACCGAGGGTGAGACAACCGAGATCGACAAAACGATGTTGGAGAGGTTGGCTGATCCTCTTACGCATATGCTTCGCAACGCAGTAGATCACGGAATTGAAGTTCCAGCAAAGCGGCAGGAAGCTGGCAAGTTAGAGGAAGGCACTGTCAGGCTTTCCGCCGCCCACCGTTCCGGTCACGTAATGATCGAGATCGTTGATGATGGCGCAGGCTTGAACCGGGATAAGCTTCTGGAAAAAGCCATAGAGAAAGGGATCATTACAACCGACGCCAAATTGTCTGAACCCGAAATCTATGCGTTGCTGTTCGCCCCAGGTTTTTCAACTGCCGAGAGCGTTACTAACTTGTCCGGTCGCGGCGTGGGCATGGATGTGGTTAAGACTGCCATTACTTCGCTTGGAGGCAAGGTTGGTATCACAAGCAGTCCGGGCGAGGGCTCAACATTCACAATATCACTGCCTCTTACGCTTGCTGTTCTAGACGGCATGATAGTTGAAGTTGGGTCTGAGACCATGGTTTTGCCATTATCTAGCATTGTCGAAACCATTCGACCCGACGCCAGCGACATCCAAGAGGTCACACCGGGTGAATGGGTTTTGTCCGTCCGCGGCACATTCGTGCCAGTCGTTAACTTAAACGCGCTTATGGGGCTCCAACAAACCCAAGAGGAAGACAAAAACCGGGTCTTCGTTCTGATTGATGCGAACGATGCCACCATTGCTGTATCCGTTGATGCAATTCAGGATCAAAGACAGGTCGTCATCAAAAGCCTTAAAGGAAACTACGGCGCCATTACAGGTATAGCAGCAGCCACAATTCTGGGTGACGGCAACATCGCTCTCATTGTTGATACAGAAGCCTTGGGTGGGCTCGCCGCCTCCCGGCGCGCAGCTTGACAGAGCGATGGTCGGAGGCGAGGAAATGTCAGAGAACGAAACAAATCCTAAGAACGAAATCACGGAGTTTGTGTCCTTGAGAGCCGGTGGACAGGGCTACTGTGTTCAGATTACGTCAATCAGAGAGATCCGCAGATGGCGTTCTGTTACGTCTTTACCTAACTCCGATCAGTCAATTCTTGGTGTCATGAACCTTCGAGGATCTGTGATCCCTATTGTCGATCTTGCTGCTCGGCTCGGTTTGCCAATGACCGAAGTGGGGCCGCGTAGTGTCGTTGTTGTTGTGGCGATCGGAAATAGGATCATCGGTCTCCTAGTGGAGGCAGTGTCAGAGATCCTGTCAATTGCAGCTGACGACATCCAGCCCAATCCGACGCAGGGCCGTGACGGGAATGATGGGCAAGTGATAGGCTTGGTGTCGATCGAAGACGAAATGCTGAAAATTCTTGCGCTTGATGCTATCTTTGACAACCAGTCGGAGGAAGCGGCGTGAGTACGCATATGGCTACAGTTGGTTCTGGAGATCAACTAGACTTGTCGCAGGCAGATTTTGAACGGATTGCGGCTGTCGCCAAGTCAGGATGGGGCCTTAATCTCGATAGCGCAAAGCTTCCCCTGATTAAGTCAAGGCTGAGTAAAAGGCTGCGCGCTTTGTCCTTGTGTAGTTTTTCCGCCTATTGTGATCTCATCGAAGCAAATGATGAAGCTGAGGCTAGCCACTTTGTGATGGCTCTCACAACCAACGTGACGAATTTCTACCGAGAGATTCACCATTTTGATTTTTTGGAAAAGCAAATCATTCCAGATCTAGTGGAGCGTGCAAAGGCTGGAAATCGAGTTCGGTTCTGGTCAGCCGGCTGTTCATCAGGACAAGAGCCGTATTCCTTGGCGGCGTCAATTCTAAAGGCAGACGTGAATGCAGCCAAATATGACTTGAAAATACTTGCCAGCGATATCGACTTGGGAGTTTTGGAGAAAGCAAAGAAAGGGATTTATGCCCACGAGGATTGCAGCTGTCCCTCAAAGGAACATGAAGCACGTTTGTTTTCGGGCATTTCTGATCAAAGTGAAAAAAGAAGCGTACTTGAGAAGCTCCGCCCCTTGATCGCGTTTCGCCAACTCAACTTGGTTGATAAATGGCCATTTTCAGGAAAATTCGACGTCATAATGTGTCGCAACGTAGCAATCTATTTCGACAAACCAACGCAAGTGCGTTTGTGGTCGCGTTTTCGAGATAGCTTGGTGCCTCAGGGCCATCTTTTCATTGGACATTCGGAGCGTATTGCTGATCCAGATGCATTCGGATTGGAAGTGGCGGGAACAACTACCTATCGCCTCAACAACTCAAAAACGGCTTAATTCAGACTCAAGGAGTGGTGCTACATGTCACTAAAACACAAGCTAAGAGTCATGGTCGTTGATGACATGACAGTCAGTCGAGGTCTTTTGGTGCAATCACTGGAAGACATGGGACTCGTGCATGTCGATCATCATAAGTCCGGTGACTCTGCCTTACCCCTATTGGCGACAAATCCTGTTCATTTGGTCATCAGCGACTTTAACATGCCAGGTATGAATGGTCTCGATCTGCTTGAGAACCTCCGGATGAATCAGACAACCAAAGGGGTTGGCTTCATCCTTGTAACTGGCTCCCCAACACCTGATATCATGACCCGGGGGCGTAAACTTGGTTTGAATAATATCGTGAAGAAGCCGTTTACAACGGCGACACTTAAGTCTGCTGTTGAAACTGTGGTGGGACGTCTATGACTGTCTCAGCACCACATCGGATAGAGCCAATCATGCGGATGCTTGCCGACGAAATTGCCAAGGTACAATCGATGCTTTTGCAATATGAAGTTGTAACAGCTCCCCTGATCAAGGATGCCCCGGCCCACAGGAAAGAGCTGCAAGGGTTTGACCTGGCGTTACAGATGCTTCGAGACTTGGAGTACTTGTCTCGGACTGTCTCTGAGCACGTGGCGGATGAATTGGCAACCAGCAGACCATTGCATGCACCCGGTCTATTACTGGAGCGCAGCCGCCATCTTTTAAGCGCATTGGCTGAGATACAGGTTGATAGTCTGCCAAATGAGCCACTCAAGTCAATCGACTTGTTTTAATCGTTCACTAGCAAGACTTGTTGTTGGGGAAAAAGATGTTTAAACGACTTAATGATGCGCCTATTCCATTGCGGCTGCCGGTGTTTATCGTAAGTGCGCTGCTGATTGCTAACCTAGCGATGAGTCTTGCGTATTATGTTGAATTCAGAAATGCAAAATTGGAGCGGACGAAAACTCTAAGTGAAACAATTGCTGAGAGTGCTAAAGCTGCCTTGGAGAGTTGGTTTCTATATTCGTCTGAAAATATAGATATTTATGCAAAAGGAGCAGAAGTAGGTGAAAGCATCTCTGGTTTGGCAGAGACTTTTCTTGCAAAGGACACTGTTGTAGACCCTACTGAAATCAGACGAATTTTTCTGGATGAAAGCCCCGTTTCTGGTGGTGAGGATCGTCAGTCAACAGATGCGACGCAGCCTTTTGAAGATGTTCACAGGAGGATACATCCAGTACTTCAGAATGTTCTCCAAAGGGGTGGTTACGAAGACCTGTTCCTTGTTCTTAGCGATGGTTTGGTCGCATACAGTGTCCAAAAACGAGACGATTTTGCGACAAACCTGGAGACTGGAGTTTACGCTAACTCTGCGCTTGCTACAGCTTTTAGGCAAGCGATGAATGCAGATCCTAACACGAGCGTCTTTACTGACTTCGAACCCTACGCTCCGGCTGAACAAGCCCCTGCCTCGTTCATGGCGCAGCGTATCGTTGACGACGCGGGCCTTACTTTAGGAGTTATTGCTGTTCAGCTATCTATTGATGATATGCAGGCAAGTATTGCAAATACTATCTCTGATACTAACGATGAGATTTATCTTGTCAGTTCTGATGGCCGTGCCCGAAGTAATGCGACCCAACCAAATGTCTTGTCGCTCTTAGATCCAATTGTGGCGAAGACGCAGGTGGAGGCGGCAGCTAATGGTGCGCCTGCCTTCTTTGATAAGGTGAACGGCATCCGCAATGAGACCGTGAGTGCATACGTACTGCCAGTTAACGCATTTGGTAATGAATGGTCGGTGGTGGTAGAGCTTAGCCGTAAGGAAACTGACGCTGCATTGGACGCTTTTGTTTGGCGCGCGATATTCTTCTTCTTTGGTGGTATTACTGTTTCTGTAGCTATTGGTTATGCGATTGCTGCGTCAATTACACGGCCTTTACGGGCTTTTGCGTCCGACATGGAAGATGTTGGTAATGAAATCTTTGACAGTCAAATTGATGGTTTGGGTCGCCGCGATGAAATAGGTAGCTTATCGCGTTCGCTGCAGGGATTTAAAGACAAGCTCATGGTATCGCGCGACGCATCTGATTTGATTGCCGAAAAGCGCCGAGAGCAGGAAGAGGTAGTTTCCTTACTAGAAGATGGATTAAAAGGACTGGCCAAAGGCGATCTTACCGTGCGGCTACAGAGCCCGTTTCCGACCGAGTATGAAGCACTACGTCAAGATTTTAACGCGACAATCGAATCTATGAGCGACTTAATCCGCCTGATCGTTGAAAACTCGAGTGAAATCCATGCTCGTGCAGAGGAGATAAGCGCGTCTTCTGGAGATTTATCTCATCGGACAGAAAATCAGGCTGCGACCTTGGAGCAGACTGCAGCGGCCTTGGATGAGCTAACCTCAAGTGTGCGTCAAGCTGCTGAAAGTGCATCCGAGGTCGAGGGTGTGGTGACAGGTGCGCGAAAGGACACTGAGGAGAGCGGGGCAGTTGTTTCTGAGGCAGTTGACGCAATGTCCATGATACGTAAATCTTCGCAAGAGATATCTCAGATTATTGGCGTGATTGACGATATCGCATTTCAAACAAATTTGTTGTCGCTGAATGCAGGCGTCGAAGCAGCACGAGCGGGCGACGCCGGTCGCGGTTTTGCAGTTGTCGCATCAGAAGTCCGCGCATTGGCGCAGAGGTCCTCAGAGGCTGCTAAACAGATTAAGTCCCTGATCACAAGTAGTGCGGAACAGGTTGAGAATGGGGTTGGTCTGGTTAATCGAACCGGTGACGTCTTGGGATCTATTATCTCACGTGTCAGTGATATTGATGCGCTTATAACGGACATTGCCTCAGGGGCGCGCGAACAGTCGATTGGTCTAGGGGAGATAAACGTTGGTATGTCCCAGCTTGATCAAGTGACTCAACAAAATGCGGCGATGGTTGAAGAGGCAACAGCCGCGGTAACCACCTTGAAGAACGAAGCTGCAAGCCTCAGCCAAACAGTTACTCATTTTCGCTTATCTGCAGTTCACCCAGGCACTGAAAGTCCTTCGGAGATAATTCAGTTCCGGTCATCAATCGCGGATGTACCGGTAAAAGCGAATAGCGGCCAAATGCCCGTGCGCACGGATCTAACTGGCGTTGACGGAGGATCAATGCTCGCACGTGAACGCTACGACAACGGCAAGGTTGATGATGAAGATCCACTACCCGCTGTGGCTGGTGGTAGTTGGAAAGACTTTTGATGCCAGAAATGAACCATTTGGATGGTAGTTGGTGAAAATGCGTATTGTTGTTTCAGATCCAGACGGTCATCGGCGTGCGCGGGTTGGTCTTCTTCTGACGCACATTCCTACTGTAACGCTAAGTGCATCTTGTTCCGATTTGTCGAAGACATTTGATACGATCGAACACCGGCCACCGCATCTCGTCCTGTATGCGGCGGAGTTTACAAAATTACCCGAATTCGAAGCGATGGAAACGCTATGTCGACATCTAAGTGTTCGCTGGAATACTTTTGGTTTCGCGGCCCCCGGTTTCACCGCGACCGACGGTGATGTCGATCTTTCAAATGATACGGACGCGATTCTGCAGAACTTGCAAGCTATCATGACAGGCAAAGTGGCAGCAGCACGTGGCTCGTCACTGGGATTATTCCACTCTCCTTCAAAGGTTGAAACGGATCAGATCATATTGATTGGTTCGTCAACTGGCGGGGTCGATGCTTTGCTTCATGTTCTGGGCACTTTTCCATCAGACTGCCCACCGACCCTTATTGTTCAGCATACAGGGGCATCATTTAGCGCCGGGTTGGCGAGGCTGCTAGATAGTAGGGTCGAGCCACGCGTTATTGAGGCAAGATGCGGCGAAGCACTTCGCCCTGGTGTTGTTATGATTGCGCCAGGGTCAGACGCACATCTTGTGCTGGATGGAAAAGCTGGCCAACGCTGCAAGCTAGAAGTCGGCGAACGGGTAAGCGGGCACCGGCCGTCAGTCGATGCGTTGTTCAAGTCAGCCAATCCAATCGCAGAACGTGTCATTGCTGTGATCCTGACGGGCATGGGACGTGATGGTGCTCAGGGTTTGCTGGATCTCAAAACGGCAGGGGCGGAAACCATCGGGCAAGATGAGGATACATCGCTTGTATATGGTATGCCACGAGCTGCAGCGGAGTTGGGCGCGGTTCGTCGCGTGTTGCCGCTTTCTGCAATTGGGCCCACGATACTGCGGTCCGTGCAGCGTCGGAGCGTGTAATGGTGCATACAAATAATTGGCCCGCCGGCTATTCAACGCGCCTCGTTTCGGTAATTCAAGGCGAATACCGGGTTTCCTCGGACAGTAGTATTGTCCTCTCAACGGTCCTCGGATCATGCATTTCAGTCTGCATGTTTGACAGATCTGCTGGGATTGGTGGCATGAACCATTATCTCTTGGCGGAAAGCAACAAGGCAGAACGGAACAATCTGAAGTATGGTGCGCATGCTATGGAGCTCTTAATGAACGGCCTTCTGAAAGCCGGTGCTTCACGCAGTCGATTAGAGGCAAAGGTTTTTGGTGGTAGTCTGATGAGTGGGCGCTTTGATTTCATTGGACCGCGCAATGCAGAGTTTGCGTTAGAGTACTTGCGTGATGAAAATCTCCCCGTCGTTGCAAAGGATATAGGAGGTGCAGCGGCGCGCAGGGTAAATTTCCATCCTGCAACAGGACAGGCAAGGGTTATCCAGACCCAAGCGCGTGTCGAGGTTGTTGCACCAAAGCCCACACATCAGGCCGAAACCGAAAAGCGCGCAAACGGTGCTATTCTGTTTTAGTCTGATTGGCAGATTTCGTCATGTTCCATTGAGCAAACCACCGTGGATCAGTGTAGCCAAGCAAACGCGGTGAGAAAAGCCCAACCTAACAATTTGGGGCATTAACATTCGATCAGCTTAAGTGTCTTCATCGTCGCTCCATTGGCCTGTGTTAGGTGGACAGGGACGCCAGCAACGCCGAGTCCGGTTGGGACCGATTGTGCTGTGTATCGCCGTTAATCCGTTCGCCAACCGCTTCGCCAGTTGATCTATCTGAATCCGATGAAATCGCGATAGTTCACTCAATTTGATGCGCATAGGTCGCACGCGGACGCAATAAGTCTTAAATGCCAGCATAGCCAGGAGCCCAGAATACACCGACAGCGAAACGGCTAACTGCGGTGTTTCTTGTACTAAGCACTCTTTGGGATCAGCTTCTCGTAATACCAAGGTTTAATGATCGCACCCCAGGGTGGTGCGGCACGCAGGCGAGCTTCGTCTGACGTGCCCAGATAAACACCTCGCTATACATCCCGCACTACATCAAGTACCGCTTCAACATGTCCAGGAACTTTGACCTTGCGCCATACATGCGCAATCTTTCCGTCTGCATCGATCAGATAGGTCGCACGTTCAATCCCCATATACGTTTTCCCGTACATTTTTTTCTCGACCCACGTGCCATATCTTTCGCAGACATCACCCTCTTCGTCAGAAAGCAGGGCAATTTTTAGGTCATGCTTCGCTACGAATTTGTCGTGCTTTTTTACGCTGTCTTTTGAGATGCCCAAAATCACCGTGTCCAATGCCGCGAATTCGTCAACCATGTCAGTGAAACCGATGGCCTCTTTGGTACAGCCGGGCGTGTCATCTTTGGGATAAAAGTACAGCACAACCTTTTTGCCGGAGAAATCGGCCAATGTGACAATCTCACCCCCGTCACGCGGTAAGTTGATTTCCGGGGCAGTGTCGCCGATGTTTGGGTGTGTCATGATGGCTCCTTGAATGGTGTTGTGCATGGTGGTGTTGGTTCTAGTTCGACATCAAAAGAGTTAAAGGCCAATCACGGGGCGTTTGTGACAGAGACTGAGGAAACAAAAAGCACAACAGACGATCCGCCAAAGCGCCCTCGTCGGTGGCTGGGGATCACCCTTCGATCCGTTTATCTTGCCTGTTTGGCACCTGTCCTTTTTGTCGCCGCAACGGCAGTCATGATTATTGAGCGTGATGTTTCGGTCCCGTCATGGATCATGGACCGAGTCCAAGTGCGGACAGCCGATATACTGGTTAACGGCACGGTTGCCTTTGGCGATGCAACGCTAAGGATCGGACGTGATCTGCACCCCAGGATACGTTTGCAGAACACCGTTCTCACAGATGATACGGGGCTGGTCATCACGCGTATCCCCATGGTTGAAGGTCTCATCTCACCGCGTGGCCTGATTTTGCAACAAGATGTTCTGGTGCAGGACATTCGCCTGATTGGGGCGCAGATCAATCTGCGTCGCGCGGCGAACGGCGCAGTTGCGGTTGCTTTCACTACGGGTGGCAATGTTTTGGGCCAAGCGCCTTCGGTTCCTGAGTTGCTGGATCAACTTGATCAGATTTTTGAGCGTCCTGCGCTGGATGCGCTTGAAATAGTGCGCGCTGATGGACTGATCATAAATTTTGATGACGCGCGCGCAGGTCGGTCCTGGGTGGTCGATAATGGGACCCTTTCACTTGATCTGCGTCAGCAGAATACTGTTTTGCGCGGAGAATTCGCGCTTTTGTCAGGACGGGCGGAAGTAACAGAAGTGCGGCTTTCCTATGAGGGCCCGCGTAATAGTCGATCAGCGGATCTTTCGCTGAACATAAACAACGCCATCGCCAGCGATATTGCTGCACAATCACCGGCATTGACGTGGATGCGTGACCTCGAAGCGCCTATCTCAGCGTCGTTGCGGACCAGTTTTGATGACTCAGGCGACTTAGGTCTGCTTCATGCCGCATTGGAGATAGGGCCCGGCGCGCTGCAGCCCAACCCCGCGACTGTCCCGGTCCCATTCGACTTGGTCAAAGCTTACCTGACTTACGATCCCGTCCGCGATAGCATTGCATTTAGAGAGGTCGATGTGCAAAGCGCATGGGGTGCGTTCGGTGCTACCGGGGTTGCGTATCTGCGGGAATTCCAAGGAGGTTTGCCGCGTGCCCTGTTAGCGCAGTTGTCCCTTGACGACGTCACAATAACACGCCCGGATCTTTTTGAAGCACCGCCATTGGTACCCCACGCGATTGGCGATTTCAGGATCCGCTTTGATCCGTTTTCCGTGCAAATCGGACAAATTGTTCTGAATGATGGTCCTATGCGAGCGGTGGCTGCAGGGGCTGTGTCAGCGGCACCTGACGGCTGGCATGTGGCATTGGATGCGAAACTATCGGAAACCACACCAGAGCAGGTCATCGCGGTTTGGCCGCAGAACATTCGTCGCGGAACCAAGGCCTGGGTAACTAACAACATTCTGGCAGGTCGGCTTTTTAATGGGCAAGCTGGGTTGCGTGTCAGGCCCGGCAAACCGCCGGTTTTTGCAGCTGGTTTTGAGTTTTCCGACGCCACAGTCCGGTTCCTGCGTGATATGCCCATCATTACCGGTGCCGCCGGTGTCGCGCGATTTGAGGGGGCGGGTTTTATTGTCGCAGTAGACGATGGCGTCATTTCAGCACCGCAGGGCGGGCAACTGGACCTTGGCGGTTCGGTCTTTGCTATTCCAGATCTACGTATCAAACCTGCTGCTCCCGCCTATGTTGAACTGACCACGGACAGCAGCATTACGGCAGTATTGTCGATCCTTAATCAGCCACCGTTCATGTTTATGGATCGGGCAAGGTTGCCTGTGACTTTGGCGGATGGGCGTGCCTTTGTGAACGGTCGGGTTGATTGGCCGCTCAAGCCACGTGCGACGTTCGATGAAATATCATTTGAGGTGGCATCGGATATGCGCAATGTGCGCAGCACCCTTGTGACGGACCGCATTCTTGTCGCACCAGAGTTAAGCGTTGTGGCCGACCCTGCAGGTTTGCAATTGACGGGTCTGGTCAATCTGGATGGTGCTGTTGCAGATGCAGTATGGCAAAGGCCCTTTGGCGGTCCAAATGGTGATACCAGCCAAATACAGGCCGATGTTACGTTATCCCCCGAATTTCTTACGGCACTCGATGTAAGCTTGCCGCCCGGAACGGTCTCTGGCGCCGCGAATGGGTTGCTGACAATCGATTTGCAGCAGGATCAGCCGCCAGCGTTTACACTGCGATCCGACTTGCGCGGGATGCAGGTGGCTGTGCCAGCGGTTGGGTGGTCAAAAACACCGCAGGAACCTGCATCCTTATTGATCGAAGGGCGCCTGGGTGAATTGCCCGAAATCAGAAATCTGGAAATCGAGGGCGGTGGACTGTCTGCGATTGGGCGTATCACGTTGGCTGCAGGTGGCGGGTTTGAAAGCGCCATTTTTCAGCGTGTTCGGATTGAAAACTGGTTCGATGCAGAGGTGCGTTTGCAGGCGCGCGGACCGGGCGAGCCTGTTGGGGTTGAAGTCCTGGATGGCCGGTTGGATTTGCGACAAGCCAGCTTTGGTGGGTCTGATAGCGGTCAAAGCAGCGGGCCGATCGACTTGCGCCTTGATGCATTGCAAATAACGGACGGTGTTGCGCTGACTGATTTTCGCGGCAGCTTTCGTGGGGCAGGCGGCTTCACTGGCCAATTTGAGGCAAATGTGAATGGGGCGGCGCGCATACGCGGGACAGTCGCGCCGCGTAATGGTCGTTCCGCTGTGCGACTGCAAAGCGACGACGCGGGTGGGGTGCTAAGTGCGTCGGGTCTGATGCGCAATGTGCGTGAAGGGGCTTTGGACCTGACTTTGCTACCAACGACCGATGCCGGACAATTTGACGGGACATTGAGCGTGCGTGGGGTCCGAGTGCAAGACGCCCCGACAATGGCGGCATTGCTTGACGCGATCAGTGTTGTTGGATTGTTGCAGCAGTTGGACGGGCAAGGTCTGGCCTTTGATGAGGTTGATGCGCGTTTCCGCCTCACACCTGAACGCGTTGTTGTTTCGCAGGCCAGTGCGGTTGGTCCGGGGCTTGGCATTTCGGTGGATGGCACATACACGCTGGCCAACAAGGATCTCGATTTGCAGGGTGTCGTGTCGCCGTTTTATTTGGTCAACAGCATCGGCAGTTTTTTAACGCGCAAGGGTGAAGGCTTGATCGGCTTCAACTTCAACATCGGTGGCAATGCAGATGCACCGCAAGTGATCGTAAATCCACTTTCGGCTTTAACCCCCGGCATGTTTCGCGAGATCTTTCGCCGTCCCGCGCCGGAGTTAGATCCGTGAAGCTAAGTGACTTTGATTTCGACCTGCCAGAGCGTTTGATTGCAACACGCCCTGCACGTCCGCGATCGTCTGCCCGGCTTCTTCTGGCCGAGGGTGACAGCATTGGAGACCGTATCGTCAGCCAGTTGCCGCAGATCCTGCAGCCTGGTGATCGGCTGGTTCTGAATGATACCAAGGTGATCCCGGCGCGCCTTTCCGGTTTGCGTTACAGGGCAGGCGAGGCTGGCGATACCGCTGCCCGGATTGAAGTGACTTTGCTGGCGCCCGAGGCCGACGGCACATGGTCAGCCCTGATCAAGCCGCTTAAGAAAGTCCGTGATGGGGAAGTGATCACCTTCTCGGGCGATCTGTCGGCCAAGCTCACCGCGCGCGCGAATGGACAGGCGCGATTGCAGTTCAATCTGACGGGCGATGATTTTGACGCTGCTTTGGCGGCTGTTGGTGCGATGCCCTTGCCGCCATACATCGCAGCAAAGCGGCCCGCGGACGATGCCGACAAAACCGATTACCAGACCTATTGGGCACGTGCTGCAGGGGCTGTTGCTGCACCGACAGCCTCATTGCATTTTGATGGACCGCTGCTAGATGCGCTTGCAAAGCGGGCTGTAGCGTTCAGCTATGTCACATTGCATGTCGGCGCTGGGACGTTCCTGCCGGTCAAAGTTGACAATATCGCTGACCATAAAATGCATGCCGAATGGGGCGAGGTCACAGCACAAGCGGCTGCAGAAATCAACGCAACCCGTGCGGCGGGTGGGCGCGTAATCCCAGTAGGTACAACCGCGCTGCGGTTGATTGAAAGCGCTGCTAAAGACCAGCAAATGCAGCAATGGCGTGGGCCGACCGATATCTTCATAACGCCGGGATTTCAGTTTCAGATTGCGGATGGATTAATGACCAATTTCCACCTGCCCAAATCGACCCTAATGATGTTGGTATCGGCATTGATGGGCGTGGCACAGATCCGCCGGATCTATGCGCATGCGATTGCGCAGAATTACCGGTTCTTTAGCTATGGCGACAGTTCTTTGCTGTTACCAGATCGTGGGACATCATGAAATTGAAATTGGAAGCGTTAGAGCGCTTGCTGTTACTCATCCGGTTTGCGCTTTTGCTGTTGGCGCTTGTCGTTTTGTTCGTCTTTGATCTGCCTGTGATTGCTGTTGTGATTGCCACTGTCGCGCTTTTGATGCGGTTTGCGATGTTCACCAAGACAGTCCGTGAGTGGCTGATCCGGCGCTTCGTCATCACCGATGACGCGGCGACAGGCGACACTGATCCGGACCGTTCTCGCGACTAAGCCGCGAACAGACGCGACCGCGTCGTTTTCATGTGCTGATATCGCACCAGAATCGTGCGATTGCGCGGCTCTGATCGCGGAAAGGATATGCGATGTTTCAGGTTTTGACTGGGTCTTGGGCATTGTTCCTAGGGATGTTCCTTCTGATGGTTGGCAATGGCCTGCAAGGGACATTGCTTGGCTTGCGTGGTGATCAGGAAGGTTTCAGCACGCTTTCGCTTTCGATTGTCATGTCAGCCTATTTCTTGGGCTTTCTGTTCAGTTCCCGTTACACTCCAAAACTGATCCAGCGCGTGGGACATGTTCGGGTTTTTGCGGCCCTTGGATCACTCGTATCTGCTGTGTTGATCACCTATCCTGTTCTGGTTGATCCGATTAGCTGGACGGTTGGACGGGTGATTATCGGTTTTTGCTTTTGCGGCGTTTACATCACCGCAGAAAGCTGGCTGAACGATGCTTCAACCAATGAAACCCGCGGCAAAGCCTTGTCGATCTACATGATCGTGCAAATGGCAGGCATTGTTTTCGCGCAATGGATTGTCAGCCAAGGTGATGTGTCTGGATATGTTCTTTTCATTATCCCGTCGGTGCTGGTGTCTTTAGCCTTTGCGCCCGTCTTGCTCTCGGCCCGACCGATGCCAGCGTTCGAGACCACAAAACCCATGAAAATCCGCGCCTTGATCGTTGCATCGCCACTATCGTGTTTTTCGATGTTCATGCTGGGGGGCATATTCGCGGCGCAGTTTGGTATGTCAGCGGTTTATGGGAACCGCGTCGGGCTGACAGTTGGCGAGATATCGTTTTTTGTGTCGGCGATTTATGTTGCGGCACTTGTGTTGCAATACCCCATTGGTTGGCTGTCGGATCGTATGGATCGCCGCCGCCTGATCATCTGGATTGCATTCCTTGGTGGGGCAGGGTCGCTGATCGCATTCCTGTTGCCAGGCTATTATACCATCATCGTCCTAAGCGGAGCCATCGTTGGCGGAATGTCGAACCCGCTTTATGCGCTGATCATTGCCTATACAAATGACTACCTGGATAAAGACGACATGGCTGCAGCGTCCGGTGGGCTTTTGTTCATCAACGGGTTAGGGGCAATTGCCGGGCCGCTTATCGTCGGCTTCACGATGGACGCAATTGGCAACAATGGTTATTGGCTCTTTACCGCAACGCTCATGTTCGCGGTTGGCTTTTACGGATTGTACCGGACTACCCGGCGCAGCCGCAGTGACATGGATGCCGAAACGGTACCCTACACCCCGCTTTCGGCGGCATCGACGCCTGTCGTCGCCGAGGTCGCGCAAGAAGCTTACATCGAAGCTGAAGCTGAGATTGCCGAAACCACTGATGCGGATGAACGACCTGCCGTTTCACCCACTGTGTCATAGCGAAATATCATGTGAGCGTATGTTTGCCGCACCCCCTTGTCTTGAAAGGGTTTCTCTGTTTCGTTTTGCATTGAGTGGAGTTTTAAAAGGAGCGGTCAGGTGGTCAGCCCGGAAGAGGTCTTGGCGTTTTGGCTGGACGAATGCGAACCCAAGGACTGGTATCGATCAGACCCGGACTTTGACGCACAGATCAAAACGCGGTTTTTGCAGACTTGGCAGGCTGCGGCAGATGGTAGTCTTGGTCTTTGGCTTACATATCCGTCGGGCACTTTGGCGTACATCATTCTTACTGATCAGTTTCCGCGGAATATGTTCCGCGATAACGGTGATGCCTTTGCAACTGATGATGTTGCACGTGCTGCCGCCAAGATGGCGATTGACAGACATTGGGATATGAAAATCGACGAACCGGCGCGGCAGTTCTTTTATCTGCCTTTGATGCATGCCGAGAATCTGTGCGATCAGGATCGTGCAGTACGCTTGATCCATACAAGGATGCCAGAAACAGGTGAAAATAATCGCGACCATGCCTGCGCCCACCGCGCAGTGATCCGTGATTATGGCCGCTTTCCATATCGCAATGCTGCCTTGGGCCGCAAAACGACACCTGCCGAGCAGGCTTTTTTGGACGCAGGTGGCTATGGTGCAGCAATTCGAGCGCAACAGGCCAGCCCCGAATAACAAGTATTCGCCCTGCTTTGCGCCATTGTGATAGCGGTTATGACGCTAGGTCACTAGAGGTCGCTTCAAATATAGTTTAACGTTCAACTAAATTTGGACTTGGAGGGGCACCATATGGCTGCGCAGAACTTTGATGTTATCGTAATCGGGGCAGGACCAGGTGGTTATGTGGCCGCAATACGAGCCGCCCAACTCGGGATGAACGTGGCCATCGTTGAACGTGAGCATATGGGGGGGATCTGTCTGAATTGGGGCTGCATCCCGACCAAAGCCATGTTGCGGTCATCCGAAGTGTTCCACCTGATGCATCGCGCCAAGGAATTCGGGCTCAAAGCCACAGGTGTTGATTATGATCTGGATGCCGTTGTCAAACGCAGTCGTGCTGTGGCGGGGCAGTTGTCGGGTGGCATTGGCCATCTGATGAAAAAGAACAAGGTCAAGGTCTTCATGGGTGAGGCCACGATCCCCGCCAAAGGCAAAGTCATCGTCAAAGGCGAAAAAGGGACCGATGAGTTGACGGCAAAAAACATCGTGCTTGCCACCGGCGCGCGCGCCCGTGAACTGCCGGGGCTTGAAGCGGATGGTGAGTTGGTCTGGACTTACAAGCATGCATTGCAGCCTAAAAAAATGCCAAAGAAATTGTTGGTGATCGGTTCTGGCGCGATAGGGATTGAATTTGCCAGTTTTTACAACACACTGGGTGCTAACACGACCGTGGTCGAGGTGATGGACCGCGTCTTGCCTGTTGAAGATGCTGAAATATCGGCCTTTGCAAAAAAGCAATTCGTCAAGCAAGGCATGAAAATCATGGAGAAATCTATGGTCAAGCAGCTTGATCGTGGCAAAGGGAAGGTAACGGCCCATATCGAAATGGGCGGCAAAATCGAAAAGATGGACTTTGATACGGTCATCAGTGCGGTCGGCATTGTTGGCAATGTCGAGGGGCTGGGGCTCGAAGCCCTCGGTGTGAAAATTGATCGGACGCATGTTGTCACCGATGAATTTTGCCGTACGGGCGTTGAGGGGCTTTATGCCATTGGTGATATCGCCGGTGCGCCCTGGCTTGCTCATAAAGCCAGCCATGAAGGCGTCATGGTTGCTGACCTGATCGGTGGTAAGCACGCCCATCCGGTGAAGCCTGAAACAATTGCAGGCTGCACATATTGCCATCCGCAGGTGGCGTCGGTCGGCCATACAGAGGCGAAGGCGAAAGAGCTTGGCTATGAGATAAAGGTTGGCCGTTTTCCGTTTATCGGCAACGGCAAAGCGATTGCGCTTGGCGAGCCTGAAGGCATGATCAAGACGATTTTTGACTCCAAAACAGGTGAGTTGCTGGGCGCCCATATGGTTGGCGCTGAAGTGACCGAGTTGATCCAGGGTTATGTGGTCGGTCGCCAGTTGGAAACAACGGAAGAAGATCTGATGAACACCGTCTTCCCGCATCCGACCTTGTCAGAGATGATGCATGAAAGCGTGCTGGATGCCTATGACCGTGTGATCCACATGTAGCTTTCCGCTGACCACGTTTTGCCCACGCCCGCCCCATTTGGAGGCGGGCGTTTTGTATTGCAGATATTTTTGCATATGTTCGCTTTATGTTCTATATCGAGGCTGGCGGATTGTAATCACGCTGCTATCTGAAAGATCAGGTGCCTTGGGGGTCGGAATGGCTGAGCTGAAAAATATCGAAGTACGTGGTGCGCGCGAGCATAACCTTAAAGATATCGACGTTGATATTCCACGCGACCAGCTGGTTGTGATCACGGGTCTGTCGGGGTCGGGCAAGTCGTCACTCGCTTTCGATACGATTTATGCGGAAGGACAGCGGCGCTATGTCGAATCTCTGAGCGCGTATGCCCGCCAGTTCCTCGACATGATGGAAAAGCCGGATGTGGATCACATCAGCGGCCTGAGCCCTGCCATTTCGATTGAACAAAAGACAACGTCGAAAAACCCCCGTTCGACCGTTGGCACCATTACCGAGATTTACGATTATCTGCGTCTGCTTTTTGCCCGCGCTGGGACCCCATATTCGCCTGCCACCGGCCTGCCGATTGAGGCGCAGCAGGTTCAGGACATGGTTGACCGTGTCATGGCAATGGAGGAGGGCACCCGCGGCTATCTGCTCGCCCCGATCATCCGGGACCGTAAGGGCGAATATCGCAAAGAGTTTCTGGAACTGCGCAAGCAGGGCTTTCAACGGGTCAAGGTTGATGGTGATTTCTACGAACTGGATGAGCCGCCGACGCTGGATAAGAAGTTCCGACATGACATTGATGTGGTTGTTGACCGGATTGTGGTACGTGAAGGGTTAGAGGCACGACTAGCCGATAGTTTTCGCACCGCACTTGACCTTGCTGATGGAATTGCGGTGCTGGAAACGGTGCCGACGTCCTCATCGGGTGATGAGGCGCAGACCGACGAGGCGCAGCGGATCACGTTCTCGGAAAATTTCGCCTGTCCGGAATCTGGTTTCACGATCCCCGAGATCGAACCGCGCCTGTTCTCGTTCAACGCCCCGTTTGGCGCGTGCCCATCCTGTGACGGTTTGGGGGTTGAGCTGTTCTTTGACGAACAGCTTGTTGTGCCGGATGTCACACTGAAAATTGCAGATGGTGCATTGGCCCCGTGGCGCAAAGGGAAATCACCGTATTTCCTGCAAACTATCGAGGCAATCGCCAAGCATTACGGGTTCAACAAGAATGCCCGTTGGAAGGACCTTGATCCCAAGATTCAGCAGGTTTTCCTCTATGGGTCTGGCAAAGAAGAGATCAAATTCCGCTACGATGAAGGAGGTCGCGTTTATCAGGTTGAACGTGCGTTTGAGGGTGTGATCCCGAATATGGAACGCCGTTATCGTGAGACCGACAGTAATTGGATTCGCGAGGAGTTCGAGAATTACCAAAACAATCGCAATTGCGGGACTTGCGGTGGGTATCGTCTGCGGGAAGAAGCATTGGCAGTGAAGATTGGGTCGCCTGGCGATCTGCTGCATGTTGGGCAGGTTGTGCAGATGTCGATCAAAGAGGCGTTTGATTGGTGCCAAGAGGTTCCCAAGCATCTGAGCAAACAAAAGAACGAGATCGCTCATGCGATCCTGAAAGAAATTCGCGAACGGCTTGGTTTTTTGAACAATGTTGGTCTTGAATATCTGACGCTCTCGCGGAATTCGGGCACCTTGTCCGGTGGCGAAAGCCAGCGGATCAGACTGGCAAGCCAGATTGGTTCGGGCCTTCAAGGCGTGCTTTATGTGCTGGATGAACCATCCATTGGGCTGCATCAGCGCGACAATGACCGGTTGCTAACGACCCTTAAAAACCTGCGCGATCAAGGCAATACAGTGATCGTCGTTGAACATGATGAGGAAGCGATCCGCGAGGCGGATTATGTGTTCGATATTGGTCCGGGCGCGGGGGTGCATGGCGGCGAAGTGGTCGCCAAAGGGACACCACAAGAGATTATGGCGCATGAAGGCTCTGTCACCGGCGAATACCTTGTTGGCACGCGCGAGATTGCGGTGCCCGCCAAGCGCCGAAAGGGCAAGGGCAAAAAGCTGACTGTGGTGAAGGCGACGGGCAACAACCTGCAAAATATCACGGTGGATTTCCCGCTGGGCAAGTTCCTGTGTGTCACGGGTGTGTCAGGCGGTGGCAAATCGACCCTGACAATCGAAACCCTGTTCAAGAACGCATCGATGAAGCTGAACGGTGCGCGCCAGACGCCCGGCCCCTGTGAGACGATCAAGGGTTTCGAGCATCTGGACAAGGTGATCGATATCGATCAGCGTCCGATTGGACGCACGCCACGGTCCAATCCGGCGACTTATACCGGGGCGTTTACCCCCATTCGCGATTGGTTCGCGGGCATGCCTGAGGCGAAGGCACGCGGCTACAAGCCGGGGCGGTTTAGCTTCAACGTAAAGGGTGGCCGTTGCGAGGCGTGTCAGGGTGATGGGGTCATCAAGATCGAGATGCACTTTCTGCCAGACGTCTACGTGACCTGCGAAACCTGCAAGGGTGCGCGATACAATCGTGAGACCTTGGAGATTAAATTCAAGGGTAAATCCATCGCAGATGTACTGGACATGACCGTCGAAGACGCGCAGGAGTTCTTTAGCGCTGTGCCATCGATCCGCGAAAAGATGGATGCGCTGATGCGCGTCGGTCTGGGCTATATCAAAGTGGGCCAGCAGGCGACGACCTTATCAGGTGGTGAGGCGCAGCGTGTAAAGTTGTCAAAAGAGCTCGCGAAGCGGTCCACTGGCCGCACGCTCTATATATTGGACGAGCCGACAACTGGTCTACATTTCGAAGACGTCCGAAAGCTATTGGAAGTGCTACACGAATTGGTGGATCAGGGTAACTCAGTTATTGTGATCGAACACAATCTGGATGTGGTCAAAACCGCGGATTATATCATTGATATTGGACCTGAAGGGGGTGATGGCGGTGGCCAGATCGTGGCGACGGGGACGCCGGAACAGGTTGCCGAGGTGCCGGAAAGCCATACCGGGCGTTACCTGAAAGACATGCTGAAAGTCCGCAAAGTCGCCGCCGAATAGCGACGTTGCGTCCATTCATTCAACTTCGACATATCTGGTCAGATTGCCGCATTCTATTGCGGCCTCTGCAGTCTATCTCTTCAACAACAACACGGTGAAAGAGATAACCCAAACCATGACGACCAAGGCCAAATCATATTCTGACCGTTCACTTGTCACGCGTATCATGTTTCGCGTGCCGATCTTGGGCCGCATGCTGCGTGAAGTGTTCTATGGCGATGCGGACAATATCTATTATTTCCTGTTTTCGATCTTTGCCTTGTGGTTTTTGGCGATCCTGACTTGGGGATATCCGGCGCTGATCATTCCGATGATGGCGGTCGTCCCGGCCATGTTCGTGGTGTTGATCATGATTACCGTCGGCGAATAGACCTTTAGCTGCGCCCGCGCTTTTCAAAGCGGGGCAGCATGGCCGAGAAATCACGGCCGGCGCCATCTTCGTCCTCAACAAACTGGGCGTAAAGATCACAGGCCGCCTGACCCATCGGTGTATCCGCATCTGCGGCCGCAGCAGCCATTTGGGCCAGTCGCAGGTCTTTCAGCATCAGATCGGCGGCAAAGCCCGGCTGATAAGCATTATCGGCGGGGCTTTGCGGCCCAATGCCGGGGGCCGGGCAGTAGGCATTCATCGACCAGGAATAGCCCGATGATGTGCTGACGACATCAAACATCGCCTGCCGGTCAAGGCCCAGTTTGTCGGCCAGCACGAACGCTTCGCATGTGGCGATCATCGTCACGCCCAGGATCATGTTGTTACAGATTTTCGCGGCTTGCCCATTTCCCGCCGCACCACAATGCACGGCTTTTTGCCCCATGATATCAAACAGTGGTTTGATCCGCGCAAACGCCTCATCAGGCCCACCGGCCATAAAGGTCAACGTGCCAGCTTGCGCTCCGCCGATCCCACCTGAAACAGGGGCGTCGATGGCTTGTAGATTGTGGTGTTCGGCCTGTGCTGCGACAGCGCGCGCGCTATCAACATCGACGGTCGAGCAATCCAGATGGATCGCGTCTGGTTTCATTGCAGGGTGTATTTCGGAAGCCACCGCGCGCAGGATATCACCGTTGGGCAACATCGTAACAACGACATCCGCATCTGTCGCGGCGTCCTTAGCGCTGCCAGCGAGGGCGACACCGTTCGGTTGGGCAACAGTGTCAAAGCCAATGATATCGTGGTGTGCGGCAAGGTTGGCCGCCATCGGTGCGCCCATATTTCCAAGGCCGATAAAGCCGATTTTCATGGTCTCTCCTCCCATTGCAGCGCGGCGTCGCCTAAAGGTGCTGTCATGGCTGCGATTTGGTCTTGCGTGTCCGGTTGCCATTTCGGCTGCTTGTCCCGGTCGATGATTGCGGCGCGGATGCCTTCGATAAAGTCACCTTGTGCGACGCAGCGATAGGTGTACCGGAATTCGTGATCCAGTGCTGTTTCAATCGTGGGGTTGGCGCGTACCGCCTGCAGGATGTCGCGGCAGACAGCCATAGCGAGCGGCGCATTGCGGCCCATCAGCTTGGCCGCCTGCGCCGCTGCGGCGCTATCGGTGCCGTCGGTAAAATACGCATCAATGTCCGCTTGCCAGTTTTTGAGTTGGCTGGCGGGGGCAGGGTGGTTTGGGATGTCTGCCAAGCCTTTCGCAGCCAGTTCATCTTTTAGCGTGCCCCAATTGTCCGCTGGCACGTAATGGTCCGCAAACCCCGCATAAATCGCATCGCCTGCGTCCATCCGTGCGCCGGTCAGCCCCAGATATTCGCCGCAATGCCCTGGCGCCTGCGCCAGAATAAGCGATCCGCCCACATCCGGCACCAACCCGATAGAGCATTCCGGCATCGCGATCTGGCTGCTGTCGCAGACAATACGGTGTGACCCATGGCAGCCTACCCCAACGCCACCACCCATCGTAAAGCCATGCAGGAAGGTGACGACAGGTTTGGGATAGCGGTGGATCTTGGCATTCAGCCGATATTCATCGCGCCAGAACCGCCGCCCATAATCCAAATCGCCGCGCTGCCCGGCGGCATACATGTCGGCAATGTCCCCGCCAGAACAGAAGGCGCGGTCACCCGCTCCATCGATCATGATCAGGTCAATTGCGGGATCATCACGCCAGCGATCCAGTGCCCGTTCGAGTGCCAGACACATCTCCCATGTCAACGCGTTCAGCGCTTTCGGGCGGTTTAGCGTGATATGGCCAGCGCGGCCGTTTTGGCGGATCAGGATGTCGGACATTTGCTTCGCGGTAGAGGTCCCGGATCGAGGTCCGGGACTGCGTTGGTTATTGGATCAGATGGCGGGCAGTGATTAGCCGCATGATTTCGTTGGTGCCTTCGAGAATTTGGTGGACACGCAGGTCGCGCACGATCTTTTCGATCCCGTAGTCGGCCAGGTACCCATAACCGCCATGCAGCTGCAGGCACCCGTCTGCCACGCGGCTGCCTACCTCCGTCACTTGCTTTTTCGCCATGGCGCAGAATTTCGTGGCATCGGGCGCGCCAGTATCCAGTTTCCACGCCGCCTGGCGCAGAAAGGTGCGGGCGGCTTGCAGTTCGATCTCCATATCGGCCAGCCGGAATTGCAGGCCCTGGAACTGATCGATGGATTTGCCGAAGGCTTTACGCTCTTTCATATAATCCAGTGTCTGATCAAGGGCTGCTTGCGCCGCCCCCAGCGAACAGGCAGCGATGTTCAGTCGCCCCCCATCCAGCCCCGCCATCGCGTATTTGAAACCTTGGCCTTCTTCGCCCAACAAGTTGTCGGCCGGAGCCTTGCAATCATCCATCTGCACCTGTCGTGTGGGCTGGGACCGCCAACCCATCTTGTCTTCCAGCCCGCCATAGGTCAGCCCCGCTGCGCCGTCTTCAATCAGCATTGCGCTGATCCCTTTGGGGCCATCATCGCTGGTGCGGGCCATCACAATATAAGCATCGGAATAGCCACCGCCCGAGATAAACGCCTTGGTTCCGGTCAAGATGTAGCCGTCATTTGTGCGCAGCGCCTTGGTTTTCAAAGCTGCGGCGTCTGACCCCGACCCTGGTTCAGTCAAGCAATAGCTCAGGATTATTTCCATCTGCAGCGCTTTGGGCAAAATGCGGGACTTTAAGGTCTCTGTTCCATGCGTATCGATCATATAAGCACACATATTGTGGATCGACAGAAAAGCCGCGACAGAGGCGCAGGATTGCGAAAGCGCCTCGAACACCAGTGTGGCATCGAGACGTGACAGGCCCGCGCCGCCCATCTCTTCGCTGACGTAAAGTCCGCCAAACCCAAGCTCTGCTAGCCTTGGCCACAGGTCTTTCGGAATGGTCCCCTCAGTCTCCCATGCGCGGGCGAAGGGTGCGATATGCTCGGCCCCAAAGGCTTGCGCCATATCGAAAATCGCGACCTGTTCCTCGGTCAGGGCAAAATCCATCACTGCCTCCCGCGCGTGAATTGAACACTTGTTTAATTCATGCGCCGGATTGTGCCTTTTGGCAAGGGTTCGCTATTCCATCACCGGGATCGAGAACTCGCCGCCTTCTTTAATGCCTGATGGCCAGCGAGAGGTGATCGTCTTGGTCCGCGTATAGAATTTGAACGCATCTGGCCCGTGTTGGTTCAGATCCCCAAACATCGATTTCTTCCAGCCGCCAAATGTATGATAGGCGAGCGGGACAGGGATCGGGACATTTACACCTACCATGCCGATATTGATCCGGTTGGCAAAATCACGGGCGGTGTCACCGTCGCGGGTAAAGATGGCGGTGCCGTTGCCATATTCATGATCCATCGCCAGACCCAGCGCCTCTTCATAAGACTGTGCGCGGATGGTCGACAGGACAGGCCCGAAAATCTCGGTCTTGTAGATGTCCATGTCTTTGGTGACGTGGTCGAACAGATGTGCACCGACAAAGAACCCGTCTTCGTAGCCCTGCAGGCGGAAATCGCGGCCATCAACAACCAGTTTCGCCCCTTGGTCGATGCCTGTCTGGACCAAACGCTCGATATTCGATTTCGCCGCGGCCGTTACAACTGGTCCGTAATCGACATCATTGCCGGACGTATAAGGGCCAACCTTTAGTGCCTCTACCCTTGGCACCAGCTTTTCGATCAGACGATCTGCCGTGTCATCCCCCACTGGCACGGCGACTGAAATCGCCATGCAACGTTCACCGGCAGCCCCGTACCCGGCACCGACTAGCGCATCTGCGGCTTGATCCATATCGGCGTCGGGCATGATGATCATGTGGTTCTTGGCACCACCAAAACACTGCACGCGTTTGCCTTGGGCACAGCCCGTGCCATAAATGTACTCTGCAATCGGGGTCGAGCCCACGAAACCCACCGACTGGATCGTGTCGTGATGCAGAATGGCGTCAACGGCCACTTTATCGCCATTGACGACCTGAAGAATACCCTTGGGCAGACCTGCCTCTTCCATCAATTCGGCGAGCATCAACGGCACAGAGGGATCGCGTTCGGATGGTTTCAAAATGAACGCGTTGCCACAGACAATGGCAGGCGCAAACATCCACATCGGGATCATCGCAGGGAAATTGAATGGGGTGATCCCGGCAGTCACACCAAGGGGTTGTTTCATCGAGTACATGTCGATGCCCGGACCTGCGCTGTCGGTGTATTCGCCTTTCAGCATTTGCGGGGCAGCGATACAGTATTCCACAACCTCCAGCCCGCGGATCACGTCGCCTTTGGCATCTGGCAGGGTCTTTCCATGCTCGCGCGACAGCGCCTCGGCCAGTTTATCCATGTCGCGGTGCAACAACTGTACAAATGCCATCATCACACGTGCACGGCGTTGCGGGTTGACAGCGGCCCAGGCGGGCTGTGCTTCGGCGGCAATGGCGACGGCTTTGGCCATCTCGTCATCGTTGGCGAGGGGGACCTTGGCCTGCACCTCGCCTGTTGCGGGGTTGTAGACGTCGGCGAACCGGCCAGACGTGCCTTTAACATGCTGTCCGCCGATGTAATGCGTCAACTCTTGCATCATGATCCTCCCTTGATTTGCGCCGACTATAGACGCGGATTTGGGGGCGTAAAGAGAGCATCGCCAATGCCGCGTGCAAACGCGATGCTTGACAGCCAGCCCTTTGATTTGAGACGCTGAAAGCCCGGAGCAACCTGAAGGAGCCCGCTCATGATCGTCTCGCAGATGCTTAAGTCGAAAGAAGACCTTGGTGTGATTTCGGTTAAACCGACCGACAGCGTGACAGAAGCGGTGAAATTGTTATCGGATAAGCGGATTGGTACAGTTGTTGTCTCTACTGACGGAGAAGTGCCTGACGGTATCCTGTCTGAACGGGACATCGTTCGCGAGATGGGACGACGTGGTACGACGTGTTTGAACGAACCCGTCAGCGAGATGATGACTTCTAAAATCACCACTTGCACACCGTCTGATACTGCGCTGCATGTTCTTGAGGTGATGACCAACGGTCGTTTCCGACATCTCCCTGTCATGGATGACGGGAAGATGATCGGCCTGATTTCGATTGGGGACGCGGTTAAGGGGCGCCTGGCAGAGCTTGCGATGGAAAAGGATGCCCTAGAAGGCATGATTATGGGCCACTAGGCGGCTTGCAATCGGTGCCGCAATATTGTTGCGTGCGCGTAAGGACGAGTTAAGACGAGGGCTGCCATGCGCGTAGGACTTTACCCCGGAACCTTTGACCCGGTCACGTTGGGGCACTTGGACATTGTACGCCGGGCGTGTTCGCTTGTTGATCGTCTGGTGATCGGCGTTGCAATTAACCGCGATAAGGGGCCATTGTTTTCGCTCGAAGACCGTGTTGCGATGGTCGAAGCGGAATGCGCACCCCTTGCGGATGCGACAGGGTGCGAGATTGTGGCGCATCCATTCGAGAATCTTCTGATTGATTGCGCGCGCGACGTGGGGGCAGGGGTCATCATTCGTGGTTTGCGCGCTGTGGCGGATTTTGAATACGAATTTCAAATGGTCGGTATGAACCGCCAACTGGATGACACGGTTGAAACCGTTTTCCTGATGGCCGAGGCCGAGCATCAGGCGATAGCATCCAAGCTCGTCAAAGAGATCGCGCGATTGGGCGGAGATGTATCGAAATTCGTGACACCTGCAGTCAACACGGCGTTGCGTGCGCGCTTTGATAGTTGAACTGGCTTTGGATGCTGGCCGGGACCTATCTGATCTATGCCACGTTTATGGTTTTCGCACATCCGCGGTTTATCTACCCCTTTGGCGCCGATCGGTTCGATGATCCGGCCTTCCGGCAAGAGACCGTATCTAGCAGGGATGTCTCTGTCGCTGTCTACGATGGTGATACAGATGAGGCCGTTTTGTTTTTTATGGGGAACGGGGGAGCGCTTGCCTATTTCACCTATACGCTGAATGCGCATGTTGCGGCGGATCGCACATTGGTGGCTGCCCAATACCCTGGCGGTGGCGGTATCCCGGGAAAACCGTCAGAGATTGGGCTGAAAGCTGATGCACTGGCTGTCTATGACTGGCTCGCGAGTTGGCATGACGGGCCCATTGTCGTGCATGGCTATTCGATGGGCACAGGGCTTGCGCAATATGTAGCGGCCGAACGGGACGTGGAGGCGATCATTCTGGATGCGCCTTTTGTAAAGATGTGTGAACTGATGACGCGCGCATCGTGGCTACCCGCTTGTTGGCTGCCGGGCGTTCAAAGGTGGGACTCGGCCGCGCTTGTGGCGGAGCTTTCGGCGCCGGTTTTGATCCAGCATGGTCAATCTGATCAAATGATCCCAATCCGCGCGGCCGAGCGGCTGAAAGACCTGCTTGAAAGGGCCGATTTGTCAGTCACATTTCACGCAGTCGATGGCGGTACCCACAATAATCTGGCGGGTATGCCCGGATATCGTGACCGGATTGATACGTTTTTGGTTGAAGCCCTGAAATAACAAAGCCGCCCCCAAAAGGTGCGGCCAATTTTTAGGATTGTAAGTGGCTTAGCCGTAAATCACCTTGGCAGCCGTCTTGGCGGCATCTTCGCGGAAAAGCCCCAGATCAATCGCGGTTTCTACCGGCATGCTGCGCAATTCGTGCTTTAGGCGGCTATAGGCCACACGCTTTCCAATTGCAGTGCGAACAGTGTTCAGTACGGTCATGTGCGTGCTCCTTTCAAAAGTCATCGCTTTTCTTGTTGTCTCGATGAATCATTTAGTCATGCTGCACCGCAGAACAATTGCCCGTTAGCGCTACCGGCTATGCGGCTGCTGCATGGCGCATCTCAATAACGCACAATAAAAAGGCCGGCCCCATGGGGCCGGCCTCTCGAGATGAGTTTTGAAAGCTTTCTAGATGAGCTTACCCATGGCAACCGCTGTGTCGGCCATCCTGTTCGAAAAGCCCCATTCGTTATCGTACCAGGTCAGGATACGCACCATGTTGCCGTCCAGCACTTTGGTCTGGTCCATATGGAAGATCGATGAATGTGCATCATGGTTGAAATCAGAACTGACCATGGGCAGGTCGGTGTAGGCTAGCACTTCGGCCATGTCCCCGTTGGCCGCAGCGACGATCGCGTCGTTGATCTCTTCAACTGTGGTATTGCGTGCGGCTTCAAAAGTGAGATCGACCACGGAAACATTGGGTGTCGGTACACGGATTGCGACGCCATCGAGTTTGCCGTTCAGTTCGGGCAGTACCAGACCCACGGCTTTGGCGGCACCTGTCGATGTTGGGATCATCGACAGCGCTGCAGCCCGCGCACGATAGAGGTCTTTGTGCATCGTATCCAGCGTGGGCTGATCACCAGTATAGCTGTGAATGGTTGTCATAAAGCCCTTGGTAATGCCGACGGCATCATTCAGCGCCTTGGCAACAGGCGACAGGCAATTCGTTGTGCAGGATGCGTTGGAAACAACAATATCATCGGATGTGAGGACGTTGTCGTTTACGCCGTATACGATTGTTTTATCTGCATCTTTTCCTGGTGCAGAGATCAGAACACGCGATGATCCGTTATCAAGATGTGCCTGGCAAGCTTCTTTGGAGGTGAAGATGCCCGTACACTCCATGACGATGTCGACATCGCTCCAAGGCAGTTCAGCGGGGTTGCGAATGGCCGTTACGCGGATCGGACCACGCCCGACATCCATTGTTGTTTCGGTTACGGTAACCGGACCGGGAAACCGGCCATGAACACTGTCAAAGCGCAGAAGATGTGCGTTTGTTTCAACCGGTCCAAGATCGTTGATCGCGACAACCTCAATATCAGTGCGGCCGCTTTCGATGATGGCACGCAGTACATTGCGGCCGATCCGGCCAAATCCGTTAATTGCAACTTTGACGGCCATAGCCTGTCCTCCTAAGCAATAATGTTGGCGCTAACATTGCGATTTATGACGAAAGGTCAACGCCAAATGGCGAGATACTCGATCAGATCCAACAATTTGCGCAAGAGAAAAGTCGTCATATCCCAGTTGTATCTGGCATGGTCGACTGCAAAAAAACTCAAGATCAGGATGCCCAAAAAGATGGCGGTCTTATTCGTCATGGCAGGGGTCTAGCGTGCCTGCGGCGAATTGGCAAAATGCATGTATTAGGACGGTAAATGTCGGGTAAAGAACCAGGACAGATCCTGCACAAAAACTGTCAGGTTAGTGCAACCGCCCCATTGTCGCAGCAACGTCTGCCATGCGTGCCGAAAAACCCCATTCATTATCATACCAAGCCAGCACACGTACTGTCTTGCCATCCACGACCTTGGTCTGATCCGGCGCGAAGATGCAGCTCTGCGTCGTATGATTGAAATCGATGCTTACCTTTGCCTCGTCATCATAGGCCATGACCATGCCCATATAGCCGCCTGCAGCCTCGGCAACAGCTGCGTTGACGTCTGAGACGCTTACAGATTTCGCCGCTTCAAATGTCAGATCAACAGCGCTGACATTTGGGGTGGGGACGCGGATTGCCGTCCCGTCCAGTTTGCCACTGAGTTCTGGCAGAACCTCGCCCAGTGCTTTCGCTGCACCCGTTGACGTTGGGATCATTGCCATCGCCGCTGCACGGGCGCGATACAAGTCCTTGTGCCGACGGTCGAGCGTCGGCTGATCGCCTGTGTAGCTGTGGATGGTCGTCATAACGCCGCGTTCGATGCCGATCGCATCGTTGAGCACCTTGGCCAGCGGGGCGAGGCAGTTGGTCGTACAAGACCCGTTTGAAACCATACGTTCTGTCGTGATCAGGTCGCGGTGATTGACGCCATAAACGACCGTGCGGTCGACATTCTTGGCGGGGGCAGAGATCAGTACCTTTTTTGCACCCCGGTCAAGGTGAATGTTCGACTTCTGCCCGTCATTGAACTTACCCGTGCATTCCAGAACGACGTCGACGCCATCCCAGTCAAGCTCTGCCGGTTCATAGGTGGACATGACTTTGATCGGGCCGCGCCCCAGATCCAATGTGTCGTCTCTGACTGTGACCGGGTTGCCGAAACGGCCATGCACACTGTCATATTTCAGCAGATGCGCGTTCGTTTCAATCGGGCCAGTTGCGTTGATCCTGATGACCTGAACATCATTGCGGGCGGCTTCAGTGATATGCGCCAATGTGCAGCGCCCAATGCGGCCAAATCCGTTGATCCCGATTGTCACTGTCATACCTGCATCCTCTGGCGTTCTTTGCTGGGATCCGTATACTGGCGTGTGCCAATTGGCGAAAGTGAAAAACTGTTTTTTGTCAGTATGTTAGCGTTAACTTTTCTTGTTAGCGGTAACGCAATCTGCCGTACTAACTGATGTTATCGCAAACAGCCTTTGGGATATCGAATCGATGAAAGCGTCAGTAAGCTTCTGCGAAAAGTAGAGGGCCAAGCTGCATGCATCCGCTTCTGACGAAAGATCATATTAAGACCTATCAAAATGACGGTGTTGTGCTGGTCAAAGGTCTGTTCGCCGATTGGGTGGATCAACTGCGCGACGGCGTGGCGCAGAATATGGCGGACCCTGGACCCTATGCGGCCGAAAACCTGCGCGAGGGCGAGGCGGGGCGGTTTTTTGATGATTACTGCAATTGGGATCGGATCGCCGCTTTTGAAGCTGTTGCGCGTCAGTCAGCTGCTGCAGAAGTGGCCGCGGACCTGATGGATTCCGAGACCTGTCAATTGTTCCATGATCATGTCCTGGTCAAGGAACCAGGTACGTCGAAGCCTACGCCGTGGCATCAGGACAGTCCCTATTACTTTGTTGACGGGGAGCAGACCGTAAGCTTTTGGTCACCGCTTGATCCGGTTCGCGAGGCGTCACTGCGTTGCGTCGTTGGCTCACACAAGTGGCCCCGTGCGGTTCTGCCGACACGGTGGTTGGCAGAGACAAAGTTTTATCCCGACGAAGCAGAGTTCATGCCCGTGCCGGACCCGGATGCGGAAGGCATGGAGGTTGTTGAATATGAGATGGAACCTGGCGATGCCGTCGCATTTCATTTCCGCATCCTGCATGGTGCGCGCGGGAACGAAGCAGCAGACCGGCGTCGTGCGTTTTCGCTACGTTTGTTGGGGGATGATGCGCGTTATGTGGATCGGCAGGGCAAGACATCGCCGCCGTTTCCGGGGCACGGCATGAGGCAAGGTGATCGGCTGCGCGAAGACTGGTTTCCAGAACTTTTCCGGCGCTGATCACTCGAACCGTTCGCGCAGTTCCTGCAGCGTGAAGCTTTGTGGGATAAAGCCAGCATTTTCGGGGTCGTTTTCAGGATCTGATGTCACACAAAGTGTGCCGCAAAGTTGCCGGGCGACCTGTTCAGAGTAATCGACCAACCAGATGCGGCCACCGGGGGTACTGATATAGCCATCGATGCCAGCATCAAAATCGCCTTCCATATCGTCTACGGAAGGGACTTCGTTATCGTAATCCTCGGAATAGCTGCCGTGGGTATGGTAGGACGCTATAACAGAGTCATCGGGTTCGGGCAGGTCGCAGAAGCTTTCAGTGCCGGGGCGGGCGGCAGTGGCGGCAAGCCTGCCGTCTTCTGTTTCAAAGATGTAGCCGCAATATTCGCGTTCTTCGGCGATGGAGATCGGTTGTAGGTCGTTCAGCACAGATGTGGCGAACTGGTTGATGTCATCGGTTTGGGAGATAATGGGCGGCCGTTCTTCGGTGCAGCTGACCAGAGCGATGCCACCGATGAGGGCCACCACGGCCCCGATTTTGAGATAGGTCATCGTGGTGGCCTTCATTCGCTTATTTGATCAGGGATTTGACCTTGTCAGCCGTGCCTCTTGCCGTGATCCCGAACTCTTCGAACAAACGTTCTGCCGGGGCGGAGGCCCCGAAGCCATGCATGCCGATGAAGCCGGATTTTTCGCGCTTGCCGCGTTCGCCGAATAGCCAGCGGTCCCAGCCAAATCGGATGCCCGCCTCGATTGCCACACGTACCGGGCCTGCGGGCAGGACGCGGCGGCGGTAGGCGTCGTCCTGTTCTTCGAACAATTCCCAGCAAGGCATGGAAACGACGCGGGTGCCGATCCCTTCGGCCTGCAGCAGATCGCGGGCGGCGAGGGCGACGGAAACTTCAGAGCCTGTAGCGAGCAGTATGGCCTGCCGCTTGCCCTCGGCGTCTGCCAGGACGTAGGCGCCTTGGGCGGTGAGGTTCTTGGTCTTGTGTTCGGTCCGCACCGTGGGCAGCCCCTGACGGGTCAGGCTGAGTACACTGGGGGTTTTCTGGGATGTCAGGGCGAGTTCCCAAGCCTCGGCCGTTTCCACAGTGTCGGCGGGGCGGAACACGTTGGTGTTGGGCGTCGCCCGCAGCATGGCGAGATGTTCGATAGGCTGGTGGGTCGGCCCGTCTTCGCCCAGCCCGATGCTGTCATGGGTCATTATGTATGTTGTCGGCACGCCCATCAGCGCAGACAGCCGCATGGCGCCGCGCGCATAGTCGGTAAAGCACATGAAAGTGCCGCCGTAAGGCTTGGCCCCGCCATGCAGCGCCATGCCGTTCATAGCTGCTGCCATTCCGTGTTCGCGTACGCCGTAATAGATGTAGCGCCCCTTGCGATTGTCGGGGCTAAAGACGCCAAGATCGCTTGTTTTAGTATTGTTGGAGCCGGTTAGGTCAGCCGATCCGCCGATGGTTTCCTTCATCACCGGGTTGATGACCTCCAGCACCATTTCCGAAGACTTGCGGGTGGCGACTTTGGGCTGCCCTTCGCTGATTTGCTTTTTCAGGGCGCGGATCGTGGCGCTGAGCTTCTTTGGCGCTTCGCCTGCGTAGGTCCGGTTGAATTCGGCTTGCTTGCTCGCAGACAGCATAGCGAAACGCGTCTCCCAATCCTTGCGCGTCGCTTCGCCGCGTGCGCCGATGGCCTCCCATTGCTTCTTGACCTCTGGGTCGACTTCGAAATCGCCCATGGGTGCGCCATACGCTTCTTTTGCGGCTTTCAACTGGTCTGCATCGGTCAGGGCACCGTGCCCTTTGGAGGTGTCCTGTGCTGCGTGACCCAGCGCGATATGCGTCTTGCAAGCGATCATGGAGGGGCGGGGGTCTTTCTTGGCGGCGGCGATGGCCGTGTCAATCGCTTCGGGGTCGTGGCCGTCGATGGACTGGACATGCCAGCCCGCAGCGGCAAAACGCGCTGGTTGGTCGGTGACGTCGGCCATATCGACGGTCCCGTCAATTGTAATATTGTTGTTGTCGAAGAACACGACCAGATGGCCAAGTTTTTGCATGCCGGCTAAGCCAATGGCCTCGTGGCTGACGCCTTCCATCAGGCAGCCGTCACCGGCCATAACATAGGTGTAGTGATCTATGATCTTTTTGCCCCAGGTGGCGCGCTGGACTTCCTCGGCTATTGCGAAGCCTACGGAATTGGCGATGCCCTGGCCCAGCGGGCCGGTGGTGGTTTCAATGCCGCGTGCATGGCCGTATTCCGGGTGGCCAGCGGTGCGCGCGCCCCATTGGCGGAAATCCTTGATCTGTTCAAGCGGCATGTCTTCGTAGCCGGTCAAATACATTAGGGAATAAAGCAGCATGGAGCCATGGCCTGCCGATAGGATGAACCGGTCACGGTCGGGCCATTCGGGTGTCTTCGGATCAAAGTTCAGATGCTTTTCAAACAGAACCGTCGCTACATCGGCCATTCCCATCGGCATGCCGGAATGGCCAGAGTTGGCGGCCGCGACGGCATCAAGTGTTAAGGTGCGGATGGCTGTTGCTTTTTTCCAGTGGTCAGGGTGGGCTGTGCGCAGGGCTGCAATATCCAAAGCGTTTGGTCCTATTAACAAAGGTGAACATTTTGCGTTGGATGCGTCATATCAGGCCTTTGGGTGAGATCAAGCATGCGCGCTAAGCCGTTCATTTTCCTGCCACCCGTCGGTTTGCGAGGGGGCAGGGGATCGCTTAGGCTAACTGGAATAGCACACGATTCGGGATTTCCGGGGTGTTTAAGACAGGGGCGGGGGCGGCCTGCAAAGTGATAAGGCCTTGGTAAAGGGCGCGAAAGGACGGGCGGATGAGTGATATTAGTGGTTTGGAAAGCCGGATAGCGGCAGCGCTTGACCGGATCCGAAAGGGGGTTGAGGCCCAGAGCCAAAGTTCTGCACCGGATCATGCGCTGCAAGCAGATTTGGAAAAAGAGCGGGCCACAAACGCGGAGCTTGAGGCGCGGGTACGTGCGTTGAAAGAACGACAAGACACCCAAGTCGCAAGCCTGACCGATCGGGTTGAGACTCAAAAGATCCAGATGCAGGCCCTTGATACTGAATTGCAGCGCCTTCGTGCGGCAAACGCACAAATGCGTGAGATGAACACTCAATTGCGGCAAGCCGTTACCGAAGGCTTGGCCCCGGAGTTAGTAGATGCAGCTGTCGCTGCAGAGATTGAGGCTTTGCAGGCACAGCGTGCTGCAGATGCCGCAGAAGTCACGGCCATTTTGGCAGAGTTGAAACCGTTGATTGAGGAGGCACCCCATGCCGCAGGTTGAGATCGCCATTGGTGGCCGGACTTTTGAGGTCGCCTGCCAGGATGGAGAAGAGCATTTCCTGCATTCGGCCGCCGCTATGCTGGATACAGAAGTGGCGCATTTGTCTGAACAGATTGGCCGGTTGCCGGAATCGCGGATGCTCTTGATGGCTGGTCTGATGCTGGCGGATAAGACGGCGGGTTTGCAGGACAAAGTGCGCGAGGTCGAAGCCGAAGCGGCGAAACTGCGTGCTGATTATGAAACCTTGCAAGGTCAGCCAGCACCTGTACCCCAGCGGGTTGAAGTGCCTGTTGTGCCTCGCGAAGTCACCGATACTTTGGCTGAGCTGGCAGCACGTGCCGAAGCGTTGGCCGACCAGGTCGAGGCTGCCGGACAGGGGTGAGGGGCATCAAATATATGGAAATTTGATGCGGTTCCCGGGTACTTTAGGCATTCGCTTCGCGGATCTTATCGGCGGCATCTTTGTCGAAGGTGACACCATTTTCCGCAAAAAGCGTATCCAACTCACCTGACAGCGTCATTTCTGTGATGATATCGCAGCCACCAACAAATTCGCCTTTCACATAGAGTTGGGGGATTGTGGGCCAATCGGAATAGTCCTTGATCCCCTGGCGGATTTCGTCGTCAGCAAGCACGTTAATGTCATGATAGTCCACGCCCATGAAATTCAGAACACCTGCCACGCGTGATGAGAACCCGCATTGCGGCATGGATTTGGTGCCTTTCATGAACAATACAACGTTGTTGTTTGTGACGGTTTCGTTGATCTTGTCTTGGGCAGTCATCTGATCGTTTCCTTTCTGGCAGAGCAAAAATCTTTAGAAGTCTTTGCCCATATAATTCGATAATTCTCGTTTCTTACTCTGGCGCTTTGGTGGTCAGCGCCAAAGCATGCAATTCGCCACTGTCAATCTTGGGCTTTACGACCGCCATAACAGCGCGCTGTTGCTGGACGCGGTTCATGCCGCGAAAGCTTTCGTCGACTACCATGCCCTGAAAATGCGCGCCGTCGTCGCCTTCAATCCGGATTTGCGCCTCGGGAAAGCTTTGGCGCAGTAGGGCTTCGATTTCGTGTGCTGTAATTGGCATGTCTGTCCTCATATCTTGCGCTCAAGCTATGTCCGCATGGGGCTGCGGACAAGGGCGATGCTGAAGCCGATAGTACATTTGGTCACTTAACCTGTTCGCCTCTACGCTATCGCAGCAGCAAATGACGACCTGAAGACCTGTGTAAGCTCTGACAATTCAGCGCTGTGGTTGCCGAATGACACATCTGTGCCGCCAACCTTGCCGACCATTGTAAGCGTCACGCCAGCATGATTGGCTGCAACCATCAGGGCCTCGGCCTGATCAAAATTGCAGGCGATCAGATAACGTGCCTGATCCTCGCCGAAAAGCGTCGGTGTGTCTTCGATTTCGAGCGTAATGCCGATGCCTGCTTCTTCAGCCAGCTCAAACGCCGCTAAAGCGAGTCCACCATCACCAAGATCTGTACAGGCACGGATAAAGGCGAAGTAATCGCGGATAAAGTTGCCGTTCTTCGCCTCGGCCTCTAGATCAACAGGAGGAGCGTCACCTTCGGCCCGGCCCTCGATTTCCGCCAGCAGGGCCGATTGCCCTAGATGCCCTGCGGTCTCGCCCACCAGAAGCAGCAGATGACCTTCACGGATCTGTCCTGTGATCATGTGGTCCGGGTTCGTGATCAGCCCAACCGCCCCGATCGTTGGGGTCGGCAGAATCGCAGCACCGTCCGTTTCATTGTAAAGAGAGACGTTGCCCGACACGATTGGCATGTCGAGTGCCTTAACCGCTTCACCGATCCCTTGGATCGCCCCGACGAACTGCCCCATGATTTCGGGCTTTTCGGGATTGCCGAAGTTCATGTTGTCCGTTGTTGCGAGTGGTTTGGCTCCGACGGCAGTGAGGTTGCGATAGGCCTCGGCCACAGCCTGTTTTCCACCTTCGACCGGGTTCGCCTTGACATAGCGTGGGGTCACGTCGCTGGTGAAAGCCAGAGCCTTGTCTGTACCGTGGACACGTATGATCCCGGATCCATGACCGGGTGTACGCGCGGTGTCAGCCATGACCTGGCTGTCATACTGCTCATAGACCCATTGCTTTCCTGCGTAGTTCGGACTGCTGATCAGCGCCTTGAGCCCTTCGATCGGGGGCACAGCAGGGATGTGCTCCAATGGTTCTGCGGTGGCCGTGGGCACCCAAGGCCGGTCATATTCAGGAGCCGAGCCAGAGAGGGTCGCAAGCGGAAGGTCGGCTTTGATCTCGCCATCATGTTCCACGATGAACCTGTCTTCCGCGATGGTCTCGCCCACGATGGCGAAATCGAGATCCCATTTCTCAAATACGGCGCGTGCCTCTGCTTCAAGTTCTGGTTTCAGCACCATCAGCATGCGTTCCTGAGACTCGGATAGCATCATTTCGTAGGCGGTCATGTTCTCTTCACGCTGGGGGACAGCATTGAGGTTCAGTTTGACACCAAGTCCTCCCTTGTCGCCCATTTCGACTGCAGAGCAGGTCAGGCCTGCCGCGCCCATGTCCTGAATGGATATCACCGCACCTGTGGCCATGAGTTCGAGCGTCGCTTCCATTAACCGTTTCTCGGTGAAGGGGTCGCCGACTTGCACGGTTGGGCGCTTTTCCTCGATCGTATCGTCGAACTCGGCGCTGGCCATGGTGGCACCGCCGACGCCATCGCGGCCGGTTTTGGCACCCAGGTAAACGACGGGCATGCCGATGCCGGAGGCGGCGGAGTAGAAAATCTTGTCTGCGTCGGCGAGCCCTGCGGCGAAGGCATTGACGAGGCAGTTGCCGTTGTAGGCGGGGTCGAAGCGGACCTCGCCTCCGACCGTGGGCACGCCAAAGCAATTGCCGTAACCGCCGATGCCTGCGACGACGCCGTTGACGAGTTGCTTGGTTTTGGGGTGATCGGGTGCACCGAAGCTAAGCGAGTTCATGGCCGCGATGGGGCGGGCGCCCATTGTAAAAACGTCGCGGAGAATGCCACCCACACCAGTTGCCGCGCCCTGATACGGTTCAATGTAACTAGGGTGGTTGTGGCTTTCCATTTTGAAAACAACAGCCTGCCCATCGCCAATATCGACAACGCCAGCATTTTCACCTGGGCCGCAGATGACTTGCGGCCCTTCGGTGGGCAGGGTGCGCAGCCACTTCTTGGAGGATTTGTAGGAACAGTGTTCGTTCCACATGGCCGAGAAGATGCCGAGTTCGGTGAAGGTCGGTTCGCGTCCAATGATTTGCAGGATCTGCTTGTATTCATTGGGGCTGAGCCCGTGGGCGGCGATCAGGTCTTCGGTGATTTGCGGCTCTTGCATAAGGTCCCTTTCGGCAGTTGCGGCCTTTTAGAAGAACGCGCCGGAAACGGGAAGCAGGAAATCAGGATGTGGGTCTGCAATGCTCATCGCGATAAGCAATGATTTCTTGGGCCAGGCTGCGGATGTCGTCTTCGGAAGGGTTCAGACTGTTTTCTTAGGGGAATATGTTGGCCAAACGTTTTTCATCTGCGTTTTCGACGCGAAGTTTGGTCGATCTTACGTCAGAGTTCTGATTTGCAAGAACGTGCAGTGTTTGGGCGGGAGCGAAAACCGGAATAAGTACGAATACGATGAGATATCTGGCAAGCATATCCCTGCATAGGCCAACGCCGGAATTGGTGGCGATGTGAATGTGTTTTGAGCGGCGCTTACAGAGTGCTACGGCCAGTCGGATTTGACATGTCGAAAGAAAAAAGCCGGGCGCAAGGCCCGGCGAAGTCCAACAGGGAGGTGAAGATGATGAGCGCCGTGGCATCACCCGCTTCAATTGATGAGATAGGGTGCGTTTTTTGACCATTCAAGAAAAAATACGATGAAGGCTGCGCAAAGCCGCTATGTGTTGCATGCATAGCTCACAGGGGCGAGCAGGTAGCTGCCTTGCATCTTATGGGTGTATTTTCCGGTAAGTGGCTGAGGCAATGGAGTTTTTCTATAGCTCTGCCGTTTCGCGCATCTTGCGCCTATGGGCAAAGATCTCTTCCTGAACAAAATCCCGAAAAGCTGAAATTCTTTTCGATTGGCGCAATTCTTCCGGATAAGCGAGGAAAACCGGAACCTCGCCTGACTCAAGATCTGGCAGTACGCGGACCAGATCGGGGAAGTCTTCGGTGACATAGTCCGGCAGGACGCCCACGCCGATACTGTTAAGGATGCCCTGCAGCACACCAAAATAGTTGTTGACCGTGAACAGGTTGGGGATGTCGTAGGTCATCAGATGCTGGACCAGCGTGGCACCTGCAGCAACCTGGATCGAGTTCAGGCTTTGGCAAATCAGCCGGTGTTTGCTGATTTCGGTGATGTCGTTTATCTGGCCGTTCTTGTCCAAATACTCCTGAGACGCATAAAGCCGCATGCGCACCGACATCAGCCGCTTGCGGATTAGGTCGGCCTGACTGGGCTCTTTCATGCGGATCGCAACATCTGCCTCGCGCATGGGCAGGTCAAGCACACGCTCTTCCAACATCAGGTCGATTTTGAGGTCGGGATACTGTTCGTAGAGTTTCGGCAGGCGTGGGGCGAGCCAGAGGGTGCCGAAACCAGTCGTCGTGGTGACGCGCAGTTCGCCGAAAACTTCTTCTTCACTGTCGCGGATGCGGGCGCTTGCGGCTTCGAGCCGTTTGTTCATCGACTTGGTTGCGTCGAAAAGCAATTCACCCTGTTCGGTCAGGATCAGTCCGCGCGCGTGGCGGTGAAAGAGGGTGGTGTTAAGTGATTCTTCGAGTGCGCGGATCTGGCGTGAGACGGCAGATTGCGACAAATGTAGCGTATCGCCCGCATGGGTGAGCGATCCGGCATCCGCTACCGCGTGAAATATTCTTAGTTTGTCCCAGTCCATACTGCCCTGCCGTCGTCGTTGTTATCGCTCACATTATCAGATCATTACGCCAAGTCTCTTATGCCATGCAAACGCGATGCGCGACAAAATTCCGCTTTGTAGGTCAGTAATTTTGACCTATAGATGCTGCAGTGATTTGACGCCTGGGGAGGTGCGAGATGAGCCATCAAGATGTGTCACTTAACGACCGGTATGATCTGGAAAAGTCGCCGGTTTTGCTCAACGGTACCCAGGCGCTTGTGCGCTTGATGATGATGCAGCGGGCCCGTGATGAACGGGCAGGCCTGAATACGGCCGGTTATGTGACAGGTTATCGCGGGTCACCCTTAGGGGCGGTTGATATGCAGATGGCGCGGGCGAAGGATGTGCTGACGCCGGCGCAGGTGACGTTTCAGCCGGGTTTGAACGAGGATCTGGCGGCGACTGCATTGTGGGGGTCCCAACAGGCCGAATTGCGCGGCGAAGGCAAGTATGACGGTGTCTTTGGGCTGTGGTACGGCAAAGGGCCGGGGGTGGATCGTTCCGGCGATGTCATGCGCCATGCCAATATGGCAGGTACATCCCCCAATGGCGGGGTGATCATGGCGATGGGTGATGATCACACTGGGGAAAGTTCGACGACTTTGCACCAGTCGGATTGGGCGATGCTGGATGCTTACATGCCGATTGTTTCGCCTGCCGGAGTGCAAGAGATCATGGATTATGGCCTCTATGCCTGGGCGCTGAGCCGCTATGCAGGCGTTTGGGTTGGTCTGAAGACGATGAAGGACACGATTGAGGTCACATCCGTCGTGGATGGCGACCCGCATCGTTTGTCTTTCGTAACGCCGGATATGGAACTGCCTGAGGGCGGATTGAACATTCGGTTGGTGGACACCCCGCAGTTGCAAGAAGCGCGGATGATCGATCACAAGCGTTTTGCAGCAGAGGCGTTTAGTCGGGCCAACAAGATGGACCAGCGCAAATGGGGTAAGCCGGGCGCGAAGATTGGCTTTGTCGCAGCGGGTAAGAACTGGCTGGATTTGCAGCATGCTTTGTCACTTTTGAACATTGATAAGGCCGAAGCCGAACGGCTGGGGATCACAACCTACAAAGTTGGGCAGGTCTGGCCGCTGGATATGGCATCGTTCCATGAATGGGCCGATGGCCTCGACCTGATTGTCGTCGTTGAAGAAAAACGCAAGCTGATTGAGGTGCAGGTCAAGGAGGCGATCTTTGATGACCGCCGTGGGCGTCGGGTTTATGGCTGGCACAAGGGCGACGAGCATTCGGAAGGACGGCGCGAGGAGATTTTTCAGACGAAAGCCGACCTGAACCCGATTATGATTGCTGAGAAACTGGGTGAAATCCTGGTGGAAGAAGGCTGCGGGTCGGATGGCGTCAAGGTCGGGCTGGCGGAATTGTCCGAGGCGCGTCGCGCCGATAATGCGCCCGAGATCGCGGCGCGCTTGCCGTATTTCTGTTCGGGGTGTCCGCACAATTCTTCGACAAAGGTGCCTGAAGGGTCGCGGGCTTATGCCGGAATTGGCTGCCACTATATGGTGCAGTGGATGGATCGTGACACGGTCGGATTTACGCAAATGGGTGGCGAAGGGGCCAATTGGGTGGGTGAAGCGCCGTTCTCGACGCGCGATCATGTGTTTCAGAACCTTGGTGACGGCACTTATAACCATTCGGGCGTGCAGGCCATTCGCTTTGCCATGATGGCGGGCACGAATATCACATACAAAATCCTGTATAACGACGCCGTAGCCATGACGGGCGGGCAGGGCAATGACGGTGATCTGCGGGCCGATCAGATTTGCCGCGAATTGTTGGCGATGGGCTTGCGGAATGTGGCGCTGGTCTATGATGAAAAAGAAGATGTTGATCTTGCACAGTTTCCGAAAGGTCTTGATGTGCATGAGCGTGCGGACATGCCCGCCGTACAGGAGAAGTTCAGCAAATACAAGGGTGTGTCGGCCATTGTGTATGTGCAGACCTGTGCTGCGGAAAAGCGGAGACGCCGGAAGCGCGGGCAGTTTCCCGATCCGGACAAGCGGGTATTCATCAACACTGATGTTTGCGAAGGCTGTGGTGATTGTGGTGTCCAATCCAACTGTGTGTCGATCGTGCCGGTCGAGACGGAACTGGGCCGCAAGCGGGCCATCGATCAGTCTTCTTGCAACAAGGATTTTTCTTGCGTGAAAGGGTTCTGCCCGTCTTTTGTAACAGTTGAGGGTGCCAAGATCCGCAAGGAGGCGACGGCGGATGTTGAGTTGCCGGATATGCCAGATCCTGAATTACCCGTGATCAATGGCACGCATAATGTCGTGATCACCGGCGTCGGTGGTACGGGTGTTGTCACAATCGGTGCCGTGCTGGCGATGGCCGCCCATATGGATGGCAAGGGCGCGGGCATGATGGAGATGGCAGGCCTGGCCCAGAAGGGCGGCGCTGTCCACATCCATTGCCGGATTGCTGAGAAGCCAAGCGATATCAGTGCGATCCGTGTCGCAACGGGTGAATGTGATGCGTTGATTGGTGGCGATCTGGTTGTCAGTGCCGGGGCGAAAACCCTTGGTTTGATGAAGAGCGGGCGCACGCAGGGTGTGGTGAACAGCCACGAGATTATCACCGGGGATTTCACCCGTGATACTGCGTTCAAACTTCCCACGGATGAGTTGCGCATGTCGCTGGAGGCCCGTTTGTGGGATCGGTTGGCGATGTTTGATGCATCGGACCTTGCCAAGGCGCTGCTGGGGGACAGCATTTATTCCAACATGATGATCTTTGGCGCTGTATGGCAAATGGGCGCCATTCCAGTGAGTTATGAGGCGATATTGGGCGCGATTGAGCTGAATGGCGCTGCGGTAAACCGCAATATTCGGGCATTCGAGTACGGACGGTGGGCGTATCTCTACCCCGAAGATGCCAATGGGTTGCTCAAACCGAATGTGGTGCAACTGCCCAAGACCTTGAATGACAAGATTGGCTTTCGTGCTGAACACCTAGAGGCCTATCAGGGCAAGCGACTGGTCAAACGTTACAGCAAGCTGCTGGATCAGGTGCAGGATGAACCGCTCAAGGAGGCAATTGCACAAGGCTATCATAAGCTATTGGCCTATAAGGATGAATATGAGGTCGCCCGTCTGCTGACAGAAACAAAGACGAAGGCCGAGGTGGAGTTTGCCGGTGATCTTAAGCTGACCTACCATCTCGCCCCACCGATGTTGACGAAGACCGGCGCAGACGGCCGCCCGATGAAAAAGGCATATGGGGCGCGGATGGCCTCTATGTTCCCAAAGCTTGCCAAGCTGAAGTGGTTGCGTGGCACGCCGTTTGATCCTTTTGGACGCACGGCAGAGCGCAAGATGGAGCGTGCGCTGATCAAGGAATATGAACGTGATATGGCTGAAGTGCTGAAGACCATGCGCCCGGATACACGAGATGCAGCAATCGCTTTAGCCGCGTTGCCATTGGATATCCGTGGATTTGGCCCGGTCAAAGAGGCGAATGCCCGCAAAGCAGCCAAGCGCCGCGAGGAATTGTTGGCCGTCTTACGTGCGGCACCGATGCAACAGGCGGCTGAGTAACGCATCGTTGTCATTTGATTGTCTTTTGCCTGTGATAAGTACGCGCAACGCTGACAAGACAGGCCGTGTTTGATGCCATTCAAGGACCGCGACGTTGCCCGCGATATTACATATGCGTCCTCTGCGAAGGGGCGCGGAGGCCGTGCCATGATCCGGGTGATGGAGAATGCCACGGGCCGTTTGCGGCTGATCCGCAAAGCCAAGGGGTATGATCTTGAGGTCGCGGCTGGCCAGGACTTTTGGCAGGTCATGGTAGAGCGGTATGGTCTGAAGCTGGATGTTGTGAGTGGTTCTCTTGAGAGCATTCCACGCGAAGGTCCGCTGATTGTTGTGTCCAATCATCCCTATGGGATTCTTGATGGGCTGATGATGGGTCGTATCCTGTCGGATCGTCGGGATGGGGAGTTTCGGGTGCTGGCGCACCGCATTTTCCGCCGAGCACCTGATCTGGAAAAGGTCATTTTGCCGATTTCGTTCGATGACACGAAGGAGGCGGCAAAGCTGAACCTCGAAACGCGGGCGACGGCTGTGCAATACCTGAAAGGCGGCGGCGCAATCGGCATTTTTCCGGGCGGTACAGTGTCGACTGCGGCCAAACCGTTTTCGCAACCGATGGACCCAAGCTGGCGCACGTTTACGGCCAAAATGATTGCGAAGTCCGGCGCGACGGTGGTGCCGCTTTTCTTTGACGGTCGTAACAGCCGCTTGTTTCAATTGGCGAGCCACATTCACAGTACATTGCGGACGGGTATGTTCATTCGCGAGTTCAAAACGAAGATCAACAAACCGGTGCGGATTGTGGTCGGTGAACCGATCCCTGCAGAGCAATTGGCCGCCTTCAAAAAAGACCCCAAAGGATGCATGGATTTCCTGCGCAAAGCCACGTATGAGTTGAGCCCGAAGCCTATCGATGCAAGTCGTTTGGGCCACGAGTTTGAAGACAAATACAAGGTGCGTAATGGCCGTCGGGATCTTCGATAGCGGTTTGGGTGGATTGACGGTGTTGGACGCCGTGTCCAAGCGCTTGCCTGATGTGCCACTGGTATATCTGGGCGATAGCGCACATGCGCCTTATGGGGTGCGGGATTCCGATGACATTTATGATCTGACAACAAGAGCTGTACAGCGATTGTTTGATGCGGGCTGCGATCTGGTGATTTTGGCCTGCAATACTGCATCTGCTGCTGCTTTGCGCCGGATGCAGGAAGGCTGGGTACCGTCGGACAAGCGCGTTCTGGGCGTCTTTGTTCCCTTGATAGAGGCGCTGACGGAGCGGCAATGGGGCGATAACTCACCTCCGCGCGAGGTGAATGCCAAACATGTGGCCCTGTTTGCGACTCCCGCGACCGTGTCGAGCCGCGCTTTTCAGCGTGAATTGGCGTTTCGCGCGATTGGCGTGGATGTCGAAGCGCAGGCCTGCGGCGGCGTTGTCGATGCGATTGAAGATGGTGACATGATTTTGGCAGAGGCGCTGGTGCGGTCTCATGTGGACGCATTAAAGCGCAAGATGCCAGACCCGGATGCCGCCGTTTTGGGCTGCACGCATTATCCGCTAATGCACGAGCAGTTTCAGGCGGCATTGGGGCCGGATGTGAAGGTCTTCTCTCAGGCCAATCTGGTGGCCGAGAGTTTGGCCGATTATCTGGAACGGCGGCCAGAGATGATTGGTCCGGGTATTGAAAGTGCGTTTTTGACAACGGGTGATCCCGGGCAGGTTTCGGATCGTGCGACGCAGTTTTTGCGACGACAAATCACGTTTGAAGCCGCATAACCCATTTCCAAAGACTTCATCCCAAAGGGATACGATCATGACCCATAATGTCGCCATTCTTGGCGCTTCCGGCTACACCGGGGCGGAACTCGTCCGGTTGATTGCCACCCATCCGAGCCTGCAAATTGTGGGCCTTTCCGGAAATTCAAAGGCCGGGATGGCCATGGCGGATGTGTTCCCGCATCTGCGCCATCTGGACCTGCCGCGCCTGACCACAATTGACGAGATGTCGTTTGACGATGTGGAGATCGTGTTTTGCGGGTTGCCGCATGCGACCTCGCAAAAGGTCATCGCGGGCCTGCCGGATCATGTGCGGGTCATTGATATGTCGGCTGATTTCCGGCTGCGTGATCCAGCAGATTACGAGAAATGGTATGGCAAGCCGCACAGCGCGCCGGAACTACAGAAAACGGCTGTGTACGGGCTGACCGAGTTTTACCGTGATCAGATCAAAGATGCGCGGCTGGTGGCCGGAACAGGCTGCAATGCAGCGACTGGACAATATGTGCTGCGTCCGTTGATTGCTGCGGGTGTGATTGATCTAGATCAGATCGTCATGGACCTGAAAGCGGCAGTATCTGGGGCAGGGCGGGCCTTGAAGGAGAATCTGTTGCACGCGGAACTGTCAGAAGGCGCACATGGGTATGCGGTTGGGGGAACCCATCGACACCTGGGCGAGTTCGATCAGGAGTTTGCTTTGGTCGCCGGGCGGCCCGTGCATATTCAGTTCACCCCGCATCTGATACCTGCCAACCGCGGCATTTTGGCCACCACCTATGTGCAGGGTGATCCGGTGGCCATATATAATACTCTGGCTGCGGCCTATGCGACCGAGCCGTTTATTGAGGTACTTCCGATGGGACAGCATCCGTCGATCAAACATATCCGGGCGAGCAATTTCTGCCATGTCGGTGTGGTGGCTGACCGGGTGCCGGGCCGTGCGATTGTGATTGCCGCCTTGGATAATCTGACCAAGGGATCGTCGGGGCAGGCGTTGCAGAACGCCAACCTGATGCTGGGCCTGCCAGAGACGGAGGGGCTGATGCTGGCCCCGGTATTTCCATGAGTGGTGGGCTCAAATCCCTGAAGAAGCGGCGCCGCATTCAGGTACTATCAATGGCCGGTGCAAGTATGGCTTTGGTGCTGGTGCTGCTATGGTTTCTGCCCGATGACAGCTTTCAGTTCTTTCGCTCGCCTTCCGAAGTGGCAGAGGCACCGCCGCCGCCTTCGGAACGTTTCCGTATCGGCGGGCTGGTAGAAACTGGCTCGTTAGTCCGCGGACAAGGTGAAGCGATTACCTTTCTTGTGACTGATGGCGGCGCGTCTGTCCCGGTCGTTTATACAGGTATTCTGCCTGATCTGTTTGAGGAGGGTCAGGGTATGGTTGCCCAAGGTAACTACATTAATGGTCGCTTTGAAGCTGTTGAAATACTTGCAAAACATGATGAAACATACATGCCTGCCGAAGTGGTTGATGCCCTCAAGGAACAGGGCGTCTACAAAGCAACGGACGGTGGTACAGTCACGAATTAACCAAAGCCGCGCAGCCTTCTTTCCAAACGGAGAAGAGGGCTGTGAATGCAAAGTGTTACCGAAATTGCGACCGAAATTGTTGCCCGTGAGGGTGGTTATGTGAACGACCCCGATGATCCTGGCGGAGCAACAAAATACGGGGTCACGATTCACACGATGCGCAGGTTAGGCCTGGACCTGACGGGTGATGGCCGCGTGAATGAGGCAGATGTGCGTGTGCTCACCCGCGCGCACGCGGTGTCGATCTTCGTCGAACACTATTTTCGCAAACCCAAGATCGACCAGTTGCCTGAAGTGCTGCATGCGACCGTGTTCGATATGTATGTGAATGCCGGTGCGAATGCAGTGAAGATTTTGCAGCGTTTGCTGGGGGATATGCGGATCAGCGTCACCGTGGATGGGATGATAGGCCCACAAACGATTGCAGCAACGAAAAAAGGGTTGGCAGCTGCACCCAAGCATTTTGTCGATGCTTACGGGATTGCTCGGCGGAACTATTACTATGATTTGGCCGACCGCAGGGCGAACAGCCGCAAATATGCACGCCGCCGCGATGGTGGGAAGGGCGGATGGATCAAGCGTGCCGAGGAATTCATTGATGCCCGCTATCACCTGACAGCCAAGCAACATCTCGAAAGGACTGCAAAATGGGTCTGATTGGTGGATTGATGACGTTTCTGTTTGGCGACGGACGCAATGTGGTGACCGAAACGGCGGAAGTATTCCGGGAGAACGCGGAAAAGGGGGCCGTGCGGGCGGCAGATGCACGTCGCGACAGCCTGCAGCAGTTCGCAGCAGAGTTCATTGTTCCGCGACGCGGCTTATTCGACCGACTGGTTGACGCGCTGAACCGTCTTCCGCGCCCGATGCTGGCACTGGGGACGATCTGGCTGTTCATCACCGCGATGACAGCGCCTGACACCTTCACCGCAGGGATGCAAGGGATTGCATTGGTTCCCGAACCTCTGTGGTGGTTGATGGGTGCCATAGTCAGCTTTTACTTTGGCGCACGCCATCAGGCGAAATCGCAAGACTTTCAACGCTCTGTCGCGTGGAGTTTAGCGATGGCAGAAAGCGCGCGTTCGGTTGATGCACCAAGTGGTGCAAAAGTCCCGGTTTCGACGAACGCAGCACTGGCGGATTGGCAGGCACAAAATGGACAATGAGTGGGCTGACCAGATCGAACGCAGGATCATCGCGCTGGAGACGCGCAACGCGGTTGATGATGTGCATCGCACCAATGTGGCTGACCGGCTGAGCGCGATTGAAGACACGCTCAAATGGCTTGTCCGCCTGATTATTGGTGGTTTGCTGATGGCAGCGGTCACTTACGCCGTTCAGGGAGGGTTCACATGATGGTCAATCAGATTATTGGCGTTTTTCTGATCAGCTGTCTGTTCTTCCTTGGTGCCGTTGGCGGACGCATCGAGGGTTACTTTTTTCCGGTGACCAATATGGGGGTCATTGAAGCGCATGCGGCAGAAGGAGAGACCTGGACACGCATTTGGGGTCATTCTTTCCGGCTGCGGCATTGTTCATTTGACCATTTGTCCTGGTATCTTGGCCACGAAGACGACGACTCCCGTGCCGACTTGATCTTTGAAGAGGGCACAAAGGTGCGCAGTAACGGGCGTTTTGATTTTGGCCCATGGCTCGTACAACTGACACCCCAACAGCTGTTCGGTCGCTCATACGCAATCGTTTACCATCGATGCCATCCCTTTTGGTTAACCGAGACGCGTTTTTACGGATAGTGCACCCCGCGTCAAATTGTACCGCAGTCGTGACCGGCACCCTATGTTGCCGGTGAAGCGAATGCGCTATTCATACGCCATGCTTGTAGAACTTGGACATTTCGCCCTGATTCTCGCCTTTGGCATTGCCATCGTGCAAATGATTGTTCCGATGGTTGGGGCGCATCGCGGCAACACGGCCTGGATGTCGTTGGCAGAGCCTGCGGCCACAGTGCAATTCTTGCTGACCGGCTTCGCCTTTGCGGTGCTGACATGGGCGTTTGTCACCTCGGACTTTTCGCTGCAGCTCGTTTATCTGAACTCTCACACCGACAAGCCCATGATCTACAAGATCACTGGCGTTTGGGGTAATCACGAGGGTTCGATGCTGCTTTGGATGCTGATCCTGACTCTGTTCGGTGCTTTGGCAGCCTGGTTCGGTGACGGACTACCGCCGCGGCTGCGCGCGCGCGTATTGGCCGTGCAGGCGTCCATTGCCGTCGCATTTTTTGCTTTTGTGATCTTCACGTCAAATCCGTTCTTACGGTTAGAGGTGCCACCGCTAAACGGGCGCGATCTTAACCCACTTTTGCAAGACCCGGGTTTGGCATTTCATCCGCCATTTTTGTACCTTGGATACGTTGGTCTGAGCGTCTCATTCTCATTTGCGATTGCAGCCCTCATCGAAGGCCGAGTTGATGCGGCGTGGGGCCGCTGGGTACGGCCCTGGACGCTGGCCGCATGGATGTTTCTGACGGTCGGTATCGCGCTAGGGTCGTGGTGGGCGTATTATGAGTTGGGCTGGGGCGGGTTCTGGTTCTGGGATCCTGTGGAAAATGCATCATTCATGCCATGGCTGATTGCGGCGGCGCTTTTGCATTCGGCAATCGTGGTTGAAAAGCGCGAGGCGTTGAAAAGCTGGACGATCTTGCTGGCAATCCTTGCCTTTGGTTTTTCACTACTCGGCGCATTCATCGTCCGCTCTGGTGTACTGACCTCAGTCCACGCGTTTGCAAATGATCCTGAACGCGGCATGTTAATTCTGATCATCCTCGCGATTTTTCTGGGCGGCGCGCTGACGCTTTTTGCCTTTCGGGCCCATGCAATGGAGGCCAAGGGCGTCTTTTCGACTGTCAGCAGAGAGAGTGCCTTGATCCTGAACAATATACTGCTGGCGGTTAGTTGTTTTGTTGTTTTTATCGGTACGATGTGGCCGCTCGTGGCCGACGTCCTCTTTGATCGGACGCTGTCGGTTGGGCCGCCCTTTTTTGATGCGGCATTCACTCCCTTTATGGTGGGGATCGCCATCGCCCTGCCATTGGGTTCAATTCTCGCCTGGAAGCGCGGGACGCTAGGCCGCGCTGCAAAACCACTCGCCGGCTGGCTGATCCTAGCGGTGACGCTCGCTGCGCTGGCTTATGCGATCCAAAGCGACAATTCCGCGTTGGGTCCTATCGGCGTTGCCTTGGGGGTCTGGGTCGTGGGCGGCGCAATTGCCGATCTGTGGATGCGCAGCGGGCGTGAAGGTTTTGCCGACCGAATACGTCGCATGGGCCGGTTGCCACGCGCCGATTGGGGGAAGGCCACTGCACATATCGGCATGGGTGTGACGATCTTTGGCGTCGCCGCAATGCTGGCGTGGGAGCGTGAGGATATCCGTATCGCCAATATCGGTGATCGGTGGGAGGTGGGGCAATTTGCCTTCCAACTGGATGATGTACGGCAGTTGCAGGGCCCGAATTACCTGACGACCATGGCCGATATCAGCGTTTTCCGCGGGGACCGGGAGTTTGCGACCCTGAACCCGGAAAAGCGGTTCTATCCAGTGGCCAACATGCCCACGACCGAGGCAGCGATCAGCAATGGTGTGCTGCGCGATGTATATGTCGTCATTGGAGACCCACAGGAGGGCGGCGGTTTTGCGGTGCGGGTCTATATCAAACCGTTCGCGAATTGGATCTGGGGCGGCGCGATCCTGATGGCCCTTGGCGGGTGTTTCTCTTTGTCCGACCGGCGGTTGCGGATCGGCGCCGCCGCGCCGAAAAAGGCAATAGTCAAGGCGGTTCCAGCGGAATGAAGCGCATTACTCTTATATTGATGTTGTTGTCAGGTCCGCTTTGGGGCGTCGAACCAGACGAAATTCTGGATGACCCTGTGCTGGAAGAGCGCGCGCGCGATCTGTCCCAAGGGCTTCGCTGCCCTGTCTGTCAGAACGAAAGTATCGACGAATCGAATGCGACCCTGGCCCGCGAATTGCGAATCCTCTTGCGGGAGCGTCTTGTCGCCGGAGATACTGATGAACAGGCCGTCGACTTTATCGTTGCCCGATATGGCGAGTTTGTTCTGCTGCGGCCCGATACCAGCGGGGCCAACCTGATTTTATGGATCGCTGCGCCGACAATGCTGCTGATTGCGTTGGGGATCGGCTGGACTGCGATCCGGCGCAAGAAGGCGCCACCTGCAGGTCTTACTGACAGTGAGAAAGCCGAACTGGAAAAAATACTTGGCGCGTGACGCAGTGTAGGGCTTCCCTGAACTGATCCGTTCAGTAAGTTGGGCGAAACGTACCAACAAGGACTACGCGCATGGATTATCAGGCCCTTACTCTCGTCATCCGCAATTCCGTGGCTGTCATTACCTTGAACAGACCGGAACTGATGAATGCGCTGAACACACAGATGCGCGCCGAAATCACGCATGCGGTGAAGGCCTCTGAAAAAGATGCGCGCGTTGTGATTATCACCGGTGCCGGCAAGTCTTTTTGCTCTGGTCAGGATCTGGGGGATGGTGGATCGGCTGCTTCACTGGATCTGGAGCGAACACTCCGCGACGAATATGTGCCGATGTTAAAGGCGATTTTTGACTGCCGCGTGCCGACAATTTCCGCGGTCAATGGGCCGGCTGCTGGGGCAGGGGCGAATTTGGCTTTGGCTGCTGATGTGGTGATTGCGTCCGAGGACGCGTATTTCATCCAGGCCTTCACCCGGATTGGGCTGATCCCGGACGCGGGTGGCACATACTGGCTGCCTCGGCAAATGGGGGTAGCAAAGGCTATGGGTGCTGCGCTTTTTGCAGACAAGATCACCGCCCAGCAGGCCAGCGATTGGGGTATGATCTATGAAACTGCTCCGGCGGAGACGTTTCTTGAACATGTGCAGGGCCGTGCGGCACAGTTGGCCGCTGGGCCAACGGTTGCTTATCGACAGTTGAAAAAGGCGATCCGGGGATCTTTTGAAAACTCGCTGGATGATCAGCTTGCACTTGAGGCGAAGCTGCAGGGCCGCTGTGGTCAGACCCGCGATTTCCAAGAAGGCGTCGTGGCTTTTCTGGAGAAGCGTAAGGCCGTTTATGAAGGGCGCTGAACCTGCATGATCAGCGCGGCCGCTTCGGGCGGTGGCGCTTGTTCGATCCGCCGGTATGTCTTGCCATCTTTCGTGCGGGTGACGAGCCTGTGGTCGATCAATGATCGTCGCAGCAAAGCATGGTCACCAAAGCTGTTGCCTGCCTGCAGAATGGCATTTACGTCCTTTTCAACCATGTCGGTGCGCGCAGGCAAGCGCGCCCAAAATGCCCATAGACAAAGCCCCTGCACAGCGGTTTGATTGGGCCAGCGCATCATGACTCCATTGGCATCAAATGTCCGCAGTGCTTTTTCAAGCCGCTTGTTCTGCGTGGTCTTCGGCGTGCCGGGGCTGGCAGCCTTCAGATGCTGGTAGTTCTGATATCCCGCCGCTTTCGCGATCATGCTGAGCAATTTGGTGTGGCCGGGCACACCATCATGCTGTTGCATGTTTTTGCGCAACATCTTGGTGAAGGTTGAGATGTCGGAGATCGTTACGGCGTGAATGTCTCTTGGCATTGATCTGGCCTTTCGTGCGGAAGCCGGACCCCATGCGGGGTGATGGTCGCCCTTGTCGTCCGGCTGAAAAGGTCAGCTCGTGTCTTTGCCAATATCAGGTTTAGCGGGGCCCTGTCTGGGGCTGGCGACGCCTGGGTGAACTGATGACCGCGAAGGTGTTTTATCGCGATGCGGCTGGCCGTGGCAAGGCAAAGTAGACGCTGTCGGACCATGCGCCATTGATGCAAAAGGTATTCTTTGCCCGATGCGTTTCCTGAAACCCGAGTGATTTCAGAAGCCCGACAGAGGCCTCATTGCGCGGGTCTGCATCGGCGGTTAGCTCGGTCACGTCCGTTTCTGCAAAAAGGTAGGGGATGATCGCATCCATCGCCTCGGTCACGATACCTTTCCGCCAGTAGTCGGGGTGCAGCAGAAAACCAACTTCGTTGTCCTTATGCATGCCAGCAGTGCCAATGACGCGCCCGTTCATTTCAATGACGAAATAGACAAGCTGTTCTGCCGCTGACGCGATCAGCCGATCCAGGTTCTCTTGCGTACGCGCTGGTGTTTCATGCGGGGCGGTGGACCAATACTGCATTGCGCACGGATCGCTGAAAATCGCGAACAGGTCGTGCAGGTCGTCTTGTTTCGCCGCCCTTAACGTCAGGCGCTTTGTCTTCAATGTCATGGATTGTCGAAGCGGTCCTGAACATAGTCGCCAATAACCCGATCAACAGCATTTAACAGCTGCGTCGTCGTGTAGTTTTCGCCATCAAGTGAGGCCACGCTGATGCAGCTTGTCCCCCAATAAGGCATCGTGATCAGGAGGCGCCTGCTACCTCGGACAACATATACCTCGTTGATTTCATATCGTTCTCCTAGGGTTTGCAGGGCGATATGCGCGTCTTCGCAACGAAACCCCCGGGTCTCATTGAACAGTATGGGGAGGATGTCTGCCCGCTCTTGCGGATCAACCGTCCGGATATTCACCGCGCGGCAATCTTGCTCTTCCAATGCCCGGTAGATGCCAAATGGGACAGGATCGGTGTAGCCAACACGCGTTGAAATGGCGGGCTGATCGATGCGCGTAAAGCTGATCTGATCGCCCGGTTTCAGGGCATCGAACATGGCATCGCGTTCGGCAGCATCAGTCATCGGCACTTCATTGATGACGCTCACTATGTCGCCCACCTTCAATCCGGCCGCAGCCGCCGCGCTATTGGGGTGAATATAGGTTATTTCAATGCCTGTTTCCCGGTAGCTAAAGGAGATACCAATCCAGGATTTCTGGACTTGTAGTTGCTGTAGGAGCTCATCCCGATCCAGCCAATCCGGTGTGCCCAGATCGCGGATATTCACAGGGATGGGGCAGGGATCACCCGCTTGCGCTGTTACCGGGAGCAGGCCGAGGATGAGTGCTGAAATCAGGCGTCTCATGTAGGTGATCATCGATTTGCCATGAAAAAAAGGGACCACCAATTGGCGGCCCTTTTGTGATCTTATCGCTTTTCGATATCCACGTAATCCCGCTGCAATTCACCCAGATAAAGCTGGCGCGGACGCCCGATTTTCATCTTCGGGTCGGCCAGCTGTTCGGACCATTGCGAAATCCAGCCGACAGTGCGGGCAAGTGCGAAAATCGGGGTAAACATTGATGTGGGGAAACCCATCGCCTCCAGGATGATGCCGGAATAAAAATCGACATTCGGGAACAGCTTCTTGTCAGCGAAATAGGGATCGGCAAGGGCTTGTTTTTCAAGCTCTATGGCAACCTGCAGGATCGGGTTGTTCTCAACACCCAACAGTGCCAGCACCTCATCCGCGCTTTCCTTCATCACTTTGGCGCGCGGGTCGAAGTTTTTGTAGACCCGGTGGCCAAAGCCCATCAGGCGATAGCTGTCATTCTTGTCCTTTGCGCGGGCAATGAATTCGGGGATGCGGTCAACGGTGCCAATCTCCTTGAGCATTTCGAGGCATGCCTGGTTCGCCCCGCCATGGGCAGGTCCCCAAAGGCAGGCGATGCCCGCCGCGATGCAGGCGAACGGGTTCGCACCCGATGACGACGCCAGACGTACCGTTGATGTCGACGCATTCTGTTCGTGGTCGGCATGCAGTGTGAAAATCCGGTCCATCGCGCGTGCAAGGATCGGGTCTACGTTGTAATCCTCGGCCGGGACGGCAAAGCACATACGCAGGAAGTTCGACGCGTAATCCAGATCATTGCGTGGATACACAAAAGGCTGCCCGATCGTGTATTTGTAAGCCCAGGCCGCAATCGTCGGCATCTTGGCGATGAGACGAATTGTTGCAACTTCGCGCTGATGGGCGTCGGTGATATCCGTGCTGTCGTGATAGAAGGCCGACATCGCGCCAACCACGCCAACCATGATCGCCATCGGATGGGCATCGCGCCGGAAACCGCGGAAGAAATTCGCCATCTGTTCGTGCAGCATGGTGTGGTTGGTGACTAGGCTTTCGAACTTCTCAAGCTCGGTCGCGGACGGCAATTCGCCGTAAAGCAAGAGGTAGCACACTTCGAGGTAATGCGATTTGCCCGCGAGTTGGTCAATCGGATAGCCCCGGTGCAACAGCACACCCTTTTCACCGTCAATGAACGTGATCGTACTGTCGCAGGCCGCAGTGGAGGTAAAGCCGGGGTCATAGGTGAACACATCCGCCTGGCCATAAAGCTTGCGGATATCCAGTACATCAGGCCCGTCTGTGGGTGAATGGATGGGCAGTTCATAAGTCTCACCCTTAACGGTGAGCGTTGCAGTATCGGTGTTTTCAGCCATAGAACTTCCCCTTCTATCATCACGCATGCGTCTTGCGTCGCCGGCGCGTTTTACCTCGTCGGTGGCCAGTTACCTACAATTCGTAACGAATTGGTTTCAGGCGCTGGCGTCCTGCAGGCGGGCGATGGTTTCATCTTGCCCCAGGACCAACATCATATCGAACACACTTGGTGTCACAGCCCGCCCTGCGAGTGCTGCGCGTAGCGGCCCTGCAAGTTTGCCTAGTTTCATGTCATGAGCTTCGGCAACGGATGCGACAACTTGTTCAAGTGCCTCACGCGACCAGCTAGCATTTTGCAACTGCGGCGTCAATTCGTTCAGTATACCACGGGATACATCATCAAGATTCTTGGCCGATTTCTCGTCTGGAATGATCGGGCGCGCTGACAGCACAAAGTGCGCTTTTTCAATGAGTTCCGGGAAGGTCTTTGCCCGTTCTTTCAGGCAGTACATGCCGCGCACCATTCCGTCAGTTTGTGTTTCAGTCAGTGCCGTGGCGCCTGTTGCCGCAAGGTAATAATGCAATTCTTGCAGCAGTGCAGCATCATCGGCTACGGCGATATGCTGGCCACAGAGGTTTTCAAGTTTCTTGAAATCGAAGCGCGCTGGCGATTTTCCGATGCCGCCCAGATCAAACCAGTCCTTTGCCTGCGCATCAGAGAAGAATTCATCATCACCGTGGCTCCATCCCAGCCGTGCGAGATAGTTCCGCATGCCCGCCGCTGGATAGCCCATAGCCTGATATTCGGCAGCTCCTGTCGCCCCGTGACGTTTGGAGAGCTTTTTGCCATCGGGGCCAAAGATCAGCGGAATATGGGCAAGGGTTGGTTTGGGCCATCCCATCGCCTCGTAGATCAGGTTCTGCCGAAACGCATTGGCAAGGTGATCATCCCCCCGGATCACATGCGTGACACCCATATCATGGTCGTCAACAACGACTGCCAGCATGTAAACAGGCGTGCCATCAGAGCGGAGCAGGACCATATCGTCCAACTGCTCATTCGCCCATGTCACATCGCCTTGCACTTCGTCATGCAGGGTTGTTTGCCCCTCACGTGGCGCTTTGATGCGGATCACATAGGGCGCATCGGGGTGGTCACTTTGTGGTACGTCCCGCCAAGGCGATCGAAAGAGGGTTGAGCTTTTTTCAGCTCGCGCTTTTTCTCTGTATGCTTCGATTTCTTCCTGTGTGCTGAAGCACTTATAGGCGGCCCCATTGGCAAGGAGTTCCTGGGCGACTTCAGCATGTCGTACGGCATTTGCGACTTGGCTGGTTGGGTCCCCATCCCAATCGAGCCCCAGCCACGTGAGCCCATCAAGGATTGCTTGGCGGTTTTCTTCAGTGGAGCGTGCCTTATCCGTATCTTCGATCCGTAGCAGGAATTTTCCGCCACGCCCGCGGGCATAAAGCCAGTTGAACAAGGCTGTGCGCGCGCTGCCGATATGCAAAGCGCCGGTTGGCGAAGGGGCGAAACGTGTGACAACGGACATCGGGTATTAACCTTTCGCTAACCAGCTTTCCGGTAGGGTTCCGGCTTCTGGCCGGGCATAAAAGACTGCGGGGTGAAGGACAAGTGCGTGCCGTCATCGAAGGGGCGCTTTTGGCGCAGCGCGGGGCCCTGATCGGGTGGGTGCCCGTATGTCTGGCTGTGGGGATAGGTATCTATTTTTCGCTGCCGGTTGAGCCGGAATTGCCGGGGCTTGCGGTGGTCGCTTTGGCAGGTCTTGCGGCCTTTGTCGCTGCCCGGTTGACCCCGGTCGCCTACGCGCCGATCTGCATTGCGCTTGTCTTGATCGGAACAGGCATTGGCCTTGCCAAGTGGCGCACGGACTGGGTTGAGGCGCCGGTGCTCACATTTCGCTATTATGGACCGATTGAAGGCCGGGTTGTGAATATCGATCGCTCTGCCAGTGACGCAACACGGCTGACTTTGGACAGGGTTGTGTTGGCGCGGATGTCGCCGGAACGCACACCTGCGCGGGTGCGGGTGTCAGTCCATGGCGCTCAGGTCATAAATGAATTCAACCCCGGTGAGCGCTTGATCATGACCGGGCATCTTTCGCCACCTGCCGGGCCTGCCGAACCCGCTGGCTTCGATTTCCAGCGTCATGCCTGGTTTTTGCAACTGGGTGCGGTGGGTTATACGCGTACGCCGGTTCTGCGTCTGGAAGTGGCGCAGGTGGGCAGCTGGCGGATGCGTATCTTTGCATGGCGTATGAGGTTGTCGAACGCGGTGCAAAAAGCGATGCCAGGGGAAACCGGTGCCTTTGCTGCCGCCATCATGACCGGGGACCGGTCAGCGATGGGGCAGGCGGTGCTGGAGGATCTGCGAGCCGCCAACCTCGCGCATCTTTTGGCGATTTCAGGTTTGCATATGGGGCTCTTGACGGGGTTCATCTTTGCGGTTGTGCGGTATGGTCTGGCGCTGATCCCGCTGATCGCCTTGCGCTATCCAACTAAGAAAATTGCGGCTGTTGCGGCGTTGATTGTCGGGGCGTTTTATCTGGCGCTTTCCGGTGGAAACGTGGCGACCGAGCGGGCTTTTGTCATGGTTGCGGTGATGCTGGTGGCGGTTTTGTTGGACCGCCGTGCGCTAACATTGCGTGCCGTGGCGATTGCAGCGGTGATCATCCTGATCTGGCAGCCAGAGGCGCTGACCGGGCCAGGGTTTCAGATGTCATTTGCGGCGACCACGGCGTTGGTGTTTGTGTTTGGATTGCTGCGCAAGGTTGATTTGACGAGGTTGCCGAAATGGACGCGCGGCCCGCTGTCAGTCGTTTTGTCTTCCTTCGTGGCCGGGCTGGCGACGGCTCCTTTTGCTGCGGCACACTTCAATCAGATCGCCCACTATGGGCTAATAGCCAATGTGCTCAGCGTGCCGCTGATGGGTGTTTTGGTGATGCCTGCAGCGGTATTGGCCATGTGTCTTGCCCCCTTTGGCCTGTGGTCTTTGGGCCTGTGGTTCATGGATCTGGGGCTACGCTGGATCATTTTCGTGGCCCAGACGGTGGCAGGTCTTCAAGGTGCGCTGAGCCATGTGCCAGCCCCAGACCCGCGCGTTTTACCGCTAATGGCACTAGGGCTGTTGGCCTTCATACTTTGGCGGGGGCATGGGCGTTTTTTGGGATTGCTCCTGCCATTGTTCGCCGGTGGGCTGTGGCTGCAGACTGCGCGTCCGCAGGTACTGGTCGCCGATAACGGTTCGCTCCTTGGTATGATGACCGCAGAGGGACGTGTTTTGTCGAAGTCCAGCGGATCCGGGTTTGTCGCAGGGATTTGGCTGGAGAATGACGGTGCCCCTGTTGATCAGCGCGTTGCGGCAGATCGTGCCGGACTCGTGCGGCAGGGGCGTGTGGTGACCGCGGATCTGTTTGAATGGCGTATCATGCAGGTATCTGGCAAGACGGCATTGGCCGATCTTGACGGCTGCGGCGGGGCAGATGTTTTGATCAGCGATCAGGTGGTCGAAACGGCGCGCCCTTGCGAAGTGTTTGATCAGGTGCGGCTGCGCGAAACAGGTTCATTGGCGCTGGATGTGGCCGAGAATGGGGATTTGCGCGTGACATCTGCACGCGCGGTGGCTGGCGCGCGGCCTTGGAACAGTCGGGATGGGATACAAGCGGAGGTCATGGTCCTGGAAAATGAAAGGGCCGCCGCAGCGACCCTTTTGACAGACAATCTTGCAGATCAATAAGTACGGATCAGCCCGACCAGTCGCCCCTGAACCTTGACCTGATCATCTCGGAAGACGCGGGTCTCATAGGCCGGGTTTGCAGCTTCAAGCGCGATTGCGCTGCCGTTGCGACGGAAGCGTTTGAGCGTTGCCTCATGTCCCTCAACAAGCGCGACGACGATGTCGCCATTATCCGCAACATTGGTTTCCTTGATGACGACCACGTCACCGTCATTGATGCCAGCGTCGATCATTGAATCGCCCTTAACTTCAAGGGCATAATGCTCACCTCCGCCCACCATGGAGCCCGGGACGGACACGCTGTGTGAAACCTGGCTGATCGCCTCGATCGGGACACCGGCCGCGATGCGGCCCATCATAGGCAGTTCTACCGCGCCATTGTCGATCGGCAGTGCAGTAGGTGGCGTTCTGTCGGGCTTGTCCCCGTCAATCACGCGGGGGGTAAAGCCGGCTTTGGCTTGCATCGAATCCGGGAGTTTGACAATTTCCAAAGCCCTTGCGCGATGTGCCAGGCGGCGAATAAAGCCGCGCTCTTCAAGTGCCGTTATCAACCGGTGGATCCCGGATTTGGACCGCAGATCAAGCGCCTCTTTCATTTCGTCAAAGCTAGGTGGCACGCCATCGCGTTGCACCCGCTTGTGAATAAATTCGAGAAGGTCGAGTTGTTTCTTCGTCAACATGGGTCTGCTCCCTCCATCAGTTTTGCATATGTTCTATTCATGTTCTTGTTTTGTGTCAAACATTTCGCGCGAAGCGTGCGGATGCTTCCGGCAGAGGTCTGTTGGGACGAACTGAATCAGAGGGGAATGATGTCGATCTCGTCGCCCTTTGCCCGGGCGGGGTGGTCTATCGGGCGGATAGCAAGGCAGTTGGCGTCGGCGAGAACCGTCAAGAGTGAGCTGTCCTGCCGGTCAAAGATCGTCACACCCTCGGGGCCGTGATGGGCGCGCATGTAGTGTTCGCGTGGGCCGTTGGGGCCAATTGGCGCAGCGAGTGTAGCTGTTTTGCGTGGGGTAGGGGTTGCACCAAGGCCCAGCATTTTGCGGATGACCGGCAGCACAAAGATATGCCCGCAGACCATGGCCGATACCGGGTTCCCGGGTAGGCCGATCATTGTGGCGTTGCCCATCCGTCCGGCCATCAGGGGTTTTCCGGGGCGCATGGCGATTTTGTAGAACGCACGCTGCATCCCCTGTTCCTGCGCGATGTCGCCCACAAGGTCGTGATCGCCGACCGAAGCTCCGCCGATGGTAACAATCAGGTCGGCATCTTGGGCGAGATCAAATGCGAGCCGAAGGGACGGCGCGTTATCGCGCGCGATGGGCAGGAGACGCGAGCTTGCGCCATTTTGCTCCAGAAGGGCGGCGAGGCCATAGCTATTGGACGCAATGATCTGATCGGGACCGGGGTCTTCGCCCGGCTGAACAAGTTCGTCGCCTGTTGCGATGATTGCCACAACAGGTTTGCGTGCAACCGGGACCAGCGAGATGTTCATTGCCGCAAGAAGGGCGATGTCAGAGGGCGATAGCAGGCGAGGGGCACTGATCGTGTCGCCCATGCGGAAATCGGCTCCGGCGGGGCGAACATGGGGTTTGACTTCGAGGTTGTCCGTAAGCGTAATTGTGTCGCCGTCGCGGGTGACATCCTCTTGTATGACCACCCGGTCGGTGCCGTCGGGTAGCGGGGCCCCTGTAAAGATACGAACGGCTTGGCCTTTAGTGACGTGCCCCGAAAATCCGTGCCCTGCAGCCGCTTCGCCGATGACGTGCAGCTGCGCGCCGTGGATCGCGTCTTCCTTTTGCACCGCATAGCCATCCATGGCGGAGGCGGCGAAAGGTGGTTGGTTGCGCCGGGCCTTCTTGTCACATGACAGCACGCGACCTGCCGCCTTGCGAAGGTTGACGTGCTCGGTTTCGAGCGGGTCCGCCAGCGCAAATAGATGGGTCAGAGCCACATCGACAGAGATCATGGGTTCTCAAACCGTCCCGATTTGCCACCATCCTTGAAAGTCAGGCGGATATCGCTGATTTCCATATCCTTTTGCACCGCTTTCACCATGTCATAGACCGTCAGTGCGGCGGTGCTGACGGCGGTGAGTGCTTCCATCTCTACACCAGTTTGCCCACCGGTTTTGACGGTCGCCTGGATACGGATGCCGGGCAGTTTATCGTCCGGTTCTAGGTCGAGCGCGACTTTTGTGATGGGTAGCGGGTGGCAAAGCGGGATCAGGTCGGCAGTTTTTTTTGCGCCTGTGATCCCCGCGATCCTCGCAATACCGAGGACATCGCCCTTGTCCGCCCGGCCTTCTTTGATAAGCGCGAGCGTTTCGGGGCTCATTCTAACATACCCCTCAGCCACCGCGACCCGTGCGGTGACGGGTTTGTCTGACACATCGACCATGTGCGCCTTGCCGTCGCCATCGAAATGCGAAAGGCCTGTCATCACATGCCCCCTTGCGGTGGGTTGGCCAGCAAGGTGCGCGTTGCAGCAGTCACGTCATCCTGCCGCATCAGGCTCTCGCCGATCAGGAATGTGCGCGCACCGTAGCGGGCCATATCGGCAAGGTCTTCCGACGTATTGAGCCCGCTTTCGCAGACGATCGTGCGGTCGGCCGGGACCAGTTTTGACAGGGTACGCGTCGTATCGAGCGTGGTCTCAAATGTCTTGAGATTGCGGTTGTTGATCCCCATGAGGGGCGACTTCAACGCGCTGGCCCGCTCTAATTCTTGGGCGTCGTGAACTTCAAGCAGGACATCCATGCCCCAGTGTAAAGCGGCATCTTCCAGCTCCTGCGCCTGCGTGTCACTGACGCTGGCCAGGATGATCAGGATGCAATCGGCATGCAGGGCACGCGCCTCGGCCACCTGATAAGTGTCGTACATGAAATCCTTGCGCAAGGCGGGCAGGTCGCATGCGGCACGTGCAGCTGTCAGGTAGCTGTCATCGCCTTGAAATGATGGACCGTCAGTCAGGACGGATAGGCAGGTTGCACCACCGTCCGCATAGGCCTCTGCAAGAGCAGGCGGATCGAAATCGGCGCGGATCAACCCCTTGGAGGGGCTCGCCTTTTTGATCTCGGCGATCAGGCCGTACCCTTCGCGTGCAGCCTCGGCCAGCCGGTCCGCAAAACCACGTGTGGGTGGGGCGTCATATGCGCGCGCCTCGACCTCGGCCAAGGGGGTTATGGCCTTGCGAGCAGCGACCTCATCAAGTTTGTAGGATTTGATCTTTTCGAGAATGTCGCTCATGGGTCCGCCCAGTGTATTGGCTCTTGGCCCTGATCAATAAGCCACTGGTTCACCTTTGAAAATGGGCGCGCGCCGAAAAAGCCGCGATGAACCGAAAGCGGTGAAGGATGAGCAGAGGTTAGGATCAGATGATGTGGCGCAAGATGTTTGGCATAGGCCCCTGCGGGCCCGCCCCAAAGGAGGAAAGCGCGGGGATTTCGGTTCAGTTTTTCAAGGGTTTGGATCACGAGCTTTGACCAGCCTACTCTGGCATGTGCCTTTGGTTTGCCCGGCGGAACTGTAAGTGCGGTGTTCAGCAGCAATACGCCTTGTTCAGCCCAATCGCTCAGGTCAGTTTGGCTGCGGGTCCGGCCGATATCGTCGGCGATCTCTTTGAAAATATTGCCAAGGCTGTCGAGCCTTCCGCCGAAATCCGTAGGGATTGAGAAAGCCAGCCCATCTGCTTTGCCAGGTGTGTGGTATGGGTCTTGGCCGATGATGACGACTTTTGTGGCATCAGGTTGGCAGCGTTCAAGCGCTTTGAACGTAAGGTTGGGTGGTGGCAGAATATCAGAGCCGACCTTTTCGGAAATGCCGGGCAAGTCATCGACAAGAAATGGCAGATCTGCCCAATCACCAAGCCGGGACAGATCAAACATCACGCTGCAGAGGTTACGCGGGCAAGCGTTTCCACCGCATGTTTTGCTTTGCCGCTGTCGATGCTTTCTTTGGCCAGCGTAACACCATCCGGCAGGGCATCTACTTTGCCCGCGACCAGCAATGCGGCAGCCGCGTTCAAGAGCACCGCATCGCGATAAGCGCTTTGCTGGCCGTCCAGCAAAGCGCGCAGGGCGCCCGCGTTTTCCTCTGGTGTGCCGCCAATAATAGCGCTGAAGTCGTGGGCAGGGAGCCCCGCGTCATCGGGTGTGATTTCGAACTCTGTGACCTTGCCATCATCGACGGAGGCCACCCATGAGGTGCCGGTGATCGTCAACTCATCAGTGCCGTCTGATCCATGGACCAACCATGCTTTGTCGGATCCCAGGGCAAGCAGTGTTTCGGCCATGGGGCGGATCAGGTCGCGGGTGAACGCGCCCGTCAGTTGCCGTTTGACGCTTGCGGGATTTGTGAGCGGCCCCAATATGTTAAAGATCGTTCTTGTACCCAGTTCCGCGCGCGTCGGCATGACATGCTTGATTGCCGGATGATGCATCGGGGCCATCATGAAACCGATCCCGGCTTCGGCAAGGCCGCGCTCTACAACCTCTGGCCCGACCATAATGTTGATACCCATCTGGCCCTGCACATCGGCTGTGCCAGATTTCGAAGAGAGGTTGCGATTGCCGTGTTTGGCGACCGGCACACCTGCGCCTGCGACAACAAAGGCGGTTGCGGTCGATATGTTGAGTGTGTGTTTCCCATCGCCACCAGTGCCGACGATGTCGATTGCGCCAGCCGGTGCTTTGACCGGCAGGCATTTGGCGCGCATCACGGCAGCGGCTGCTGCATATTCATCAACTGTTTCGCCGCGGGTGCGCAGGGCCATGAGAAAGCCCCCGATTTGGGAAGGTGTTGCATCGCCTTCGAAAAGGATCTCGAATGCCGAATAGTGCTGAGAGCAGGACAGCGGCCCTTCGGCGGCAGCGT
>ERZ1740070.46-NODE-46-length-92386-cov-9.984512_pt1 | contig 92386 bp, 84 predicted proteins | sample MGYA00581734_ERZ1740070 | MGnify/ENA primary metagenome ERZ1740070 (study PRJEB43018, sample SAMN04849744) | marine metagenome | isolation source: floating plastic debris | place: Pacific Ocean | collected 2008-09-01 | study: EMG produced TPA metagenomics assembly... | reverse complement strand
ACACTTAGCCCCCACTAGCGGCAAGCGTTAGGTCGGGTTCAACGGACGCTTACCTGCCAACCATGGAAGATACAGGCCAGTTTTTCGCTACGGACGAACCCGTGGGACAGGCGCATTCCGCGATGGGGGCATCTGTCACTCCACGCATGAAAAACACCACTGCTGTTGCACCAGACCGCAAGATCGGCCCCGTCTATGATTCGCGGGACAACCGTGCCGGCTGGAACGTCATCGCAAAGTCCTGTTGCTACCCAACGCATCCAGTTGGCTGGTCAGTCGAAAAGACAGGGTCTGCGTCATCGGTGCCTATTGGTTACGGGCCAACGGGCGCATGCTAATTTGCATGCGCCCAATCACCGACCAAGATCAAGTAATGTCGTGGTGCCATCTCAAACAACTGCCGACCGTTTGGCAATAGGATAAGCCTTTTCCAGATTCCAAGAAAGCAGGCGGCAGCGTCTGAGCGCGGCATCAAAGATGCTTGGCACATGCGCCCCACATCAAAATGAGTTATTGCCTTTCGTGCCTTCTTTTTCCCATTCGGCCTCTTGTTCTTTGTCTTTCGCCTTATTGTACCAGTTTGAAAGGTGGTCATGTGCACCTGTCTGGAACAATTCTGGGAAATCCGAGAAGTCGGACATGAACTTGTCTGCAAATGCATCACCAGCATCAGCGGGCGGTTTGGCGATACCCATGATGATCTGCGCGACACCGGTCAGACCGGCAAAGAGCGAAATCGGCAGTGTCAGTGCGCCACCTGAACCGGCTAACGCGATGGCAGCGATATTGAAGACAGCGTTGGCAATACCAACGCTCCCGGTTGCCACATCATAATCATCCCCCCGACGTTTGCCGTCGACAACATCCGCAATACTGGTGCCTGCGCCGATGATATCGGCCCCCCATTCAGCGAATGATCCAGCGATTTTCAGTCCTTTGAACACTTTGGTTAAGGTGCTGGATGATTTTGGCTTTATCCCGCCCGGTACAGTCCCGCTGCGCAGTGAAGAAGCGGGTAGTTCTGGCGTTGGATACATACTGGGAACGAAGCCAAAAATTTCGTCAGATACGTTAGAGAAATTATTCTGTGCGCCGAAAAAGTTGCCAGTATTCACCGTCCCCCTAATCATACCCTGATCTATTTTCGTCTGGCCACCCAATATTGGCGCGTCGTTGTCCCACAGATGTTGAAGTATGTGTTGGCGCGCATTCAGATCGGCACCATCAGCGTCGATAAGGCCCTGACGTCTCTCGACCAGAGCTTGATTCATTGACGCTTCATCGGAACCAAATTCTTGCACATGCGCAGTGTTAATGTCGTTATTCATCGCAATTAATTCAGACACGACAATATCGATGGCGCCCGCCTTCATCCCTCCGTTCGTTAAGAACTGCTTCAGGTCACCTATGCTTTCAAACCCGTCGCTTGCATGCTGCGTTATTTGCGAAGCTTGGAACGAATGGAAATATGTGGGATCACCGCCAAGCACAGAGATAAAGACCGCCCGTGCCGATCCGGGCGTATTCCCCATTGCTTTGACGAAATCTTTGGCATGCCCAGAACTGGTGAGGCTTCCGTGACGAAGGGTGGGGGTCCCTTTGCCGGCATGATACCAAGCATGAATAGCCCGCGCGGCCTGTTCACTGCCCATACCCGTCACTGTCACCGTTGGATTTGGTCCTTCGAGGCCAAAGGTCGATTTTATCGTTTCGATGCTACTAAAGTTTTCAGGTGTTAACGTATCCGCTGCACCAGGTAGAAGCGAATGAAAAAGACTACTCTCTACTTCGTAGTCTGGCCGATTTCCGAGGAATGTGCTCCACACACCCATTTCTTTTTGCAAATCGTCCATCGCCCAAGTCTGTCCACCAAAATGGACTTTCAGGCTTGTCGCCACGTCGGGTCCCGATTGTGCCAGATAAGCCGAGATATACAGGAGCTGACCGGTGAAACCCGCCACATGGCGTGGATCACCTTCCTTCAGGCTACTAAGGGCGGCAGGGTCCATGCCGCCATAACGCATTGCCAAACCGACGGTCCCGAGCAAGCCAGCACCCATTTTGATATAGGAGTGCATGTTGGAATCACTTGTGAGACTATTGAATTCACCGGCGGTCATTCCAAATGCATTCAGTTCGACACTGGAAAGCGGAGCTTGGCGTGTAATAATTTTCAGTGTTTCTTTTAAGCCATATCCTTTTTCGAGCATCAGGTTCAGAAACTGAACCATACGGCGACTGCCTGTAACGGTACTGGCGCTAGCCTTGTCGCCTTGGTTAACTCGTTCCGCCAAAAGAAGAAGTGCGACGCGGTCAGCGGCCTCCTGTTGATCGGGTGATAGACTATCGATATCGACCTCTAATGTACCATCCGCGTCTCCAGCAAAAACACCGCTGTCACCAACACTGTCGAGCGCGGTTTCTTGTTGAAGTTTTGTTGCGACCTGCTCCAATAGTGGTTGGTTGTTCGTTTTCAGGAATGTTGCCATCAGACTAAAGGATTTCATCAGTCCTGTCTGGTCGCCCAATGACAGACCCGCAAAGAAGCCGTCAGGCTGATCGACGGCCCATTGTCCTGCTTTTACCAGCAAGTCAGTGAATGTGATTGGGCTTCCTTGTGCCTCAACCAGTTGGCCCCCAGAGATGCCGAAATTCTCGCTAAACCGCTTGTCAACGGCGTTCACATAGAGTTGTATGAATTCCTTTTGATGCGCCGCGTCATTTGCCACCTCGTTCTCATACTGCTCATAGACGTCCTTGTTGAAGGTTCTCGCAAACAACTGGTCTCCACCAAGACCCCCATTCGTCAGCTGGTTGCCGATATCCTCATATGACAGGCCACGCTGCAGCATGCTGCCAACCAGCATGACCACGTAATGCTTGCGCTTGATCGATCCGGCACCTGCCGTTCTGAAGGTTTCAAATACGTCGGCGATGGCAAGTTCCGAAACACTACCTTCCCCATTTTCAAGCTGCACATTCAATGCGCTATCCGGTGTGCTGAATGTGAGATCTTCGGCAAAGAGCTCACCGTCCGCGCCGGGAAACGGCGAGAACTCTTCCGCGGATGTTGTTCCATCACCATCGGCCGACTCTGTCGCTGGTTCTCCCTCGCCCAGTTCGAAATCTACCGGACCCTCATGGGGAGCTTTGCCATAGAGTTGCAATCCGCGGTTGATGTCGTATTGGATAGTGCCAGGGACCTTCGCATGCTCGACCAGAGTCAAAAACTCCGCTTCCGTGATGCCTTTGGGAAACTGCGCTTGAACAGCAGGCAGAACGCTATCCAGATCTTCGACATCGAAGACATCGGTTAGCAGCTTGCTCATTTCCAGCTTGTTGACGGTGCTTCCGGTACCACCGCGTCGGCGCGGACCGCCCGTGCTGCTGCTTTGGTTGTCAAAGATCGCGCCAGACCCGTTTGCATCCAGATAGTCAAACACCCCTTCCGGGTTCACCGCCAGCAAAGCATTCAGATTTGGCAGCGTCCGTATATGTGTGCCGTCGTTATGCGGGACCATCGAAATGACACCCTTGGCGACCAGGTCAAGTGCCTCTTGTGATGTAATCACAACGTTTCCTGCGTCATCTGCTTGGCCAACCGTGGCCTTGAGGAAGTCGCGGATACCACCGTCTTTCAGCGGATTGATATCGCCAGTAATGCCCGTCAGGTTATCAAGGAAGTCATCCAGTGACAGCTGCGTCTGACCACCAAACGCCGCAGCGATAAGTTTCTCGTCCGGTAAAAGCTCAAGATCCAAGACTGCGCCACGCGTCGCAGCCTTGTCGCTGCCTTCCTTTCCATCGGTGTCATAACCACGGGTGTTTGCATGTCCGGCACGGATCACACCGTCATTCAGCATTGTGCGAATATCTTCGCGGCTGAACTCAAACGTGTCCGCGGTTGTACGCGTTGTGGTGGCTCCTTTGGGCCCGCTTTTCTGGGAGGTCGTATGCGTTCCGGTTCCACTTGCATAGACTTCGCCCAGGATGCGGATGGCTTGCTCTGTCGCAGGCTTCCCGGTATCCGGCGAGGCCCCTCGTGCATCAAAGAATCTTTCGAGTTCGACCGAACTGATCGCGCCGTCACCGTCGCCGTCATACTGGAAAATCACATCAAGCGTGTCGGAACCCCCCAATATGCTGCTGTCTGGGTCTTCGACTTCGGGCGTGCCAGAAATATCACCGTCAAGGTTAATCGAGGCAACGACACCGCCACCTTCTGCCGGGGCGAGGACGATAACGTCATCATCAAACAATTTTTGGACGAAGGCAGAACTCATCTCTTGCGTCACGCCGTGATCGTGTCGGTCTGCAATCAAATTCAGCGTATCAAGATCAATATTTGCAGCCCCAAATAGCTCAGTCATACGATCAATCAGCTCAACGGGCTCTAAGCTTTCTGCGATCTGTCCATTTGATACGAACAGATGTGGTATAATCTGATTACCCCTGATGCTGTTCCAGTTAACTGTTGCCTTCCCGGCATCATCAATCACGAGGACTGGTGTCAGGTCGACGGCAGTTTGATCCGCGCCAACACCGGCTTGATCCGGCTTGAGCAAACGCGAAAACTCAGCTTGCGAAAGCGAGTAACTGGAGCCTTTTTCATCAGGATGGCCAGTCAGTTTGACCAACAGTTCTGCATCCTGAACACTTATTCCAAGATTTTGCGCAAGTGTTGCCGGTTGTATTTCACCCTCTGCGCCTTCACCTTCGGCGCCAAATACTTGCGTCGTCGTGGTGGCTTCCTCGCCTTGATATGGTCCGGTATCCACGCGCATGCGGCCATGCGCCTTGTCACCCGCAGTCTGCGTCAGGACAAATGCGTTACTAATGAAAAGTTCCTTCAGCTCTTTAGCTGTCACGGTGGGATTGGCCACCTGTTGTGGAGAACCGTTGCGCGCAGTGACCACCTTTGCAAAAAGCGCTTTCACCTCTTGCAGATCAGGCACGATTGCTTGACCGGAAGAGGTCGCCAGCTGCAAGCCTAGCGCCTCTGTAAATGTCGCAGCGTCAATAGCAGCATCGGGACCGGTTAAGCTTGCAAAATCACGGAAAATACCGTCAACAAGATAGCCGGGATCGACGTTTTCCATATGGCCAAACGTCATTCCGGCTGCTTCGTCGAACACAAGAACGCCGTCCTCTGCCATTTGTTCAATGTCAGCAAGCGACAGATAGCGCTCTGGCGTTGTACCCGACCCTAGGCCTTCGGACGTCTTGTTGCGATAAAGCTCAAAAAATGCCTCTGTCGGCACCTGGCCTTGCCAGTTTACGGCCATGTTTGGATCGCCGTGGTCGCCACTGCCCAACAGTGTTTCGTAAGATACCAGAACGCTTTGCGGGCCAATGTAAGTAGCTGGGGCAGCTTTACCCCATTTTTGTACAAATTCAGTGGCCGATGTGGGCGCGCCTTCGACAGTGTTGTCCACCATCGGCCCATTCAAAGAGACGGTGATCGTCAATTGACCGTTCTGGCCCACATTCAAGAAAATGGCATTTTCGGTGAAGACCCGTCCAAGCGTTGCGCGATCCAACCCTTGTCCATCGACGCTTTCATATCCAGCGATAATGTTATCGAATGCGAAGCCTTTAGGAATGGTTGCTTGCGGAAACAGCTTTTTGAGACTTGCCGAAATCTGGTCGCCATTGACAGTATTTCTGGACGGACCAGTGGTGATGGTGTCGGCAAAAATGAAATCTGACAGTAGTTCGCGGTTCGCCTTTGACAGATCCAGCGCAAAGGTTGGCTGATCGGCGGGGCTACCTTGGTTGGTTGCCACAAACCCATCTTGGAACATCTTTCTTATAATCCCAAGGTCCAGTCGCTTCCCCGCAGTTCCGGGCACTTGGGCAGCATTTGGACCAGCGTAAAGGTCAAGCAAAGCATCAGACAACCCGTCGGCACCGCCAAGCGCTTCTCGGAAATCGGCATAACTCATTGTATAGTCGGCGAGGTTGGCCCTTGGCCCGGATGGTTGACCATGCAAAACCAAAAACTTTGCAGCATCTTCGTCTAAAGCCTGGCCTCGTGGCGTGAGCGCACCTTCGATAGTAAAATCTGCGCTGGTCCTTGTTGTTGTGTCGTCTGCTGGTTTTGGGCTCCAATCGGCTGGTGGCGCGATATCAGGATCTGTCACGACAACGGCGTTTGGGTCGTCAGGATCGACCAGCCCGGCTTCAGGTATCTCATTGCCTGTTGGTGCAGCGTAAGCTCCTTGTGTTATTATGAAGACCTTGTAATCAAGACCGCCATCCAACACTTTTGTCTGTGGCTGAAGGACCCCGTTGAGGAAGATTTTTGTCAGTTGCTGGTAATCCAGGCGGTCATTGCCACCGCCATAGTCAACGATGATGCCCTGTATCTGGTCCAATGTGGGCAATCCCGCGTCGGGGCCATATATTGCCTTCAGCCCGGCAAGTATGTCATGCGCAGTGGCCGCGCTCGTATCCGAGTCTGGCGCGACCGCCTTTTTATGATCCAGTATCCCGCCCGCAAGCGTTGAACCCTCTGCCCTTGCAGGATCGCCGAACACCTTGCCGGGTTGATGCGGAGACGTATAGGCAACGCCAGAAGCAAACATCTTATGAATTGCCATCATGCCGATTGATCCTTCCGGCGCATCGGCAGGCAACACATCATGTTTGGTGAACATCTCTAAAAACGCGTCAGTAGGTTCGGTGCCGGGCGGAAAGTCAACGAATTCAAGAAAAGCGTCTTTCGTGATCGAAAAGCCTTCCCGGTTTTGTGCCGTGCCTCTGGTCGTTGCGTGCTGACCCATGAAGGTCAGTGCCTGTTGATTGAACGCAAAACCCTTGAATGGCGAAGCTGTTGCACCTTGTGGTGCCTGCTGGGCATAGGCCAGTTCATCCTCGCCGTTCAGCTTGACCCAGACCTGATCCGATGCCGAAGATGAAAAAAGATCGACATCTGTTGGCAACGGCTGATCAAGGACAAACAAGCTCATGCGGTGACCGACATCACCTTCATGAACGTCAAGCCCCAATGACCGCGCATGATCTGCAAAGGCTTCGCCCATCTCTTCCAGCATCAGTGCGTCAAGATCGTCACCGGCAGCGGCCTGCTCCGCGATCAAAATCGTCCCCGGCTCCCCATCTTTGCCGGGCACATAAGCGCCCCGAACACCTGTCGGAAGAACGGATTTATACGTGGGGTCGTTGATGTCACCCTGAGAGACCACTTTGACATTCGGTACGATACGGCCAGACGCAAATTGCACGAGAGCTTTCTCAAATGCGGCAAGTTGATCTGGGTCATCGGAAAGCTCTTCTATCGACTTCCCGGTCAGCGCGATGGACAGGCTGTCGCGAGCGCTCGGGTCACCATTGACCGCATCTTGCGCAAGCGCTTGGAAAGCTTGGGCACTTTCGCTTTTTGCTTGATTTACCGCCGCAGGTACCGGCGGTTCGCTCGGTACGGTGCCCTTTTCAGAGGGCTTCTGGTTCGCGGTGTCAGGGCTTAACTCAGCCTGCGGTTCCGATAGCGCCAGCTTCTCGGCATCATCCAGCAGTGCATCACTACGTTCGGCATAATCAGTTCGCGACATGTCTTGTTCTCCAAAGCCTGTTTTGGAGCATTATTCGCAGATCACGCTGTTTTGGACTTTACGCAAAGCTACCCGGAGCAACTTGACCGACCTACCTAAAGTAAAACGTAGCGCGGACAACATCATGCCGCTGCGGACCCCTAAGCACTTTCACAGACGCATCCGGTTGCATGCAGTTAACCCTGCGCGCGAGGAACGAGCCCAGTAAAAAAAGTCATTAAAGCATTCCTGAGTTGTAAAACGTGTAGTGGCGGGTAGGCAGTCCGTCACCTATGTCAATCAAGTCATTTCAAAATATGATGTTTAGCGTACCGAAGGTCAGACAGGACCACATTTTACACCCCATCATATGTGGGGAGTCGTCATTCGCGGCAGTGGCCTCCAATCGCGGCAACGCGCAGAACGCGGGCACTGCAAGGTTGCAGGCATTAGGCCCAAAGCAGCCTTTCAACGTCGATGGACGTGCCGCAGTGCGGCTTTCCAAAAGCTGAAGATGGGCGCCTTCCCGAGGAGCGTCACCCCAGCCCAGCAACTGATGTTGCAAGCCCGACCCGGCCAATTTCCGGCGCGTTCAAGAACGGATATGGATAGAACCCGCTAAAACGATGTCCGGACCTCGATGTATGCGCGGTACGAGATCGGCCGAGTAATCCACAGTGGTATGTCGCTCCGACGAAGGCCGGGTTTCGGAGGCCGTAAAATCCACCATCGCCCCGAGAGAATTGGCAAGACAGTGTGTGTTCCGTGATCGGCCCAGAGGTCGAGACCACTTAGCAAAACAAGATGCGCGAAAAGCGCTTGGCAAGTGATCCCGACAAGACCGAACGCAATACAAATTGCCCTCATCAACCTTGGCGGTAAGCCACGCCGGACAGCGATCAACAGCATCTTCAGAAGCGTAGGCGTATTTCTGAGGATCGTGAAGTATGCCGACAAACCAATAGACCAGCGGAACTTTGGTCGCTAGCGTCACTGTAGGTCGTTGGCGAAATTGGTGTCTTTATCGCATTCTAGCCAGCAAACGTTAACGAAAAGACCAAAAAAGTGGGGACAAACAATGAAGTTAGTGATCGGCCTTGATGGCCAAAGTTCTGGGGACAAAGCGCTTTCGTTCGCCAAAGAGATCGCGGGGAAAACGGAAGCATGCGAATTGATCGTCGTTTACGTGATCGAATGGTCGCCGTTTTCGTTTCAGACAGCAGAGGAAAACGCAGAGCGCCATAAGCGCCGCGAAGAAGAGATTTCCATCGCTATGGAGCGGGTTGTCACCCCGGCAGTCAAGAGTTTGACCGATGCAGGTTTGACCGCGCGTGCCATCGTGCGCCACGGCGACGTCGCTGACACAATCGACAATATCGCCCACGCCGAAGGCGCCAGCCAGATTGTCGTGGCGCGGTCCAGCGCCGGAGGCCTGACATCGCGCCTATTTGGCAGTTCCACCGCAAATCTTGTGATGAACGCACGCGTTCCTGTCACTGTTGTCGCATAAGGATGAGTTCTATGCATAAGATTACGACACTTCTTCTATCGGTCATGGCCTACATTGCCGTTTCGCTGCCTGCGCAGGCACAAGAGGCGCCAGCCTCTTTGGATGCCCGCGTGAACGAGGCCTTTGCCAATTTCACGGGCCCTTTCGTGAGTTTCATCTTTGCCCCCATCCCCGGCACATCCTTTCCGTGGATCGTGATGTGGCTGGTCATCGGTGCGACTGTCTTCACCATTTACTTTGCCGCCGTGCAGTTCCGGTTCTTTGGTCATGCCATCGGTTTGGTAAAGGGCGATTATTCTGATCCCGATGATGCAGGCGAAGTCAGCCACTTTCAGGCGTTGGCAACTGCGCTGTCAGGTACCGTTGGCCTCGGTAACATCGCGGGTGTTGCCGTGGCGGTCGGCATTGGTGGACCAGGAGCCACGTTCTGGATGATCCTTGCGGGTCTGCTGGGCATGGCATCCAAGTTCACCGAATGTACGTTGGGCGTGAAGTATCGCAATGAATACCCTGATGGCACCGTTTCTGGTGGTCCGATGTACTACATCTCCAAAGGGTTTGATGAGCTGGGTTTGCCCGGCGGCAAGATCCTTGCTGTGCTGTTCTCGGTCTTTTGTATCTTGGGTGCTCTGGGTGGCGGGAACATGTTCCAAGCCAATCAGGCCCATGCCCAGATCACGCAGATCACGGGTGATTACCCCGGTTACATCACTGGCTTTATCTTTGCCGCAGTCGTCTTTGCCGTCATCGTTGGCGGGATCAAGTCCATCGCCAAAGTCACTGAAAAGGTGGTTCCCTTCATGGGGGTGATGTATGTCGGCGCTGCCTTGGTTGTGTTGCTGGTGAACTTTGACATGATCGGCTGGGCCTTTGGTCAGATCTTTGCCGGTGCATTCACGGGCCTTGGCGTTGCTGGCGGTTTCGTCGGTGCTTTGATCCAAGGGTTCAAGCGGGCTGCATTCTCGAACGAAGCGGGCGTTGGCTCTGCTGCAATTGCTCACTCTGCCGTGAAAACGAAAGAGCCAATTACCGAAGGGTTCGTGTCTTTGTTGGAGCCACTGATTGATACCGTTGTGATCTGTACGATGACCGCCTTGGTGATCATCATTTCCCAGCAGTTGATAATTGATCAAGCCACTGGCAACTACATGCTGAACGAAGCAGGGACTGCGATTGCCACGGTTGATGGCAACTCAGGCGTTGCCCTGACATCAGCGGCGTTTGGCTCTGCGATCAGCTGGTTCCCGTTTGTGTTGGCCATTGCAGTGATCCTGTTCGCCTTCTCCACAATGATTTCGTGGTCCTATTACGGGTTGAAGGCGTGGACGTACCTGTTTGGCGAAGGCAAGGTGACAGAGCTAATCTTCAAGGTCATCTTCTGTGCCTTCATCGTGGTTGGTGCGGCGGCCAATCTTGGGCCGGTCATCGACTTCTCTGATGCTGCGATTTTTGCAATGGCTGTGGTGAACATCTTCTGCCTGTACTTCCTGATGAAGGTTGTCCGGAAAGAGCTGAATTCTTACGCTTCACGTCTGAAGTCAGGTGAAATCCGAAAGTTTACACACTAGCAGTATTCGCTTGAGTATGGAGAGACCGTAGCTGTGAGCTGCGGTCTCTTCGTTTGAAGACAAGTGCAAAAAAGCTAAGGGCGGAGTGCGGTACTGCAGAAAAAAGTCATGTTTCTTGACTATTTGAATGTCAGCTTGTCACCGTGACGCAATCTCATCTCACCCTTGCGGCGAACGTCAGATTTCCGCCCCGCCTGCGGCAAGCTAGGGACGAGAGGGGTACGCCAGAACCATTTCCGCTTAGGGCTGGTACCAGTCATCCAACCAAGATCTCTGATGTCGGCAGTGAGCCCAGAGTTCCGGATTCTGCACGACGCGCAAATGTCGGTTATCGACTTCACTACGCATGCGTGCGCGCAATCTCACGGATCAGATCATTTGTCTCTGTTCTCGTCGTTTGGTGCCGATAACGAAGAGCAGAAACGGTTCGCGAAACCTCAAGGCCGTCGATGGGTATCGACACAAGGCTTATGTCTGCGGGGATTGCCGTTGTCGGCAAGATCACCGCACCTGACCCTTGCCGCGCAAGTTCAATTAACCAATCCACGCGATTTGACCGATACGCCGCGTAGAGTTCGTGGCCAAGATCCGCACATGCCCCATGCAAAGCATCCCGCATTTCGCAATTTGGTCGGTCAAGCATGTCAGTTTCAGCAAGAGTCGAAAGAGAAATGGCATTGAGTGCAGACAATGGGTGCGTCTTAGACACCACGACCTTGTAGTCCTCTTCATAGAGATGATCTATGCGATAGAGGTCTTCACTGACCTTCTCTGCCGTGACGACGACGTCAAATTCACCATCTCGCAACGCCGCAAGAAGCTCGGAAGATGATGCCACGATCAATTCAATTTCGGCTTGCGGCAATCGCGCACGAATACGCTCCATAGCTGCTGAAATACTGTTGTGTCCAATCGTTTCGCCGACACCGACAGAGATTGGAACTCGCTCCAAACGCATATGACGGACCGCCTCTGCCTTGGCTTGTCGCGTCTCATCATGAACCTTCTGCAGCCTTGGCTGCATGAGTTTTCCGAGGGCCGTAAGCCTGCATCCCGCGCGGTCCCTAACAAACAGCTCACCGCCAAGCTCGTCTTCAAGTTTCTTGATCGCAGTCGTTAAGGAAGGTTGGGAGACGTTGGAGGCACTGGCTGCATGGGTGAAGTTTCGGTGCTCGCAGACAGCGAGAAAATACCTGATCTGGTTCATTTCCATCGTCGCATTCTCCGTCACATGCCGGTCCAGGACATCAAAACAACTTCGATAGCCCATGTCTATCAAAGAATAGAAGTTCGGAATTGGAGTCCGAGGCATCCGGCATGGAACAAGAGTGCATCGAAACCAAACACGATGAACTTCAAATCAGGAGACGACCATGAAAACGCAAATCCTTCAGACACTCGCCGCACTGGCTCTGATCACAACTTCTGCAACTGCACAGGACAACCCAATGGAAAATCACACTGCCAGCTATATCGCCATGCCCGCCGTTGAAGGCCAGACCGAAGCATTCGCCGAATTTCTGGCCGGAGCGGCCCCGATTGTGAAGGAAACCGAGACGGGCACTGTGCTTTGGTTTGCACTTCAGGCTGACGATACACTGGCTATCTTTGACATCTTCGCAGATGAAGAAGCACGCAACGCGCACTTCTCAGGAGCGGTTGCTGCAGCTTTGAACCAAAACGCTGACGCGCTGGTCGCCGGGGGGTGGGACGACGGTGTTGTCGCCAATATCAACAACTCCGATGTCCTGTCGGTGAAGGCGCCCGTTGATCTCTACACGGCAACCACCGCAACTTACATCAAGCTCGAAGCTGCGCCGGGCAAAGGCCCCGAATTGGCAGCCTTGCTGACCGCAGCTGGCCCCATTGTCGCAGACACCGAACCCAAGACACTGTTCTGGGCGGCGCTGCAGATTGACGAGAACAACTTTGCCATCTTCGACATCTTTGCCGACAACTCAGGCCGCGAAGCGCACTTTGCCGGACAAGTCGCCGCATTGCTGAATGAAAAGGCTGCGGAATTGGTATCAGGCGGTTGGGACGATGGCGTGGTGGCAAATGTCCAGAATTTCGACATCCTTGCTATCAAGTAATCTTGGAGAGAGGCTTGAGAAAGAAGTGCCCGGTGCTAAGCATTGGGCATTTTGCTGTTTGAACAACGATTCATCCTAGAGCAGCCGTAGCGAACTCACGCTACGTCCGCGATCTGTGAGGCACGCCTCTTATGAATTCGCTCGTGCCGCGAATGGGAGGAATGCGTGCTGCGACGGCAGCATGTAGACCAGTTGATCAACGTCGATTTTGGGCCATCTTTGCTGACCAACTCGGCGTAGATCGATCCAATGCTCCACTGCCTCCGATACCCGAAATGAGCCCAACTTCCGGTTTTCTGCGTGCGGCGAATGTCCGGTATGATTGTCTAGCTCCTCTCGTTAGCACGAAATGCCCTCAGATCCTCACTCAGCATGTCGATGAATCGCCGTACACGTGGCTCCAGCAGACGTTTGTGCGGATAAAGCGCGAGGATCGGAACCTGGCCATGGTGAAGGCGAGGCAAGACCTTCTCCAGTCGCCCCTTGGCGATATCGGCCCCGACCAACAACTGCGGCAGCAAGGCGATACCGAGGCCATCCAAGGCCATTGCTCGCAATGCTTCGGCGCTGTCAAGGCGAAGACGGACATTGCCCTGGGCGCGGACCCGGCTGCCGTCCTCCTCCTGCAGATACCAACCCTGTCGTTCGCTGCGGCTGGCAAAGTGAAGCAGGTCGTGGCGCGTAAGTTGTTCGATGTTCAGCGGTCTGTCGCGCTCTTCAAAATATGCAGGTGCGGCACAAAGAACCGCTTCGTCCCGCAGAAGCGTACGCGTGATAAACCCCTGATCTGGCGCGCTCATGCCGATCCGAATGGCCAGATCGAAGCCTTTCTCGATGATATTATCGACCCTGTCCGAAAGCGACATCTCGATCTGCGTCTCTGGCCAGGTCTTCAGATACCGACGCACTGTGGGCAGCAATAATCTGCGCCCGAGGGCATCCGGCGCCGCAATCCGCAAGACGCCGCGCGGGACGCCGCTGTCACGAGCGATGCTGTCGTCAGCGGCCGCGATCGCGTTGCGAATGGCCAGCCCGTGTTCGTAGAGGCGCTTGCCTTCTTCGGTCAGATCCAGCGCGCGAGTGCTTCTGTTCAAAAGCCGGGCGCCATAGCCGTCCTCCAGCCGCGCGATGGCCTTTCCAGCCGTTGAGCGGGACAGGCCGAACATCTTCCCAGCGGCCACAAAGCTCCCTGTCTCGACGACCGATAGAAAAAGGAGGATGTCGTTTACCTTGGATCCGATCATGACCATTTGTAGCATAGAAATCGCAGCTGCAACGAACGCTATTCGTCATTAGCTGCGTCTAAGTCTTTCTCCATGACAGTTCATGAAAGGGGAATGACATGCCCGCATCAATCGATCGTATGAATCCATCCGCCCTACCGGATGCAGGCAAGGTCGGGTACTCCCAAATCTCCATCGCGCAACCCGGGCCGCTGGCCTTCGTGTCCGGTCAGGTGGCCTGGCGCGCCGACGGCGCCCCTGCACCGGCGTCGCTGACCGAACAGACCGCCATCGTCGTCGAGAACCTGAAAGGGGCGCTCGATGCACTGCAGGCGACGACCGACGACATCGTCCAGATGCGCATCTACTTGACCGATCTGCGAGAACAGACCCAGGAGATCGCCATGGGCGCCATCCTGCGCTTTCTCGACGGTGCCCAGCCGAGCCTGACCGGGATTGGCGTCAATGCACTGGCAGGCCCCAATCTTCTGATCGAGGTAGAAATGGTCGTGCAGATCGCGGCCTGAGACGAAAGGCCGACCCAATGACCGCATCCAACTCAAATCACCCTGGGCTAACCGGGCAAACGCCGCTGCCGACCGGCAAGTAGGCATGGTATCTGACAACGAACATGATCCGCGTCACTCTCGCTGGGCTGGAGTTGGAGGGATTTCCTGAGGGGCGAGAGGGCGACAATTGCAAATTGATGTTCCGCGACATCGGTGAAATGCAGGAAGCCTTCGCAAAACGCCTCAACGATTGACCGCACCCAGTTCGGCGCACCTACACCGGGCTTAAGTTCGACGCGACGACCGGAGAGCTTGGCATTGGTTTTGTCGCCTATGCAGGTCCCGGACCGGCGTCTCGTTGGGCCAGTAACGCCAAACCCGGCCATTTTTTGGGCTTTGCAGGACCCAGCTGGCCGAAAGCCTGTTAGCTTTCCAACGGGTCCATTGTCTTCCCAAGCATCAACGACTTCAAGGCAGCCATACTCCACTCGCAATTCGGGCGCCTTTTCTGACCAGGCTCTAAACGCGTCAAGTGTCTCTTCCGGTACCGGCAGTACGAATCCGACAATCTACATGACTAGCCCCTAACGGTGCGTTTGAAACTGTGCTTGCTTCATCTCAATCGAAAACACACAACTCGACAAAAATCACATCACACACTTAGGGCTCAGGGCCGACATCTGGCGGGTTTAGTGAGACGGCTGCTGTCAGTCCGACGCGGGCATCCATAAGATCGACTTTATGCTGCGTCGCGGCCCATCAAACCTGCCGCTCGCCGCAACCGCCATTCACGACGAAACAAAGCAACTCAATGATCTTTCTCGGTCACCGTAATGATCCGGGCGCTATTTTGGCCAGTTACGAAGGACCAAAACCAACTCCAGGCGACAGCGATGCGGCTTCTGGCGCCAATCAAGAAAAAGATGTGGGCTATGCCCCACACCCACCATGCGATGGGTCCTTTCATCTTGAGGCGACCAAAATCAGCGATTGCCGCGCGTCGCCCCAGCGTCGCTAGACTACCGGCGTGCCGATATCTGAACGGACCTGGCAGTGTAAGACCCATTAGCCGTTGACGGATAACTGTCGCGACGTACCTGCCCATTTGTTTGGCCGCAGGCGCGATGCCGGGCACCGGATTACCTGATTTGTCGGTGACCGCGGCGGTGTCGCCTATCACAAAAACATTGAGGTGCTCTGCCGCGGTCAAATCGGGATTTACCAACGCGCGACCGACACGGTCACAATCTACGTCAATCCATTCCGCCGCAGCTGATGCCTGAACCCCGGCGGCCCAGATGACTGTCTTGCAGGGAATTCTGTCGCCGCCCATGTCGATGCCATCTGCGTGGCACCGCGTGACCGGCTGATCCAACATGATTTCGACACCCAGCTTTGATACCGCAGCTTTTGCATATGCAGACAGTGTATCGGGATAGGCCGACAAGAGTTTTGGACCCGCCTCGACGAGCAAGACACGCGCGTTCCTGGTATCAATCTTCCGAAATTCGCGCGGCAGAATGCGGTGCGCAAGTTCAGCAATAATTCCAGCAAGCTCTACACCTGTCGGACCGGCCCCGATAATCACAAATGTCATATGTTGCCGTTGGACCTCGGGGTCATCAGACTTCTCTGCGATCTCAAATGCGGATAATATTTTCCGCCGGATAGCTGTCGCGTCTTCCAGTGTTTTGAGGCCGGGCGCGTGGGCTTCCCAACCATCGTTTCCAAAATAAGAATGTCGTGCGCCAGTGGCCAACACCAACGTGTCATAAGCCACGCTTTCGCCACCAGCCAGATAGACACGGCAAGCGCCTGTCTCAACACCCACCACCTGCGCCATGATGGTGGTCACATCGGCGCGGTCGCGAAACAAATGTCTTAGGGGCCAGGCAATCTCCGAAGGTGCAAGGATCGTTGTCGCAGCCTGATACAGTAGTGGCTGAAACAGGTGGTGGTTGCGTTGATCAATGAGCGTGATCCGAACGTTCGCGGATTTAAGTGATTTGATACATTGCAACCCACCAAATCCACCGCCGACAACGACGACGTGATGGCGATCGCTTATTGGAGGTTTGTTCACGTTTCATGATCCTTTTCGTCGAAACCGTCTCCCCCTGATAAGGATGTGTTGGCCCGAAAGCTTGCATTCAAGTGCTTAGCCAAAATGTGGATACCTCTCGATCATCCAGATGATCGGGATCAAAGCGACTCTCTTTGTTAATTGGTGGTTTGGCACGACCGAACAGAAACTCCGAACACGGCCCAATCCGATCATAAGAAAGACCATCTAGATGCTGTAACACGGCTTGGTAGACCGGTCTTTCGCTGCAGACGCACAATCGGGCTAACACTAAAATGGCGGGCTGAGGACATTTCACACATCACTGCGGCCTGCTAATGTGTGGTTTCGAAATTAGAGCGTCTAAACGCACCAATGTCTGATCCAAGGTGGGTTTTCCGACAGGGTTGCTAGACGCCGTAGCGCTGCATAATCATCTCGACGCTGCTATCGACAATCTTTTCCATCTCATCGACCGAAACCAGCGGCGCGCCAAAGACAACCGGCCAGAATGCCTTGCCTTTCAGAAGGGCTAAGAACTCTTCTGCCGCAATACGTGGATCATCGATGTCTAACTGACCGTCGGCCGCCGCCGCACGCATCATGTTCTCGAATGATATCGTGAAATCGGTCTTTTCCTGATTCTCTTCAACCAGTTCAGGGCTGCGCAGCACCTCGCTCAACACCAGACGGGTGGTTGCCATCATATCCGGCGACGTCATCAGGCGCCCCTCAGCACGACCAAGCGCGGTCAGTTGTGTTCGAATGTCACGCCCCGCTTCGTAGGTGACATCAAGACTGTCGGTGAACTTTGCCCAATGTCGGCGTATCAGCTCCTGAAACAGCTTTTCCTTGCTTTCGAAGTGCTTGTAGACCGTGCGTTTTGATGCGCCGGCGCGCGCAGAGATACGATCCATACTGGCCGCGCTGAACCCATTTTCATGAAATTCGGCAACGGCGGCCTGAAAAATCTGCTCGCGTTTTTCTTGTGTCACGCAGACGGGGTCGTTCATCTTGCACTCGATATTAAGAACTTATCGTCGTGGGTAAACGGACCGGTTTACAATTGTCAAATCCTCTCCTAGGGTAAACTTATGAGTTTACACCTACTAAATGATCATCCCTTCAGGAGGTCCACATGAGTCTCACACTCAAGCTGAACGGCGTTGAAACCACCGTTGACGCCGACCCTGATACCCCGCTTCTTTGGGTGATCAGGGACGAATTGCAGATGACAGGCACGAAATTTGGCTGCGGGGTTGCGTCATGCGGCGCCTGCACAGTGCATGTCGATGGACAACCGACACGGTCCTGCCAGGCCTATGTCGGTGATCTGGAAGGAACCGAAATCACCACGATCGAAGCGGTCAGCGCCACCAAGGAAGGTGCCGCTATCCAGCAAGCCTGGCAAGAGCTTGATGTGGTGCAATGCGGCTATTGCCAGTCCGGGCAGATCATGTCCGCCGTCGGGCTGCTAACCCAGAACCCCAAACCGTCGGTCGAGGAGATCAACGATTACATGTATGGTAATGCCTGCCGCTGTGCCACCTATCAACGCATCCGCGCCGGTATCCAGCGCGCATCTGAAATCCTGGAGGCTTGATCATGAATATCAACACGTCTCGTCGCGGATTCCTTCAAGGGTCTGCTGCTGCTGGTGTTCTGCTGGTGATTGGTGCGCGGCCCAATGGCGCGATGGCTGCAGGTGATGCGGCCACACAGTTGAACCCATTTGTCAAAATCGGCACCGATGGACGCGTCGTCGCCATCGTAAAGCACTTTGAAAAAGGGCAAGGGCCAGCCACGGGCCTGTCGACCCTGATCGCGGAAGAGATTGGTCTGCGGATGGATCAGATCGAGTATGAATTCGCACCATCTAATCCCGAGCTTTATGCCAATCTCGCGTTTGGTCAATTCCAGGGCACAGGTGGGTCGACCGCCATGGCGAATTCTTTCATGCAATATCGTCAGGCCGGTGCGGCGGCACGCGCCGTTCTCATCGATGCGGCCGCCGCCGCATGGGGCGTCGATCCCGGATCACTGGATATCGTTGATGGCGAAGTGACGGGCGTGGGCAATGCTGCACCCATTGGCGATTTCGTCGTCGCTGCAGCGAAACTGACAGCGCCTGAAGAACCTGTTCTCAAAACGCCCGATCAATGGCGCCTGATCGGCAACCCGGATGTGCGGCGTCTCGACAGTGCAATCAAGGGCGATGGGACGGCCATGTTCGCCATGGACGTGTATCTGCCGGGTCAAATGATCGCCATGCTGGCCCGTCCCCCGCAGATGGGCGGTTTGGTCACCGGCTTTGACGATGGTGAGGCGCAGACAATCCCCGGCTTCATCCGCGCCGCCACATTGCCCAACAATGCCGCCGTGGCGGTCTATGCCGAAAACACCTGGGCCGCGATGCAGGCGCGTGATCTGCTGACCGTCGAATGGGACCTGTCGAATGCCGAAACCCGTGACAGCGCCCAGATCAAGGACGAGATCATGGCCGCACTTGATGCGGAAGAGGAATTCAACGTCCTCAAGAACGACCCCGCACCGATGGATCAGGCCGCGACTGTCATTGAGGAAACGTTCTACTTCCCGCTTCTGGCCCATGCCCCCATGGAACCGCTAAATTGCACCATCGAGGCCAACGATGACGGTGGCATCACTTTGCATGATGGCGCGCAATTCCCGACCGGGCCGCATATGGCACTGGCCCAGATCTTTGAGCTGCCGATGGACAAGGTCCGTATCAACACAATGCTGGCAGGCGGATCCTTCGGGCGTCGCGCGACCCCCTCCGCGGACTATCAGGTCGAGGCCGGGCTGGCCTTTGTGATCACCGACCGGACTCGCCCTGTGAAGTTGGTCTGGAGTCGTGAGGACGACATCAAGGGCGGCTATTACCGCCCGGCCTTTGGCCACCGTGTCCGGGTCGGTTTGTCGGAGGCGGGCGAGATCGTCGCCTGGGATCATCGTATTGCCGGCCAATCGATCATGAAGGGCACAGCGTTCGAAGATTTCGCTGTCCATGACGGTGTGGATCATTCTTCGGTCGAAGGTGTGGCTGACACGCCCTATTCGATCCCCGGTTTCCATGTGGGTCTGACGGACACGCAAAAGGCCACAAGCACGCTTTGGTGGCGCGCGGTGGGGCACACCCATACCGCCTACGCGATGGAAGTGATGATGGATATGGCGGCTCGGGCAGCCGGGCGTGACCCGGTCGAGTTCCGGCTGGCTCATTTGGGCGACAGTACCGACGGGCAGCGCAAGGCCACCGCGCTGCGGCTGGCCTCAGAGCAAGGCAATTGGGGGAATGCACCTGCTGGCCACACACAAGGTATCGCCGTGCACAAATCTTTTGGTAGCTTCGTTGCCGAGGTTGTCGAGATTTCGGGCAATGCTGAAAAGGGCGTGCAGATCGAAAAGGTCACATGCGCCGTTGATTGTGGGATCGCGGTGAACCCAGACGTGATCAAGGCGCAAATCGAAGGCGGGGTCGGTTACGGTCTTGGCCATGCGATGCGTGATGAGATCACGCTGACTGGCGGGGTTGTCGACCAATATAACTTCCCCGACTATGAACCGCTGCGGATCGGTGATATCGGCGCAATCGAAACCCATATTGTGGCGTCTGCAGAGGCGCCCACCGGGATCGGTGAACCTGGGACTCCACCAGCGGCGCCAGCCCTTGCCAATGCGATCGCAAATACTGGTCAGGTTGTGGCACTGCTGCCCATGGTGAATAACGGCGTTACCTTTGCTTGATAGAATTGGGTACTGGCACCCATAGGGCTGCCAGTACCTTTTTGAGGTAATGAAGGTGTCGATTTAGACGCTAGTTTTTATGTGCTATTTTGGTTTTGCAACCAGCCGGACAACCTTCGATAGTGTCCGCTATGGGCTGGCACATGACAACCTACCCAATCTATCGGACGTCCAGATTGAGGTCAAAAGTGACGGATGCCGAGATGCGTTTTGGTATTTGCTCATTCAATTCGCGGGCCTACTGGCTCTATCGCTGTGCAGAGTGAAGTTCAAAGACCAGTCCTTCGTGCCCGCATTGATTTGCCCGATTGCCCGATGCTCGCTTTGAACCGAGGGATCCAGCAGACATAGCTCCATAAGAGCGCCTGCATTCTAACCGGATTGAAAAATGGTTTGTATCTCGACAAGGCGTAACCTGTTCGAGTGTTCGGTGCTCCATTGATCAGGGGTGGCCATTCAAGAAGAGTAAAGGCCGTTCCTGTCCCCTTGTCGCCCCGGTCCGAGGTGCTCCACCAGTTTCTTGGTCAGTGCCATAGCTCTAACGCACTTCATATTCCGGGATCTGAGAGATCCATGTCAGTTCGAAGTAAACTGAAAGCAATGAGTGAAATACAGATAGATCAATAAAAAAAACAAAAGGGCCGCGCTACGCGACCCAATTAAACTTACGATAATGCTATGGTGGCGGACAGACAGGGATTCGAACCCTGGAGACGGTCTCCCGCCTACACACTTTCCAGGCGTGCGCCTTCGACCACTCGGCCACCTGTCCGTGACGGGCGGTTTAGCGCCATCCGCCCCCCTTTTGCAAGACCCCAACATATGTTTGTGAGTGTGGTTTACGCCCGCCCCTCAGTCCGCCTATACAGATCCTGTCGCGTCAAAGAGTTAGCCACATATGCTGCATGATCCCCCCAAGGCAAACGCCCCCGAGCGGCGCAATGATGCAGCCCGTCTGCAGACGGGTGCACTGGTGATCATTGCTTTTGCTGTGGTGTTGTTTTTGCTGGTGCAGGCGCGGTTCATTCTGATCTCCCTGGCAACCGCGATCATCCTGTTCAGCCTGACAAGCGATGTCATCAATTTCATCGCGCGTCAGCGGATTGGGCCGTTTCGCATTCCAAATGCTTTGGCCAGTATCGCCGCGATGGTCCTGATCGCCGCTGCATTGCTGACGCTGACATCGATCCTGTTGGCACAGGTCAACACCGTTCTGGTGACAACACTGTCCTACACCGAACGCGCACCGTCGGCGGTAGCGTCGCTTTTTTCGTGGTTAGGCGAGGATAGCGAACAGGCGATCCTGAATGCGTTGCAGTCCATTGATGTATCGAGCTACTTGCGCACCGCCGCAAGCCAGGCCAGTGGCATGACACAGGCTACGGTACTAATCATCCTTTTTGTTGGCTTCCTTTTTGCCGAACGGATCTGGTTTCAGACAAAACTGCACAATTTCGTCGGTGATAAGGATCAGGCAACCCGGATTGGAAAAATCATCCAGTCCATCATCCACCGCGTCAACTATTACCTTTTGGTGAAAACAGTGATCAGCGCAATCACTGGTGCGATGATCTATGTGCTTGCCAAAGCCTTTCAACTGGAATTGGCCACGTCGATTGGCATTATCACGTTTGTTCTGAACTTTATTCCCAATATCGGGTCCATCGTCGCGACAGCGCTGATCGCACTTGTCGCCCATGTGCAGCTTGAGGATCCAACGATCACCCTTGCGATCTTTGTCATTGCAGGTGTCATTCAGTTTGTGAACGGCAGCATCATTGATCCGATGTTGATGGGACGCGCGTTACGCCTTTCATCTTTCGGGATTATCTTGTCACTGGCGTTCTGGGGTGCCGTTTGGGGTATTCCGGGCATGTTTTTGTCGGTGCCGATCATGGTGATGCTTTTAGTCGTATGCAGTCATGTCCCCAACCTGCGTCCTTTTGCGATACTGCTGTCGCGTGAAGGTCTACCTGAGTCTGAAAAGATGCTGGATCAACCGATTGAACGGGATCTTTTCGGACAAGATATCCGCAGCAATCAGTCCTGATCAGGTGCCGGTTTTCCTGCCACAGGTTGACGGGCGTAGTAAGTTACATCTTCGGTAAAGTATTGATAACTATCGGCATTATCGATTGCCAGACCTGGGTTATCAATTGCCATCTGGCTGCATTCGCTGCGCGAATAGCAATGATCCCACGTATCAGCGACCTCAAGAAAATGCGATATCTCGTGCACCATCGTGCCTTCACGGGTGCCATTGTCACTGCGCCGTTCGCCTGGGTTAAGTGCCGTCAGCGGCGGTAAGTTGAAAAACGACGGGCATACATAAACTTCAAACGGGCGATGCGCATAAACCCATGCATATTCCCGATCGCGGCAGCCATCCTGAGCGGTTGTGTTGCATTGGATCGTTACGCCACCGCTTCGGATTGCCCCGACAACCGCCTTGAGCGTAGCGCGCACAACTTCCGCATTGGCATCAGAGTACGAGCCAAACCAACGCCGGTATTCGGGCGTATCACCGACGCGGGCCGCCGCTTTTACTGTGAGATCCTTGGCGTTGCTAAGCGCTTCTTGAACCACGGCCACCTGATCCTTGTCGCAGGCAAAGCTGTTTTGCGCCAAAACGGGTGACGCAAAACTGAACCAGGCAAAACCAACAGCAAACAGGACACGCATATGATTACTCCAAATGCAGATAGACGCGCCGGTTCTGGCGGCCTTTCTTTTCAATCTTCCCAAGCCTGATCGCCCCAATTTCAGACGTATTGGCGACATGGGTCCCACCACAAGGCTGCAGGTCAGCTGTTTCTGGCCCCACACCGATACGGACCAAGCGTATTTGCCCGCTGCCGCGTGGAGGCTGCACAGACATGGTTTTCACCAGATCCGGTTGCGCGTCCAGCTCGGCATCGGTGATCCACTCTTCGGTGACGTCCATATTGCAAGCAATCAACCGGTTCAAATCTGCTTCTAGTGCTGCCTTGTCGTCAGGGGCCTCAGGCATATCAAAATCCAACCGTCCCTTTTCAGCCGTGATGGCCCCGCCCGACACAGGCAACGGGATTACCACGGACAAGAGATGTAGCGCGGTATGAACGCGCATATGCCGGTAACGGCGGTCCCAGTTTAGATGCTGCGTCACCGTCTGTCCGACATTTGGTAAGGGCGCGGGCTCTGCAGGTAAAAGCAGCACGGCACCCTCCTCACCTTTCACGGTTGTCGCGATCTCTAGCGTGCCGCCCTCCCAGCCAAGCGTCCCGCTGTCACCCGGCTGTCCGCCAGATGTCGGATAAAACATCGTCCGATCCAGAATGATCCCCCCTTCCGAGGTGAGCGCAGTAACTGTCGCTGTCCCCTCACGCAGATAGGCATCATTTCGGAACAAAAGATCGGTCATCCATTCTCTCCCTTCAAGACTTCAGGGTTGCGCAACCAGATGTCACGCTGCGCAAAAGGTATTTCGATATTTGCTGCGGCAAACTGTTTGGCAATTTCGTGATTCATCTCGGATTTGACCGACAGCACATAATTGACATCCCGTAAAATCGCCCGGATCTCAAAATCCAGCGCATCTGCGCCAAAGCCCCGGAAAAGTACCGCCGGAGGTGGCGCCATCACGACCTGTGGATGCGCCTCTGCGATGCCCTGCAGGATCTCTGTCACCTTTTCGACATCGCTGCCATAAGCCACACCGACAGGTACAATGACCCGCCCAACCAGATTGCCGCGCGTCCAGTTGGTCACCTGCCCGCTGACCAAATCTGCGTTAGGTACAATCACGTCGGTCCGGTCAAAGGTTTCGATCCGGGTCGAGCGTACAGAGATCGCGCGCACGTATCCCATCTGGCCGCCGACCTCGATCCAGTCCCCTTCGCTGACCGGACGTTCAATCAGCAGGATAATGCCCGAGACAAAGTTGGACACGATGTTTTGCAGTCCAAAACCAATCCCAACAGACAAAGCACCGGCAACGATGGCCAGATTGGACAGATCAATACCAGCACTTGTAATCGCGATGATGGCAGCCAGGATAATCCCGACATAACCAAAGCCTGCGACAATCGCGTTTTGGCCCCCAATATCAAGCCGCGTGCGCGGCATGACCGACTTGCGCAACGTGCCTTGGATGAACCGCGTCAAAAGATAACCAATCGCGAAAACCAGAATGAAAGCCAGGAAATCCGTCGGAGAAATCCGTGTCTCTCCCAGGGAGAAGCCTTCGCGGAAGCGGGTCCAGATCTCAAACAACTCGTCCGGGCGCACGCCCCAGATCAGCGCAAAGACAGGAAGGCTGAACAGATATATCAAAAAGCTTAGGAAGACGGGCAGAAGTGCTGCAAACCCCTTGGCAGGCTCATCCGTGACGCGCGGCGTCGTGACGTCCTGCAGCACGCGCTGCACCAAGAAAACCACCCCTGCCAGCCCCAACGAAGATAAGGCAGGGAAAAGCAACGCCGCCGCCGCCGCACCGTAGCCCAAAGCACCTGCCAAAGGGGCCAGAATTGCAACAATCGTGCAGAACCGCCCAATCAGGCCGCGTACACGACCGTCTGATACAACGGTATCCGGGATCGGTTCCGGCTTGGTGCGCAGGACATGGCCAAAACGCCAAAGCAAGATACCCATGACCAGCATGAGCGGCCAATCAAGTGCCGCACGCGGTCCTTCGGCGATATCCATGGTTTGCATGGCTTCGTCCAACAGCACCCAAAGCGCAAATGCCCACCCCAACGCCAGCGCATAGCGCCGGCCCGCCGCGCGGGTGTTCGCATCATAACCCAGATATCCCGCATTCGTACCAATCGGGAATATCAGCCTGCTCAACCACCACGCAAAAATCACAACAAAGCCTGCGCCGGGCAAGGCTTCGACAACATCGTTGCCACGCAGTCCAAAAATATCCAGCGTTGACAAAGCCTCGGCCAGCGCGACCAGTCCAAATGTCGGGATCAATAATTGCGCGAGTGACAGCACAAACAGCCAAAAGGACGCAAAGCGGTTATCAGCTTCGCGCACCTGCTGGCGCCACGCGGTTAGACGCCGCCGGAAAAGGCCAAGACAGGCCAGCGCCAAGGCGAAAAACAGGATCGCCCGCGGCAATCCTGCCCATAGTCTGCCAGAACCCACATTCTGTTCCACGCGCGCCTGTGTCTCGACCATGATCACTCCGGCAAGATTCCAAAGGCCTGCTACCGCTCCGGCCAAGTGGGTCAGGTTCAACGGTGTTGGTCCCCGCACTGTCAGCGCCGCGGTTTGACGCTGCAACAATTGCGCATCAAATTCGCTGATCAAACCATTTGCACGAGCAAATGCCTCTTCCGCCAGTTGACGTGGCGCCGCCAGTTCTTGCCGCTGCTCTTGCAATGCGGCACGACGTGTGGCCACCAAAGGGGCCTCTTCACCGCTTTCCGGCGCAGGGCCAAGGGCGGCCAGTTGGGCATCGACGGTCGCGATACGTCCGGCATTCACCGAAGTGCGGGCCAAAAAGACGTCGCGCCATATCACCAGTTCTGCCCGTAACCTGTTCAGCGCAAATTCCGACGCATCAGGGCGCGCGGCCAGTTGTTCTGCCCGCTGGGCGATACGTTCCCATCCAGCATCGTCTTCGGCCTCTTGTGCGGCTTCATCCGCCGTCGGGACCTGAGCAACCCCGCTCACTGGCCCCAGACAAAGAAGCATCAGTAGACAGAACGCCGGAATGCGGGACAGGATCATGCCTCTGCAAAGACCTCTGGCAGCTTGGCGTTCTCTTCAAGCCATGGTGGTACCGGCAAGCCTTTTTCCCGCAGGAAGGCGGGGTTGAACACTTTGGATTGATACCTGGTGCCATAGTCACACAAGATGGTCACAATGGTGTGGCCCGGCCCCATGTCACGCGCCAGACGGATCGCCCCTGCAATGTTGATGCCAGTCGATCCCCCCATGCAAAGCCCCTCCTCTGCCAGAAGATCAAAAACGATCTGTAATGCCTCGGCATCAGGCACCTTGTAAGAAAAATCAGGGGTAAATCCTTCCAGGTTTGCCGTAATTCGGCCCTGCCCGATCCCTTCAGTGATTGAGTTTCCTGCAGGTGGATCTTCATTGGTGAAAAGCTTGTAAAGACCTGACCCATCGGGGTCCGTCAATCCGACCTTCACACCTTTGGGCTGCAGGACCTGCGCAACACCGGCCAACGTGCCGCCCGAACCACAGGCACAGGTGAATCCATCAACTTTTCCGCTGGTCTGTTCCCATATCTCGGGACCGGTTGTTTCAACATGGGCTTGTCTGTTGGCCACATTATCGAACTGATTGGTCCAGACAGCCCCATTTGGCTCTGTCTCGTTCAGCGCAGCGGCAAGACGGGCTGAGTATTTGACGTAGTTATTGGGGTTCGCAAAAGGCACGGCAGGCACCTCGACCAGTTGGGCACCGGCGACGCGCAGCATATCTTTTTTCTCTTGGCTTTGGGTTTCGGGGATGACGATCACTGTTTTAAAACCCATCGAGGCGCCGACCAGCGCAAGGCCAATGCCGGTGTTCCCTGCAGTACCTTCAACAATTGTGCCGCCCGGCTTCAGGTCGCCCCGCGCAATGGCGTCGCGGATCATGAACAACGCGGCCCGGTCCTTGACCGACTGCCCGGGATTGAGGAATTCCGCCTTACCCAAAATCGTGCACCCTGTGGCCTCTGATGCTGCGCGCAATTTGATCAGTGGGGTATTGCCCACCGCTTCGGCAAGATCGTTTCGGATTGTCATTTGCGAGCCCTTCATTTTCTGTTTTTCTGTGTAGGACCGGACCCGCGCGACATCAAGTCAAGCTGCGCAACCGTCCACGATGCCTCGCAAGCCAGTAAAGCAGGTAAAACAGCGGACCGGTGGCAATTTCGCCGGTATCAAGAAGGTTCATCGCCGCCTCAAATGACAGCGGATGCAGGCGCAGATCCTCGCTTTCGCCGGGAAGCCCGCCAAGATAAGCCTGCGTCATCGGCAGATCGCAAAGCCCAACATATGTATAGAAGTAATCTGTTGTGGCCCCCGGCGACGGATAAAACGATCCGGCGTGTGCCAGATGGTCTAGTTTGATCTGCGCCTCTTCAGCAGCCTCACGGTATGCGGCCTCTTCTGGCGTTTCACGTGCGTCGACGATGCCCGCAATAGGCTCAAGCATCCACGGATTTGGATCACCACGCAGTGCCGGCCCAAGGCGTATTTGTTCAACCAATAACACCCGATCGCGGGCAGCGTCATAGGGCAACAATATGGCAGCGTCGATGCCAACAAACGCTTCGCGCGGCAATGCATCGCTTTGCGTATTGCGAAATGTGCGATGACGTAGGGCGACGCTGTTATAGCGAAAAAAGCGCCCTTGTGGGGGGTGTTGCAGTGTGATGCCGACATCACCCTGACTGGGCGCATAGCGATGCTTTGCAGGTCCTGCCACCGCACGGGATTTGGCCCAGGCCCGGGTCTCAATCATTGGCCACATGGACCGAAGTTGCGCACCCTCAGGTACAGGGTCGAGCGAGAAGAGCTCTGTCGCAGCGGCAATCGCTGGAGCCTTGTGTTGGTCCAGCCATTCAGAAAATGACCAGCCTTCATTAGTCGCTTTCGCCCCTGCGGGTGGCATATAGACTTGGGCCATCACATTGCCCTGTGCTGTGGCCAGCGTCACATCTTCCAGCTCGTAGCCAAAAGCACTTTCGTAAATGTCCAACCGCTGCATCTGCACCGCGTCCAAATCTGAAAACACTATGCCATCAGCAACCTGCCCAACCGCAGAGCACAGCAAAGGTACGACGTCACCTGCGTGCTTTCGCACTGCAAAACCTGACAGTTGCGCCACGACAGGATTACCCAGACGACCACCAGCAACAGCCTGCATCAAAGGTATTGATTGCAGTGTCCCATAGACAAAGAGGTTCATCTGTGTGTCAGGAGTAATTCTTGCCGAAGTACTCAGCAATCAAGGCGCAAACAATGCCGCCGAGGATGACCGTCGCCAAAAACGGGATATCAAGAAAAGCAATGGCTTGTTCAATCATCAGTTCGAACATACCGACGATTGCGTCCATGGGCCCATCATAACGGTTACGCAGCGCATTGTTGATCATCGCATTAAAGGCAAGTGCACCAATCACACAGAATGCAAACGCACCAACCGATGTCAAACCGTTGCTGATCGCCTGTGAATAACCCCTGCCCGCACGGCTGCCGCAAACAGTCCAACCGATAAACAGTCCAAAACTTGCACACATCGGCAACAGATATTGCGGTGGCCGCTCTTCCGGGAAAAAGGGCGCCATGATGCCACCCAGATACCACCCAAACAGTGCAAAAACGATTGCCCCCGCAAGACGTCCGGCTGTTGGCATATTTTTTAGTCCTTGTTCACGGCCCGTAGGCTGCCGCGTCAGACGCTGCGGCTCACGGTAATCTGCGTCACATCGCAGTTTCGGCTATCAAAAGTCGCCGCACAAGAGGTCAGATAAAAATCCCACATCCGCTTGAACCGGTCATCAAACCCTAACGTGGCCACCTGATCCCATTTTTCGTTGAACGTTTCGTACCAGCGGCGCAAGGTCAACCCGTAGCTGGGGCCAAATTCGATAGATCCGGCGACATTTAATCCAGCTTTTTCAACCTCTTGCTTTAATGCACTGGGACTGGGAAGCATCCCCCCGGGAAAGATGTATTTCTGAATGAAATCCACGCCCTTTCGGTAAGCATCAAACCTTTCATCCTTCACGGTGATGATCTGAAGTGTTGCGTTCTTGCCCGGTTTGAGACAGTCGCGCACGGTTTTGAAGTATGTCGGCCAGTATTTTTCGCCAACAGCCTCAAACATTTCGATGCTGGCGATGCCATCATATTTGCCCTTTTCATCGCGGTAATCCTGCATCTTTATCTCGACCATATCGGACAACCCTGCCTTAGCGATACGTTCTACGGCATAGTCGTGCTGCTCCTGACTGATGGTCAGGCCCGTTACCTTGATCCCGCGTTCCTTGGCAGCGTATTCGGCAAAGCCACCCCAGCCACATCCAATTTCAAGCACATGATCGCCCTTCTGGGCCCCCATTTGATCGACCATACTTGCGTATTTGGCCTTTTGCGCGGCTTCGGTGCTTTCCTGGCCTGTCTCAAAGATCGCCGAGGAATAGGTCATCGTGTCATCCAGCCATAGACCGTAAAAGTCATTGCCCAGATCGTAGTGATAACTGATGTTTTTACGCGCTTGTGTTTTGGAGTTGCGCTGCATCCAGAAACGCAACCTTTCATACGCACGGATCAGCTTCTGCGCGGGAAATCCGTCATAGATGTGGTCGGCATCGTCATGCATAAAATCCATGACAGCCATCAAATCGGGCGTAGTCCACCAGCCGTCCAGATAGGCCTCGGAAAAACCCATATCGCCTTCGCGCACGGTACGGGCGAATAGGTCATCATTGTGCACGTGCACCTCTGCCACGTGCCCCGGCTCTGGCCCTTCGGCCCGAAAGTGCCGCCCGTCAGGCAGGATCACATCAACCCGGCCTTTGTTCAGGTGTTTGATTTGGTCGAAGACACGCGCGAAATAGCGTGGCAAGTCCGTTTGCCCGTTAGTGTTGGTCAATATCATGTGTCTTCCTGTCGTCATCGTTTCTTGTTGCAGGGGTGCGGCCCGCTTTGTTAGCACCCAAGTTACCTATTGATACGGTGAAGTCACGGAAAACGTTCAAATTTTATTTGGCTTACCTTGGGGAAGCTAGAACCCACGCGCTTGATACGCATTCAGCGCACGCTTGCGACCTTCATCCGCAGGAACAATAGGATCAGGGTACCGGTCATCGGATTGCATGTTCCAAGACCGTGGGATCATGTCAAAATATGATGATGCCGTTTCGCTAGGGTGTTTGGTGCCTTCGGCGATCCAGCGTTTGACATACGCCCGATCCTTGTCGAATTTATCAAGTTGTGTGACCGGATTGAAAACGCGGAAGTAAGGTGTTGCGTCAGGACCAGAGCCTGCGGACCATTGCCACCCCATGGCATTGCTGCAAGGGTCCCAATCGATCAGGCAATCAGCAAACCAATCCATGCCGATCTTCCAATGGCTTAGTAGATGTTTAGTCAGGTAGGAAGCAACAATCATCCGGCCGCGGTTATGCATCGTGCCTGTCACATACATCTCGCGCATGGCGGCATCAACAAAACGAATACCAGTGCGCCCCCGCTTCCATGCTGTCACCTCTGATGTCTCGTCCGTAATCCACGGAAATGCATCCCAGTCTTTTTTCCAATTGCTGTGCACAATGCGTGGGGTGAAATGAGCCAAATGATATGCAAATTCACGCCAGACCAGTTCTTTCAAAAAGACCTCTGCATCGTCTTTGCCGTCATGCAGAGCCTGCATTCCCGCATGCCAGCAGGTTCGCGGGCTGATCTCTCCATAAGTCAGGTTTTCAGACAGACGCGACGTTCCGGCGACAGCGGGCAAATCCCGGTTTTGTGCATAGCGCGCCACGTTATTGGCAATGAATTCTCCCAGTCGTGCGTTTGCGGCGGTTTCACCTACGGTACAATGCGCGGCTAGGATCGTTGCACCGCGCTGCATGTCTGCCGCCATCGCCCAATCTGCCAGTTCGTCTGACGCGGGCCAGTGATCAGGTGTGGGCACCTTCGCTGGGGTCGGCAGGCTGTCAGGTAAATCTCTGTTCTTCACCGCCTTCCACATCGGTGTGTAGACTTTGTAAAAGCCGCCTGTCTTGGTTTCGACCGTCCATGGCTCGAACAGCAAATGCCCGGCAAAACTGCGCACATCTAATCCGTCATCTTTAAGCGCCGCCTTGACATCCGTGTCCCGCGCCTTGCTATCGGGGTCATAAAGCCGGGACCAGTACACCGAAGTAGCACCTGTCTCATCAACAAGGCTGCGCAATACATCCAAAGCGGCCCCCTTGCGCAGGATCAGACGGCTTGCCTTATCCTGCAGTGCCTGCTGTAGCTTTTCGACCGCGAGGCCCATCCGCATTTTTGGGGCTGCCCCCAGTTGAGCAAGTTGGTCATCATAGATGAAAACCGGGATCACGGGCCGCTCCGTGGCACAGGCGGCGGTCAGCGCCTCATGATCGGCAAGACGTAAGTCTCGCCGAAACCAGATGATAACCGGGGAACTGCTCATAAATCCTCCAAACCGAACGCTTTTGTCCGTTTGCAGGTCAGGAGGTAGCGCGCGGGGTTTCGGGTCAAGCACACGAAATAGAAAAGGCCCCGGCGCTTTCACACCGGGGCCTTAAGTTTAACTTTAGCGTCTACTCTGCTGGTGTTGCCACCGCATCAACAGTAACCGATTGCACACCTGCTGCTGCGCGCCGCCCGTCATTCCAAATGGCTTTTACAAGAGCGATACACATCAGCGCCATCACAATAGAGAACGGCAAGGCCCCGATCACCATTGCTGTCTGGATTGCACTGGTGCCTCCAGAAAGAAGCAGCCCACCAACAACCAGCGCCAGCGCAGCACCCCAGAACATGATGTGCGGCCGTGCTTTCGGACCTTCGTCACCAGCAGCGTTGATGGTGTTTACGATCAACACTGCCGAGTCAGCAGAAGTCACCAAGAACGTCATGAGCAAGACCACGATCATCACGGCCATACCCCAGGCCAGCCATTCGCTGATCGGCGACAGCATAAACTCGGTCATGGCAAAGATCTTGTCACCGTTCCCGGCCCCCAGGATCACGCCATTGGCGTCTCCGTTCAGTTCCAGATCGACGGCTGTACCGCCGGCCCATGCGAACCAGACAAAGCACATTAGCGATGGCACGATCATCGCACCCAGCACGAATTCACGGATCGTCCGCCCGCGCGAGATACGCGCAAGGAACAGCCCCACAAAAGGTGCAAACGCGATCCACCAGGCCCAATAGAACACCGGCCACCAGCCTTGCCAGGTTGTCAGGCGGTCCTGCAACGTGCCGTCATAGACCGCCGCAATATCCGCCTGCGAAACCGCAATTCCGTTGTCATTCATCGATGCGGTTACACCTTCAACTGTCGCACTCGGGCTAGACAGGGCTGACAGTACGGATTGTGCATCTGCTGGTGACAGGTTCTGAATTGCGGCCGGGGCAGACGCGACAAATGCGTCAATTCCCGTACCAGAAAAGACCTGGAACGACAGGCCAGGAAGCGCAACCAGATAATCCCAGATGCCGATAAAGAACGCCGATGCGCCAAACCATGTTGCACCGAAGATAATGAAGAACCCAAGCAGGACGATCGACAACACCATGTTGATGTTCGACAGCCACTTGATCCCTTTACCGACGCCTGACAAAGCCGACAGAGTCGAAGCCCCCATGATGAACAGCAAGGCGACGACAATACCCAACGTATTGACCGACCCGGCGATACTTGCACCTGCCGCGTCAACAGCACCCTCAGGATAGACCAACCCGCCAATACCAATCCGCGTCAGACCCGCAACGAATTGATCCACACCAAATCCAAGCGTTTGTGCCACGCCCAGAATGGTTGCAACAACGGCCACGATATCAATGATATGACCCAAGACGCCCGACAATGACTTGCCAAAAAGCGGTGTCAAAGATGACCTGATGGTCAGCGGCAACCCACGCCGATAACTAAAGAAAGCCAAGGCAAGCCCCGCAATGGCATAGCATGCCCAAGCGCCCAAGCCCCAGTGAAGATAGGACCAAACATAGGCGGTGCGCACATTGTCAGCGGCAAGTGCCGTAGTTGCCCCTGCAATCGTCGACGGATTTTGACCAAAATGCGCGACAGGTTCCGCCACCGCCCAGGTCAACATGCCAACCCCGATACCAGCGCCGAACATCATCGAAAACCACGAGAAGTTCGAAAACTCCGGCTCTTCGCCGTCTGCGCCCAGCTTCAGCTTTCCGCCCGCAGGCCAAAGTGCAAGGCCGAGACAGACAACGACAAAAGCGGCCACGACCCAGATATACCAAGCGGCAAATTGCGCCAGAATGGCCGAGTTCCAGTCGCCCAAGATACGGCCCGCTTGAAGCGGCCAAAAGATACACCAGACCACCAGAACACTGATGATGATCTTACTGATAACTGTCACATTCACACTGAACCCGCGATAAAAACCGCTGTCGGCGGTCTTAATCGGAAGTTCCGATAAAGGAGGTTTAGGAGCCATGATTGTTTCCCTGTTGGCTGTTATTGTTACAAAACTATAACAGGTTAATGCGCCAAAATAACCCGGTTTTGCGCCAGTCTGTTAACGCTAAACGACGCTGCAATTGCGAGATTCACAATGCAAATGCAGCATTTTTGGCGTTTTGAGCCCAAATAAAAGGGCGTTGATGGTCTTCACCATCAACGCCCATTCAACATCTTTGAATTGGAAACAGTCGCCGGTTACGCGTTCACATCAACGACGACGCGTCCCTTAACCTGGCCCTTCAAAATGCCCCGCCCAAGGTCTGGCAAATCCGCCAATGTCGCCGGTTGTATCATCGCATCAAGCTTATCCATAGGGAGATCTTGGGCGATTCGCTTCCATGCGCGCAAGCGGTTGTCATAGGGTTGCATAACACTGTCGATCCCCAACAAATTCACACCACGCAACAAAAACGGAATGACCGTGGCAGGCAACGCCGCACCCCCGGCAAGGCCTACGGCGGCGACGGATGCACCATACTTCATCTGACCAAGCAAACGCGCCAACATCTCGCCGCCCACGGCATCAACGCAGCCGCCCCAGGCTTCTGCCTCCAGCGGACGTTTGGTGGTCTCGTTCAGCTCTTCGCGCGGTATAATCTGTGTCGCGCCCAGTGATTTCAAATAATCCGCCGTCTCGGGGCGCCCGGTAACTGCAGCAACCTCATGTCCCAGTTTTGACAGGATCGCGGTCGCGACCGAACCCACGCCACCGGCTGCCCCCGTTACCAGTACCGGCCCATCCTTGATCCCATGATCCTCGAGCGCCATCACGGCAAGCATTGCGGTAAAACCTGCTGTGCCGACTGCCATCGCCTTTCGAGCATCAAGACCGTCGGGCAGCGGCACCAACCAATCCGCCTTGACCCTTGCCTTTTGAGCGTAGCCGCCCCAATGCGCCTCGCCCACACGCCAACCGGTCAGGACAACCTTGTCGCCGGGTTTGTAACGGTCGTCATCTGACGCCTCGACGGTACCTGCAAAATCAATCCCCGGCACATGCGGATAGTTGCGCACCAATCCGCCACCGGGTCCAATGCACAGCCCGTCCTTATAGTTCACCGTCGAGTATTCCACCGCAACAGTCACATCACCTTCGGGCAATTGATCCAACGTGATCTCTTGCACAGCAGCGCTGGTCTTACCCTCTTCGTTCTTTTCAACAACCAGAGCCTGAAACATCTTATGTCCTTTCCATTGCGAGGGCCGCCCCGCGTGTCTTTTCCAATCAAACATCCGCCGAAGGCTTCGACGGGACCGTCATCGCTAGTGCCAGAAATTTTCGTAAACCGTGGCCTGCCGTACCCCGTCCTGCGTATGCACCTCAAGCACCGTGTCCTCATCCCAATGCGTCATGCGGACCATACCAATGGCCACATTGGTTTTATAGTCAGGAGAATATGCAGCAGAGGTCACTTGCCCGACACGTTTGCCTTTTGCCATCAGCGGCCAAACACGGTCACAAGGCGGGATATCACCATCAATTGCAATCGCGCGAACTTGCTGGGTCGGACCTTCCTTGGCCACACGCAGCAATGCATCCCGCCCGACACAGCCAATTGCAGTCTGGGTCGAACAAAAACGGCCCAGCCCACACTCGTGGGGTGTGTTTTCGCGGTTCATGTCATTGCCATAGGACAAAAGCCCGGCTTCGATCCGTTCGATCAGGTTTGGGCACCCGGCATGTACATCAAGATCCTTACCGGCCTCAAACAGCGCGTGCCAAAGCGGCATACCGTTTTTGAAGCCGTCGACATAGATTTCAAAACCGCCCTGCTTGGAATAGCCCGACCGCGCAATGGCCATGCTGACGCCCTGAAAGTCAAACCAGCCAAAGCGGAAGAACTTGGTTGCGCGCACCGCATCGCCGAAGACACGCGACATTAACTCATCCGCTTTGGGACCCTGTACCGCAAGGGGTGAGATATCGGGCTCATCGACCAGCACATCAAGGCGGTACCCATAGGCGAGCGCTTTGACCCACAAGAGCAGGTCACTGTCTGCAATCGAGATCCACCAACGATCCTCTGACAGTTTCAGCCCGACGGGGTCGTTCAACATACCGCCTGTTTCATCAACGATGGGCACATAGAAACACTGCCCCGGCAGCATGCCGCGTAAATCACGGGGGGTCAGCATTTGCATCAAACGTGCTGCATCGGGTCCGCGCAGTTCAACCTGCCGCTCCACCGCGACATCCCAGACCTGCACGGCAGATTTCAGATGATGATAGTCCTCTTCAACGCTGCGAAAAACGGTCGGCAGCAGCATATGATTATAAACAGTGTAGCCCTTAACGCCGGCAGCTTCGACGCCTTCGGTGAATGGGGTGCGCCGGATACGGCGCGAGGGCGCGATTGTCGCCATCAGGCATCCTCCGGCATGAAGGGAAGATCGGTATCATTCGGTTTTTGCCCGGCCGCGGTCAACATCGCGTGGACCTGGCCGCGGTGATGGGTCTGATGGTTAAAGAGCTGCACAACGCAAGTCGCCATTGGCTTTGACATCTGCTTTTTCATCGCACCCGAGTACCACTCCAGATCACCGACCAGATCGACCGCATGCAGGCTTTCGGCCCACAGCGTGATCCGCGCGTCCATGCGAAAACGGTCCGCGGCCCAGACGGCGGGTGTCGGGGCCATCTCAAAACTGTCTTCAATACTCATATCGGGGTCGGGAGCCGCGCCGCCGTCAAACCGGCTCATCCACAGCATATCACCCCAGAGCAGATGGTTCAGCGTCCGCATGATCGATCCAAAGAAAGCCCCACGATCTTTGTACAAATCATCATGATCCATCACGGGGATCATCTTGCGCAGGCCGGTATTCTGCCACGCGTTATAACGCGCCATGGTCTGGCAATATTCAGGCGAAATCACGGCTTGGGCCCTTTCCAGTCAATCGGGCAAATCTCGGCTGATTTGCCGCCGAAATCCCAGACGCGGCCATAATCCCGGACCTTGGACTTTGTACCGGCAGCGGCAATAATGTCCGGACCCATCCAGTACTTGGAATTCGAGATCATGACGGGATGATCAGGCGATTTGCCTTTCATCATCTCGATCTCGCCCTGGATCTTGCGCCCGATATAGATGCCACGCTTGTCGCCATCGCGCACGATCTCGACCTTCTCACGCTCGGCTCCGATGATTTCGGACACCAGCATGGTGAACAGGCCCGTTGTGCCGCCCGCCTGCCCGCTAAAGATTTTCAGGATGCCGTTATAGGCTTTCTGGGTCGACCGCTCATCCACATAAGCGGCCACTTTCCAGTTCCCCTCGGCCATCCGCCCAGGAATATCAACCAGCAGCCCCACATTCAGCCCGCCGAGGTCCTCACCTTCAAAATGGCCCTCATCAATGGCTATCGCCATCCAGGCATGGCAATGCCCTTCAGTAGGCGGGTGCGCCCCAAGGCTGACCACACAAGGGCAGAACACGGTGCAAGAGCAGTTCAGAAACAGCTCACCCTTGATCGCCCACTCCGTTGGTTTCATTTTGCGACGCAACGGATTGCTTTCCATCCGTTGATCGATCCGCTGTGATACGGGTAGCTTGTCTGCAGGTGGTCGTTCTCTCTTTTCAGCCATCCGTCATCCCTTTCTAAATTACCGCCAAAGCCACACCTGCCGCGATCAACGCGACGCCAGTGGGTTTGATCACCCTGTGCCCGATATCGGGCAGTTTTTCGAAAACCATCAAGAGCGTAGCAAGCCCCATCCAAAGCAGGCTCATCACTCCGCCGACAAAGCCCAAAGCCATAAAGCCCCAACAACACACCACACAAAAAGCGCCCAGACCAAGGCCCATACTCAAACCACCACCGAAACCTGTTTTCCAATGCCCCAGGAAATAGGTCATCGGCGCATGACATACGCCGTGACATACCTCTTTCACCCGGGTGAATTGGAAGACGCCCACTGTGATTAGCAAAGCGGCAGATAGCCAAGTCGGGCCTATGCCCAGCATGTTGATCACACCGCCAAATAATAATGCCAGCTGTATGCCCGTAATCAGGGCGGCAAAGCCAACCCAAACGATGAAGTAACCAAGCAAGACACCCAACCACCCAGCTCGCGTGCCATCCGCGCTGACCATTAGTCGTTCATATGTGGTTAGCGTGGGCACAAGCGTCGGCAGCATCATCGCTGCCATCATGATCGCCCACATGGCAAAAAGCGGACCGAACCGTGCCATGGGCATATCCATCGGCATACGCGGATCCATATCCGCCATCGCCTGCCCCATGGGCCCCGGACGCCCGATCCAGTCCAGATCCATGTCCATGGCCATCACATACATCATCCACCACGCAAAAATGATGGCCCCGAAAAAGGCCAGCCACAGCGAAGAGCGGATCAAATGCGGCAAGTGGCGTCCTCCCGAAACGCGACTCAAGACTTGCGCAAAGATATGTCAGAGGTTTAATTGTCTGACAAATGAAAATTGACCCTGCAAACCCTGCGGATCTTTCCGCCCAAATTGCCAAAGCGATACGGGATGCGATCATATCCGGCGCGTTACCGGTGGATGAACGCCTGCCATCCGAATCCGAGCTTGCCGATCATTTTGACGTTTCCCGGCCGACCGTGCGTGAGGCGCTCAAACGCCTCGCCGCGCAATCGCTGATCCGGACACAGCGTGGGGCAACCGGTGGTGCTTTCGTCAACCGCCTACGGTTTGAAGATGCCTATGGGCAGCAGATCACCACATCGACCCTATTACTTTCGATGAATGACGTAAGTTTTGCGACCGCATGCGAGGCGCGCTATGCGCTCGAACGTGCCTGTGCTCCGCTGTCAGCCCAACGACGCACTGCAGATCATCTGGCCACAATGCGGGCCGAAGCCCACAGGCAACAACAACCGGGTCTGACTGATGAAGCGTTTTGCGCCTCTGACGTGTCCTTTCATCGGGCGCTTGTCGATGCGGCAGGTAATCCGGTGTTGTCATATCAACTGGCCGGCGCCGTTGAGGCCATGCAGCCCCTGATGAACATGATTACGTTCAGTGCGCGAGACCGTGAGCGCATCATCGCACTTCATACTGCAATTGCTGACGCGATTGAGGCGCAGGACAGCACAACAGCTGATGACAATCTCGCCGATCTGGCAACCTATACGCAGGAATTGGCGCAAGATGTAATCGCGAAACGCAATGCGGCGCGCGCGCAGGCCAAATGATACTTGCCGTCGGGCTGACCCGCACATAGGTTTTCCCGCAAAGTTCAAACGGGAGAACCATTCATGAAATTTACCGCTCTTCTGGGCGCCGTGTCCGTCACGGCGCTGACCACCGCAGCAGCTGCACAGGATGCCGATCTGCTCGTCTTCGATTATTCGGGTTTTGAAGACCCGGCCTTCCATCAAGATTACGTCGAAAAGCATGGGGACGGCCCCACATTCGCATTCTTTGGAGATGAGGACGAAGCGTTCCAGAAAATCCGCGCGGGGTTTGAGGCTGACGTTGCCCATATCTGTGCGGGCTCTGTCACCAAATGGACCGAAAGCGGGATTATTGAGCCTTGGGATACGGCACAGATCCCCGCCTATGGTGACCTTGACAGCAACCTGACGGGGGAAGACATCGGTGGTGGGGCAACCTATTTCATTCCAACCGATTTCGGTTCTACCGCGATTGCGTTTAACCCGGACGAGGTTCCGGCGGCAGATGTGGCGACACTTGATGTCTTTAAAAACCCCGCCTACGCAGGTCGTTTGACCCTGCCCGACAATGTTGATGACGCTTATGCGCTGGCTTACCTCGCTACCGGCGTCGACAACTGGACCAATGCGACCGACGAACAATTCGAAGCAGCTTCGAACTGGCTGCGCGAAGTGCATCCAAACCTGCGCACCTATTGGACGGACCCAGCAGAACTCGCCCAGCTCTTGTCATCGGGCGAAATCCTGGTCAGTTGGGCGTGGAACGAAACCTACCCCACGATGGTCGATGAAGGCCGTCCCATCGGCTTCCAGCGTGAAGCGGCCGAGGGATCATCGCTGTGGCTTTGCGGCTATGTGAACCTTGTTGATGGGCAAGGCGTAGAAGACAAAGCCTATGACTACATCAACGCGATGCTGGCTGAATCATCCGTCGTCCCGCTGCTTGAAGCAGGCTACGGCTCTTCCAACGCAGCAGCACTGACCGGTGTGCTGACCGAGGAGGATCTGGAAGCAGCCGGGCTTGGCGTCATCGACTTGCCTGTTCTGGCACAGTTGCCGATGAGCAATGAAATGCGCGAACGTCAGGCGGAAACGTTCGAGTTGATCAAAGCCGGCTTCTAAATGGCTTTTGCAAAGACATGGACGGGCGGCAATACATGCCGACCGTTTTACGTCCCGTAAGATGGGTCTTGACCCATCACGCCCCGGTGAACTGATCTGCATCAAAGCGACGCAGGTCACCTGTACTATGCTGCTGGCAAACTACAGGAGAACCAGATGCCCGCAGCCACAAACAAAGCCGACCTTCGCGCCGCCACTGAAAAGGAATTTTCTAAACTTTACAAAATCTTAACGGACATAGATGAAGCAACTGCACATACGTTGCATGATGAGACGACCATCAAGGATGTCATCGGTCACCGGGCCCACTGGACCGAGATTTTCTTTGGCTGGTATGCGGATGGTCAGGCCGGAAAACCGGTGTACATGCCCGCCAAAGGGTATAAATGGAACGAGCTGAAACGCTACAATGCGGATCTGCGCGCAAGTCAGGCCAACCTGTCATGGGAAGATGTTCAAAAAATGCTGCAAGACAGCTACGATAGACTGATCGACTTCATCGATACGCATGACGATGCCGCGCTCTATGGTGGTCCCATGAAGGGCGCGAATAACAAATGGACGACTGGGCGCTTTGCCGAGGCGTCAGGTCCAAGCCATTATCGGTCTGCAGCAAAGTATGCGCGCGCCGTGATCCGGGCGCAAAAATGATCATTCGCGGCTTCATCACGGCGATCCTGACACTGGCGCTGACGCTTGTCAGCTTTGCCCATGGGTCTTTGTCGCCTGAAACGGAAGCCCAAGCAGAAACCTATATTCTCGCAGGCGGCGATTGGGCCGAGCTTTGCGGTGACGGTACCGACCCGCTGGTCCACGTCACCAAGTGCATGGCCTGCCTGATCGGCCAGACATGCGCCTTGCCCGATGCATCAGACATCGCGCGACCTGCCGAAACAGGCACCTTGCTCAACTGGACCATCGTCCAGGAAAATAACGCAAAGCCCGCTGCGCACAGGGCGCATAGTGCACGGGCACCTCCTCTTCGTCTTGTCTGATCCAACCCCTGAAACGACCAGATAAGCGCGCGTGTCATGCACCGTGCGACAAGATGAAAGAGCAACCAATGAAAACGTACAAATTGGCCACACTGGCCTTCCTGACGACGATCGCATCATCCGCATGGGCGGAAAGCGCGATGCAGGTCGCAGATGTCAAAGCCTTTGCGAGCCCACCTACTGCCATGGCGGGTGGTGGTTACATGGAGATTACCAACACCAGCGAAGCCAATGACCGTTTGGTCGCTGTTGAGGCTGATTTTCCACGCGTCGAGATACATAACCACGAATTCGACAGCGAAGGCGTGGCGCGTATGGTGCATCTCGAAGACGGCATTCCCATTCCAGCAGGCGAAACAGTCATACTTGAGCCCGGTGGATTGCATGTGATGTTTATGGGCTTGCGGGACACACCCCTTGTCGAAGGCGAAAAGGTCGAAGCCACATTGGTCTTCGAAAAAGCAGGCAAAGTGCCGGTGACATTCGATATCGTCAAACGCGATATGGGTCACAGCCACAACCATTAATCCAATCTCTGGCGGCGCATTTCGCGCCGCCCCTCATACAAGGAAACCGCACATGAAAGCCGTTGTCTTTGGCACCACCACTTTGGCCGTCGCCGCTGGTCTTGGTCTTTTTGTCTGGCAGACACAGAACGCCGCACCACATCCCTGCGGCGATACCGCAGTCGCAGGCAGCGCAATTGGCGGTCCGTTTGAGCTCGTCTCTGAAACAGGTGAAACCGTCACGGATGCCGATGTGATCACCAAACCGACACTGGTCTATTTTGGCTACACCTTCTGCCCGGATGTCTGCCCGCTTGATAGTATGCGCAATGCGCAGGCGGCCTATATGCTTGAGGATCAGGGGATGGATATCGGAACAGTGTTTATCTCAGTCGATCCGCCGCGGGACACTGTCGAAGTTGTCCGCGACTTCACAGATAACTTTCATGAAGACATGATCGGCCTGACAGGGACACCTCAACAGGTCAAAGCCGCATCGCAAGCCTACAAGACATACTATCGGGCACATGATGACGATCCGGAATTCTATCTGGTCGATCATTCGACCCAGACCTATCTGATGTTTCCTGAAACAGGCTTTGCCACCTTCTTTCGGCGCGATGCCAGCCCCGAAGAAATAGCTGCAACGACCGCCTGTTTTATCGACCAACTGGCATAATCAAGACGCCTCTCGGCAAATGGCCGCGAGGCGTTGTGCCCTTTTTGATCCAGATCAAAATAGCCCATGCGCCATTCTGGCAAAACTACCGCATGGATCATATGACGAATCTCCGCAGGCTGGGACTTTTTGAAGCCCGCGTCCCCCGCTACACCAGCTACCCCCCCGCGACAGCGTTTCATGCCAATATTGGGGCGGACTTCCAGAAAGACTGCCTACAAGGGCTAAACCCCGAGACACCCGTATCCGTCTATGTACACATCCCTTTTTGTGAAAGGCTGTGCTGGTTTTGCGCGTGCCGCACCCAGGGAACCAGCACGCTGAAACCGGTCGCAAGCTATCTGGATGTCGTGAAACAGGAACTCGCCATGCTGCGCGCCAATCTACCCAAAGGTACGCGCATGGGGCGTCTGCATTGGGGTGGCGGTACGCCAACGATCCTACCGCCCGACATGATCCGCGAGCTGGCGAAGGCAATCTTTAACGCAATTCCTCGGGCTGAAGATTTCAGCTTTTCGGTCGAGATTGATCCAACCCTTGTCGATGCCGCAAAGATCAAAACACTCGCCGAAGTTGGCATGACCCGCGCAAGTATCGGTATTCAGGATTTTGACCCCGCGGTTCAAGACGCCATTGGCCGCAGTCAGAGTTTTCAGGCAACGAAAGCCTGTGTGGACATGCTACGCGGTGCAGGCATTACATCTTTGAACGCTGATCTGGTCTATGGTCTGCCCTTCCAGACGACCCGGCGTTTCGCCGCGACACTCGCAAAGGTGGCCGATCTCGATCCGGACAGGATCGCACTTTTTGGGTATGCCCATGTGCCGACATTCTCAAAAAGACAAAAGCTGATCCCTGACGCAGCTCTGCCCAACGAAGAGGCACGTTATCGTCTTGGTCAGCAGGCAGCAGCAGCTTTTGAAAAGAATGGTTATCAAAGCATTGGGATCGATCACTTTGGCAAGCCAAAAGACAGCCTGACCAAAGCAGCAAAGTCAGGTCGCCTGCGGCGGAACTTTCAAGGCTATACTGACGATACCTGCCCTACCCTTATCGGGATCGGTGCATCGTCGATCTCGCAGTTTGCAGAAGGCTACGTGCAGAATGCATCGGCGACTGCAGCGTATATAGAAAGAATATCGGTGGGCCGGTTGGCAGGACATCGGGGATATGCGCTAACGCCTGAGGACGGGTTGCGCGCAGATGCCATCAACATGCTGATGTGCAACTTCGAAATCGATCTGGAGGCGCTATCACAGCACCCATTATCCGAAAGGCTTGTCGAAACGCACGCCGCCATTCTTCAGAAGTTTCAAGGATATGTTGCTCAGGACGGGAAAAACATCCGGATCGCCTACACCGGACGGCCACTCACCCGGTTGATCGCGCAAAGTTACGATGGTTTCACCGATATTTTGGCGCAGTATTCACAAGCATCCTGATGGGGCATTGATTTTTCATCCGGTTGCTCCACATCGCCCGCCACAAGCAAAGAGGTGGTTACGTGGACATCATCAACATTATTTTTGCCCTGCTGAGCATCGGTTTGGGATGTTTCGGTTGGTTGGCCCCACGCTATACGCTGGGGGCGCTCGATCTGACGATGGGTGAAACCACGATGGGTATGTCAGAGGTGCGGGCGTCGGTTGGATGCCTCTTTGTCGGTATGGGAATAGGTGCGCTGTTGCTGGGCACATCGGACGCATACGCCCTCTTGGGTTTTTGCTGGTGTGGCGCAGCCCTGGGACGCCTGACATCGATCCTTTTGGATGGCAGATCGCAGAAAAAATGGATCTATTTTTGGGTTGAAGCCGCTGTCGGTGTGCCAGCACTAGCTTTGAACATCTAGATCGGCGCTTCAATGACCTGCAGCCCTTTATGGTCAAAGGGGCGCTGCAGCCGAAGCGCATCTTTGGTCGGGGCCGTCAACCAATGCGAAATTGCCTCGGGGCTGCGGAGGATCACGGGCATCGCCTTGGGATGATAAGGTGCGACAACAGCATTCGGAGCCGCTGTCAGAAAACCGAAAAGATCATTTGTTGTCTCTCCCTCTTTGACCTTCCGGACAGACGTCCAATTGGTCCAGATACCGGCAAAGAATAGCATTTCCCCCTGGGTCGGGGACGCAAACCAGACAGGTTGCGAACGGCCACCAGGCGCACTGTAGTACTCAGAAAAACTGGTAAAGGGCACGACACAGCGATTTTCGATGCCCAACCAACGACGCCAATGCAAAGACGCTGTGTTTCGGATGTTGGTAACCCCCTTATCGGCTTGCTTATTGCCCAGCACCCTTGCGGGTGTCGGCATGCCCCAACGCATCATTCGCAACACACGTCCTTCTGATGACTGCGTCACGACAGGCGCGGTATAATCAGGATAGATTGCCGAAAAGGGGGGCATGTTTCCTGCTTCATCGCGCCAGATTTTCAACAAATCAACAATGGCTGCCTGACTGCTGGTCATGGCATATAAATTGCACATCGCACACTCGCTACTGTCACACTCAATACTGATCTTTTTGATATACACACTGCGACGGACAACTGCACGCGCTCTTGCGAGGCTGCAGTTGGTCGCCTATGTATGAATTGTCCTTCGGGACTATGGACATAAACGCGCTCGTAATAAGCGGATCGGACCCGGGGGCGGTACCCGGCGGCTCCACCAAACATCCTTCATTTGGGGATCATGGGGCCGAAACAGGATCGACGAACGTCTAAAGGGGTTTGCTTTGTCTCGGTGAGATACCACCGTTATCGGTTCAATTAAGCTAGTTGCAAATGACAACAGAGCTCCAGTTGCCCTCGCTGCTTAAGCAGTGCGGAATACTGAAATCTAACTCCTAGGGTTTAGCGACCTTAGGCGGGGTTCGCAGGTACCTGGCAACAGAAACCTGCATTTCACACACGCACAAAATCACCGCATCACCTTGTTTGATGAGGGATTTTCGGTGGGCTTGGCAATCTTGTGTCTTGCAAAGGTAACGGTCCCTGCGCACCATGGCCGAATGAAATTCGGTTGGTTTGCAATTCCCGTGTTCATGGCGACAGCGCCTTTTTCTGCGCATGCATGTGAAACGGCGCTCATTTTGACAATTGATGTGTCAAACTCAATCGATACTGCAGAATACCGCCTACAAACTGATGGTTTGGCCGACGCTTTGGATGATCCAGAGATCGTTGAAACCATGGTTAGCGGTGCCGCAATGATTGCTGTCGTGCAGTGGTCAGGTGTCGACAAGCAAACCGTATCCATTCCCTGGACACAGGTCCGGACGGCACTTGATGCAAGATGGCTGGCTCAGCAAGCGCGTCTGATGGAGCGTGCATTTGTCCTGTCGGATACTGCCCCGGCCGAAGCGATCTATTTCTCTTTGGACCTTTTCAACCAGGTGCCAGAGTGTCAGCGTCGTGTGATTGATGTGTCCGGCGACGGCACCCCTAATGGGGGAACGGACGTGCGCGCCGCCCGCAACGCGGCAGAGCGCGCAGGTGTCACCATCAACGGGATTGCAATCGAGTCCATGGGGCTTGCAATCACCAACTTTTATCGCGGTGCCGTCATCACCCGCGATGGGTTCGTTATGACGGCACGTACGCATCGGGAATACCCCGCTACAATCCGCGCAAAAATCCTGCGCGAGTTAAGCCGGATCTTTGGGTGATATCAGGATGCAGGGTCACAACTCTGTCACCATTGTTTGGCAGTTTCGCCGGGCAGTCGTGTAAGCGGAACCTTGATGACCCATGAATTGATCCGCGTTTTTGGCCGCATCGGTCTTTTGTCCTTTGGTGGTCCGGCAGCGCAGATTGCGCTGATGCATCAGGAACTGGTGGAAAAGCGCGACTGGCTAAGCGAAGAACAGTTTTTGCGCGCCTTGTCCTTTTGCATGCTGCTGCCTGGCCCAGAGGCGATGCAACTCGCCACCTATGCCGGGTGGAAAAAAGGGGGTGTTGTTGGGGGTGTGATCGGGGGTGGTCTGTTTATACTCCCGGGCGCGATTGTCGTTGGACTGCTGGCGCTGGCTTACGCTACCTTTGGCAACCTGCCCGTGGCGCAGGCCCTGTTTCTGGGCGTTAAGGCCACAGTGGTCATTATCGTCATTGGGGCCCTTCTAAAGATCGCGAAACGCGCCTTGCGGGGCCGTGTGCATGTCATGCTGGCCATAGGCGCGTTTATGGCCCTTTTTTTCTTCGCCCTACCCTTTCCTTTGGTCATCTTCATCGGCGCTGTGGTCGGTGCCATGCTACATAATGATGATACCAGGACCACACCACAGACGACCGGAAGCTTGCGCAGCTCTCTTATCACTTTGTGCATTGGTGCGCTGATTTGGGCAGCACCCTTTGTCTTGATTGCGGCCACAGACAGCACGTTCCTGCGCGACATCGGAGTGTTTTTCTCGACTTTGGCAGTTGTCACTTTCGGTGGGGCATACGCCGTGCTGGCCTATATGACGCAAGAGGTTGTTGTCTCTTACGGATGGCTGACGACGCCGCAAATGATGGATGCGCTGGGATTGGCAGAAACCACCCCCGGCCCCCTCATACTGGTGACGCAATTTGTTGGTATGCTGGCGGGCATGGCCCATGGCGGTGTAGCGATGGCGCTGATTGCAGGGGCGCTGACCCTTTGGGTTACCTTCGTACCCTGCTTTATCTGGATTTTCGCTGGCGCCCCCCTGATCGATTGGCTTGACGGGAAACCGCGTCTTCGCGGAGCGCTGGCAGGGATCACCGCTGCAGTCGTTGGTGTGATCGCAAACCTGTCGCTTTGGTTTGCCGCACATGTGTTTTTTAGCACCGTCCAGACGGTCGATATCGGTGTTTTGCACACAATCCTGCCGGCCATCAGCAGCCTGCAACCCATTGCCGTAATCTTGGCGCTTGTATCCGCTGCGCTTCTGTTATGGCGCGACTGGCCATTGCCGCTTGTGCTGCCCATTTCGGCGGCTCTCAGTCTGCTAATATCCACCACAAGCGCTTTGATCTGACGCGGCCCCTTTTCACTTGGACCGAATCCCCTATGCTTAAGTGAAAGCATGCGGGGATGAACACTGTGACCAGTACCATTGACTATGGAAATCTGATGCACCGTGCGATGCGCGGCCTGATCCAAGAGGTACTGACGCGCATCGAAAATGAAGGGTTGCCGGGCGATCACCACTTTTTCATTACATTCGATACAATGCACCCCGATGTCGAAATCGCCGATTGGTTGTCAGATCGGTACCCAGGTGAGATGACGGTGGTGATCCAGCATTGGTTCGACAATCTGAACGTCACCGATGAAGGGTTTACCATCACTTTGAACTTCGGAGACAACCCCGAAACACTTTATATTCCATATGATGCGATCAAAACATTCGTTGATCCATCAGTCGAGTTTGGCCTGCGCTTTGAGACGCAAGAGGACGAAGACGCACCGGTCGTCGAAATTGATGAAGCGCCCATGGACGAGATGGTCGAACCCGAAGAGCCTGCAGAGGGCGAACGTAAAGAAGCCGATGTCGTCAGTCTGGACCAGTTCCGCAAATAGCGCCTGCTTGCGATCCGCCCTGACGCGGCTTAAACCCTGACCAAAGCAATTTTTCAGGGACAGGTTCATGACCAGCACGCGCACAGAAACCGACAGTTTTGGCCCATTGGAGGTCCCCGTGGACCGGTATTGGGGCGCGCAAACGCAACGCTCGATCATGAACTTCCCAATTGGCTGGGAAAAACAACCTGTCGCCATTGTCCGCGCATTGGGTGTGATCAAACAGGCGTGTGCAATGGCCAACAAGGACCGGGGCAAGCTGGACGCGAAACTGGCCGACGCAATGATCGAAGCGGCTTCAGAAGTGGTCGAAGGTAAACTGGATGACCATTTCCCGCTGGTTGTCTGGCAAACCGGATCCGGCACGCAGTCAAACATGAACGCCAACGAGGTGATCAGCAACCGCGCCATTGAGATTTTGGGCGGCACAATTGGATCAAAAGACCCGATCCATCCCAATGATCACTGCAACATGGGCCAGTCTTCCAACGACACATTCCCGACGGCCATGCATATAGCGGTCGCCACAACGGCCCATGATGTGTTGTTGCCCGGGCTAGCGAAACTGCATGCAGCGCTTGAGCAAAAACAAAAGGAATTTGAAGCGATCATCAAGATCGGGCGCACCCATACAATGGACGCCACCCCGCTGACACTGGGCCAGGAGTTTTCGGGTTATGTGCATCAGGTGGCCATGGGTATCCGTCGAATCAAAGCCGCCCTGCCCGCGATTTATGAACTCGCACAAGGCGGGACTGCTGTTGGCACGGGGCTGAATACGCCCAACGGCTGGGGTGAGACGGTGGCAAAAAACATGGCCGACATCACAGGTCTGCCCTTTGTCACCGCCCCAAATAAATTCGAAGCCCTCGCCGCCCATGACGCCTTGGTTGAGATGTCGGGTGCGCTGAAAACCGTCGCTGCAAGCCTTTACAAGATCGCCGCTGATATCCGCATGCTGGGATCTGGCCCACGTTGCGGCTTGGGGGAACTGATGTTGCCGGAAAACGAACCGGGCTCGTCCATCATGCCGGGAAAGGTGAACCCAACCCAAGTCGAGGCGATCACCCAAGTTTGCGCTCATGTCATGGGCAACGACGCCGCTGTGGGTTTCGCCGGAAGCCAAGGACATTTTGAGCTGAACGTGATGAAGCCGATGATGGCCTATAACGTTCTACAGTCCATGCAGCTGATCGGCGATGCTGCCAGCGCCTTTACCGATAACTGTGTCGCGGGCATCAAGGCAAACGAGGACCGGATCGAGAAACTGATGCGGGAATCGCTCATGCTCGTCACGGCCCTGGCCCCGACGATCGGCTATGACAATGCTACGACCGTGGCAAAGACCGCCCATAAGAACGGTACGACGCTGAAGGAAGAAGCGATCAACCTGGGCTTTGTGGATGAGGCGACATTCGAAAAGGTCGTCCGGCCTGAGGATATGATCGGGCCAAAATGAAACCCATCAACCTGAACAAGGTGCGCAAGACTCGCACGCGAGCGGAGGCAAAGGCCAAGGCGGATGAAAATGCAATCCGCTTTGGACGTACCAAAGCAGAGCGTTTGCTGGATGCTGCAAAGCAAAAGCAAGCACGCGACCGGTTGTCCCAGCTAAAATTCGATGATGAGTAAAGCACATGGCCGTCCGGTGAAGCGGTCACTGACCATCAAGGGCCATCGCACCAGCGTGTCACTGGAAGATGTTTTTTGGCAGGCATTTCGGGATATCGCTGCACAGGACGGAAAAACGATCAACGGACTTGCAGCTGAAATAGACAAAGGCCGCGGCGATATCGGTCTCGCCTCGGCCCTGCGTGTATTCGTTTTCGAAAGACTAAGAAGTGATCAGTCGCGCGAGTAAAGCGCACCGCGCAGGTTTGACAGGCGATCACGGTCCTGCTTTTCAGTCTCGTTCAATTTCGCTGGCTTGATTGGTTTTGTATCGGCAGCGCGGCTTTTCTTATCGAACAAACGTGCGACCTCGTGCCCGGCGAGTTTCTTGCTTGGCTGCACTTTTGCACCGCTATCGGTTTTTTTACGACCAAGCAGTGATGAAAGACCCCGTTTTGAACCTGGCAGTGAGATTGTCATAGATCGCCCCCAAACAGCAACGTTATCCGCGACCCCGCGCGTTGGTTGTTTGTGGCACAAAAAAGGCCATGTCGCAATCACGACCCCGTGTAAACCACGGCGAAAACCCGCGTAAGGCCCCTGTTTTTATGGAACATTTGAAACAAGCCTGTCCAAAAGTACAATTTTGCGTGCCACATTTGCATCACCATCGGTTTCTCAAATTGCACTAAAAATGTGCGCAGCCGGTCATTACCCGTTGTTTGGCGACACGCGCGGCATGATTCGCAGCCAGATACCGGCCTTAGATCGTACCGTCAGATGAGCAACGGGCACCGGTTCTGGCATGTTCGACAGCTCAAACCGAAATGCACGCAACAGCAGCGCCAGCAGCACAACACCCTCAATCATCGCAAATCCGGCACCTGTGCAAACACGTGGACCGACAGAGAAAGGTGCGTAAGCGGTACGCGCACATTTTTGGCCATTGGCCGTCTGCCATCGGGTCGGATCAAAACCATCGGGATTGTCCCACAGCCGCGTGTGCCGGTGCAGATGCCATGGCGACAGCACGATCTGCGCACCTTTCGGAACGTCGCGCCCACGAAACACCTCTGGCTGGATGGTTTCCCGTACCATCATTGGAACAGGGGGATATAGCCGCAGCGCCTCGCGAAAGACGTCGCGCGTCAGCGACAGCTTTGCGACATCAGAAAACGCGCCGTCAAATGTCTGCGCCTCCGCTGCCAGCTTGTCTTGCCAATCGGGATTAAGCGCCAAAAGATATAGCGACCAGGCCAGTGCCGATGCGCTTGTTTCGTGGCCCGCAAGGAAGAATATCGCGACCTGATCCACCATTTCATCAGCATCGAATGTCTTGCCAGTCTGGGGATCTTTGGTCGTCATGATCTTGGTCGCGAGATCATCCGGTGCTGTTCCGGCATCAATGTGCGCCTGACGGTCGCGGGTCAACTGCGTGATAAGCCGCCTGATACTACGGGCCGTCACCAGCGTGCGCCGCCGAAAAAAACGCGGCATCCAACGTGGGCCTGGCACAAAGGCTGCAAGGTTCAGGATCGGCTGGCTCCGTTGATATGTTTTGAATTCGGTAAAGACTTGCTGCGCCACAGCATCATCGATCGGGATGGAAAACAGCGTGCGAAAGATAACGTCCGCCGCGACATGACTGGTCAGCGCCTCTATCTCTTGTGCGGTGTCGCTCGTCTGTCCCGCAGCGATCCTGTCAACGGCGGCCCGGCCCGCAGCCACGATACCCGGGAAAGTATCGCGCAATCGTCCGCCTTCGAAGGCCGGATCAATAATCCGGCGTTGCTGTTCCCAAACCGCGCCGTTCGTCAAAAACACGCTATGCCCCAAAAGCGGGCGCAACCCAGCGCCTATACGATCGGATTTGGGAAAGCTGGCGGGACGGTCTTTTAACACCGTTTTGATCAGATCCGTATCATTGATCAGATAGCTGCGAAAGAAAGGTGTCCGAAATTCGGCCATCCAGGCGCGGTAAAGCCTTGCTGGTTGGGCAGACAGAACATCCTGCCGAAAAAGCCGCATATAACGCCAAAGCGACACACGCTCTGGCCGCGCTGGTGGTTTGGGTGGAGTCCCGTCAGTCACGGCGCGATCGACGTGTACTTCGACACAGGAATATCAATGCGGGAACCCGACGGTTTGCGTGTCCGGTAGCGATCAGCAAGGGTCAATGGCCCCGCCGTGACCTGGAAATAGTCGTAATCCTTCGGCTGATCGAACGCGCAAAGATATTGGAAGTGTCGGCGAAAGAACTGCCAACGCAAGGCACGCCAGCGCTTGGACGATAGGCTCTGGCTAAAGGCGGCAGAGATCACAAGCGGCCATTTCTTTCCGGGCGGCGTGACGCCCGTGACCGCCACGGGATCGCATAGCGCAAAACAAGCCCCATCACCTGGAGCAGAGACATCAAGCCATGTCAGGCTGTCTGTCGCTGCCAAAAACGCCAGATCCGTGCGTAATCTGCGCGCTTTGGGCAAAAAGGACATCATCGGCACAACCTGACCAAGAGATAGAAAGCCCAACCTTGGCCCATCCGCAGGGACACGGCCATCTCGGATCAAATCCGCCAGAATTGATACGCCCAGATGCGCGCCGGATGAATGCCCGACGACCAAGACCTCGTCAGCATCGCTATGAAGGGCATCTGCTATCTGATCGGCGAACAGTTTCAAACGGGCTTCCAGCTCGGGCGGGTTCTTGCCCCAAAGTCGCGCCGAAAACGCATAGTCGTGCATCAGGTAGTAAGCGAATAAGCGGCCGTCTTGCGCCTTGAAGAAACGCAGCAAAAGAAAAACGACAGCCGCAAGGACGGTATAGTGCAGAATAATGGCCAAAGTGCTGATGACGGCAAAAAAATTTCCCGTCGTGATGCCGATCAGCCCTGCAAGCCACAAAAGCAACGCCGCCGCCCATCCACCAAGCGTCGCCCCAAGCCAGACCGCCAGCAAAAGCTGCAGCAGCAGCATTACAACTGGATAGAACGCAGCGATCACCGGCCCTTTGCGCATCCACATCAGCCTCCGCAGCGTGCCCGTAAAGACATAGATCCAGGCGGTCTGAACCAATTGCCAATATGTGGCCGGGATCGATTGCGCCATGCTTTGGCGTACGATGTCGGACCAGACCAGCACATCAATTCGCGCTGCAACATCCTGGCCGTCAATACGCGCATTGACCTGCCAGTTAAACACATCCTCGGTCGCACCGGCCGCAATACTAATGTGATAACCGCTGATCTGCGCTTGCAGCGCGCTTTCGCGCCGGTAAAGCTCGCGATAGCGGCGGGGATGCATCGGATCATAGCCCGGGATATGAAATACCCTGCGTTGCCTGACAGGCATAGGCTCGCTTTGCATCAATAGGCCCTTGTACTTGTACCGGAACGGCACGATCTCGGTCACGCTAGCAAGCTTTCAGGTCTTAGCCAATCGTCGCCAAGGCGGGAAACTGCTCAAGCAGCCAAAAGCTGAATGCGGTGAACTGGCCAGTCACCATCATCAGCCCCACGGTCCATAACAGCAGGCCGGATATACGCTCGATCCGGTCAAGATTGCGCTTCATCCAGGCCATGACCCCTTTGAGGCGAGGAAAGAACCCCGCCACAAGCAAAAATGGAATACCCAATCCAAGCGCATAGACCCCCATCAGCACGGTCCCTCGCGCCACGTCACCTTCCGACAATGCAAGGCTGAGGATGGCGGCCAGGATCGGGCCCAGGCATGGAGTCCAACCAAAAGCGAAGGCCAATCCCAGAATATAGGCTCCAAAGGCAGAACCGCCACGGTCGCCGGTCTGCATGCGCACTTCGCGGTCCAGAAACCCGATCCGAAACACACCGATGAAATGCGCCCCAAAAATCATGACGACCATGCCCGCGATTGGCACGAACCAGCCTTGGGCCTGCAAAAGGGCACGCCCCATGGTCGAAGCCGCCAATCCCAACAGCACGAATATCGTGGACAGTCCAAGTACAAAGAAAAGCGCTGTCACAAACACCTTGCGGCGTGCGGTTGCGGCTTCATCCATCTCGTTGACGGAAACGCCCCCCATATAGGCCAGGTAGGGTGGTACAATGGGCAGCACACAGGGACTGAGAAAAGACAGAATACCCGCCAAAACCGCCACCAACATGGCTGGCACCAAAGTGGCGTCAAGTATAAGCGCGGAATCGAGCATCTTTTCTCCTTACGCCCTACCTAGGCGACATGTCGGCCCGCGTCACGGTTCATCTTGTCACAAGTTGGTGGACAAAATGAAACATGCAGCCTACCTCGAGTTTATGGAATTTGACGCCGACTTGGACGCTACCGGTCTTCTTTGCCCCCTACCCGTGCTGAAAGCACGCAAGAGACTACAGGCGCTGAATGCGGGTCAGGTCCTGCGGGTCCTTGCCGATGATCCCGCTGCCATCGTGGATGTGCCGCATTTCTGCGGCGAAGCCGGTCATGAATTGATCAGCGCGACGGACACCGATGCATACCAAGTTTATCTGATCCGCAAAGGTGGCTGAACACCAGATACAGCGCGCCATGATGGCGGCCCGCAATAACGCGGACCTTTACGAGGCCGTCTTTGATGCCCATGGGCTACGCTATGTCAGGGATGCGTCCGCTTTTCGTGCTGTAGATCCACCGCCGCCATTCTATAGCCCGATGACCCTATGTGCACCGGTTGCCGATGCCGATCTTACAGCCTTGCGGGCTTGGCTGCACAAAACCGCCGGGCGCGTTGTCGGTTTCAAGGATAGTTTTCGTCAACTGCCCCGCAACACGCCCGGGTTGACGTCGCTTTTTGACGCGAAATGGGTTTGGCGGGCGCCGCAACCTTCTGCGACGAGGTGGGTGCGCGTTCGCACGCCGCAAATGCTGATCGCATGGGAAGAGGCGTGGAAGGCTGGCGGTTCTGCAACAGCGCAACGCATGTTTCCTGAGACGCTACTAGATCATCCAAAGTTCGGCTTTTTTGCATCGGTTGCGGAAGGAACCATCAATGCCGGCTGTATCACCAATCTGTCGCCAGACTGCGTAGGTCTGTCCAATGTCTTTGCCCAAACGACGGACACGGATGTGTTTAAGCGTGCGGCCGAGGCCGCGGGATCCTTGGCCCGGCACTTACCCATCGTCAGTTACGACAGAGGCGACGCTTTACGTGCCCTTTTGAAAGCAGATTTTCAGGAGTGCGGCGGATTACGCGTTTGGGTCGCCGCCTGATTCAGAATATCAATCAGACCCGCGTCCCCAACAAAACCCAAATGTTCAGCAAGCGTTGTGTCAAAGAGCGTGGGCCATGTTTCAACAATCTGGCGGACGCGCGCATCCGGTACCAGATCAACCAGATCTGCCTTATCCTCTAACGCCGCCAACATATCTGAGACGCGCACCTGAATACCCGGGGCATTGACGCATCCGAATTTGGGCCAGTCCTGACGTGCAACGCTTGCCGCGTGATAGAGTGCTGCGACTGCCGCATTGGGCGACGCGACCCACAAACGCAATGACGGATCAACCGGGCAAACAGCGCGCGCGCCCGCCAATGGCTCGCGAATGATCGACGAGGCAAAGGATGACGCGGCTGTATTCGGCTTGCCCGGACGCACTGTGACCGTAGGCAAGCGCAAGGTACGCGCATCACACCAATCTCTGCGAAGATGATCGGCCATCACCAGTTCAGCCATAGCCTTGGTCACACCATAGGTGTTGCGCGGCTGTATCGGCGTGGCCTCTGTCAGGGGTTCAATTGCATGGTGGCCGTAAACAGCCAATGACGACGTACCAATCACTATTGTGCTGGGCCCAAGCGCGCGCGCTGCTGCAAGAACGGCATTTGTACCGCCGAGATTGACCTGCATGCCCAGGTCATAATCCGCTTCAGCTTGCCCACTGACGACGGCAGCCAGATGGTAAATCAAGACGGTGTCGGTCGGCATCGCGGCCGCAACGGCGGCAGTGTCCGCAATATCCAACGCCCGAAACGAAGCGCCTTTGATATCTGGTGGCGTAGCACCCGGCACGTCCCAAAGATGAAGTGCCGGGTGGTGCAAACGCCGCCCATCTGGCAGCGTCACACCGTCTTTCGCGATCATTCTGGCAAGAGCCGCACCCAGAAAACCGCAGCCCCCCGTGATGACGACGGCGCCTGTCATCAGCGGCCCAGCGACCACCACCCTTTCCGCTTTGGCTTTGCAGGCGCAGGATCAGCGCTGACCGGCTCGGGTGCTGGCGCAGGTTCAGACGCAGCAGGCTCTGCGGCGATCTCCGGCATCGCCTCCGTTTGAACGGCGGGCGCATCATCTGCTTTAGCGACAGGCTCCTCTGCCTTCTGAGCGGCGTCTTCGGCGGGTGCTTCTCTTGGCTTGGCACGGCTGCGTCGCTTTGGCTTTGGCTTTTCTTCTGCAATTGCCTCTACGGTGGCTTCTTCAGCCTTTGGTTCCGCTTTCTTGCGGGTTCGCGTCCGTTTTTTCGGCGCCGGCTTTTCTTCCTCGGCCGCTTCGTCTGCTGGTGCCGCCTCTTGCGAGGCTTCCGCCGCAGTTTCGACCACTGGCTCCTTTGGTGCTTCGTCGGCCTTTTTGCGACGGGTGCGTGTCCGTTTCGGCTTGTCTTCTGTAGCTGAGGATTCTTCTACCGCAATCGCATCCGTAGATGCAGCATCTGCAGCCACCTCTGCCTCTTTCGCCTTTTCGTCGGCGTTTGCGTCAGATGTTTCAGTCTGGCCATTATCTGCATTGCTGCCGCCGCCCCGCCGACGCCGACGGCGGCGACGTTTGCGCTTGGGCCGTTCCTCTTCACCCTCGGCCTCATCAGGGGTTTCGGCAACCACCTCCGCATCGTCATCATCATCCATCACGACGCTGGATGTCACAACAGGTGCCGCCTCGGGCACCAGCCGTGTCGCTGTCTTGAACTTTTCGATGGCATAGTCGGGCGACACAAGTGTCGGATCACATTCGATCCGAACGGACATGCCATACCGCGCCTCAATATCCGCGATATGTTCACGCTTGCCGTTCATCAGGAAATTCGCGATTGAGATCGGCGCCTTGATCAAGACCTCTTTCGAGCGACCGCGCACACCTTCCTCTTCCAGGCTACGCAAGATCGCGAGGGCCACATTATCGTCCGACCGCAGAAGTCCCGTACCATGGCAGTGCGAACACATCTGGGTTGTCGCCTCAAGCATGCCAGGGCGCAAACGCTGGCGCGACATCTCCATCAAACCAAAGCCACTGATCCGACCAACCTGAATACGGGCGCGATCTGTTTTAAGCTTTTCCTTAAATCGCTTCTCGACGGCTGCATTGTTTTTGCGCTCATCCATATCGATGAAGTCGATCACGATCAGACCAGCAAGGTCACGCAGCCGCAATTGGCGGGCCACCTCATCCGCAGCTTCAAGATTGGTTTTCGTCGCTGTCTGTTCAATGGACCCTTCTTTCGTCGCACGACCAGAGTTCACGTCAATCGCAACAAGGGCTTCAGTAATGCCAATCACGATGTAACCACCCGATGGCAGTTGCACCGTCGGATTGAACATGCCGTTCAGATACCCTTCAACCTGATAGCGAGCATAGAGCGGCAATTGCTCGTTATAGAACTTCACGTTCTTGGCATGGGACGGCATGATCATTTTCATGAAATCCTTGGCCGTCCGATAGCCCTCTTCCCCGGCGACAATGACCTCATCAATCTCTTTGGAGTACAGATCACGGATCGACCGTTTGATCAGATCGCCCTCTTCATAGATCTTTGCGGGCGCAATCGACTGAAGCGTCAATTCCCGGATCTGTTCCCACATGCGTTGCAGGTATTCGTAGTCACGCTTGATCTCGGCCTTGGTGCGCTGCGCTCCGGCGGTCCGAATGATCAGACCCGCACCATCAGGGACGGTCATCGCACCAGCGATCTCTTTCAGCTTCTTGCGGTCCGCCGCATTTGTGATCTTGCGGCTGATACCTCCACCGCGTGCTGTGTTGGGCATCAATACGCAGTAGCGTCCGGCAAGCGAAAGATACGTCGTCAGCGCAGCGCCTTTGTTGCCACGCTCTTCCTTGACCACTTGGATCAGCAGGATCTGACGAACTTTGATAACCTCTTGGATCTTATAGCGCTTCGGGCGTGGCTTGCGAACGGGACGCACTTCATCTGTGTCATCTTCTTCGGCGACACTCTCGATGCTGTCATCTTTTTCGTCAGCTTCCAGCTGTGGCTGATCATCTACATCTGCATCAACAACCTCATCAGCGGCAGGTGTTTCGACGGGCGTTTCAGCGACCAGCTCCATCGGTGAGCTGCCCTCTACCGAACCGTCCAGATCAATGGTTTCCATACCTGCAATGTCGCCAGAGGTTTCTTCCTCTGGCGTTTCAGGCTCCGCCGTAACCACGGCATCGTCGGATGCGACATCAGCTGCTTTCGCGCGACTGCGTCTGCGACGTTTGGGCTTTTGCTTTTCTTCTTCAGCTTCCGCTTCGGCCTTCATCGCCTCGGCATAGGCCTTTTCCTCGGCGATCAGCGCTTCGCGATCTGCGACAGGGATTTGGTAATAATCCGGGTGAATTTCCGAGAACGCAAGAAAACCGTGCCGGTTGCCGCCATAGTCGACAAAAGCAGCCTGCAGCGATGGTTCTACGCGCGTGACCTTAGCAAGGTATATGTTCCCAGCAAGCTGACGCTTGAACTGGCTTTCGAAATCAAATTCTTCGACTTTGTTCCCGTCGACCACAACAACGCGGGTTTCTTCCGCGTGTGTGGCATCGATTAGCATTTTCTTTGGCATGTTGTCCGTTCGCACATAACCGCGGTCGCGCCCCGGGGGGCGCGGTTGTCCGTGTTACATGTCTGATTAAGGCGATCTGCGCGCGGACAAGATTGGGGCCCCTCGGGGCTGCAACGATCTTGCCTGTATCATGCGCGCTTATCATCGCGTTTCTTCTCCGACCCCGTTTGCCGAGGCCCATTCAAAGCCCAGTCGCGACAAACAACAAGCGACCAGAGCGTTCTACTGACCCGTCTGGGTCAAATCAGCTGTCTTGAGGGATCAGTCGTCGCCGATCAACAAGACAGAGAATCTCGATCGGATATCATCGTACAACCAACGCACGAGCATCCGTATTGAATACATAAGGGACATTTGGCACCCGACACAAGTGCTCGTGTGTCAGGTGCCAAAAAACTTTGATCAGGCGAAAAAATCAGAGATAGTCCGACCGCTGCAAACCGTACTTGGCCATTTTTTCGTTCAAGGTCCGGCGCGGCAGGCAAAGTTCTTCCATGACAGACACAATCGACCCTTTGTGGCGCCGCATCGTGTTGTCGATCAGCATCCGCTCAAACGCTTCCACGAACTCCTTCAACGGCTTGCCTTCGGTGGTCATGGCCGGTTTGGTCTCTTCGGTGTCCGCCATTAGCAGCGACGCAATCGATCCTGTCCCGCGGCGGTTTTGAAGCACTGCCCGTTCAGCCACATTGATCAGCTGGCGGACGTTGCCCGGCCAGGGTGCTTGCAGCAGCTGTGCCGCCTCTTGTGCGCTCACTTCCGGCGCGTCACAGCCATATTCATCTGCAAACTGCTCGCTCAGACGCGTGAATAGCATCAGGATGTCTTCACCGCGTTGACGCAGCGGCGGGACTGTGATCCGCAAGGCTGCAAGCCGATAAAACAGATCCGGGCGCAGCACGCTTTCGCATGTCTTGTCTTGCTCTTGCAGATTGCAGATCGCCACGATCCGTGTTTCGGCAGGTGTTCCCTGATCATTTATTGCCGTCAGCAGACGCGCCTGCAGCGCATGGCTCAAGGCTTCGATATCTTCCAGAACCAACGTTCCGCCGCGCGCCTCTTCAATCGCCGGGATCGGTTCGTCATCCTTGGCAGGACCAAAGATATGTCGTGTCAGGGTCTCTTCGTCATAAGCCGAACAGCTGAGCAGCACGAATTTCTTGTTTGCACGTGCGCCGACGGCATGCAGTGCATGAGCAACAAGCGTCTTGCCTGTTCCCGTTTCGCCTTCGACCAACACATGGCCATCGGCCTGCCCGAGATCAAGGATATCCTCTTTCAACCGCTCCATCGGCGCAGATTGCCCGATCAGTTTACCCATCAGGGCAGTGCCGTCAGATAGCTCCTTGCGCAGCGCACGGTTATCCAGCGTCAGACGTCGTGCCTGCGTGGCCTTCTTGGCCAGCTCCGTCATGCGGTCGGGGTTAAACGGCTTCTCAAGGAAATCATACGCGCCAACGCGCATTGCCTCGACCGCCATGGGAACATCGCCATGGCCAGTGATCATGATCACCGGAAGCGAGCTATCCACACCCTTGAGCTTCTTGAGGAACTGCATCCCGTCCATACCGGGCATTTTGATGTCGCTTACAACGATACCGGGGAAATCGCTTCCCAAGCCTTTCAACGCATCCTCGGCGGATGCATAGGTTTCGGTATCAAAGCCCGAAAGGGCCAACCATTGACTGATCGACTGACGCATATCCTTTTCGTCATCGACAATTGCGATCTTCATGGCCTTGTTCATGATCTTTTCCTTACTCCGCCGCGGCGACATCCTGCTTCATAACGGGCAGTTGCACCTCGAATAAAGCCCCGCCATCCACCGCATTGCGTGCGGTCAGGCGCCCACCTAAATCGTTCACGATGCCGGAAGAGATGGCAAGCCCCAGCCCAACACCGTCACCAGGTTCCTTGGTCGTGTAGAACGGCTCGAAAAGCTCATTGAGGTTTTCGATGCCTTCACCATTGTCGCGGATCTGCAGACTGACTGTGTCTCCTGCGGCAAGCAAAATCTCAATCGTCGGATTGTTTGCGTCCTTGGTAGCATCCAGCGCGTTCCGCAGAAGGTTGATGATCACCTGTTCCAACCGCAAACGGTCCCCCAAGATCATGACCGGATCGTTGGGCAATGTCCGAATAATATTGACTGAACGCGTCTTGAGTTGTGGCTCCATCATCGCCAGCGCGGTTGAGACGGCAGCCCTTGTATCTACGGGTTCAAACGCATCCGCACCCTTGCGAGCGTATGATTTCAACTGCCGCGTAATCGCACCCATTCGTTCCAGCAAATCATCGATGCGCTGGAAGGATGACAAAGCCTCATCGGGGCGCTGACGTTGCAATAATAAGCGCGCACCAGCAAGGTAAGTCTTCATCGCGGCGAGCGGCTGGTTCAGCTCATGACTGACCGCCGCTGACATCTCGCCCAAGGCTGCGAGTTTTGACGATTGCGCAATGGTCTGTTCTGCCACCTGAAGTGTCTTTTCGACCTTTTCGCGCTCGGCAATTTCCCGCTGCAGCCTGCGGTTCAATGCGCGAAGCTCTGCTGACTCGCGCTGAAAAAACACCAACCGCGATGCCGTTTTGCGCGACGTGAACCAGAACAGAAACGCCAATATGATCGCGAATCCCATCACCTCAAGCGCCAAAATCCCGTTCACTTGCTGGCGGACCGAGGCATAGGTGGTAAAGCTGACCATACGCCAACCTTGATGCGGTATGCGCACTTCCCGACGCAAAACAGCCTCGCCCTGCAGATAGGCATCAGCTGGCAGCGCCGCCCATCCTTGTGTCAGACGCAGCGCGCGTTGTATCGCAGACGGCGCGGATTGTCGGGCCAGCGCTTCTTCCTCAATCAAGCCACGCCAGCGCGGTTCAGTCGCCATGATGATCGTGTTTTCACTGTCCATAACAAAGACAGCATCGGACACACCGGCCCAGCTGCGTTCCATGCGAGGCACATCAACCTCGACCATGATCACGCCGCGAAAGTCACCGCTCACTTCGACGCGGCGTGAATAGATGAACGCGTAGGCACCATCTTCGTTGCGATAGGTGTTATACACCGTCTGATTATTGCGCTGTGCATCTACAAAATATGGGGCATTGCGATGCGTAACGCCTAGCTGATTGCGATCAGTTGCGGCGACGGCCCGCCCGTCCCGATCCAGCAGCGTCAGCGATGCAGCGCCGATTTCATCAACAAAAGATAAAAGACGTGCGGTAGACAACGAATAGTCATTGCTTTCCAGCGCGTTCATCAGTTCCGGATCGCGCGACAACAGCTGAGGAACAACCGAGTTGCGCTGCAGCTCGCTCATCAGACTTGTGACATAAAGCGCAAGACGCACTTCCGACCGATTGCTGATTGTTTCGGTGAAGCGCTTTGTCAGAAGCTGGTTCGAGACGTAAATAACGATGACAGCGAACAGGCAGATCACCAGTATGGACAGACGCAAGTACCAGCGCCCTTTGCCCCGCCTTAAACTGTATTTCCCCAACTCGACCATACGCATAGTTTAGGATGCCGCCTGCAATGCAGCAAGAACGCAGATCAAGCTTGAGCGAATTGGCCCAATAACCCGCGGAAAAGCGCCTGTCCGTCCGTGCCGCCATGCGCTTCCTCTACGGCGCGTTCGGGGTGTGGCATGAGTCCCAGAACACGCCGGTTCTCAGACAAAACGCCAGCAATACTTGCAATCGAGCCGTTGGGATTATCTGTATAGCGGAATGCCACGCGATCCTCGCCGTCAAGCCGTGCCAGCGTATCTGCATCAGCCGTATAATTGCCGTCGTGATGGGCGATTGGAAAGCCAACTGTATCACCGGCGTTATAGCCTTCGGTAAACGCGCTGGCAGAGGTTTCAACTTTCAGATCAACGGTTTTGCAGATGAACTTTAGATTTGCATTGCGCATCAACGCACCCGGCAACAAACCCGTTTCTGTCAGCACCTGAAAGCCGTTACAGACACCCAAAGCGTAGCCACCGCGTTCGACATGCGCGACAAGCGCGTTGCAAATTGGCGATTGTGCCGCAATGGCCCCACAGCGCAAATAATCACCAAACGAAAATCCACCCGGTACAGCAACCAGATCAACATTGTCCGGCAAGGTCGCATCTTTGTGCCAGACCATGGAAACATCGGCCCCTGCCGCGCGCAGAGCAACGGCCATATCCCGATCGCAATTCGATCCCGGGAAAACGATGACGGCAGCACGCATCAAAGCAGCTCCACCTGGTAGCTTTCGATCACAGTGTTGGCGAGCAGCTTCTCGCACATATCCTTGACCGTGTCCTCACTGGTGCCGTCGGCAAGATCCAGTTCGATGACCTTGCCTTGGCGGACGCCCGCGACCCCATCAAAGCCAAGCGTGCCAAGCGCGTGGCGCACGGCTTCACCCTGCGGATCGAGAACGCCATTTTTCAGCATGACATGTACACGGGCTTTCATCAGGCGGGTCCTTCTAGTTGATAAGTGTCGGCTTTGCGGGCCGATGGGTGACATTCGAGGGCATCACACCCAAACGACGTGCGACTTCTGTGTAGGCGTCCGACAGGCTGCCCAGATCGCGACGGAACACGTCCTTGTCCAGTTTCTGGCCCGTCTCAATATCCCACAAACGACAACTGTCAGGGCTGATTTCATCGGCAAGGATCAAGCGCGGGAATTCATTGTCCCACACCCGGCCGACCTCGATCTTGAAATCCACCAATTTGATGCCCACGCCGAACATCACACCCGACATCCAGTCATTCACGCGCAAGGCGAGGCTGACAATGTCGTCCATGTCTTGCTGCGAAGCCCAGCCAAAGGCGATGATGTATTCCTCGGGGACAAGCGGATCGCCAAGACTGTCATCTTTATAAGAGAATTCGACAATTGGACGGGGTAGCGGCGTCCCTTCTTCCATGCCCATCCGTTTGGCCATCGTACCCGCTGCAATGTTCCGCACGATAACCTCAAGCGGGACAATCTCGACCTGGCGTATCAACTGCTCGCGCATATTCAGGCGCTTGATGAAATGCGTCGGAATGCCGATTTGCGTCAGGCCCATCATGAAGAATTCGCATAAGCGGTTATTAAGAACACCTTTGCCTTCGATGATGTCCTTTTTCTCCGCGTTAAAGGCGGTAGCGTCATCTTTGAAGTATTGGACCAGTGTGCCAGGCTCAGGGCCTTCATACAAAATCTTTGCCTTGCCTTCGTAAATCTTCTTGCGGCGTGCCATCACAACCCCTTCACCGATCCGCAGGCCCAGGCTGGGTCGCGTCATAAGCGCGTCATAGTGCAAGCCCCCCTTGCGGGCAAGCACCTGCGAGGGCATATCAAGTGTGACTGAATTCTTAATCACGAGAGGCCCCATGAACACATTTGACGACCGTGAACACGCTTTTGAAGCCAAATTTGCGCATGACGCCGAAATGCAATTCAAAGCCGAAGCGCGCCGCAACAAGCTGCTGGGCCTTTGGGCGGCAGGATTGTTGGGAAAATCGGGCGACGATGCAGACGCTTATGCCAAAGAAGTTATCAAATCCGATTTTGAAGAGGCTGGACACGAAGATGTCTACCGCAAGGTCTCGGGCGATCTGGGGGACAAGGCTGACGAGGCGACGATCCGTGCCAAAATGGCCGAGTTTCTTGTCGAGGCGAAAAGTCAGTTGCTCAACGAGATCTAAAATCTCGCTTCAAACCTAATCCAAAAGCATCTCATACAATTTGGGATGCTTTTTCTTTCGGCTATATGTGACCTGCAAGTTGCGCGGAATTCATAATGGATATGCAAGGTTTCTATTTGCACCGGGTGATTGAACATGACAACGACCACCCCAACATCGTTGGAGTCGCCGCCTTATGACAAATGCCCTATCAAAACTGCTTGAAACACGTGACTGGCTCATGGCGGACGGGGCAACGGGGACAAACCTGTTCAATATGGGACTGATGTCCGGCGATGCGCCCGAATTGTGGAATATTGACGAAACCGCAAAGATTACAGCGCTTTACAAAGGGGCGGCTGATGCGGGCAGCGATATCTTTCTGACTAACAGCTTTGGCGCCAATGCGTCGCGCCTGAAGCTGCATGGCGCTGAAGGTCGCGTGCACGAGTTGAACAAAGCGGCGGCAGAGCTGGGCCGCAACGTGGCCGACACTGCAGGACACCCGATTGTGGTCGCTGGATCGGTTGGCCCCACGGGCGAGATCATGGCACCGATGGGCAGCCTTACCCATGAAAGCGCCGTCGAGATGTTCCACGAACAGGCCGAAGGTCTCAAAGCGGGTGGCGCAGATGTGCTGTGGGTCGAAACCATCAGTGCAGCAGAGGAGTTCATCGCCGCTGCCGAAGCCTTTGCGCTGGCGAACATGCCCTGGTGTGGCACGATGAGCTTTGACACAGCAGGCCGCACAATGATGGGCCTGACATCGGCTGATATGGTCAAGAAGGTCGGTAAGATCACACATCAGCCCATTGCCTTCGGTGCAAATTGCGGCGTCGGCGCATCGGATTTGCTGCGGACCGTGCTGGGTTTTGCGGCCGCCGGTCCAACATTGCCCGTCGTTGCCAAAGGCAACGCGGGCATCCCAAAATACCATGATGGTCACATTCACTATGATGGTACACCAGATTTGATGGCTGATTATGCGGTTCTGGCGCGTGACTGCGGGGCCACAATTATCGGTGGTTGCTGCGGCACGACGCCGGACCACCTGCGCGCAATGCGGACCGCATTAGAGACCCGCCCAAGGGGCGAAAAACCGACCTTGGATGTGATTGCAACAGCGCTTGGCGGTTTTTCGTCCGAGTCAGACGGGACCGATGGGGGTGGACCGGCTGCCAGCCCAAGACGTGGACGCCGCCGCCGCGCCTGACAGCACATTTCGGAGGGGACGCTGCCCCAGCTGTCTTTTCAAACAAAAAGTCCCCCCTGGACAAGCCGTGAAAGCCCGATACGGGCTTCTTCCGTTGCAGTAATCGGCTCTGCAGCATGTACCGCAGGCTCAGCATGCGCGGCCATGGTTAACTGCGCGTAAACGTCCATCTTCTTTTGCTCAAAATGCCGCCGCCGGAGGCTCCGACACTTCAGCCAATGACGTGGTTAGAATAGCGTAAGCTGATCGCCCGCTTGCGGTGGCCTGGCGAACAGGTCCGTGCGCAGGGGTGGCAGCGTTCGATCCAGTCCCAATTTCTTTGCTGCCAGTTTGAAACGCTGCTGCATCATGGCTGCCCATTCGCCTTGCCCGACCATGCGCCTGCCGAAAGTCGGGTCGTAATCCTTGCCGCCGTGCAACTCGCGCACTCGACCCATCACACGGGCGGCTCGGTCGGGATAATGCGTCGCCAGCCAGTCGCGAAACAATGTCGCCACCTCACGCGGGAGGCGCAGGATGATCGAGGACGCGGCAACCGCACCAGCGTCTTTGGCAGCTTGCAATATCGCTTCAAGCTCGTGATCGGTCAGCGCCGGGATCACAGGCGACACCATGACCCGCACAGGGACGCCTGCATCTGTGAGACGTTGAATTGTGCGCAGCCTTGCCGCAGGCAATGGGACGCGCGGCTCCATCGCGCGGGACGTTTTTGGATCGAGCGTGGTGACAGAGATGCCCACGCGGGTCAGCCCCTTTGCGGCCATCTCGGCAAGGATATCAATGTCACGCTCGATCAGTGTTCCTTTGGTGACAATGCCGACTGGATGATTGAAATCGTGCAGTACCTTGAGGATGTCGCGCATGATTTCGCGGTCTTTTTCGATCGGTTGATAGGGGTCGGTATTCGTCCCAATCCCCATCATGGCCGGTTTGTAGCGTGGGTTCGACAATTCTGCCCGGAGCCGCGCGCCGGCATTTGGTCGGGCGATCAGCCTGGTTTCAAAATCAAGCCCCGGCGACAGCCCAAGAAAGGCGTGACTGGGCCGCGCAAAACAATAGATGCAGCCATGTTCGCACCCGCGATAAGGATTAACCGAGCGGTCAAAGGACAGATCAGGTGAGGTGTTGCGGCTAATGATCTTGCGCGCAACCTCTTCACTGACTTGCGTACGCAAGACAGGTGGCTCGTCAGCCTGCTCCCAACCATCATCGATGGTTTCGGTGCTGATCCGATCAAACCTGACATCCGGGTTGGACTGCGCGGCCCGCCCCGGTGTGCGATGCGATTTTTGAACGGGATGTTCGGACATAATGTTTATTAGAACAATTCAAGAACATGGGCAATGCAAGTCGGTCACGAATATGCGAATGTCGCTATTGTGTGGGTTGGCAGGTTCAATCGCGCGCACTACTGATTATACGAAAGTATACAAGAGGTTCTGTCATGTCTGACGAAGAAGATGACATCATCCTGTCCGAGCTGAACGATGAGGACCTCGTCGCGCAGATGTTCGATGACCTTTATGACGGCATGAAGGAAGAGATCGAAGAAGGCGTAAACATCCTGCTGGAGCGCGGATGGGAGCCCTACCGGATCTTGACCGAGGCGCTGGTCGGCGGCATGACAATCGTGGGTCACGACTTCCGCGATGGTATCTTGTTCGTGCCAGAAGTCCTGCTGGCAGCAAATGCCATGAAAGGTGGCATGGCCATCCTGAAACCACTTTTGGCCGAAACCGGTGCCCCGCGTGTGGGCAAGATGGTGATCGGCACCGTCAAGGGGGACATCCACGATATTGGCAAGAACCTTGTGTCGATGATGATGGAAGGTGCCGGGTTCGAGGTGGTTGACCTTGGCATCAATAACGCTGTTGAAAGCTACCTTGAAGCTATGGAAGCCGAACAACCCGATATCCTTGGTATGTCCGCCCTTTTGACCACAACCATGCCCTACATGAAGGTTGTGATCGACACGATGGTCGAAAAAGGTATTCGCGACGATTATGTCGTATTGGTCGGCGGTGCGCCCCTAAACGAAGAGTTTGGTAAAGCCATCGGCGCTGACGCCTATTGCCGGGATGCAGCCGTTGCCGTGGAAACCGCCAAGACCTTTATGGCGCGCAAGCATAATCAGGGCGTGGCGGCAAGTTAGGCCCTTTAAATGGCATCATGTGGCACACATCTACAAAGGCAAAGGAGATTTCCGATGCCATTTCGTGTTTTTGCATTGATCGTGATTGGGGTACTGGCCACATCTGCTGCATCGGTCTGGTTGGCAGCAGCGGTTGCAATCCGTTTCCATGTCGCTCCCCTGCCCGTCTTTGGCATTGTGGCAATCATCCTGGTGGCGGCGACCCTTCTTGTGCGAAAGCGCAATGGATGATGCGACGCTAACCACCGATGGCCTTGTCCCGCTTGGCGCGGGTCAGGTGTTGCTGATTGCTTGTGGCGCATTGGCACGAGAAATTCTGGCGCTCAAGGCTGCAAATGATTGGAGCCATCTGGACCTAAAGTGCCTGCCGGCCATCCTGCATAATCACCCAGAGCAGATTGTACCCGCGGTCCGCGAAGCTGTTAAAAAGCATCGCAAGGAGTACGCATCAGTCTTTGTCGTCTACGCAGATTGTGGCACTGGTGGAATGCTAGAGGCTGCTTGCGACGAGATGGGTGTCACAATGGTCGCCGGGCCCCATTGTTATTCCTTTTTTGAGGGTAACGAGGCTTTCGTTGCGCACGAGGAAATGACGGCTTTCTATCTGACCGACTTCCTCGTCAGGCAGTTTGACGCCTTTGTCTGGGAACCTCTGGGACTGGGGCGCCACCCCGACCTGCGTGACATGTATTTCGGGAACTACGAAAAACTGGTCTACCAAGCGCAAACCGATGATCCGGAGCTTACGGCGAAAGCACACCGTTGCGCCGACAGGCTTGGACTCCCCTTTGAACGCCGCTTCACGGGCTATGGCGATCTTGGGACCGCGCTTGCAGCGCTTTAGGCAGCAGCAGCAGTTTCCCTGATCCGTTCGACCATAGCGCGCAATCCGTTCGATCGCTGCGCCGACAAATGGTCATTCAGCCCCAGCCGTCCCAGCTCGGCGCCAGCATCGATTTTACTGACCTCTGCAACCGGCTGGTTGTTGTACAGCGCCAACAGCACCGCGATCAGACCGCGCACGATCATTGCATCGCTTTCACCCCGAAAAGTGAACACACCATCCTTGATCTGCGGGACCAGCCAGACCTGGCTGGCACAACCGTGCACCTTTGTTGCGGGCACCCGCAGCGCGTCTTCCAATGGCGGCATCGCTTTGCCCATGTCGATGACATGCCGATAGCGATCTTCCCAATCCTCAAGGAATTCAAAGGTTTCCACCAAGTCTTCGAAATCTGGATTTGCCATCGCGCTGCCTTTTCACGTCTCTCACATGATGTAGGGTCAAGGCGCGTGCCCGTCCAGATCAAAGAGGGACAGTCACCACCTTCTGCCCCTTGACGGCAAGCCCCACTTGGCCGTCGCACAGCCGCAACGCGTCTTCGCCAAACACCTCGCGCCGCCATCCCTTCAGCGCTGCGACATCCCGCTCACCAGCGGCGAGTGCGTCAAGATCGGCGGATGATGCAATCAGTTTTTGTGCAACGCCTTCGTTGTCGGTTTTGGATTTTAAAAGGACGCGCAGCATATCCGCCAATGCCGGGTTCACCTGCAGCTTTGACCGGCTGGTATCGGCTTTGGGCATGTCTTCTGGTTTCACCGCCAGCCCGGCCTTGATGCTGTTGATGATCCCTTGGGCGATGTCGCCTTTGCGCGCCTCGCGCAAAAGCAGCCGTGACCGGCTCAGATCCTGTTCGGTTTGCGGTTTGGTCGAGGCAAGCTCGACCAGTGCATCATCTTTGAATACGCGATTGCGCGGCACGTTGCGTTCTTGCGCGTAAGCCTCGCGAAACTTTGCCAGTTCGCGTACAATGGAAAGGAATTTTCCAGATGTAGTTCGGGTCTTGACCCGCTTCCATGCATCATCCGGGACAGTCTGATAGGTTGCCGGATCTTTCAGAACAGCCATTTCTTCGGCGACCCATTTCTTGCGGCCGGACTTGTTAAGCCGGTCAGACAATTGCTCGTAGATATCACGCAGGTGCGTTACATCGGCGAGCGCGTACTTAGCTTGCGCATCCGTCAGCGGGCGGCGCGACCAGTCGGTAAAGCGCGAGGATTTATCCAGATCGGATTTGGCTATCTTACGCACCAACGTCTCGTAGCCGACCTGCTCGCCAAATCCGCACACCATCGCGGCGACTTGGGTGTCAAATAAGGGCTCAGGGATCACCCCGGCATTGATAAAGAAAATCTCGAGGTCTTGCCGAGCAGCATGAAAAACCTTCACCACGCCGGGATCGCGAAAAAGTGCATAAAGCGGTTCAAGTGACAGATCCTCGACCAATGGATCAACAAGAACGGCGTCAGCACCTGCCTCGTCCTGATAAGCCAGCTGCACCAGGCACAGTTTGGAGTAGTAAGTCCGCTCGCGCAGAAACTCTGTATCGACGGTAACATAAGGACGTTTCGCAGCTTCGGCACAGAATGCAGCCAAAGCGTCGGTCGTCGTGATTTTTTTCATTATTGTTCCGTTACTCGTTAGGACCCCCGCCCGCCCGATGGAAGATGTCTAATCGATATTAACGGAAAATGAAAGCGGATCAGGCTGTCTTTTCGAGCATGACAGGTGTTCTGTCACCCGTCACGTACCGCCGCAAGACCATCGGGTAAAGCGCATGTTCAAGTGGCAGCAGGCGTTCTGCCAAGACGTCAGGCGTGTCGCCTGCGCGGATATCGAGCCGCGCCTGCCCCAGGATCGGGCCGTCATCCAGCTCTGCCGTCACCTCATGCACGGTGCAGCCATGCTGAGCATCACCAGCCTCCAACGCGCGCTGATGCGTGTGCAGCCCTTTGTACTTGGGCAAAAGTGAAGGATGGATGTTTAGCATCCTGCCTTCCCATTTTGCGATGAAATCCGGTGTCAGAATACGCATGAAACCAGCAAGACAGATGACATCGGGCTTGGCGGTCTGCAGCGCCTTGTCCAGCGCCGTTTCAAACGCCGCACGATCTTTGCCAAAAGGTCTATGATCAATCGCGAAAGTCGGTATATGCAGTTTTCGGGCCTTCGCCAGCCCGCCCGCCTGCGGATCATTGGCAAGAACAAGAACAGGGCGTGCAGGATGATCCCCGGTCATGGAATTCGCCAGCGCAACCATATTCGATCCGCCGCCCGAAATCAGAATAGCGACGCGTTTGCTCACAAAAGCGTACCTGTATAGCGGATGCCATCGCCAGCCGTCACTTGGCCCATGTGGTGCACGTTTTCACCCGCATCGGTCAGCAATTTTGTCAGGTCCGCAGCCTTATCGGCATCGACGACCAGAGCCATGCCGATACCCGCATTAAAGGTCTTGAGCAGTTCCGCCTGTTCCATGCCGCCAGTTTCCACAAGCCATTGGAAGACGGGTGGCAAGTCCCAGGCGTTCAGATCGATATCGGCACCCAGCCCTTCTGGCAGGACGCGCGGCAGGTTCTCTGTCAGCCCGCCACCAGTGATATGGGCCAATGCATGCACCCCACCTGCCCGTACCGCAGCGAGCGCTTGCCTGACATACAGGCGCGTGGGTGCCAGCAGCGCGACACCAAGCGTGTCATCGGCAAAAGGCGCCTTATCAGACCACGCAAGCCCAGACAGATCCACAATCCGGCGGACCAGCGAATACCCATTCGAGTGCACCCCGTCAGAGCCAAGCCCCAGTAGAATGTCCCCCTCTTGCACATCAACAGGCAGTTCCGTGCCACGCTCCATGGCGCCTACGGCGAACCCGGCCAGATCAAAGTCACCGGCATCGTACATGCCCGGCATCTCTGCAGTCTCTCCGCCAATCAGCGCGCAACCGGAAGCCTCACATCCTGCCGCGATGCCTTCGATAATGCTGGTGGCCTGATCCAGCTCCAGCTTACCGGTCGCAAAATAGTCCAGAAAAAACAAAGGCTCTGCACCTTGGCAGACCAGATCATTGACGCACATTGCCACCAGATCAATACCGATCGTGTCAACATTTCCGGTATCGATCGCAATCCGCAGCTTCGTGCCCACGCCATCAGTCGCGGCCACAAGAACAGGATCAATGTATCCCGCGCCCCTCAGGTCAAAAAGGGCACCAAATCCACCCAGACCGGCCATGACCCCCGGACGTGTCGTGCGCTTGGCGGCTGGCTTAATCCGTTCGACCAGACTATTTCCGGCATCGATATCGACACCTGCATCCGCATAGGTCAGGCCATTTTTCGTCATCGTCACATCCCCTTGCACCGGTGCGGCTGCGATAACGGATGGGCAATGCTTGCGCAACGGCGCAGCCGTCACGAAGTACAAATAATCTCATATCTGTTGAGTGTTTGTTAAAGATTTGAATGGCATTTAAAGTGCGAGACAAAGCACCCTCCTCACGTTCTTTGATCTCGCTAGATTCAAAGGCGGTCGGTGTTGTCCTGCGCGGCACCGGTCGCCACCTCCCAGTACCGGAATTGCTCTGGCAGTCACAAACTCAACGCGGAAATCGAAGCATATCGCGACACTGCAGCTTGACGACTGTGTTCTGTCTGATACGACCAGAAGTCGGAGGGCCTGTAGCTCAATTGGTTAGAGCAGAGCGCTCATAACGCTTTGGTTGCGGGTTCAAGTCCTGCCGGGCCTACCACATCCTCCACATCGTATACAAATGCATACAAGGGCTTTTCGTCTGTTGCGGTTTACGCTATGGCAGCGCAAACATCGCCAGCCGCAGCGGAGAAACGAGATGTCAAAGATCAAGGTAGATAATCCAATCGTCGAGCTTGACGGTGATGAAATGACCCGGATCATCTGGGATTTCATCAAGCAGAAACTGATCCTGCCTTATCTGGATGTAGATCTGCTTTACTATGACCTGGCAATGGAGGTCCGAGACGAGACGAACGATCAGATCACCATAGATGCCGCAGAAAAGATAAAAGAGATCGGTGTCGGGGTGAAATGTGCCACGATCACACCCGACGAAGCTCGGGTTGAAGAATTTGGCCTAAAACAAATGTGGCGCTCGCCCAATGGCACCATCCGCAACATTCTGGGCGGCGTCGTGTTTCGGGCGCCGATCATCTGCAAAAACGTGCCTCGTCTGGTGCCAGGATGGACTGATCCGATTGTGATTGGCCGCCATGCATTTGGCGACCAATATAAGGCCACCGATTTTCTAATGCCGGGCCCCGGCAAGCTGACGATGAAATTCGTTGGCGAAGACGGCACGGTGATCGAGAAAGACGTCTTTGAAAGCCCATCTGCAGGTGTCGCTATGGGTATGTATAACTTGGATGCGTCGATTTATGATTTTGCGCGCGCCTCGTTCAACTACGGTCTGAACCTTGGCTGGCCTGTCTATCTTTCGACGAAAAACACCATTCTGAAAGCTTATGACGGCCGGTTCAAAGACATCTTTCAGGAAGTTTTCGAAAGCGAGTTCAAAGACCAGTTTGATGAACTGGGTATCGAGTATCAGCACCGCCTCATTGACGATATGGTTGCGTCTGCCATGAAATGGTCAGGCAAATTCGTCTGGGCTTGCAAGAATTATGATGGTGACGTTCAGTCCGATACCGTTGCCCAGGGTTTTGGCTCGCTCGGGCTGATGACATCACAACTGATGACACCTGACGGCAGGATCGTTGAAGCAGAAGCCGCACATGGGACTGTCACGCGGCATTATCGTCAGCATCAGGCAGGCCACGCCACATCCACCAACTCGATCGCGTCAATTTTTGCCTGGACCGGTGGGTTAAAACACCGCGCGAAACTTGATGAAAACACCCAGCTTATGGGGTTCGCTGAAACTCTGGAAAAAGTCATCGTCGATACGGTCGAAAGCGGCTTTATGACCAAAGACCTTGCGTTGCTGGTTGGCCCGGATCAAAGCTGGCTTACAACGACAGGGTTTTTGGAAAAAATCGACGAGAACCTGAACGCAGCTATGTGAGCATATCACCGCAGAATGGGCCGCCAAGATCGGCGGCCCGTAACTGTTTTATTGGTTGATCACGAATGTGCCTGCGCCTTCGTAAACCTCTCCACCGCGCGTGATATCAATTGCCAGCACGCCGCCAACCTCTTCGGCTTCGGGCCCGTAGAAAGTGGCGTCAATTGTAGAGCCATTGGTCGAACATCCACTGATACAGCTTAACGTTCCACCAAACCCATTTTCGCTAATCGGTGCATTGGTAATGCCCAACTCAACGCTCCGCGGGCCACCGGATGCCGGATCATATGCACCGTCAAGTGTTGCGGTGGCGGTATCGGCACCCCCAAAGCTGACATTCACGGTGATGTCGCCTTCCAACTCAGCGAGTTCCTGACCACCACCAATCTGGAGTACCCCCTGTACCGCAAATCCACCGCTATAGTTCACAGAGCCATTTGGCTGGGCGGATAGGTACGATCCTGCAGTTTCCTGGCCAACGACAAAAGCCGCCTCTCCGCTGGGATTTGCCGGCGAAGCAAGGTTTGGACCATAAGAGAAAACAGATACCGGGACGGCAAATGCACCAACACTGGACGCATCAATTTCGACGCGGACTTCTTGCCCATTCAGCGTGCCACGACCGTTCGTAATGCTGACACTCTGCCCAAAAAGTTCGACCGTCCCGCTAATTGCGGTCAAGTATCCTGCGTCCAACTGGATGGATGCATTTTCGCCAATACCCGGCGTACCTGCGTCACCAATCTGAAAGTTCGCGATCCGGGTGGTCTGCGAAATTGAGGTTGAGTCGTCGATGGTTGGCAAAACTGGGCCGCCGGGACCGCCGCCATCATCCCCGCCTGCACCGCCGCCGCCACCGCCGCTGCCGCCACTCCCATCGACACTGGTCCCTCCACCGGCGCCACAGGCGGAAACTGCGAAAAGAGTGGTCAAAAGCAAAGGCTTCAGAAGGCGCTGTGTCATGTCATGGTCCTATCTTGTCCAGGTCAACACCGGTCACTGGTCGCTTAGCGCGAATATAAGGCGAAAACTTGGCGGTTCTGCTGGAACTTGGCCAGATCATTCCATTTGACCGGCCCAGATCGGTGGATTATCGCCACCCAGAAGTTTTAGCATAAAGTACAGTGGCTTACCGGCAAACAGGTTCCAAGGAATTCGGAATGACGGAAAACGAGACGCAAAGCCCTACGCAAAAAGCCGCAAACAAGATCACCGACAGTTAACGACGCAAAAGCCCACCAAAAGCGATGCTTGTCGCGGCCGCAGCGCGCATCTGCTGTTGATTATGACAGCGGTTGACATGCACGACGCTATTACATCGGCAACAAAGCTTTTCCGGACATAACGTTTCGGTGCATAGGGGCTGGCTTTTGCTGCAGATGCACGCTATCCGCGCCGCAACTTACCCAAAAGGCTAGATCCCATGGATATCCGCAATATCGCGATCATCGCGCATGTTGACCACGGCAAGACGACGCTGGTTGACGAACTTCTCAAGCAATCGGGCGTGTTTCGTGAGAACGAAGCCGTGTCCGAGCGTGCGATGGACAGTAACGATATTGAGCGCGAGCGTGGGATCACGATTCTGGCCAAATGTACGTCGGTCGAATGGAACGGCACCCGTATCAATATCGTCGACACCCCCGGCCACGCCGATTTTGGCGGAGAGGTGGAGCGTATTCTCTCCATGGTGGATGGCGTTGTTCTGCTGGTGGATGCAGCAGAAGGGCCGATGCCACAGACGAAATTTGTGACGTCGAAAGCGCTTGCCTTGGGTCTGCGCCCTATCGTCGTCGTCAACAAGGTGGACAAGCCAGACGGCGAGCCTGATCGCGCAGTTGACGAAGTCTTTGATCTGTTCGCCGCGTTGGACGCATCGGATGAGCAGTTGGACTTTCCGTCGATGTATGCCTCTGGCCGGGCGGGCTGGTGTGATGCTGAACTGGATGGCCCGCGCAAGGACCTGTCAGCCCTTTTTGATCTGATCGTGGATCATGTACCGACCCCTGCGCAGATTACACGCAAGGATGAGCCGTTCCAGATGCTCGCCACCACCCTGTCCGCCGATCCGTTCATCGGCCGTATTCTGACCGGTCGTGTTGAAGCCGGGACATTGAAAGCGGGCGACACGGTCAAGGCACTGTCGCGGACAGGCGACAAGATCGAACAGTTCCGCGTGTCGAAGGTTCTGGCATTTCGGGGGCTGGCGCAGCAGCCGATTGATCTGGCCGAAGCTGGGGATATCGTGACCATTGCGGGCATGACCAAGGCGACCGTGGCCGATACGCTTTGTGACGTAAGTATTGATACACCCATTCCCGCCCAGCCGATTGACCCGCCTACCATCACCGTGACCTTTGGCATCAATGACAGCCCGCTGGCGGGCCGTGACGGGAAAAAGGTACAGTCCCGTGTGATCCGTGAGCGGCTGATGAAAGAGGCCGAAGTCAACGTCGCCATCAAGATCGATGACACACCGGGCGGTGATGCGTTTGAGGTGTCAGGCCGTGGCGAACTCCAAATGGGTGTTTTGATCGAAAACATGCGCCGCGAAGGTTTTGAGTTGTCGATTTCGCGCCCGCAGGTGATTTTCACCGAAGAAGATGGTCAACGCATGGAGCCTGTCGAGGAAGTCACCATTGATGTGGATGACGAATATACCGGAGTTGTGGTCGAGAAGCTGACCGGGCCGCGCAAGGGTGAATTGGCAGAGATGAAGCCTGCCGGTGCCGGCAAGACCCGGATTATTGCGCATGTCCCATCACGCGGGTTGATTGGCTATCATGGTGAATTCTTGACGGACACGCGTGGCTCTGGCGTGTTGAACCGCCTGTTTCACGGACAGACCCCGTATAAAGGCAAGATCGACGGTCGCCGTCAGGGTGTGCTGATTTCGATGGAAAATGGCTCGTCGGTCGCGTTCGCGCTGTGGAACCTTGAAGATCGCGGCAAGATGTTCATCGGCGCGCAAGAGGCTGTTTATCAGGGCATGATCATCGGCGAGCATAGCCGCGAGAATGATCTGGAAGTGAACCCCCTGAAGGGCAAGAAGCTGACCAATGTGCGTGCATCGGGAACGGACGAGGCCGTGCGTCTGACCACGCCGGTGACCATGTCGCTGGAACAGGCGATTGCCTATATCGACGACGATGAGCTGGTCGAGGTGACGCCGAATGCCGTGCGCTTGCGCAAGCGGTATCTGGACCCGCATGAACGCAAACGGCAGGCACGGGCGAGCTAAGGCAAAATCCTTTGAAGGATTTTGGCCAGACTTTTTGAAAAGTCTGGTTACCCCGGTGTGACCGTATCGCCCAAGCTGATCACGCCGGGCTTAGCCACGCTCGCGTACCAGCCGCCATGCCCACGCATTGCGTTATAGCCGCCGGGGCCCAGTTCGGTTTCCATGCGTGAACAGGGCGGACACGGCCCGTGGATTTCGAGCATGGCGTCGCCAATGGCAAGTAGGCCCTTGCGCAGCGCCAGCAAGTTGAGCCCTGATATCACCAGATTACGGCGCAATCTTTCCGGTTGGATCTGGTCATGCCCAGATAGTGCCGCAATAACTGGCAAGTGTTCGGACTGGATCAACGTAACAGCACGTTTGCCTGCGCGACCGTGATCACCCACCAATCCCGTTTCTGTCAGCTCTGCTGCATTGACCACAGCAATCGGGGCATATCGTTCGGCCCGCAAGCCAATCCAGTCCAGTCGGCCCGGCACCGCGTGCAGCGCCATCATCGCGCCAAGCTGGCCTTTCACGCGATCTCTTCGACGATGCTCAACTCGCGTTGCGCGGCACCTTTGGCAAAGCTCAGCGCTTCTTGATAGGCGTCGGAATGGTAGCAGTCATGGGCCGCCTGCAGGCTTGGAAAGCGGGCGACGACATTGCGCGGGCGGTCGGGCCCTTCGAGTTGTTCGTAGGCCCCGCCCCGCGCAAGGAACACGCCGCCATGGTCGGCAATGGCCCCCGTGGCGCGTTTGGCGTATTCGCCGTAAGCTTCTTCGTCGGTCACTTTGACATGTGCGATCCAGAGTGCGCTCATTTCACATCCCCCAATACCTTTTTTGCCGCCGCGATTGCCGCATCGGCGTTCTCAGCAGACGCACCGCCGCCCTGTGCCATGTCGGGGCGACCACCGCCGCCTTTGCCGCCAAGTTCGGGCGTTGCCGCACGCAGGATGTCCACGGCGCTGATCCGGTCTGTCAGATCAGCAGTGACACCGGCGGCAACGGCGGCCTTACCGCCAGTATCCGCGATCAGGATCACAACGCCAGTGCCGACCCGCTCTTTGAACTGATCCACGAGCGTCGGCAGATCCTTTCCAGTCACACCCTGCATCACCTGCCCCATAAAGCAGATGCCGTTCACCTCTTCCTGGGCCGGGGCCGCGTCACCGCTGCCACCCATAGCCAGTTCGCGGCGCAACTGTGCGACCTCGTTGCTGAGCGCCTTGCGTTCCTCGAGAAGTGCTTTGACACGGTCGGCGACTTCGGTCGCAGGGGCCTTGAGCGCCAGTGCCGCCTGCGCCAACCGGTGATCCTGCTCACGCAGATAATCGAGCGCTGCCTGCCCGGTCAGTGCTTCGATCCGGCGCACACCAGCGCTGGACGCGCTGTCGCCCAGCGTCACAAAGGTCCCGATTTCGCCGAGTTGCTTCACATGCGTGCCGCCGCAAAGTTCCAGCGAATAGGTGTTCCCGCCTGTCCCCTTGCCGGAGCCTTCCTGGATACCCATCGATACGACGCGCACTTCATCGCCGTATTTCTCACCAAAGAGCGCCTGAGCGCCCATGGCCCGGGCGTCATCCGGCGTCATGATGCGGGTTTCGACCGTGCTGTTTTGCCGGATGATGTCATTTACATCTCGTTCGACCTGTTCCAATTCTTCAAGGCTGAGCGCTTTGTTATGGCTGAAATCGAACCGCAATCGGTCAGGCGCATTCAGCGAGCCGCGCTGTGCAATATGGTCACCCAGCACCTCGCGCAGGGCTTCGTTCAACAGGTGTGTCGCAGAGTGGTTGGCACGAATTTTCCTGCGATTTTCGTGATCGACCTCAAGCCTGACAGCATCGCCTACCGAAATCTCACCGTGATCGACGGACAGATAATGGGCAAACACGCCCCCAGGCATCTTTTTGACATCCGAAACATGGCCCGAAAACCGGGTTGCCCACGCGTCCTGATCGCCCACCAGGGCGCGGACGTACCCTTGATCGCCAACCTGACCGCCACTTTCAGCGTAAAACGGCGTTTGATTGAACACGACCCACGCCGGTTCCCCGTCGACTTGCAGCGTGTTGATGGTCTTGCCCGATCCATTGACAATCGCAACCACCTGCCCTTCTGCGGTTTCTGTTTCATAACCCAGAAAATCAGTGGCGCCATGCGCATCGGCCACGTCGAACCAGACCGCACTGTCGGCGGCTTCGCCGGTGCCGGCCCAGGCCGCACGCGCCTTGGCCTTTTGTGCAGCCATCGCAGCATCGAAACCTTCGGTGTCAACTTCCCGCCCTTTTTCACGCAGCGCGTCCTGGGTCAGATCCAGTGGAAAGCCGTAAGTGTCGTAAAGTTTGAAAGCCGCTTCACCGGGGAGTGCAGCATCATCCGGCAGGTCCGAGAGTTCGTCATCCAGCAGTTTCAGCCCGCGGTCGAGCGTTTGCTTGAACCGGACTTCCTCGTTCAGCAAAGTCTCCTCAATCAACCGCTGGCCCTGGCCAAGTTCGGGATAAGCCGCGCCCATCTTCTGGACCAGCGCGGGCACAAGCCGGTGCATTACCGGGTCCTTGCTGCCAAGCAGATGCGCATGCCGCATCGCCCGCCGCATGATCCGGCGCAGGACATAGCCGCGCCCTTCGTTCGACGGCAGGACGCCTTCAGCAATCAGGAAAGAGGTCGAGCGGAGGTGATCCGCAATGACCCGATGATGCGTGTTGCCTTCCCCATCAGGGTCAGTCGATGTGACATCAGCCGACGCCTCGATCAGCGCGCGCATCAGGTCGGTGTCATAGTTGTCATGCTTGCCTTGCAGCAATGCGCCGATCCGTTCCAGCCCCATGCCGGTATCGATCGACTGCATCTCAAGCGGTTTCAGAGTGCCGTCTTCGAACTGCTCGTTCTGCATGAAAACGATGTTCCAGATTTCGATGAACCGGTCGCCGTCTTCCTCGGGCGATCCCGGAGGGCCGCCCCAGATATGATCGCCGTGGTCATAGAAAATCTCGGTACACGGCCCGCAGGGACCTGTTGGCCCCATCCGCCAGAAATTATCATCGGTCGCGATGCGGATGATGCGGTCTTCGGGGACGCCGATCTTCTTCCACAGATCAAAGGCTTCGTCATCGGTGTGGTAAACCGTGGTCAACAGGCGCGAGGCATCGATGCCGAAATCCTTGGTCAGCAATTCCCAGGCAAAGGGGATCGCGTCGGATTTGAAGTAGTCGCCAAAGCTAAAATTCCCCAGCATCTCGAAAAACGTATGGTGGCGCGCGGTATACCCAACATTGTCGAGGTCATTATGCTTGCCGCCTGCCCGCACACATTTCTGGCTGGTCGTTGCGCGGGTATAGTCACGCGTCTCAACCCCGGTGAACAGGTTCTTGAACTGCACCATACCGGAATTGGCGAACATCAGCGTCGGGTCGTTGCGCGGCACCAGTGGGCTGGAGGCCACAACCTCATGTCCCTGCTTTTCAAAGTAGGACAAAAAGGTGGATCGGATATCAGCGAGACTGGTCATGGCAGGCTTTCAGACAGATGCATTGCGTTGAAAGCGAGAAATAGCCGTGGCACCCGGCACTGTCCACAGTGCCAATTAAAAAGGGCGCTGCAAACCCAGCGCCCTTTCCGATGAATATGATATCGCGTTTCCTAGACCTCGACGAGATCGTCGTCGCCGTCATCCATCCCGCCTTCGGGCAGGTCGAAATCAAGACCATGTGCCGCGCGGATCTTGTCTTCGATCTCTAGCGCCACCGACGGGTTTTCCTTCAGAAACAGTTTGGAGTTTTCACGTCCCTGCCCGATCCGCTCATCACCATAGCTGAACCACGCACCGGATTTTTCGACTACGCCCGCCTTGACGCCAAGATCAAGCAGTTCACCCATCTTGGAGATGCCTTCGCCATACATGATGTCGAATTCAACCTGCTTGAATGGAGGGGCGACCTTGTTTTTGACGACCTTCACGCGGGTCGCGTTACCGACAACCTCATCACGGTCCTTGAGCGCGCCAATACGGCGGATATCCAGTCGCACGGAGGCATAGAATTTCAGCGCATTACCACCGCTTGTGGTTTCGGGCGAGCCAAACATGACGCCGATCTTCATCCGGATCTGGTTAATGAAGATAACCATACAGCCGGAACGGTTGATGGACCCGGTCAGTTTCCGCATTGCCTGAGACATCAGACGCGCCTGCACGCCGACGGAGCTGTCGCCCATGTCGCCTTCGAGTTCCGATTTGGGGGTCAGGGCCGCAACCGAGTCCACGATCACCATGTTCACGGCACCGGACCGCACGAGCGTATCCACAATCTCAAGCGCTTGCTCACCGGTATCGGGCTGCGAAATCAGCAACTCATCCAGGTTCACGCCCAGCTTCTTGGCATATGTCGGGTCGAGCGCATGTTCGGCATCGACAAAGGCGCAAACACCGCCTTTTTTCTGTTCTTCGGCAATCGCGTGCAGCGTCAGGGTCGTTTTCCCCGATGATTCCGGCCCGTAAATCTCAATGATCCGACCCTTGGGCAGACCACCAATGCCAAGCGCGATATCAAGGCCCAGCGATCCGGTCGATGTCGCCTCGATATCCGCGTTGGGGTTGTTTTGCCCCAGCTTCATGATCGAGCCCTTGCCGAACTGCCGTTCGATCTGCGCCAGCGCGCTTTCCAGCGCCTTTTCCTTATCCGCGGTCTTCTTATCAGTCATTTTGAGGAGTTCTGCCGTTGCCATCTTTCCTGTCCTTATTTCATGCGGCCTGCGCGGCGGCAATCACTGCTTTTGTTCTCATTGTGTTCTCATTCCTTAATGAGATCAAAAGTAGAACATTGCAACATAAATTTTCCACGTTCACCTTCGGGTGAAACTGGTTAAAGATTGGTTTATGGGCGCGAGAGCCGGATAGAAAAGACGAAGGACATCTGACAAATGCTTGTTTTCTGGAAAGAAAATCTTGTTCTTCTGGCGGTGCCCAAAACCGGCTCGACCGCTTTGGAGGGCGCACTTGCGCCTCGCGCGTCAATGGTCCTGCGCGATCCCCCGCATCTGAAACACGCGCCCTGCTATCGCTATAAACGATTCCTGAAACCGTTTTTCGTGCAGGCAGGCGGGCAAAAACCGGAACTGATGGCGGTTGTGCGCAACCCCATCGATTGGCTGGGGAGCTGGTATCGGTACCGGACGCGGGAGGATTTGATCGGCCACGAAAACTCCACCCGTGATGTCAGTTTCGATGAATTCGTACTTGAATACTGCAAGGGCAGCCCCGCCCCTTTTGCCAATGTGGGGTCACAGAACAAGTTCCTGCGGATCAACGATGGCGAGCTCGGGGCGCAGCATTTGTTCCAGTATGAACAATGGGATAAGGTGATCGGCTATCTGGAGGAGCGTTTGGATGTGACGATCACGCTGAAACAGAAGAACGTGTCGCCGAAGATGGAGTTGACGCTGTCACCCGAGGTGGAGGCAAAACTGCGGGACAAGCGCGCGGCGGAGTTTGAGGTTTGGGAGTTGGCGGGGCTGTAGATTAAGCCAGAACCTTGTGTATGTAGTATCTACGCGTTTTCACCATTCTGGAGAAGCTTCTCAAAATACGGGGCAACCTTATGCCGCTTGGCTTTCAAAACGATTTCATCGACAATTTGCGATGAATGCCGCCCTGAACGGATCATCATTGGAACGTTGTGAACTACATCTGCGTAAACTCTAACCCTTTCCTTATCATCCGCCGCCCGTATCTCAACGAGAACAATATGTAACATGTATAAGATAGCGTTGAGCTTACCGTCGCGGTCACTTGGATTGGTTAAAAGCCGGTCAGCCACGTAACAAAGTCCTTCTCACAGCATCCTTCCACCCCGCATACCGCCGATCTCGCGTTTGCTCATCCATCTGAGGTTCAAACCGCCGATCCAACGCCCAGTTTTGCGCGAAGCCCGCCTGCGCGGGGTACACACCAGCTTTCATCCCTGCGAGCCATGCGGCACCTAGCGCTGTTGTTTCCAGCACCTTGGGCCGGTCCACGGGTGCGCCGATGATGTCGGAGAGGAATTGCATGGACCAGTCGGAGGCGCTCATCCCGCCATCGACCCGCAAAACACCATTTGTGTCAGAGGTTTGCCAGTCGTTTTTCATCACCTCCAACAGGTCGCGGGTCTGGAAACCGACGCTTTCGAGGGCCGCGCGCGCGAATTCGGCGGGGCCGGAATTGCGGGTCAGGCCGTAGATTGCGCCGCGCGCTTCGGCATCCCAGTATGGTGCGCCGAGGCCGGTGAAGGCAGGCACCATATAAAGTTCCTGGCCCTGGTCGGCGGTTTCGGCAAGCGGTTGGGTTTCCTTGGCCTCGCGGATGACTTTCAGCCCGTCGCGCAGCCATTGCACCACGGCCCCGGCGATGAAGATGGACCCTTCCAGCGCGTAGGTCGGTTTGCCGTCGAACTGATAGGCGATCGTGCCAAGCAGCCGCTTCTTACTTTCGACCAGCGTGTCGCCCGTATTGAGCAATGCAAAGCAGCCCGTGCCATAGGTGGATTTCAGCATGCCGGGCTGGAAACAGGCCTGCCCGATGGTGGCCGCCTGCTGATCGCCTGCAACACCCAGAATAGGAAGCTCTTTACCGAAAAGATCAGCACGTGTGGTGCCGAATTCAGCAGCGCAATCAAGTACTTCGGGCAGCATGCTCATCGGAATACCAAAGCGGTCGCAAATCGTCGTGCTCCACCCGCCTTTGCGGATATCGTAAAGCATTGTGCGGGCGGCATTGGTCGCGTCGGTCACGTGGCGTTTGCCACCTGTCAGCTTCCAGATCAGGTAGCTGTCGACCGTGCCGAAGAGCAGGTCACCGGCATCGGCCCGTGCCTTGGCCCCTTCGACCGTGTGCAGGATATATTGCACCTTGGTGCCAGAAAAATAGGGGTCCGCCAGCAGGCCGGTTTTACGAGTGATCGTGGCCTCGAACCCCTCGCGGCGCAGTTCCTCGCAGAACGGGGCGGTGCGCCTGTCCTGCCAGACGATGGCGTTGTGGACGGGTTCGCCTGTGTTTTTGTCCCAGACAATCGTTGTTTCGCGCTGGTTGGTGATCCCGATGGCGGCCACGTCCGACGCCGTGATCCCCGCCTTTTCCAGCGCGCCCCGACAGGTGGCCGCAACAGAGGACCAGATGTCAGACACATCATGTTCGACCCAGCCTGATTGGGGAAAATGTTGGGTGAATTCCTCTTGCGCGGTGGCTTTGATCCGCATTTGCGCGTCAAAGATGATCGCCCGGCTGGATGTGGTGCCTTGGTCGATGGCCAGAATGTATGTCATGTGTCCCCCCCTGTTTTTTGCTTTTGTTTCAAGCGCCCATGTAGGCGTCAAGGGCCGTGATCTGGTCTTTGGTCAGCCGCAGGCCAAGTTTCGTGCGGCGCCAGACGATGTCTTCGGCCGTACGGGCGTATTCATTTGCCATCAACCATCTGACCTCGGCCTCTGTCAGTGTTGCGCCGAAATCATGGCCAAGGTCCTGAGCGGTTTTCGCAGCGCCGAGGATTTCCTTGGCCTCCGTCCCATAGCCACGGATCAGGCGCAGCGCCCATGCGTCGTCGAGAAATGAGTAAGTGGTCTGTAATTCGCTGACCAATTGGTCCCGCTGACTGACCGGAAAATCGCCACCCGGAAGTGGTGCGTTATCCGTCCATGGCGCATCGCCACCGATCAGCGGCACCAGCTTTTTCAACGCGTTTTCAGCAAGTTTGCGGTAGGTCGTGATCTTGCCGCCGAAGATGTTGAGAAGTGGCGCGCCGTTATCGTCGAGTGACAGGACATAATCGCGCGTGGCAGCTGTGGCTGATTTTGCGCCGTCATCATAGAGCGGGCGGACACCGGAATAGGTCCAGACCACATCGTCGCGTGTCACCGGTTTGTCGAAATACTGCGATGCAAAGGCGCAAAGGTAATCCTGCTCTTCCTCAGTCGCATAGGGCTTTTCCTGCAGATTTTCGTGTTCGGCATCCGTGGTGCCGATCAGGGTGAAATCCGTTTCGTAGGGGATGGCGAAAATGATCCGCCCATCTTCGCCCTGGAAGAAGTAGCTTTTGTCGTGGTCGAAGATTTTCTTCGTTACGATGTGGCTTCCACGCACGAGGCGCACACCTTCGGACGTGTTCAACCGCGCCACTTCGCGCACCACGTTTTCCACCCATGGCCCGCCCGCATTCACCAAGGCGCGGGCAGTGTAGGTGGTTTGTTCGCCCCCGGTTTCGGCCACAATCTCCCAATGATCGCCTGCACGTGTGGCGCTGATGACCTTGGTGCGCGTCATGATCTTCGCGCCGCGTTCTTCGGCATCGCGCGCGTTCAGCACGACCAGACGCGAATCCTCGATCCAGCAGTCAGAGTATTCATAGGCGCGTTTGAATTTGTTTTTCAGCGGCTTGCCGACGGGTTTGGTCGTCAGGTCCACCGTCCATGTTCCGGGCAGGATCTGCCGCCCACCCAGATTGTCATACATGAACAGCCCCAGCCGGATCAGCCAGGCGGGTCTGCGCCCTTTCATCCACGGCATGATTGCCGAGAGAAGTTTGGACGTGGGCGTGTCATTCTCGAACCGCATGTCCTTGTGGTAGGGCAGCACAAACCGCATGGGCCAGCTGATATGCGGCATGTTTTTCAAAAGCACTTCGCGTTCGATGAGCGCCTTCCGGACAAGGCCGAATTCAAAGAACTCCAGATAACGCAGCCCGCCGTGGAATAGTTTGGTGGACGCAGATGAGGTGGCCGATGCAAGATCGTTCATCTCGGCCAGCCCGACCTTCAGCCCCCTGCCCGCTGCGTCGCGTGCGATGCCGCAGCCGTTGATCCCGCCACCAATGATGAAGACGTCGAAGTCCTGTTGCATAGCATGCCTCATGTGTTTGCGTGCGTCTTACGGGGTTTGGTTTTGGGCGCAAGTAATGTTCGTAATACTGTTCGTATGGATGCAAGCGAATGGGCGAAATATGCAATTTCTTGGCACTTTCACTTGCACTATGTTCGCTTATGCGAAAAACCGAACATATGAAAACAGATGATCGACACCGGCACATTCGCGCCTGCGCGCAAGCGGATGGCAAGGTGCTCGCGACTGATCTTGCAGCCAAGCTTGGCGTGGCGGTCCAGACCATTCGCCGCGATCTGCGTCAGCTCTGCGCGGCGGGCGCGTTGGAGCGCGTGCATGGTGGCGCGGTCCTGCCGTCGGGCGTGAGTAATATCGGCTATGGTGACAGGCGTGCATCCAATCGTGAGGCCAAGATCAGGATTGCGCGTCGTGCCGCACAGCTGATCCCGGATAATGCGTCGCTGTTTTTGAATATCGGCACGACGACTGAGGCGGTGGCCCATGCCTTGCACAATCACCGCAATCTGATGGTGGTGACGAATAATCTGAATGTCGCCAATATCCTGGCGAACAATCCGACATGTGACGTGGTGGTTGCTGGTGGCAGTCTGCGTCGGTCGGATGGTGGCCTAGTCGGCGATTTGGCAGCGCTCGCCATTGATCGGTTCAAGGTGGATTTCGCGGTGATCGGAACATCGGCGATTGATCTGAGCGGGGATTTGTTGGATTTCGACCCCGAAGAGGTGCGGGTCAGCCAGCAGGTTATCAAAGCGGCGCGCGCCACGATATTGGTGGCCGATGGCACAAAATTTACGCGGAAGGCCCCGGTCAAGATCGCCTCGCTGGCGCAGGTGGATCATTTCGTGACGGACCGGGTGCCGTCAGAGCGGTTGATTGCAGATTGTGGAGATTGGGGAACGCGGATTGCTTTGGTTCAATAGCTAATGATGGGAATGTCCGCTTTGAGCCCAAACCGGCTAATGCTGCGACGTGCACGAAAGACTGCTTTTTCTGGATAAGTGGCCGACTTTTGCTCCGCCCCAATGGCTGACAGTTATGCCTACGTTGACACCGCACATTGCCGGAATAGGTCGGATTCAATGGATGAGCACGACAAACTGGCGAAATTAGCAGCAAATTCGCGAAACACCCAGATTCGTTCTGTTGAAGCTAACCCCGTTTTCAAAGATTGATCGGGGTGTAAATCTGGTTTTATACAGGAGATGGAATGAGACAGATGTTTGGAAAGCTACTTTTTGTAGTTCTCGCCCCCACCTTGAAGATGGTTGCTTTGCTGCTAGCGCTGATGGCAATGACCCTTCCCACAGCATCTCTCGCGAACTGGGGCTGTAGTGGAGCTTGCACCCAAGATGATCAAGAATGGGAGGATAGCTATGCGTGCTACTACGTCTTGTTGGATCCGTGTGGTTACTGGGAGCGTTAACAGCGGCTAACTCTGCACCGCAACTATTTTTCTGTGGTCACGATGCGGTACCTACTAATTTTGGCTGTATCGTGTCCATCAGAATTCTGCGCGGGCGGCTGTCACTCGCGCGTCCCTAAGCTATTAATATTGACGATGTAGCGCCGCCTAATACACGCCACCAATCGACGCGGGATTTACCGTCGGATTAGGACTTATTGCCAAGGTGTGACGGCGGCAGCGAGTGCCATGATTGAGATAAAGACCGAGGGCATCTGCTGTACGTCTTAAGGAACACTATTGTGAAATTGAAAGCAGACGTGCTGAAGTCAACTACTAACGAATTCATTCACAATGCGCTGCACGTCCGTTTGATACTTACCGCCGACAGGGACTACTGTCCCGTCTTTGGTGCGCAGAACACTGTTGCGCCCTTTGCGTTCAAACCCCGTGATCGCTTCATAAGCAACCCAATGGGACCGGTGAACTCGCAAACCGGGATAGCTCTCAAGCCATTTTTCTAAATCCCTCATCACAGCATGGATCGACACCTCAAAGTCATCCAGCACAACGAGCGCATAGTGATCCTCCATCGTAATCCGTTGAAGGCGCTTGCCTTTCAGTTCAGGATGATGTTCGAAAAATGGGATACCATCGTAGTTGATATCGGTCTCATCGACCAAATTATGATGCCGCATGCCCGGCAGCAAAAAGCTGAAAAAACTGATCAGGCTGCCAATGACGAATATCGCGACGAATATCAGAGGAAGCTTTTCAGGCGCGATAGGTCCTCGCATCAGATACTCCACTGCGACAACGCCACCATAAGATAACACGCTGGAGAAAAACGATCCTAGCGCGAACCGAACTTCTCTTTTGTACCTCTTTGAAAGCACAGGATCGTAGAGGATCGATAACATCACGATTTCATACACCAGCCCGCAGATGAGTACCTGCGTCGTCCAGTAGATCCCACGCGCGAGCGGCGTCATCGTCTCATAGGTGGTGAAAGGACCAAGAATTGTAAGGACCGCGCTGGCAACCACTATGACACGGACTTTGTGGCGCAACCGCTCCTTGCTCATTGAAGACTTGAGACTGGTTCTTATGCGGTCGAGCGACCGGCGCATGCTTTGCGAAGAAGGATGAACGGTCATCTGTGCACTATTCCTGTTGTGGTCAACACCGAAAAGATTTTCACTCATACTTCAGCGCATACTTTATGCAATGCGTTGTGATTAACCAAGTCGAAGCCGGTGACTTGGCGAAGCCTTGATCAGGGCGTGGACCTTATGCTGACATATCGGAGATGTGGCTCATGAGTAAAGCAGCAGATCCGCTGAAACGGACCTTAGATCAGCTACGGCAAAGCGTCATTCGAATTCCGATTTTGACACTCTATGCTTCCGCCTTCGCAACCGTTGTCTATCACCAAAGCTTCTGGTCCTTGCGATCAGCAAAGATAGGGGCAATCTCGGCCGAGAACAGGTCGCCATCCAGTTCGTAGACGAACTTCAATTTCGCGAAAAATTTGACTCATTGACGAAACAACTGTGTCGAGCTGATTGAAACAGGTCGATTTTGGTGGGTATCCAGCGTTCATGATTGGGCTCGACAGCGTGGGAACATGCGCCCTGATCTAAGTGCCAAAAAAGCAAGAAAGGCTTCACCAATGATTAACACCAAAGACTCTTCTTCCTCATTTTTCGGCTTGCATCTGACTAAGGTGCTTTTCACCTTTGTAACGATGTTTGCCCTCGTCTTCCCCTCAATTTCAATCGCATATCATGGTGGCCAATGCGGCGGCGTTTGTGACGAGTGGGAAGACGAACTTGAGTGCTACTATTTTATGTTGGATCCTTGCGACTTTGATCTCTATTGATAGGTGAAGCAGTTGCGCAGCTTACAATCAATGAAAACTCTTTGTTACTGCTACGTTCGGTAGTAACAAGGTGCTTGGTGGCGATAACCTTGTAGATCGGACACTTTCTTTCCGTCGATGTTTTGGCTTCTCCTAAGCCGACATTGGGTTGCTAAGGCTTAATGTCTGCTCCGTCCGCAAAGCGGACAAAGAAAAATAGAGTACGCTCAGTCCGCCCCCTTAAACCCTGTCGCCACCACAAACTTCTCAGAGCTATCTGAACGCGACGCAGGCGGTTTCACATTCGCTACTTTCGTAAACCGAGTCTTGAGCAGTTTCTGCAAATCACCCTCGGCACCACCAGCCAGCACCTTAGCTACAAAAGTCCCGCCCTCATCCAGCACATCGAATGCGAAATAGGCCGCCGCCTCGCACAGCGCGATGATCCGTAAGTGGTCTGTCTGTTTGTGACCTGAGGCGCTCGCCGCCATGTCGGACATGACGACATCCGCCGTGCCACCCAACCATTCGCGCACCTTCACATCTGCATCGTCTTCCATGAAGTCGAGTTGGTGGATTTCGGCACCGGCGATCGGCTCCACTTCTTGCAGGTCAATGCCGAGGACGTACCCCTGGGCCTTGCTTGTGCGTTCACCCAACGCGTTGACCCGTTTGACGGCGACCTGACACCAGCCACCCGGTGCACAACCAAGGTCAACCACCCGCGCACCCGGCACGAGGAACCGGTATTTATCGTCCAGTTCCAGTATCTTATAGGCCGCCCTGCCCCGGTAACCGTCAGCCCTGGCGCGCTTTACATACGGATCATTGAGCTGCCGCTGCAGCCATTTGGTTGAACTGAGCTTGCGCCCGCGCGCGGTCCGGACCTTTACGGTCAGGTCACGTTGTCCGCGTCCGGAGGTGTTTTTAGTGGGTTTTTTCGCCATCCGGTGCCTATCCCCTAAAACGGCGTGTCTTCCAAGACCCCATCTGCGGACATCTGCGCATAAAGCAGCCCCTCACGCAGACCGCGGTCCGCGACAGAGAGCCGATCCGTGGGCCAAAGCCGCATCAGGGCTTGCAGAATGGCAGAACCGGACATGATCAGCGCCTGCCGGTCCTTGCCGATGCGCGGGTCGTTCCGGCGCCCTGCAGGACCCAGCGATAGATAATCACGGATGACAGTGTCGATCTGGTCGGAGGTCATGCGCAGCCCGTCAACCTTGGTCCGGTCGTAGCGTTTCAGGCCAAGATGGCTCGCCGCAACGGTGGTGACGGTGCCGCTGGTGCCGATGATCTGGAACCCCTCGCGGGCCTGCTCGGCGGCATAGGGAGAGAATTCTTCGAGGTTTTCCTCGAAAAACCAGCTCATTAACGCAAAGCGGGCAGCATCATCTTCAACATCCGAGAATTGGTCACGCAACGTCGCGACACCCAACGGCACCGAAATCCAATCAACAACCTTTGCGGCTGCGAACGGACCCGGATCGGATTTGAACCCGGCATGCAGCCGCATGATCGCCCGAGGACGCTCGCGCTTTGGCACATTTGTCAAATCAATCCAGACCAGTTCAGTCGAGCCACCACCGATATCAACAACCAGCAATTGCTCGGTATTGACGCTAACCAGCGGAGCACAGGAGATAACGGCTAAGCGCGCTTCTTCCTCGGGCTTGATAATCTCAAGCTCTAGCCCAACCTCGCGCCGTACCTGGGAAACGAAATTGTCACCATTTAACGCGCGGCGGCAGGCCTCTGTCGCAACCAACCGCATGCGTTTCACACCATGCCGCTTCAACTTTTCGCGACAAATCCGCATTGCAGAGATCGTGCGGTTCATGGATGCGCGGGACAGTTTGCCCGTACTTTCAAGGCCATGGCCCAGCTGCACGGATTTCGAAAAACTGTCGACAACATGGAATTGACTGCCCTTAGGCTGGGCAATCAACATCCGACAGCTATTTGTGCCCAAATCCAATGCCGCATAAAGCTGCGCCGGATCAGGCGAGGTTGGCGCGGGGGTCTCGACCGCTTTGGGGAACGCGCCCGCACCTTTGGGACGCTTGGGCGCCATCTTTCACGCCCTCCATTTCAAGTTAATTGTAAGCTAGGCCGTGATTGGCCGTCACACAAGCCTTGTGAACAGCCATGTGAACAGCCCACATAGTGGACATGAAGATTTTGGCCGCATCAAACCCTAGCCCACCCCGCGATCATTGGGTTAGCAAGCAACGGTCGCTCAAAACCAACATGATGTCGAAAACGGGCATTGCAGGTTATTGAACGGTGCTAGAACGAAAAGAAGAGGAATAGGGGGAATCACATGCCCGACGTCACAATCGTCTATTGGCGCGATATCCCCGCGCAGGTCATCGTGGGCCGTGGACGCCGTGGGACAAAGCTGCCCCTACCAGAAAGGTTTGAACAAGCAATTGACCGCGCCGCAATGAAGTCAGGCGCAGCCGAGTCAGACGACTACATGGCCGGATTTCGCAAAGCCGATCCGATCCCTGGCGAAGGGACGGATGCCCAAGCGGCCGAGGCCACAGTCGCGCGCATTGATGCCGAATATGATCAGGACCGCATCAAGACGCTGATCGCAAATGATGGCTGGGCTTGAAGCCGCCCGCCCCCTTTTCCACCCGTCTTTCGGAGGTTGTCATGTCACTGCTCTCATTCCGCAAAACCAAAGAAACGCCTGAAACAACGGTCAATCCGGAAGTTGAAGCGTTTCTAAAGGATTACTCTATCGAGGTAATGCCGCGCACTGCAGAGAAAGTGGATGATTTCCGCGACCTGCTGCCAGCAGGCACCCGCGTCTATATCGCCCATATCGAAGGCACACCGATTGAAGATATGGTGGCCACCGCAAAGCGCCTGTCGGCTGATGGTTACAAGGTTATGCCGCATTTTCCTGCGCGCATCATCAACGATGCCAAAACGCTTGAAGACTGGATTGCCCGCTATCAAGGAGAGGCGGGCGTTGATCAGGCCCTTCTTTTGGCTGGCGGTGTTGCAAAACCACATGGTGATTTTGAGTCGTCTATGCAGCTTTTGGAAACCGGTCTGTTCGATAAAGCCGGGTTCAAGCGCTTGCACGTTGCGGGCCATCCAGAAGGCAACAAGGACATCGACAAAGATGGCTCTGACAGACGAGTCATGGAGGCGCTTGAATGGAAACAAAAGTTTGCCGAAACAACCGATGCAGAGATGGCGATTGCCACGCAATTTGCATTTGACGCCAAGCCCATCATTGCCTGGGCTGATGCGCTGCGCGAGGCCGGTATCACCATCCCGATCCACATTGGCATCGCCGGACCTGCAAAGCTGCAAACGCTGATCAAATTCGCCATTGCATGCGGCGTTGGCCCATCGCTGAAGGTGCTGCAGAAGCGGGCGATGGATGTCTCAAAGCTGCTGTTGCCTTACGAGCCAACGGATGTGTTGGCGGCACTTGCCGCACACAAGGCCGCACACCCGGACTTCAACATCTCACATGTCCATTTTTTCCCGCTTGGCGGTATCAAGACCAATGCAAATTGGGCCATCGCGCATGGCGGCAGCTCTGCCGTTCCTGCCTCTCAGTCTTAAGGACCACAAATGACGCGCACGATTGTCGAATCCAAAACGAAGACCGCCATCATTGGCTTCGATGAACCGTTCTGCGTGATCGGGGAGCGGATCAATCCGACCGGGCGCAAGATCCTTGCTGCGGAACTGGAACAGGGCGACTTTAGCCGGGTCGAGGCAGATGCACTGGCGCAGGTTGCTGCAGGTGCGAACATTCTCGACATCAATTCAGGCGCTGTGTTTTCAAATAAGATGGCCGAAGACCCGCGCTATGCCGATAACAACTTTGTCGAGCCGCCCTTGATGAAGGAAATGGTGGAAAAGGTACAAGCCGTTACGGATATACCACTTTGCATCGATAGCTCTGTACCGGGCGCTTTGGAAAATGGTCTGGCCGCGGCCGAGGGCCGGCCCCTCTTGAACTCGGTCACTGGTGAGGAAGAACGGCTGGAACTCGTTCTGCCGCTGGTCAAGAAATACAACGTGCCCGTGGTGGCGATCTCCAACGATGATACCGGGATCAGCGAAGATCCAGATGTGCGCTTTGCCGTCGCAAAAAAGATTGTTGAACGCGCTGCAGATTTTGGCATACCGGCCTACGATATCGAGATCGAACCACAAAAGAAACAGAATAAAGCAAAAGAAAAAACAAGAATACAAGAAAAAAAACAAAAAC
>ERZ1740070.45-NODE-45-length-92817-cov-14.661542_pt1 | contig 92817 bp, 83 predicted proteins | sample MGYA00581734_ERZ1740070 | MGnify/ENA primary metagenome ERZ1740070 (study PRJEB43018, sample SAMN04849744) | marine metagenome | isolation source: floating plastic debris | place: Pacific Ocean | collected 2008-09-01 | study: EMG produced TPA metagenomics assembly... | reverse complement strand
GGGTAACCGCTTACTTTATATTGGTTGGTTCTTTGTCGTCTGACCACTTCCTGTGGTCTGACGACTATAACATTCTTCAATCCAATGACTCCCAGCCATCAAAGGGGTGCTTGAAAAGTCCGCTTTAGAGGATTTAGGGGTGCTTTTAATGAAACAGTTCATACGCTTACTATTGAATTACGCTAACCTTCGACTTATTCCTCAACGTCTCAAATCCTGAGACTACCAGGCGATCGTTGAGCTTTAAGCCAGTTAGCACTTCAATGGCATCCAGGTTTTCCAAACCAGTGGTGATCGTTTTCTCTGTAGCGATACCGTTCTCCACCGTAAATACCACTTTGCCGTCCTGACGCGAGATCACCGTTTCCTTCGGAATAACGATGGTACTGTCTCGCTGCTCCGAGAGAATGGCCGCTTTTATGAACATACCGGGACGCAGTAAACTTTTGCCATTATCGATCTCCAACACACTTTGAAACGTACGAGTGTCGGCATCCACGACGGGAGAGATCTGATCGATCCGGCCAATGATCGTGTCTTTGGCTACATTATAGTTAGTGATCTGTACCTTCTGATCGAGCGTAACCTCCGGCAAATGCTTTTCGGGAAGTTTCACATCCATCAAGAGTCGGTTATATTCCATCACCTTGAAAAGGTTTTGAGTCTGCTCGATACGTACGCCCTCAGTATAATAGGGTAGTTCCACAATTACCCCGTCAAACGGAGCGCCTACCGACATTTTAGCCAATTGTATTTCGGCATTTTCAAAGGAGTATTTCGCATTCACGTACTCAATGGAAGCATTTTTCAATTCTGTCTGGGTCACACCCCCTTTATCGTATAATGATTTTTGCTTCTTCAGGTTGTTTTCAGCGAGTTCAAGGTTGAGCCTTTTACCTTCAAGTTGTAGGTTGTTTTCGTACTCCCTGTCTTCCAGTTTAATGATTACCTGACCGGTTCTCACTCTATCTCCAAGAGCAAAGGCCTTTCCCGTTGCCGGATTGCGCTGAAGGCGGTAAATACCCGCTAACTCCGATTTCATGGTACCTTCTTTTGAAGAATACACTGTACCGGTGGTTTCTATGAATTTAGAGATCGACTGTGGTTTGATGCTCATCACAGACACTGGGATCTTGATTTCCGTTTGGATATTGGATTCTTCGCCGTTGCAGGCTATGAACAGGATAGCTAAGGCCAGGGGTAAAAAGGAGTTCTTATATCTTGTCATGTTCAGTATGTTGTTATTGGATATTTTCTTACTTGTAGATTCGTCAGACCACTTCAAGTGGTCAGACGAATAAGAATTGTGCGGTGTATTACAACTCACCACTCGCTCAAACTTCGTTTGACCTTTCCCCTCTCTAAGCTTAGAGAGGGGATGTCGCGCTTTCAGGCGGGACAGGGGAGAGTTGGAGATTCTGGCTTTTATGGATTGAAGTGTAAATATTGTATTCATGCCTAGTAAGTATCTAATTCAGGTTGAGCAATAACCGGTTGTTGTTTTTCAAAGTCGTAGAGTGAAAGTATCTTCAGGTTCAACAATTCAATCTTGTAGTTGATCAGGGCCTCGGCTAGCTCACTTTTCTTATCCGAAAGCTGGCTTTGGAATTGATTAAGGTCAATACTGGTAAGATCACCATTTCGATAACGCTCCAGGTTAATTTCGTAAGTCAGTTCAGCATTCTTGACGTTTTGCTCAGCAATTTCAATCTGGTTCTCCAGATTTTGCAGACTTCTATAAGTTTTACGGATATCGATAATAATATTGTTCTTTTCCTGCTCCAGATCAATCTCGTTGATCTGCAGAGTGGCATTTGAGGCGGCTAAACGCGCCTTCTTCTCTCCCCAGTCCCAAATGGGTATACTGAAGGAAATTCCCACTCGTGGTGTAGTTTGGGGCATATCATACACCTGAGCGGCCACCGGATCCACACCAATGATGCCCATAGACAGATCTACGCTGCCTTTGAATTCATTCAATGCTCTAGTCCGCGTGAGATCAAATTGAGACCGTTCAATCGTAATTTCCCGTTGTCTCAGCTCCATTCGACTTTCCAAACCGTACTGTATGGCCTGATTAAGATCTACCTGACTGGTTATGAAATCAACATCTACATCAACTGAAATGTCTTCCTCCAAGGGAAGCCCTAATAAGAGCTTAAAATCATCGGCAGCATTGGCCAGACTTACTTCATTATTTTCCAAAGTAGATTTTGAAGTGGCCAGGTTCAGCTCAGCCTGGTACAACTCTTCTTTAGCCAGCAAGTCGGCCTCTACTTTATTTTGGGTAATCTCATAGCTAACCTCTTGATTTTCAAGCTCATCACGTGCAATAGTTAAATCATTTTGTAATTGATAAAAATTGTAGAACGACTGTGTCACCTGCTGCTCTAAGGTCAATAGCTGTAAAGAGTTATTGATCATGGCATCTTCCAGATTAAGCTCGAGCTCTTTCAACTCCAACTTTCTGGTATTGTAGGTAAATATGGGCTGGGTAAAATTGATCCCAAGGTCGTTACTATAGGTGATAATTCCGCTGTTTACTGGCAACTCGTCAAACTCTGTATTACTATCCCGATAACTGAATGTATTGGTGAGCTCCAGCACGCCATCGGTTGCTAAAATGGGTTGTGATACACGGAAGGTTCCAAAGCTAAAATAGTTTTGGCTGGTTGACCAATCGGAGAAACTTTCATTAAATGAACGATTCTGACTGTAGATGAAGGGTGTTACATCTAAGCTGAATTGTGATTTAAGCGACGCCCTTTGTGCCGCCAGGCTTTTTTGATTGCTGACCAGATTAAGCTTCGATTTTCTGATGTCAGGGCTGCTCTGCTGCGCGATTTGAATGGATTCCTCCAGGGTAAGGACGCGTTGGGCGATGAGCATATTAGATAGAGAACCAAAAACAATGATTACTATAGCTAGAATCCATCTACGCGAACAGTTGACACGGGGCCTAGAACTTCCGGGGAAAAATGAAAGCGTAAGATGAGACTTAAGATCAGGGCTCGGGAAACCACGTCTATCTCGTTTCTGAGGTTCGGGACCCCGCGTCAAGCGCGGGGATGTTACATTTTTGATAAGTGTTGTTTGATTCATTTGAGTTTTCATCTTTTCTGTCCTAGTAACTTGTATTTGTTGGTTGTCAACTCACCCCTTGTCCAAACTTCGTTTGAACTTTTCCCCTCTCTAAGCTTAGAGAGGGGATATTCCACCTTTAGGTGGGATAGGGGTGAGTTGAAACCACTGCTTCAGTGTCCTGTATATCTTTCACTGTTTCACCCATTTTATTGCGTCTGCGTATACCGTGGGTAGTTCACATTCATCTGTCAGTTGAACGTTGCCGCCCGAGGTTTTAAAAAAGTAAGAACCCAGGTAATTCCAGCCGGTTTCTGCCTTAGCCAGATCATATGTAATCTCGTCTTTACCGTCACCGTGGTTAATGATGTAGTGGTATTTGTAAGACCGGTTGTCATTGCCTCGATATTGGTCCTGGTTCTTTCCTTTCAAATAGATGTAGATGTCGTAAAAGCCTTCTTCTTCAAATTTTGGAGTCCAAATAGCTATTTTTTCACCTTTACCAGCCCGGGTGAAGTGAGCAGAGCGAATAACCTGGCCGTAAAAGTTAGAACCTGTGGTAGCCAGCCATTTGGAATAGGAGCGGAACCAGTTCCCATAATATTTAGTATCCGTAGGGTTGCGACTGTCTAAATAAGCTCTCAGATAAGTAGCCTTCACCGGACTAAAAGTGGAAAAAGACGTAGTATCTTCATTGTCCACGACCACTTCATTTTCCGGACGAACCGGTAACTCGGAAACGAGCCGTTCTCCCTGAAAAACCGATTGGGCTTTACGCTCTTTAAATATCCCAGTAGGAATATTGATTACTGAAGGAATATTCCTGGAAATAAGGGTGTTTACCGTCACTTTTTGGGGTTTCTTGTCCATGACAAAACTGATCTCCTTGGTATCACCTTTTCTGATCACCGATAGATACCCCGGTTCCTCTTTTTTTACTTCTTCATTTACCCGGCGTCTCCAAAAAGAATTTTGATCTGATTTATCGTCCGTATCGAACTTGATTTCCACTACTCCATTATTCTCACCCATGTTGCTTACGGTCAGGACAATTTGATATCGCTTCCGATCGCCATCCAGGATTTCATATTTCTGAAAGTCCAATATCTGAAAAGCGGGTTGCTGGGTGTCGGAATAGACCTGGCGAATGATAGGATCCAACTGCAAACCGAACTGACTTGAAAACGCCTCTTTGAACTCATGATAGGAGGTCAGTTGATGTTGATGGTTATTCACCCAGTTGAATAAAAACGCCTTTAAAGTCTCTTCACCCACCAGTTGACCGATATAAGAGAAGAGGTACTTGCCTTTCAGCGTGACTGATTTTTGGATCTTATTAAAGTCTGTTTCTTGGGTTAGAATGTCTGTAATGGAAGTTTCGTGCATCAGCTGGTTGCATTCTTCGGTAAATGAGATGCCGTTCACATTTCGAGAAAAGTCATTTTGCGGTTGCTGGTCGTTACGAAGATAGGTGGCTATACTCTGGTTCAGTAAATTCCATTCTTTACTTACAATTCCTGCGTTGAAAGAGTAGAAATTCGGAAACAACGAAAAATCGGGATCATCTTCATCTCGTCCATCAAAGGTCCAACGATCTCCAATTTGCTTGGTAAACACTTTCTTTATCAGGTTATTAAATACGTTAGCCTGCTTCTGCTTATCGGTTAAGGTAAGATTTTCCTCTCTGGCCTGGCGATTCATATCACGCATCGATCTGCGGAAGTCAAATTCCCGAATGTCCCCACCTTCTTCAGGCCAATACACTGTTTCAGGTTGCAGGTACGCTTGCTGACTTTCGTGAATCTTATTGTAAGCTGAAAATTGCACTGGAGTCTCTACGAACTGTAGCCGCTTGAACGGATACTTCAGCTTTTGACCGTCCTCGTACTCATTTGAGATGTCGGTTATTAGATAGCTCAAGGTATCGGCTATTTGGTCTAATTGTTCCTGGAAGTAAGTGTTTTTAGGATAGTGATAAATCTGATAGCTAATACTATCCACCACTATTTCTTTCTTTTGGTAGTTACCCACCGCCAGAGAGAGCTGCGGTAATGGATATTCCGGTCTGAATTGATAGAGGTTATCCTGAACTTGAGAAGTCCCTTGGGAGATCGCCATTTGACCTTTATTTACACTAACATCAAGTTCAAAGTCTATAAAAACGGTCCGTTCCTTGGTTGGAGATTCTTTACTGTAACCCACTTGAGTGTCGGGATACCACATTACATCTTTGGTAAGCAGCGCGTAGTCTGACTGCAGAAAAGCATGTTTTTTTTGCAACGAGAACATAAAATAATTGTTTGGTGCTTCATAACGTTCCTGATCTACTTCCAGGTGAGCTACCGATTCCCAGATTTCTCCGTGATAGTTAAGTGAAAGTTCCGCTTCATCACCGGAGCCCAGCGATGCTTCGAGCGATAGGATTTGCAGGTTTCTTTCAAAATCTATCTGCTGATTATTTAGCGCTAATTCGGATACCTTTAATCCCGGATTTAGCGTAAAGTATAATTTCTCAAGAGGTCGACCGGAGTTGTTTTTTACTTTTAATTCGGCCGTAGCCTCCAATTGGTTTCCGGCCAATGTTACCTGAAGATGGTTTGACAGGACGTCAATATTGGGTTGGTCTGCCCATTCGCCATTTACTGCTACCATCTGTTGTCGTAGGTCAATTGGCGCCTGGCGCAAATCCCAGAGGTTAAGCATTAAGTAGGCGGCAAGGCCAAGGAAAAGTATCCCAATTCCTCCGGTGGCTATTTTGACCATTCTGTGGCTGGTTAACCGATCCAGGAAAAAAGCAGTTAAGAATAAAAAGGCTATTCCTAAGGTCAAGTAAAAGGCACGTTGCCAAAGCGCTACTTCAAGATCCACAAACCCGGCAATTTCCGAAGTGAGCATAGAAAGCCGGAAAGCCGGAAAATCGAGAATATTCGAAAGTTTATCGAAATAATAAATGATCTCTACTCCGGAAAGTCCAATCAGCAGGACAATACTCATAGGTTGATTCCTCAATAATGTTACTAACAGAAAGGCAATGCCTGTCGTGAACACGATGCTGGGCATGCTGGTGATCAACGGATAAAAGACAAACGCCAGTGGGTTGAAATCACTGTAAGGGTTGGTAAGATTGATAATCACCGGAATGGTAAGCAGTACTAAATTGAGCCAAAAGAAGAGCTTAAATAGAGCCAATGCCTTACCCAAGACATAATCCAGGTTGGAGATGGGGCGTACGAAAAACACTTCATTCGTATCTAGCTTTTTATCTTTTTTAACGAGACCAGTGGCGAGAAAAATAACTGCCGCTACCTGAGCTATGCTGATGAGCATCATGGTGGCGTAAGGCTGGGTCCAGCTATTGGATAATACAAACCACCTCGGGGTATCTACTTCTGAGAATACGCCCAAATTAAAGATAAATACGAAAAAGATCCCTATTAGTGATACAATCCTAAAGAACCAATTCCGCCATAGTACCTTGGACTCATATTTTGATATGGTCAATATGTTTTTTAATGAGATCATATTTGGGTGCTTCGAAAATTGATTACTTCTCTAGCAGGTTTTAATACAGTAGTCAACTTAAGTTGCTCCTGCGCTACCCCTAGCCCCTGAAGGGGGATCCCATTACTTGAAAGGTAAGTAGGAGGACATCCCAATAGGGAAAGGGGATGTACAAAGTGGTAATTTTGATAGATTGTTTGTCGCGATAAGTTGGGATCACAAAACGATAGATAAAAACCCCCAGTACCTAAAGGGGTGCCGGTGCCAAAAATCCCCTTTAGGAGATTTAGGGGTAGGTCTACCAGATCCAGGAGTAGGGAGGAACTATTACAGGTTTGATCCATATGATAACTACTACAAGTCATACCAGTGATACTCCCAATTCATTTTCCATAAAATAGACATAGGCATGTTCCAAGTTGGGGGTAGCATCTATGGCCTCAGGATGGGGTTTATCTTCCGAAATCAACTGTGCCTCCCACATCCCTTCAATGGGAATGGTAGATACTACGGGGTATTTGATTTTCAGGGCGTTAAACGAATCATCATCTAACGTGACCTGCCATACATGTCCTCGCACCCGGTTGATCATACCTTCGGGTGAACCTTTAAAGGCCACTTCACCTTTATTCAGCATGGCCATATTGTGACATGTACTACTTATATCGCCCACAATATGAGTGGACAAGATGATTGTCACGTCTTTTTGACTCAGGTCCGAGAGGATATTCCTGAATCGGATACGTTCTTCGGGATCCAGCCCTGTTGTGGGTTCATCGATCACTAATAGCCGTGGATCTCCGATTAGCGCCTGCGCAATGCCCAACCTTCTTTTCATACCTCCGGAAAGTTTGTTGGCCATTCGCTCGCGCACGTCCAGCAATCCCACCTGATCTAATAAAGTATCCACCTTTTTCAAGCGTTCCTTTTTCTTTAACGGTGTTGATAGTTGTGCAGCATAGTCTAAAAATTCCCAGGTTTTAAGCTTCGAAAAGAAGGTAAAATCCTGTGGTAAATAGCCGATCAGTGGCCTGATCTTTTGCCTGTTTTGATTGATGTCCATTCCGTCCATCAATATGGTGCCGGAAGTAGCTTTTTGAACGGTCACCAAAATCCTCATAAAGCTCGACTTGCCGGCGCCGTTTGGTCCTAAAAGACCAAACATACCACTGCCTATTTCCAAGTCCACATTGCGGACAGCCGCGTGCCCGTTGGGGTATACTTTGGTTAATCCCTTGATTTGGATATCCATTCTTATTCAAATAATTAAATAGTAGAAGACGTAAGACCGGTTTATGTTACAGGCTTAAGCCTAATAGAGTTTAAAATCGCTACTTGAGTCTCTTTTCAGCCGAACTTCTTCCGGTCCGTTGGCTACCAGCTGAGTTTGACTCGAAATTTTACCTGACAAAATACCAATGTCAGATTGAATGACCACGTGAGAATTAACCGTTTCAACATGCAGAAGATCAAGCCTGGTATAAACAAAAACATCTGCCTGATCCCTGGCTTCGATAGTAAGTTGGGTAATTCGATTGGCTTCATCGAACCAAACATGACCGCCAGATTGTGATACACTTAAACTGTCCTGCACCAGTTTATTTAATGTAACATGCGTATCCTGAACTTCCAGACCCCGTAGGTTTTGATCAGCTAATAGTATGGTGACTGCTGCGGGATCACCTTTGTCAAGATTAAAACTCTTAAGTAGTAGGGTGTCTCCAACAACTTCATAATCAAGTGATTGCAAAGCTTTACCTGATTTACTTTTAACTTCAATTCTCGAATTATCAGCGCTTGTTATTATTACACGTTGAATTAAATTGGATACTTTCACATAGCCTATGGATCTTAATTCAGTGGTTTCCATCATACCTCCGTGTTCATCAATCCGATTTAAATCCCCTTTAAACCGCATTTCAGTGAATGCTGCGGTCATATAGATGAATATAAATCCGAAAAAACCTATCAATATTTTATTACTGAGCTTCATATTCATTATTTATTAGAATCGATATGCTTTTTTAGTTCGGACGAGGTAATACCCAGGAGAGAGGCCTGTCTCAGGAATTCCGGTAAGACCTTGCTGAAAAACTCTTCCTTTTTTCCATCCAGGATGATCTTTTGTGCTTCGGGGTTAACGAAGTAGCCAATACCCCTTTGGTTTTCGATTATGCTCATAGCTTGTAATTCACTGTAAGTTCTCATGATAGTATTAGGATTCACGCCCATTTGGGAAGCGAGTTCACGCACCGAAGGGATTTTCTCTCCGGCTGGAAATTCACCACTTACCACTTTATCGGTAATAGTGTCCGCGATTTGTAGAAATATGCTCTTGCCGTTTTGAAACTCCATATTACACCTCCTTCTCTCTAAGTTTTCTGTAGGCTAAGAAGAGCAGGACCACATTGGCAACCACCAGGGCTATGGCAAAAAACTGAAAAGCCCCTGCTTCATTGGTGGGAATTAACCACATGGAATCATTGAGTCCGTACTTGTTTACACCTAGCTCCTCAGCCACGAGATAAGTATAGGTGGTGTAGAAAATGACCAATAAAGCCACGGAAAAAAGCGTCTTAATTAAAGGCTGCTTGGTAAACATGGCTGCACCGGTAAATGGCACCACAAAACCTAATAGAACCGCTGAAAAAATCAATGCTGTGAACCAAAATAGGCTATCTACATTGGGTAATTGCACCGAGGTGGCGGTACTTAAACCGATTGATTTGAATTCATATCGACTAAACAAATCAAAAAAGTAGCCCTGTAAGTGGAATGTGATCCAAAAAAGGAAGGGAAGTAGTATTAGGATAAGTCCTAATCGGCTGACCAATTCGAATAGGAATTTCTCAAGCACTGACCCGGGTACCATGAGATAATTCATACTACTTTCCTTCGCTCTAAACGCTGGAAACGAGTAACCGGCATACAATACGCCAAATACTCCAGTGAAGCCTAACAGAAAGCCTCTGAAGTTTTCCAGATCATGAGGTACCAGTTCACTTCCCACCTGTACAATAGAGAGTAAAAGGAATACTACTCCCACATACGCCACAGTGGAGTACAGCAATAATTTGTTGTTATGGATGAAATGCTGTTTGAATAGCAGCCCAAAGCGTCTGCCATTGAATGTGTTATTTGACATATTCTCTGAGTTTTTCGTTGCCATTCGATATGGCGTTAAACAATAATTCAATATCTACCGATGATTCTCCGTTCAGTTGTGGAGTGATCACGCGATATCCACCGGGAACCATCTCGCTGTACAAAATGTCTTCACCATCAGCTGATGTGGTAGTGCTGAAATTCAACTTTGACGAAATATCGTAGAGGTCTTTCTGCATTATGAATCGACCATTTTCCAGCATAAGGATTTTATCGATCAGATTTTCTACGTCCTTCACCTGATGGGTCGAAATGATCACCAACTGATCTTCATCTAATGATCCGGCCATTACCTTTCTGAAAATAGCTTTTGATGGGATATCAAGACCATTGGTAGGCTCATCGAGAACCAGCAGTTTGCATTTAGTAGATAAGGCAAACGAAATTAAAAACTTCTTTTTCTGACCATATGAAAGCCTTTGCAAGCTGGTGGTTTCCGGTAACTCAAAGTCAGTCAGCAGGCTGTTCAACAGTTCCTTGTTGAATTTCGGATAAAATGGAGCATTAGCTTTCACGAAGTTGCCAATGGATATCCCCGGGATCTGAAATTCTTCAGACACAAAAAACACCTCCTGTAAAAACGAAGGCTGCCGTTTTCCAGGGTCATGGCTCATTACATCAATGCGCCCACCTGACGGGTAGAGTAACCCAATCATCAGTTTGAGCAAGGTAGTTTTGCCCGCGCCGTTTTTACCTAACAAGCCCACAATACTACCAGGTTCTAAGTGGCAGTCAAGGTCGTTGAACAGCGGTTGCTGCTTTTTGGTGTAGGTAAAAATTAGTTTTTGAATATCAATCATATATACTGATTTAGTGTACTACTTAACTAATACAGTACAATGGTAAAAAATTATTTCTTGTTGTGCAAGGGGGGAATATCATTTATTGATTTATCTTTCAAATACTTTCAAAAGGACGTATCTTAAAAACTAATTGATTTTGTTACGATGACTGGTCATTGCTCATGGTTATGAGTTCATATTGACCTATTTTTACACATTATTATTTACACATGGCTGACAACTCTCTATTCATAGTTATAGAAGGTCTTGATGGATCAGGAAAAACTTCAGTGAGTCGTCACTTGACCAGCCTACTTGACGCTGAAAATCACGGAAAAGTAAAAATCACTTTCGAGCCGCACGACCCTTCTTGCGCGGGACTGTTTATTAGACAAGTGCTGATGAAGAAAATTAGGAAATTCTCACCTAAGATTTTGGCTTTGGCCTTTGCAACAAATCGACTTGATCACTGCGATCGCGAAATCAATCCATGGTTAGAATCACAATCTGGGAACATTATAATATGTGATAGGTATTATTTATCTTCCTTGGTATATCAGAGTTCAGATGACTTCAGTTTTCAAGATGTACTTGACCTAAATGATAAAGCTAGAAAGCCAGATGTTATATTTTTTCTAAACGTCTCAAATAAGGTTTGTTATGAAAGAATGAAAGATCGTAATGAACCAAAAGAATTATTTGAAACAAACCTGTCTACAACAAGAAATAAGTTTACAGAGGCAATACAATTTTTAAGAGAAAAAAATAATGATAATATCGTTGAAATTGATGCGAGTGTGGCAATAGAAGAGGTTGCACTTCAGGTTCTTGAAAAACTATATGAACTCAGGCCCAGTTTGAAGCCTCGCCAACCTTTTCTTTCAAATAAATTAATTCAGAAACCTAGAGTTACTACATTAAATGGTAAAAATCCCTATTCTTTGAAAGAAACATCTCTCGAATTAAAAGTTCATGAAAACCAATTGTTTGAAAACGATGATGAAAATAGCGATAAGAAGTTAATCAGACATATTGAATCTCAAATAGATTCAATGAATTTTAACAAGTTAGGAGGCCTTTTTTTGGATTACATCAAGCTTCAGGAAATATCCGTTGGAGAAAAACTCCCTTGGACTGAAATGGATGCTTATGAATTAGAGTACGAGATGCCAGTAAACATTAAATTAAGAGGTGTTGGTCTTATTTTACAAGAAAAACAGAGGTATGATGTTCTAATCAAGAAAGCTCCGGATATACCTAAAATGTCAGATTTTATGTTCATCTTTTCACCAGGACCATCCGAATTGGTTACTCATTATTACGAAAGAGACCAAATCTTATATAATACTGGTTCAAAAGGAGAAGGCCTTTTTCCCTCAGCTCAACCTGTGACTCAACGAGATTTAGCCGAAGGTATTTTGAGGGTATCAAGAGAGTTGGCATCATCAACTGAATCAGAGAAAGTATAAGACTAAATATTGACTAGTCCGCATAGCGCTATTTTTCAAGAGGCTCGATTATGGTTTAAGGATGAGTTAGAAAAGGATTATTTCTGGGTTACTGCTCGATTGACAACTCTTATAGATTTGCTCATAACCGGGTTATCAAAGTATAGAGTTGACTCAAACCGGAAAAATCTAATCGCAGTTCATAATCATTGTGTGAAGTGCTTGATTGGGCATAGGCTGAACGATCCTTCTAAACTCTTGCATGAAATCAAGAACAAAGAGATTAATCAAAACGAAATAGTCCAACAAGTCTTAATGCAATATGATAAAATTTCCGAAGAAATAGTTTGTATGACTAAAATCACTTCAGCTACACTTTCAGACGAAGAAAACTATCTTAAGACTTTAAGTAATTTAGATATCGATGGATTCCCAATAGCTTCGATTCAAAACATTTTGATCTGTCTTTTAGCTGAAAGGAATGATGACTGAACTATTGAATACTTCAATTAATGCATGCAAGAAAAGAATTTAACATTTTAACCAAAGGCATCTAAATTATTCCTGTCTTATACTGAACCTGCACCATGGAATAACGTATACCTTGTAACACAATGTATATACTTTCCAAAAACCAAATTAATCTAATACAGAAAGCCCTGAACAGACGAGGAGTTAACTACGAGCCCTTGCTGGAAGAGCTTACCGACCATATTTGCGAGCAGATCGAAGATCGTATGGCAGAAGGTTATACATTTCAGGAAGCCCTCAAGTCTTGTATTTCAGAACATGTTGTTCATTCCAATCAGCGCATGTACACGCAGCTAAATCTTATCACTATGCTCAAGAGCTATCTCAAATTAGGGCTCCGGTCACTCTCCAGGAATAAATTTGTAACGGTATTAAAGTTGTCTGGACTGGTATTAGGTACTACCGTCTTTCTAGCCTTATTACTCCACATCTATCATGAAAAAAGCTACGATCAGTTTCACATGAACAAAGACACTATCTTCCGCATAGTGACGGAAAGGCAAACCGAAAAAGGAGATGTGTCATGTACGGCTTTTTCCGGTGCTCCCTGGGGGCCTGAGATGGTCGAGGAAATTCCTGAAGTGTTGAACACGGTGCGATTCATGAAATACAGGCTGCCTGTTTCTATTCGCTCGGAAGCCGGAGAACAGTTCATGGAAGATGGGCTGATCTGGTCCGATTCGTCTTTTTTTACCTTATTCTCTTTTGATCTCCTAAGAGGTAATCCTCAAAAAGTACTATCTAAGCCCGATCAGGTCGTGTTAACTGAAAGCACTTCGTACAGGTATTTTGGCAGTGAAGATCCCATTGGCAAACAAATTATTTATGAAGATGATTTAGTACTTACCGTAGCAGGAGTAATGCGGGACTTTCCATCAAATTCACACATCCAAGCCGATTTGATTGGTTCTTTTTCCACTCTGGGCAGAAGCTTCTGGTTTAACATTATTGATAATTGGGGCATCCGTTATTATTACACCTATCTACAGTTGCAGCAAGAGGCATCAGCAGTTGCGGTGCAGTCTAAAATTCAGGCTATTCTGGAAGCACGAATCCCTGAAAATACTATTTCCGCGTCCTTGCAGGCGCTGCCCAATATCCATTTGGGTGGGAACAGGAATGATGAGCTTACCCCTAATGTAGATGAGACTTCCATCACTGTAGGATTCATAATCGGTCTGCTCATCATGGCCATGTCAATTATTAATTACGTCAATTTGACCAGCGCCAGCGCTTTAAAACGTACAAAAGAGGTAGGGATGATCAAAGTAATGGGAAGCAATCGTTGGTTGATATTTTTTAGGTTTGTTTCTGAATCTTTTGTTATTTCCGTCGTAGCACATGTACTATCCCTGGGGTTGATCTACGTTTTACTTCCTTATCTCAATACCTTCCTGGAGACCAGCTTGATTCTACCTTCAATATGGCAAATAAGTCTGTTCCTGTCCTGCTCAATAATTACACTCACAGTAGTATCAGGAACTTATACCGCATTAAAAATGGCGGATATGAAGATTATACCATCGCTTAAAGGTGATGTTTACAAAGGTCAGCCAAAAAAGCTTTTTTCACTTCGACGGGTGTTGCTGGTTATCCAATTCATTGCCTGCATAGGGTTGATCACCTCTGCCTTTATTATCTCAGATCAGATGAATCTGTTTTTTCAGCAGGACACTGGATTTGAGAAGGAGAATGTTCTTGCTATACAATTAAATAATACGACTGAAGAATATAGTGGTCTGACAGGTCTTAAAAACAGGCTGAGCGGACTTGCAGGTATAGAAGCAGTAACGCTGTCCAGTCATCATATGGGTGGTGATCAATTGTATACTAGCAGTTATTATACATCTTCCGATTCGATAAACATGGGGAGGCTTCATATTGACTATGATTTTCTTAAGGTCTTCGATATTGAATTGCTGGCCGGCAGAGGTTTCTCTATGCAGAACGTAGCGGATACCGCTAACTTTATTATCAATCAGCAAGCCGCCTCTCTCTTCGGTTTTGAACCACTGTCAGAGGCCATTGATCAGACGTTGAGCTATTACGCACAAAACGAAGAAGGACGGTATGTCAAACGAGGTAAAATAATAGGCGTGGTGAATGACTTTAATTTTCAATCGTTACATCATGACATTGAACCCATGGTCATGGACATACAACCTCCCAGGAACCATTTTTTGAGTGTACGACTGGGTAAATCTGATTACCAATCAATACTTAGCAAAGTCGAAGAAAGCTGGAATACAGCCTTTCCTGATGAAAGCTTTAGCTACTTTTTTATAGAAGACAGCTTCATTAATCAATACAAAACCGAAGCACGGACCCAACTTATTGTGAAGCTATTTGGCCTTGTTTCAATTTTTATTGCTGCATTCGGCCTCCTGGGATTGACCTATTTTGATACTATGATGCGGATCAAAGAAATTGGCATCCGTAAAATTCTGGGGTCGTCCTCGTTTCAAATATTGCGGCTATTTATAAAAGAATACCTGCTACTGATCATTATTGGATTCAGTCTGGTGATCCCTCTTACAGTCTGGTTTATGAACAGCTGGCTACAAGACTTCGCCTATCGTGTTAACATATCAGTCATCAGTATTATTGTACCCTTGTTGCTTATGGTCGGCTTTGTAATAGTATCTACATCCTATACGATCTTAAAGACGGCTCTTACGAATCCATCGCAAACGCTACGTAATGAGTAAAGACCAGGCAGAGCTACTTAAGGGCATTTACCCTATACTTATTTTGAAGTTACTGAACGGTAACTCTCCCATGTATGGGTATCAGATAGAAAAAAATGTACGCATATTAAGTGATGATCAATTCAGTATTACTCAAGGTAGTTTGTACCCGATCTTACACAAGCTAGAAGAGAAGGGCCTGATCAGGTCTTTCAGTAAAGAAGTAAAGAACAGAACACGTAAGTATTATTCTATTACAGCAAAAGGTGCTAAGGATTACGATCTACGTACTTCAGAAGTGCGCTCCATCTTTGATAACCTTTTGAGTTTTCTTAATCGGGAACCTGGAATTTAGGTTCGTAATAAAGGGGGAAAATACCCTATCTAAGGTATTGAATTACACCACTTTTATTCTTATTATGCTATAAAATAGTGTAATGAGAATATCTAGAAAAGGGTGGATTTTAATGACCACCGTTGCGGTGGTCTCATTGGTATTCGCATATTACTTTCTTGTTTACGTAAGAGCCCGTGAAAGCAAGATCATAGGCAAGAATTTACGTGTCATAACTCTGATAGCCCACAACATCAGCTTTCTGCAAAAGAATTATGAGAAACAGGCTGAAGTAGAAAAGGGACGGTTAAAAGTTAGCAGCTGTAAGCTTAACAGCGGTTCCGGACGTTGGACAACCACCCGTGATCCCAATGTCACGCTTGGTCCGGGTTTCAGTAATAAGCATTTTCAACTCATCTATAAATATGACGAGGATGGCTCTTGTTATCTCAAGTATAGTATTCCGGTTGAGAGGCTATTTGGAAACGAGCTTATCGAACGGGAGGACATTTTTGATTTTATACAGGTATCTGAAATAAGGGATACCGGTAATCAATATTCAGCGACACCATTGTATTCGAACAACGCTTTTGGTTACATTAACCTTCCGGATTCAGCAATACGCAATTTTATTTCCAAAAATGTATTTGATATAGACCTGGGGTTTTCTGCGTACGCGGTCTTCAATATACCGCTTCGGGAAAGTGAAACTATCTATTTGACCGGATTCGTGAATAAAGAACGATTTAATGCTTTAAAAAGGGAAGTGCCTACTACTGTGGTTTCGTTAGCTATAAAAATTATTATTATAATAGTACTCGCATTACCCATTGTGAAGTTAGTAGTGATGAGTAATTCTGAGCGGTTATATATCTCAGATGCATTTCTGACGGGAGTGGCGCTGATTGCAGGGCCTTCCATTCTTATTGCACTTAGCATTGCGATTATTGGCCATTCCTTTCATACTCCGAAAAATCAATATCATGTTTTAAACAGCCTCTCTGAAAAAGTGGAACAAAACTTTCGGAGTGAAACTCGAAAATCTATTGATCAACTGAGATGTGTTAGACTTCTTGGAAAACAACCAACGCAAATAGTTAATTCGCTTAAGCCTTTCTTTCCGGAGTTGTCGGATTCCAATAAGTTGAAATTAGTTGGTAATGTTTGGAAGCGGCCATCGGCGGACTCAACCTTTCTCTTCAATTCCACACCCTTTCAATACTTCAATTCCATATTTTGGACAGATTCTTCGGCCAATATCTAATTGTTTTTATCTAACGAAAAGAACCCATCCTGGGTAAGTAACCTGGCACACAGGAAGTATGTCATGGATATAGTAAATGGTAGAGGAATGGATTATTCCGGTGATACAATCGCTATTGAGTCCATTCGATCTGTTATAGACGGAGCTTACGAAATGGGCGTAGGTATTAACAGCGGTGTTAAGGATTGGCCGGTATTGGCTACCAGCTTTTCCATGGCTTCTGTAATGGAGCCGGTCATGCAACTCGGCTACGGTTTCTGCATTTATAGTAAGGAAGGTAAGAGCTATTTCCATTCTGATATCAGCCGAAACCTCAATGAGAATTTTATTGAGGAAGTAGGTGAGAATTTGCCCGCATATTTATCAGGTGACTTAGATCATTTTAGCTCAAAAATTATCACGGGAAAGAGTATTACCTGCACACCAAACAGATGGATAGTCTTAAAGGGTTTTATATAGCCACATTCGTTGACAAAAACCTTAAGCATGCCAGTAATTCCATCGCTTTAAATACCACCGTCATACTACAAATTGCCGACTGGTTGCTCCTGATGGTATTTTACCTGATCATTTATTTGACCACGAGAAAAAAATCTAAACTTAAGCAAAAGATCTTTTTATTTAATTGGCTGAGGCCCTATTTGGGCAAGGGGCAATCACAGTATTATCAAAATTCTTTAGCTGCTAATATCTTGGTGATTATCTATCTTCTGGTCATTTGGATGTTTTGGCATCCCCATCTAATAATCCTTTTTAACACGTTGCTTTTGTCCGGTTTTGGGATCATAATTTTCCAGTTTTACAATGGATCAGGCCAAATGCCTTACCAAAAAAAGGTGCATACCTTATTCCACGTTAATGAGTTGAAGACCTTTTTTATAGTAAGCCTGCTTTTAACGGTAGTTGTGTTGTTTTGGAGATATACTTTACTGTATGACTATTTTATCCAGGGTGGAAATATACTGATCGTCCTCCTGGACCAACTGGTTATAGTTGCGCTTATCTATTTCATTGTCTTCAAGCCGGACCGCTTTCAAATTAAACCTTTAGGAAATACCATAACGGCCTATCTTATTTATCTCTTCAGTTATATCGTTATGCTTTCCCTGTTACCCACCCTTATCCTGTATTCTACAATATATCATAAAGAGCACGCTATTTTTTTTAAACAGGATTTAGCACACCTAATTCAAAGCGAAGAACAGTGGGATGAAGCAAAGAGTGATCAGTTTTTTACTATAAAAGAGGCGAATTCAAATCTTCGGGTTCCAAAAGTCAATCAGCTTCCGAAATTCATTGGTAACATGAAGCAGGACACATTATATCGACTTGTTTTAGCCTATCCGGAAGTAAATTACGCCCTCGATACGAGTACCGTAATAGATAAGTTGTATTCCAAAATAAGGGTCACGTATGACGAATATGGGCCGAGATCAAAGGCGTTTATCAATGGTTGTACAATCGATAATAGCGGTGCCTATGTGCATTTAGCGCGCTCAATAGACCCTAATCATATGTGGTCGGCCAAATGGATCATCTCGGGGTTGCTGATACTGCTTGTTATACTCGTTGTGGATTTTTTACTCTTAAGGAACTCTATCTACAAGATTTTTGGCATTGGATTTAAGCAGTATTTCGAAAATATACTACCTGAGAAAAGTCCGGAAAATGTTGGAAAAACGCTGAATGAAATCCATACAACAGATGTGGTCTTGAAGGACCATTCATTTAACAATCTTATCCTTGTGAGTATTAATGCACCACACACATTTAAGTTAAGGGAATTACTAAAGAAAGACAATGAAGCGAACTTTATATACATAGATGTCCATGATGTCCAAAATATTTTAAATAGAGAACAGCCTAATGACCAGTTTATAGGAAGTCAAGATATATTCATGACCCTTCTTGGTAACGAGAAATTAGCCTTGATCAATAGAGCGGTCCGTCAAAAACCTATCGAAGGTGAATCTTTAACGGTATATATTGATCACTTTGAATTTGCTCATAACGACTTATCCATTAATAGATTAAAACTTCAAATCCTACAATCACTGGTCGATAATAGTTTGATAAAAGTCGTTTTGTCCTCTCAAATTAGCCCTGACAAAATCTATAATTTCTATCAGGATTCCATTAAGCGCTTTATCGTCAAATTCAATGCTCAAAAGTCATTGGAGATACAAAATGCAATTAACGCTCTGAAAGCTGATTACAAAAAATGGCTCCGTCTCCTCGGGGGATTTTATAGATTAACAATTCCTTTTGAAGTATTCGAGAATGAAATAGCCGCTAACAAGGATCTTGACAAAGCTGAATTAGCACATGGCGTTTACCTCAATAAATTAAGCCGTAGTCTACCCAAAAGTTACGGAAAGATTGATGATGAGGATTTGATATTGCATGTTCAGGAAGTAGCATACCCCTACTATTTTTCCATTTGGAATGCCTTATCTGATGAAGAAAGGTACATCGTTTATGATATTGCGAAAGATAAATTTATTAACACGAATAATGTAGACACCATACTGGATTTAATGAATAAAGGAATCCTGGTTTATGATCATTACTTGAGGTTAATGAATGAAAGCTTTGCAAATTTTGTGTTGTCCAAAGTAGATAGTGATGAAGCATTGAGCAAAGAGCTTGATAAACGGAAAAAAGGCAAATGGAATACAGCTTCTTCCGTATTGATCATACTTATAATCAGTCTTGTTATATTCATTTCATTTGGAAAGGTGGGGCTGTTGGATGATATTAACGCATTAATAGGATCATTAGCTGCCATGTTGGCGCTAGTACTTAGGCTTGGTGGAATCTTTACTTTTAACAAAGCTAAAGAGTTTTAGCTGTAGTGGGATCATATACGTTTACATGAGCTGAACTGATAAGAGACTCAAACTTGTCGTGGTAGTTGCAACCACACTGCAATCTGAAGTCCTCTTCTTTATTATACTTTTAACTTAAGACAATTAAGCTTAAATATGCGCTTTTAGAACTGCCGACGCGTTTAGTGCAATTCATGAAGTATCCGCTTAGTATTCTATACATTGTCTTAACTCTATACAGTCCCATATGGGCTCAGAGCATTCCTGATACCACCCTCCAATCCATTACAGTAACGGGTTTCCAGCAAGGCCCAATTCAACAACAGTCCGCCTCAATTGGATTCTTAAGAACAAAAGATCTGGAATTCAGCTCAACGATAAGCCCGGTCATGGATTGGAATGCACTACCCGGTATAAATTTGGAACAACGCGCTATCTCCAGCTACCGTGTTAGCATTCGTGGTAGCTCTTTAAGATCACCTTTTGGAGTTAGAAATGTTAAGGTCTACTGGAACGGCTTCATTTTCACGGAAGCCAATGGTTCCACGGCTCTGAACCTACTTGATAATGAACAAATGCAAGAGCTTGAAGTGATCCGTGGGCCTTCGGGAAGTATGTATGGCGCTGGAATAGGTGGCGTTTTAAGGCTGTCTAACTTTCCACCGGCAATAAAGGATAATGTGCGTCTGAATTTGACTACTGGCAGCTATGGTTTGTTTAATAGTTTAATCGGATATCAGTTTGAAAAAAAGAAATGGACATCCTATGCTAACGTCAGTTATCAAACTCTTGATGGCTACCGCGATCATAACACCCAGGATCGGTTGGTGGTGCAATGGTCGAATCGCTACCAGTTTAATAATCGTCATCAAGTTGAGTTGCATGCATTGTATTCTGACCTTTTTTATGAGATTCCAGGAGGTCTTACCTTGGAGCAATTTGACATGGATCCTACCATGGCTCGATCCGGAAGCGCCGAGCAGAATGCATCTATCGACCAGAAAACATTACTCTTGGGCACGCGATATCAATCTAATTTCACGTCACAGTTGAGTCAAAACACCCACGTGCTGCTTACTTATACCGATTTTCAGAATCCATTTATTCTTGATTTCAAGGAAGATGAGAATAAGGAGTTGGCTATTCGCCAGCATTGGTCTTATAACATTCCGTCACCTTTGGAGATGAAGTGGAGTGCAGGTTGGGAATGGCAAAGGGCAGATAATCGGGCAAGGAACTTTGGTAATGTGGATGGTGTAAGGGACACCGTTCGTTTTTCAGATGAATTAGAGATAGATCGTAAAGTGTTCTTTTTGCAATTACAGCTGCGGAAGAAGAAATGGTCGTTCACTGTTGGGTTAAGCAGTAATTCATTAAAATACGCGGTTGATCGTGTAATCAATGCGTTTGCTGAACCCTTTGGGTTCGAAAGAAGATTTGATAATGAGCTTATCCCAAGGTTAGCCGTGAATCATGCATGGAATAATGTGCACACAACCTATGCATCCGTAGGAGAGGGCTTCTCCAGCCCCACGTTAGATGAGATACGAACAAACGAAGGAAGCATCAATACAGGTCTAGAGGCGGAAAGAGGGACTAATTATGAAATCGGTCATAAATTTTATAGTGATCGACATCAGTTAGATGTTGCTCTTTTTTACACACAACTTGACGACGCTATAACCACTCGCACGGATCCCAACGGAGTAGTGCTATTTCAAAATGCCGGCGGCACCTCACAAAGGGGAATGGAGATAGGGCTGAAGTCCTTATGGTATGCACGAAGCCACGGTTTTGTTACTAAGATCAAATCAAGCACGGCTTATCAGTATTACGACTTTACCTTCGAGGAGTATAGCAAAAGGGGTGAAGACTTCTCAGGAAATGATGTGACTGGCGTTCCCAACCACTCGGCATTTCAAACTTTATCCGTAGAACTCAGGAAAAGATTGACTACCATTCTTCAATATCGGTTTATAAATGATGTTCCATTAACCGATGACAATGAAGTTGTGGCCGAAGCCTATCACTTGCTCAATCTTAAACTACGATATCAAATGAACTGGACCAAGGTAGAATCCAGATTGTATGGCGGGGTAGAGAACCTTGGAGGCATTGATTATAGCCTTGGAAATGATCTAAATGCTTTCGGGGGTAGGTTTTACCAACCAGCGCCAGCTAGGAACTTCTATGTTGGATTACAACTGTATTTTTAACCTATAAAACCACTGAGTAGTGCTGCACGAAGATGCTTATGGTCTGGCTGTCAAAGGTGGGTAAGAAAAACAGGCGCTAAATCCTCATGAGGCGGACGCCCTAAACATAGGTAAGCCAGCGCTAAATGCCTCGAGAGATTTAAGAAAAAACATGTATGGCGCCATCCCCAAAATCGATTGGACAGGAGGTGGGGCATGAATTATCCTTTACCCCCAAAATGGATAATGAAGTTCTTTGAATGTTTTTGCAGTGAAGAACTAAAAGGCGCTATTGAAGGCGATCTTACTGCTCAATATGGTCAAAAAAAGCCAAGGCCTTAAGGATTAGGCAATAAGTTCAATTTTATGCAATCCAAAAAACGGTTTAACTGACTTATGGTAATAAGTCAATTTGTGATTTGCAACTTGATGATCGTTGGGATACTGGTGATTAATAACCAACTCGCTTTTCTTCAAAATAAAGACCTGGGATTAGATAAAGAATAGATGCTTATTCTGCGTCATGGCCGTAACTTATCAGGACCACAGTTCGATTCATTTACGAATAGTTTGGCTTCCATACCTTTTGTTTAAAATATCAACCACGGTTATATTGCCGGAATACCGTCTTAAACCAATACTTTCAAAGTTGTGGACAGAGCGACGGATGACATCTACTCCTTAGGAATAAAGTGGGTCGGTGAGGGCTTTACCGAGATGTATGATCTTAAAGTTACAGCAGGTAGAAATTTTGATGAAACTACTACTGCAGATATTAAATCGGCCATACTCATCAACGAAACGGCGGCCAAAGTATTAGGCTGGAGGAAGGCGTTGGAAACGAATTGTCATTTCTACCTGGTGGGGCCGATAAACCGGAAGAGATCAAAGTGACTAGCGTGCTGGCCGATGTAAATTTTGAGAGCCTATATGACCAGTATTGCCCAGTGCGTTTAGAATGACGGAATCCAGTGTTGGAGGTGAAGTAAGTCTTAAGCTTGCAGACATTTGGGAGTTGCCGCCTACTTTGCTCCAAATCGAAAAGGCTTGGAAATCCATTATTCCTGGCCGTCCTTTTAATATTTGTTTCTGGATGATCAGATGCAATCATGATATATCAAAGCAGAACAACTTACCAGCGCTATCCGCTATTTTGCACTACTGGTTATATTTATTGCCTGCCTGGGTTTGTTTGGACTAGCATCATATGATGTTCAGCAACAGACCAAAAAATAATGATTAGGAAAGCGCTAGGGGCTTCAGCAAGTTCGATTTTTATCTTGATAAGCCAACGATTCTTATGGCTTATCGGTATTTCAATTATACTGGCCGTACCAGTGAACTATTACCTAATGGATCTATGGTTGCAAGATTTTGCCTATCGTATAACTATCCGGACGATGGTTTTCATTATTGCTGCCTTGCTGTCCATTATTTCTACCCATGCTTTCAGTAAATCAATATTAAAAATAATGGACTGTTTACTGAATGTACGTGATTAATAAGGCAAAAGTAAAGACTAAACCTCTGGTTAAGATAGTTACTCTAGGCCCAGGATGTATTCCATATGGCGCTAAAGGAAAAACTTGTTGCTAGATGATAGATTATCCTATTCCTATCTAAAACTGGAAACGACCAAAGAAGAAATGGCCGCCATATTGAGTCTTTCGTAATCAACCAATTTTAGTTGCCAGACTTTCAACTTTTTTCTTGCAGTAATGGACAACATAGGTTTTATATTTTTTTGTTGGGTAATAGAAGATCCCATCATTCTCTAAGCTATTGACATGTGTAAAACCCAGGCCTTCAACAATAGGAAGCGAATATTTATTAGCAAAACCTACGATTTGTGAAACTCTAATTTTCTCTGCGCACCTAAGAGCAGCTTGAATAAGCTTTTTTGGCAGAGACTTAATAGGGTTACCTGGCTTACACCAAAGACCACATAATTCGGCAAGACCACCTTGATCCGCTAAATTTTCAACAAAATTGGAGACGTTGTAACCAATACTTTGAATTGCACGAACCATTGGGATGGTATCGGAGTCCCCTGATATTTCTAGCCTCACAGCGCCTAACATCTCCGACGTATCAGGGCAAAACGCAATGACCATATAGGTATTTGGGTTGTATTTCCAACTCGAACTCATTGTTGAAATGTGTGAGATGTTATAATGGTGAAGTGTTGCTTTGTGGTTTTCGAGGTAAGAATGAGCAAGATCATAACGATCAGTCGCTCGTGAGATAACGATTTGCATGGCCAACTATAGATTTAGAAGTATTAATAAAATTTGCTAAGCGAACTTATTGCAATCACGTTTGCTGATTATTTCACTCTAAGTACTTAACTGTCAGCGTATGAGTTGACTTTGAGTAGTATTTATTCGAATAACTGAATGGTACTATTTCAATAGTATTGTGGTGTTGTTTTTGAAACCGTAGTAAATATAAAATTAACTGCTGAATATGTGGTTTTTTTACTTATGTAAGAAACTGCACCTCATTGAAGAATTCTGTTCAATTTTGATGAATTAAATAGAATTACGTTACACGTATTAAATTTATACATAAGCTTTTAAAAAGTGTTATAGCGTTTGGAAGACAGCACATTATTAGGGTCTAAAGTTGCTTTTATTTTTTTCAATACATCCATAGAACTAGCCTCAGTTTTATCAAACAATTGCATGGATTGTATACCTAATCTATAGGGTGGGTAACCAAGCTCACACAGACTCTCCAGTATTTCATCATGACATTGGGCAGCACGTTTAGACTCTTCTAAATTGCACTTATCAAAGCAAATTGCACCGGTAATATCTAGCGCTCTTTCTGAGATAAACAGGAAACCAATATTTGGTTCGAGTGAATGCTTATATGATATTTCTTTGATTTTATTTACAGCAATACTAGCGTCTTCTCCCGTGCATGGGATAGATGGGCAATACCAAAACAAGCCACATTCGTCTTCATGAATATCCTTCTGATTGGGAATATTCTGTGGTACACGCCAGTAGCACATATTGATAGCCTTATCGGTTGTATAACCTGTAAAGCTGCTTTTATAGTAGAAGAAATCCAGTTCTTCTTTTACTGATGGATTTCGTTCGACCCTTGAATCGGCTTCTTCCTTATCTATGATGTCAATTACCAGATCATGATCCTTAAGTGAATTAATTATAAACTCTTTTTCTGCTGTTGCGTGTAGCTGAGAATAGGAGTAAAGTCCTCCAATGCCTATCCATTTTCCAGTACCCTCAGGTTTGATTTTATCAATATCATCCTGAGTTAGATAGTCCTGACTTTCTTGTTTTAATCTATAATATTGGTTATTAAACGCCACCAATCTGTAATCATTAAATATGCGCATTGAAACATTCAAGCCATGCAGTCTCATTTGTCTGAACTTGTCTATCATGAAAGACATCTTTTCGTCAGAAGGTGCATGAATAATAATGGATTGAAAATATTTGGGTTTAGGTTTAAGCCACATCGTCAGACTGGTTACTATACCGAAGCTCGATTGTGTGAAAATGGCATCTAAAGCGGGTCCGAGTCCCCATTTAGAAAGTTTGGCAACCTTATTCTCGCTGTAGCGTGCAAAACCTGTATTGATTATACTACCATTGGGTAAAACTACTTGCATCGCACAAACGTTATCGAGGCGGTCAGCATAAAGGCCCATTCCATGGCCTCGCTCGACGGTGTTTCCGATTATACTGGCCTGCGGAGTACTACCGATACTGTCCATTATCATTTTTCCACCTTGGTCTTCCAGGAATTGTTCCAGCTGCTTGAAACTTACTCCAGCTTCCAATGTGACATGTGCCAGCGCCTCATTATAATCATATATTTTATTGAGGAGCTTTAGGTCCAGTATAATAGAATTGGAAACATTGGGAACCGTAGAGCCCAGACCGTAGTTTTTCCCTCCACTTACTGGGTAAACGCTAACCTTAAATTCGTTAGCTATTTTCATACATTGAGATACTTCTTGAGAAGTCTCGGGAAAGACAATCGCTGAGACTTTTGTATTGCTCTCAAAAGTTGTTATTTCATACATATGAGTTTTTTCGCTAACTCGGTTCTCTCCAAGAACTTTACGAAGCCTTGAAGTTGCTAACTTTATTCTTTCGATTATATCGGTTGTGCTACGTGCAGATTGGTTGTCCAAATTAATAGCTATCTTTCTTAATTAGTTTTAATAGGATTTTATGAGCGATAAACTTATACAATTGACTCCGAATTATGAAGAACTGATTTCCCTATCTGAGGAGTTTCATTGTGTATTGGATAATGACACAAATATTCTGATGTACAATCAGATGTTTCTAAAAGTGCTGGGAGTGAAGGCCTCCGATCTTGATGGTGTAGACTTTTCGTCATTATTGGCTGATAAATATAAAAGTTCTTTTGAGACTACTTGGAATAAGGTACTTACAAATAAACGAAAACAGTCTCTTCAACTAACTATAATAGGTGGTAATGGCCTTATTAACGCCTATTGGAGGCTAAAAGCAGATCAAACTTCGAAATTAATTTATGCAGTTGGTAATTTCTTGCCAGATGAGAAAGAATCAGAACAAACTAAGCTTGCAAAGGCGCTTAATTTCTTGAATAATGACCTCGAAGTTTCGAAAGCGGGAGAGGCAGGTTTTGCTTTGACAGACATACAAAGAGTATTGACAGAAAAGGTCGATAAGTTCAAGTTGATCTCCCAGAATGTAAGTGATTTGGTTTGTTTGCATGATCCGGTTACAACTAAATATTTATATGTCTCACCATCTGTTAAAGAATTGACCGGGTATGATCCGGATGAACTTGTGGGGAAATCACCTTTTGATTTACTCCATCCGGAGTTTTTAGAGAAATTAGAACAAGACCGCCAAAGAAGCGGAAGGGGTGAAGATCAAGGTCCTCCTCCAAAGATGGAGGTAATGTTTCAAACTAAAGATGGCGGATCAAAATGGATTGAGGCCCATAGTCGACCTATTTTTGACGATCTGGGTAATGTGATGTTAATATTGAGTACTTCGCGAGACATAACAGATCGCAAAGTAGCGGAGCTTGAGAAAGAAACATATTTTAATTATTACAGAACTTTGGGAAATAACATTCCTAACGGAGCAGTCTTTTTAATTGACACGCAGTACAAATTTATTATCGCCGAAGGAGAAGAATTTGATAAAGTTGGTAGGACCAGTGATTATTATTTAGGAAAAACAATTTCAGAGGTATATGACAAGACGAGATTGAAGTTTCTCAAGCCTTATTTCAAGAAGGTAATTAATGGAGAGCACGTGAAGTTTGAATACCCTCACAAAGGGGAACATTATGTATTTCACGGATCTCCGGGAAAGGATCGAAGTGGGAATATTGTTGCCGGTGTTTTCCTCACCCAGAATATTACAGAGACCAAGCAATTTGAGGATTTATTGAAGCAAACTATATATCAACTTGACTTCCAAAAAAAGGCGCTTGACTTGTCGGCATTGGTTTCCGAAGCTGATAAGGATGGTGTTTTGACCTATGTCAATGATCGTTTTGTCGAAATCAGTGGATATACAAGGGAGGAATTAATAGGCCAGCCATATACGATCATGAGATTTGGATATCATCCGGAAGAATATCACAATGATATTTGGGAGAGCGTATCAACAAAAGGAGAGGTTTGGCATGGCGAGGTAAAAAGTAAGACTAAGAACGGAGATTTTATTTGGCTGGACACATATATTGTCCCTTTCAAAGACCAGTCCAACGAAATCACAAAGTATGTGTTTATTCGATTTGATATTTCCGACAGAAAAGTCACACAGGAAAAACTTGAGATTAAGAACTTCGAGCTTGACTCATTTGTATATCATACTTCTCATGATTTACGGGCTCCACTAGCTTCTATTCTGGGTCTTACAACTCTTATTGATGAAGAGGTTGATCTTAGTAAGGTCAAAGAAATGAATAACATGATCAAAGAGAGTGTTAAGAAGCAAGATGACTTTATTAAGTCGATTCTCAATTATTCTCAAAACGAAAACCTGCCAACAACAATAGTAGGTATTCGCTTTCAAGAAATTGTTGACAATGTATTGCAAGAGCTTAGTAATATGCCTAGTAAATCCCACGTAGATATCAGGCTTAACGTTACTGGTGAGTCTATATTTTATGGTGACCCTATGAGGTTGACGATAATATTTAAAAATCTTATCAGCAATGCTATCAAGTACTATGATGCCAGGAAGAAATCATATCTCTCAATTGATGTCAGCAAAAGTCAGAATGAATCGGTTGTTGTAGTAGAAGATAACGGAACTGGTATCAAAAAGGAGCATCTTGCAAATATTTTCAATATGTTTTACAGAGGCAATGAGAATTCTGATGGAAGTGGTCTAGGGCTCTATATTGTTAAAGAAACAATAGATAAACTTGGGGGCTCGATTAGGATTTTCAGTGAGTATGGGAGAGGTACCAAGTTCGTGTTTAACATACCCAATGTTGTAGAACGGTAATTATGTTGCTACCAAGCGCCTTCACTTTGATTACCCTGCACCAATTACACATGGTTACAAGTGCGTCTATGGATGCCAACCTGCCGGCCGTTTGACCAATGATGCAATACCTGTTATATATAGGTTTTCATTCCGACCTCTTCTAAAGTCAATTGATCGTGGATTATGACCACTTTTTGAAGCTTTCTACACAAAAAAGTATATGGCTAATTGTTGTGAATGAAATTTGGTTTCTTTGCGCCATATTTTTCAATAATGGCTATTCGTATTTTACTGACGCTTACGTTTTTTTTAGCTTGGTTAGATCACTTGCCTGCGCAGAGCACCTCTCAATATGTAGGTCCTTACCGCGTTGGCGAGTACATAGGACAGGCCGAATTTGAGTTTAGTCAGGAGAATAACGATACAATTTTTAACGGACCATTTTTACTGCAAAGGGCAAATGCACTAAATTTTGTCTCTGGTAAAGATCATTATGCTTTCGTTAAAGGTAATTTTGAAAATAACGTACCCCAAGGGGTCTGGCATTTTGAATTTGGAGAGTTAGCTATTGATACTACTAGAGGCCTAAAGGTTGGCAACTATCAATATGAGTTAAACGTAAAAGGGGTTTTTCATCATGCTTCAGGCAATGTTTTGGAAGGCAGGCCCAATGGAAAATGGACCCAAATTACGGAACAAATAAAAACGTCCCAGGTTGATGAAGTGTTGTTTAAAAGTGTCATTGATTTTGACAATGGCATTCCGCACAAAGGCTTCAGCATTCAAAATGATATCATGACCCTCTTAGGAAGGTTTTTAAGAGATGGGCTCGCGCACGATGTTTGGGAGTTGTATTCCGTTGAAACCCCTGGTCCTCGAGAACAATGGTATTTTTCAGAGGGAGAGCTCAAAGAGATAAGGATGAGCAGTGGTGATTCCACAATTACCTTGAATGTTAACACAACAGGCATGGGTGATCTCAAAGTCTTAAACTTGGGCGGTAAGTACCTTGAAATTATCAGACTTAATTTTAGACTGGCTTCAGATAATTATGTTGAAATCAAAGGTGAAATAAACGGACTTCTTGAGGAAAATGCCAATCACTATAAAAAAATAGACAATGTATTTTCCGAGTTAGGCGAAGCTCAATTTATGCCTGAATTTAAAGTAAAAACAGGATATAAAAAACTAACTAAAAGTGAGTTAAATCAACTTAATTCAATAAAGACTACGTCTATTAAAAGCGAAGAGATTGCCCGGGAGTTGCTGGGTAATACTCAAATTAACATACTCAAATTATCGAACGACGAAGCACTTTTTCTGATGTCGGTAATCGACGAATTGTCTAAAAAGCATTTGCCATTACTTAAAGAAGTAACACAATTTTATGATAAAGACATTTTGCCCTACATTCCGCGTGAAAATATGCTGACCAAATTGTGGTCGCATGGCGATCTTTCTGCTGAAATCAGAGTGGAATATGAATCAGGAGATAGTGCAGTTATAAAGTCTTACAACGGGCCAAGAGCCGATGAGTATAATTTTCTGAAAAATGGAATTGAAGGTGTCCATGTACTATCAGATTATGTTGCTGAATGTTTTTTGTCTATACAATCCAGGCTAAACGAGAAATTAACTAAGGAGCAGCGCCAAAGGGAACTAGCGGCATTAGAAGAGAAATTAATTCTGGAAATAACGACACTAAATCACCTTGTTGATTCACTTCAAGTTGAGGCGCCAGGTGAAACTAAGGTAGTCCTTCTGAAGGTAAAAGAGTCAGCTAAAAAAGAACTTAGTGAATACTCGGCTATGCAAGATATTACTAAAAAGCCGGATCAGGCAAGATTGCTCACCGGCTGTTTTCGCCAAATGAAGCAGCTTTCATACAGGATTGCTCTTCAGCCCACTCGTACCAACGAAATTCGAGCGGCATATATCGATGAAGTATGGAATCCTTTTACGGCCACATTGATGAATGAAGAGGTTAAAAAGCGCGTAACAGGCGCTTATGAAGAAGTGCTCATCCCTTACCTCATTAATGAATTAGGCGATCATCTTAGCTGTAATAATGCCACTCGTTTGACAGTACTTCTTGATAACTCCTACAAACGAATGCTGGAGTTAAGAGAAGAAGATACGGATAAAATTGAACGCAGATTAAAACGGGAAAATGACCCATTGTTAATTATCCGGCTTTTCAATATTCAGGAGGACAAAAGTGTCGATCAATTATGAAACTTCTCTGTGAAAAAAAGTTTGGTGGGCTGGTACTGCTGTTTTTATTTCTTGGAGCTGACGCTGTTGCTCAAGAGGAAGCAAGGGAGACGAATTACAAAGAGCCAATTACAGCGTTATGGATCAATACCTATGGAAATATTCGTATGTCTAATAGGCTCTTCTGGATTGCGCAGACACATTTTCGAATGGAAGAAAATGACGATACGCCATTTATCGGACAAGTCGCTCAAATCTATAACCGACATGCGGTTAGCTACTTATTTTCGAAAAAGTTCAATGCAAGTCTCGGTGGGGTTTTACGTGTCAATTATAATACTAACCGTACTTCTGAACAGAAAAACACAGTGCCTGAATGGCGCATTTGGCATCAGTACCTGTTTGCTATGCCTATGTCCAGGATGATGGTGTATCACCGTATTCGTATTGAACATCGTTGGTCAAAAGGATTCAATGACGAAAGCGACTATATTTTTAGAAACCGATGGCGGTATATGTTGAAAATTAAGGTGCCATTAAACAAGCCGAAATTAGGTTCTAATACATTCTATGTATCACCTGAAGCCGAACTTATTATGCAAAGTGGAAAACCTGTGATTGACAGTCCCATGGAAGATCTGCGATTACACACGTCTTTTGGGTACATTTTAAATCCCAGGATTACTGTGGCGGCCGGCCTCATGTACTCCCAGGGTCAAGACCTGGCAGATGGCGATACGTATAAACAAAAATGGACGATGCGATTTCATTTGTATTTTTCTCCGGATTTCAGAAAGGTAAAACATAAACTTCCATCCATTCATCAGAGTGATTAGGAGCTTTTAACCAGACCAGATATGTCCTTGCCAAAAGTCACCATAATTTCTTTCTCTTTATTGGCTGTTACAACTACTTTAACCTTGTATTTTCTTTTTAAGACAAGACAGCTGAATACGGAACTGAAGAGTAAAGAAGAACAGATAAAAGTGATGGAAAATGAAAATATTTTTCGTCAACCTTTGATCGTGGAGTCGATCGACTCGTTGTTGCTCTTAGGTAAATACGAGCGGGCGATTCAGGCTTATAAAACTCAATTGGATCAATCGGATGACCCCGAGTTTACCAGAGCGCTTGAATTACGATTCGCTTTAGCGCACCAACTAATGAAAAAAAACAGGGCAGAAGTAAAAACCGAAGATACTTTATCTGTGAGTACTCCCATAGTAAGTACAGAGTTAGAACCGGTTAAATTGAAGCAAATTGATTCGCTGAATTTTGCACTTGACAAGGCTTATATACAGGTCAAATACCTCGAGCGGCAATTAAAGGAAAATAAGAATGGAGCATACCTTACTTTTAATACTAGCAAAGGTAAAAAAGCACATTACGTGGGCCAGGTTAAAAATAAAATGGCTAACGGTAAAGGGGTAGCATTACTAAGTACCGGAAGTCGCTATGAAGGAGAGTGGAAAGATAATCTCCGCCATGGTGAAGGCACCTTTTACTGGCCTGATGGGCAGCATTATATTGGTAGTTACGCTAATGATAGACGTCAAGGTAAAGGGGCTTATTATTGGCCTAATGGTGAGAAATTTGTAGGAGACTGGAAAAATGACCATCGTAACGGCCAGGGCATTTTCTATGGTTCGGACGGTAAGGTGGTGGCCAGTGGAATCTGGAAAAATGATGAATTGGTAAAGGTTGATAAAAAGTAAACCTTTTATCTACTTGAGTGCTTGGCTTAATTTGTCCTTATTGCTTTACAGTTTTTTATTCAGCTTTATTGATTCCGAATTCACACAATATCTCAGCTTACTGGGAGCGGGACCATCAGGAAATACATGTCCCAAATGGCTATCACAAGTATTGCACATGATTTCTACCCGGGTCATGCCAAAAGAATGGTCAGCATCGTATTTAACCGCATTCTTCTTTACGGGTTGAGTAAAGCTTGGCCACCCTGTTCCAGAATCAAATTTAATTGTAGAGTCAAAAAGATCAGTATCGCAGCATAGGCAAGAGTAAATACCAGGATCATAGGCGTGGCATAGTTCACCACTGAAACTGGGCTCCGTACCCTTCTGTCGAGTTATTCGAAATTGCTCAGCGGTTAGTAGCGCTTTCCATTCTTCATCGCTTTTTTCTACTCGTCTATCAGGTTTGGGATTGCCATTTTTTGTAAATTCTATTATTTCTGTCCAGGTAAGCATGATTATTCTTTAAATTATGGGTGCAAATCTAGTGTTTAGTTTAAAATACGTTTATTGGAATAGGGTTGCATTGCCACTTTCTAAAATAAAACACCGTATACCATAATGAAGTTTAAAACTTTTAATCTAGTCCAAACTTATACCGATGAACTGGAGTATATCTGAAGATCATAAGTTGAGCGGTGATCCAGCTGTAAACTTGGAATTTACAGCTACAAAAAAGATCAGCAAGGGTAGACGAATTGAAATGCCCGAAATGCACATGGATGACATAGACACAATCATCATTCACTATACAGCTGGCAGTAGTGGTTTATCTTCTGCAAGGTGGTTATCCACCGAGACAGTTGCAGCTTCGGCTCACATTGTCATTGACCGTTCAGGTCAGATCTACCAATTGGTCCCATTTAATCGAAAGGCATGGCATGCGGGCGTAAGTGAGTACTCAGGTAGGTCGCGGTTTAATGATTTTTCCATTGGTATCGAACTTGATAATGCAGGTCCACTTACAAAAGTAGGTAACCGATATCGATCATCGTTTAATTCGGAATATAAAGAAGAAGAGGTCTTGAAGGCCATCCATAAAGATGAAAGTTCTGCCCGGTTTTGGCACAAATACACTACAACACAGACATCAGTATGCGAAATGTTATGTAGCTTACTTATAAGCAATTATGGTATACGCTTCGTCCTAGGACATGATGAGATTTCAGTAGGGCGAAAAATAGATCCGGGACCGGCCTTTTCAATGGATGAATTTCGTTCGCGCCTGTTGGACCAGGACAGACCTGAAAGTAGTTCATTCGAAGAATTTGAGGGCACGGTAACTGCTAGTAAATTGAATATTCGACAAGGGCCAGGCGTAGCAAATAAAATGGTAGGTAATCCTCTACTATCAGGCCAACAAGTAAAGGTAGTAGGGGAGCGTAATGGCTGGCTGGAGGTAGAAACTGTTATTAAAGGCTGGGTGAGTAAAGACCATGTACAGAAACGCCAATGATCTCATCGAGTTTTAAATAAAATACTCTGCTGATATGGAAGTTAACAAGAATTTTTTTGCAGTTTATCTAAAAATGTAAAGCGCACAATGAGGTTATAAATCCCTCCAGAAATTTATCTGATTTATTGACTGACCGATTGAAAGCCTGCTTCCAGGCTATTTCAGATCTATCCACTTTTACATTCGTTTGAGGTAGGGTGTAATGGAATATTTCTCTTTCATTTTTCATATCGGTAATTGTTATGTCAACGGATAAGGTTTCGGAGTAATATCCTCTTTGACGCTTACGTACTTGACCTACAGGGCTCACAAATATGTGATAACTAGCCTCCGTTGGGGAAACCTCTCTTAAACCGAGATCGTTTGTTATATTCCTGAAGTAATCAAGAACACTGTTATCTTTTAATCGTTCAGGTTCGATCGTTTTATCGAAATTAAATGAAATGGTATACGGCAAAAACTGAATGACTATCGGGCGAGACTCTAATCTGCTTTTTACTGAAGGGTTCAACAGGGCTCCTATTTTATCTTCCAACATCAGTTCTGCCGTTATTTGAATAACGGCGACTCCTTTTTGTGGGAATAAACCATAAATACTCAGGGCTTCGTAGTTTTCATGATCAAAAGAATACCTAAAAACATCTCCTTGAATTACTTTTAAGTTAAGCATTAGGCCATTGAGGGGGGCGCCCGTCTCCTTACTGACCAGGAAGTTTTTAATAACCAATGGTTGACGTGAGTCTGCCTGAAATTCATAATTTCTCTCAAGGTTAAATGCAATTTGGTCTATCTGCCTTTCAAGTTCGTATATACTAGTAAGTCGTGATTTTTGAAGTGATATTCCATATTCGGGCTCGACCAATCGGTTAATCTCCTTATCCAATTTGTTAATGGATTGCGACAATTTACTTACACTCCGAGCAATTTCACCCCTTTTAAAAAGATCCTTTGCCTCTTCTTGCATAAGCTGAATGACTGTGGCGAAGGATTCGAAATAGTTTTGCCTGTTTTCTTTATAAATAGAAATGTCAAGTTTAAACAGGACATAATAAGTGTCCTTTCTTTTATCAACCCATTCATTCACTTTTTGATGGCCGCTTAAAAAATTAGAAGAGGCGAGAGACACTGTTTCATCCAGAAGGTAATCAATGTCGTTACCCGTGTACGTTGTAGTAAGGCTTGAGCTTGAACTTACTGAAACGAAAATTTTCTCAACAATTTCTCTTAATGCTATTTTCCTTGCTTTGGATCTGTATTCAGAATGTTCCTTCATACTAACTATGCCCACACCGTAGTAGGCATTGTCAGAAATAGGAACTTCACGGACCCATGAAGGGGCCTTCTTCAGTTGCCCATAAGCTTCAGCGCCAATAAGTACAAAAAAAAGGCATCCTAGAATGAAAGATGCCTTTAATTTATCAATTGTTATTTTTAAAGTCTTCCAACTCTTGCTCATAGATCTTTCGGAATTTTTGAAGGTCAAAATCCTGCTTTAGTGATTCATCAGTAGATATTTTTTTGGTTAAGTTGTCTGCCACTGCAGTAGTCGGCATTTCCATGGCTACATAGTGAATATATTCACCGTTGCTGCCTTTTTGGTTTTGGTAAGACTCCTGACCAATAATCTTAACTTGGATTAACGTTTCATTGATCACAGTACGTGTGATATCTTCGTATTTAGACGTGGTTTCAAGTTTGTTTGAGATTTCCCTGTTTTGAAGAAACTGCTCACCTACGCTTTTTACCTTTACTTCTATCTGTGAAGCTATGGCTTGTCTGGCATTAGTTTCGGCAATACGTTTCGCCACTGTTAAATCCAGTGCCTTACCTTGTCCGGTAGATCGGTAGTACTTCTTGTCGGAATAGTATTTTTTCTCGTCAAATGGCTGATCAATTTTCTTGAATTTACTGTCGCTTTGTTTTAATTTTTTACTGCAGCTAACCATTATTAACAGACCACAAAGTACAATACAGGAGAGAAATAAGTTGTTTTTCATAAGTGACACAGAGTTTGATTCCTTTTCCTAGGATAACAAAAACTTTGCCAAAAGGGTGCATTATTCTTGATCTTCACTTCTATTTTTCTTTGACCCTTTCTTTAAGTAACTGCTGGATTTTGGTCATGGGCCTTGAAGCTGAGCGAGCTAACAGCAAATATTCCAAGCTCTTTCTCTTTTTTGTGCAACAATCTGCCGAGATTTTTACTACCTTATTTTATGTTTCTAATCGGAGAAGGATTTAATCTTATGACCTAAAGGAAAGATTTAGATATACATTTTTCCAAATAAATAAAAATTAATAATACACAAACGTAGGGTAATACGTAACAATACTGTAAATGATTCGTATATTAGTTGTATTAATAATGGATAAAAAATGGAAAATTTATGGCAAAACAAGAAGTGAGATTCAAAATGGATCGAAAATATTTAGATAACCTTAAGGAGCTGTCCGGAATAACCTCAAGCAATCAAGTGATGCAAGAAGCGGTTTCTCTTTACAGTTGGGCATTAAAAAAGAAGAGTGAGGGTTATGATATTGTTACTGCATCTGATGAACCCGACAAAAATCAGGAAAAAGTGGTAATGCCAGGCCTTGTGAATGCTGAGCATCTTTCAGATGGCTAATTATACCGAAGTAAATCCGGCTAAAGAATTAGAACCTAAGATTGCCGACTATAATCCTGATAAGTTTTTAAATAATGCGGGATACAATTTAGCAATTGGGTTACTGATTTCAATCGGATTGGTTATTTTGTTTGCAGCAATATTTTCATGGGTTTTACCAACAGAACCTCAGAACTTAACAACAGATCTCGAAGCAATATGTGAACAATGCGATGATACAAAGAGGATTGAGATTGTTCAATTGTACTTCTCTGAACTCGAAAATCAAAGGGAATTTGTACTTGATATTGTAAAGTCAGTGCTAATCAATGTATTACTCCCAATTATGACCGCCGTTCTTGGTTATTTGTTTGCCTCGAGGTCTGGTTCTCCGCTGAACGATACAAATTCTGAAACAGTGTAATACAATTATATCTATAGCGTAACTGCTTGTAAGAGGAGCAGAAATTAACAAATTTTTATTTTACAAGGAATGTAATAACTATCATCACTACTTTCTAATTGATTTAACCTTATTATTTGATGATGTAAAAGGCAGGCAAATAGCCAAGATAGCATTAGACCAAATTCTCATTTTAGACTCTATTAGAAGCCTTATTCTAACGGGAGCCCTCCTATATATTTGTTAAGTTGAGTCTAACCAGTATTTAAACAATAATGAAGTCGATTCCTGTTTAAATAAATGAATTACTAAACCTAAGTAATTGGATCAATTCAAGTGATTTCGAGATATTAAGTCCCATAGCAGCCACAATGCTGTGAGCCGCAAGAAGCTCTCTATCAATACTTCTTGGGTTGGTAGAGCAGAAGTGATCTATTACCTCATAAGCCTTTGCATAACCATCAGTTTCATAGGTTTTTAAAACCGTAATTGTGTTTTCTTCGGCAGTTATTTTTCTTTCTTTTGGTTCATAGCCTATTTGGCGTATAATCGATTCTGCCGCCTCCCAAGTAGACCATGGGTTTTGTCCCGTTACTAGTTTTCCATCACTGCTTACCTGATTTAAGTACATAGCTCCTTTATCGAAAATCGCACCTTGTTCAATCAGTTTATCCTGCAGCAAAAATGGAAAAATGTCCCGGGCCTCCGCAATTAGAAATAGTTCTTCCTCATTGGTGAAACTGCTGACTGTTTTGTTATGCAAGAGAGTCTGACCATTGGTTAGCCTAACATTAACTAATGCGGCAGGTCCGTGACATACGGCGCCTATCACCTTTCCGGATTCATAAGACGCTTTGATAATAGACTGAATGTATTCATTATCAGGAAAGTCATACATAGCACCTTTTCCTCCTACAAAGAATAAAGCTTCATAATTGCCTGATACTATATTTTGTACGGCAATGCTATGATTCACTTTATCCTGTGCTTCCGCATCATTTAAAAAAGCGTAATCAAATTCTTTCATGTCATCACCATCGATCACCACAGGTGGTTTACCACCTAAAGGGCTTGCCACTTCCACTTCGAAACCATTGGCCTGAAAAACATAGTACGCCCTCGCCAATTCGGTTAATTCATAGCCCGTAGATTTCTCACTTTCGCCCATTATAGCAGCGCTGGTAACCACTGCCAGAATTTTACCACGATAGGGGATCTGATTTTCGGTTAAATAGGGTAGATCTGATGGTAATGTTTGTCTGAGCTCTTCTTTGGTAATTACAGGTGGTGGGAGCAGGTTTAAAAACCAATAACCGAATGAAAAGATTGAGATGATTAAACCTATCAATACGATGATTGACCATTTTATAACAGTTTTCATTTTTGCCATAGCTAAAAATATTTTTTGGCAAATGTGAGCTTATGTCCTGCTAATAGCTTTCGAAATGGTCATTTCGAAAGATTAAAGTATCATTTCATAAACTGTTTGCGATAAGCCTGCGGTGTTTGTCCTATTTGCTTTTTGAAAGCAGTATTAAAGCTGGAGATGCTGTTAAAACCTATTTCAAATGCTATAGCTGCTATGGTGAGATGACCGTTAGTTTCATCTTGGAGCAACCTGGAAGCTTCCTGTATTCTGTATGTATTGATGTAACCGTTAAAATTCTTCTTACTCTTCTGATTAATTGTCATGGAAAGCATTTGAGCGCTGACGTTAAGCGTCTTGCTTAATGTATTTAAAGAAATATCCGGGTTTTTGAATTCTCCCTTATCCAAAATAATTTCTGATACCTTCCTGAAAATAGTATCGAGTTGTTCATCAGAGGCGGGGGTAGTTTTGTATTTGGCCTGGTTGATCTTTTCCATGTATCCTTTACGGATTACCTGAAAGCTTACGACATAAGCTACAATGGAATACAACACTGGCCCGAAAATATAGGGCACGATTTCGTCAAAGAGATTTAATACATAGACCGCCCAGATAGCGAGCAACGCATAAAAAAGTAATCTTAGGAGCTTGAATACATCTTCGCTTAACAAGGCTATGCGCTTAAGCGTGTATCTAAAGCTTGCAATAAGATAAACTATGAAATGTGTATAATAAGTCAAAAAAAGCGTTCCGAATATCCATTTAGGGATAACTTCCAAATCTGATTCCTCAAGCCATAAGCCAAAACAAACACCTAAGAATGACGGCAATAGGTGGAGCCAATTAGAGTAAGTAAGTTTCCAAGATTTGTTTACGCAGGATTTAGTGAAAAAATAGAACAAAGGTCCAATAGCCATAATAGTCCCCAGACCTGTGAAAATAAGTTTGATATCAATGTTATCAGCAAATTCCAGGAATACGGATTTACCGATCCTAAACGACAACACCAGCAGCAATAGACTTAACAGCTTGTTTGATAAGGCGCTACCTTTAGTATATACCCAAAGAAAGATGGATAGGAATAACCCATGTATTACTCCCAGGCCGCTGACTATGATCAGTATAATATCACTCGTAGGCATCTGCACAAATTAGTTGAATAAAAGCGAATTTATTCAAACTCTTGAACCAATGGGGTTGATTAGATATCTATTACGAACGTTACAGGTATACAATTAAAAAGGCAACCCGATTGATCAGGTTGCCTTTATTATATCTAAAATTTTCTGTGCGTGAATTACTCTTCTTCTAAATAAACGAATCGCTCCAATCGGGATAATTCCTTGTCATCCACATATTTACCGATCTCTTTACGAAATTGCTCCATACTTGCGTAGGGCCTATATTCTTCAAACTCATGAAGCATGCGATCGCCCACACCGGGAATGGCCAAAATTTCTTCTTTAGATGCGGTATTGAGCTCGACAGGAACAAAAACGTAGTTTTCCAAACGAGCTACTTCCGTTTCATCAACGTACTTACCTATTTCCTTTCTAAACTGTGCTATTTGAAGATAAGGTCTGTATTCTTCAAATTCATGCGCCATACGATTTCCTACCCCTGGAATAAGCTTGAAGTCGCCCTCGGGAGTGGTATTTAAATTAAATGGTACGAATATCTGGCCATATAACTCGGCTTTTTGAGTACTATCCATGACCTCGCCAATCAAAGCGTCAAGGTCTGTCATGGACAAGAATGGTCGTTGATCGATGATCTGTGTAATTAATCCTGTATTCACGCCACTTGCCTGAAGCTCTTCCTCTGTTGCCAGATTCGGATTTATTAAGACGGTCGATGATTCGGTAGGCCCTGCCTCTTCCGTAGGAAGTTCCTCAGTAGTAGCTTCTTCTGTTTCGTTATTTTCAGTCGTTTTCGAGGGCTGGCAAGACATTACAAAAATGATAATCGCCAATAGGCTCCATAGTTTTACAATTTGATTCATTTTGGTTGTTTTAGAATTAATATAGTATATACATATCCGATCAGGGCAAATACAATCATGCTTCCGGGGGCAAGAGCAGGCAAAGCACCAGCGAGGCTATCAAGAAATAAGGACCAGCCGGATGATGAAGGATGCAGCTCCATTTCAAACTCCATATTAGCCTTGAGATGAAACCAAATACCCAGGAAACCACTGACAGCACAGCCCATCATTAGGCCATTGAAAATTAGTATTAGCGCTTTTGGCGAGTACCATTTCAAAAGAATGAAGAATGCTATCGCCGCACCCACCAATAGAATAGGAATCAGCTGCCATTGATCTTCATAATGTTCCAGTAAAACCAGCTCCGTTATAGTACCGACAGCCATGAATACCAACGTAAAAGTGATCACACGATAGGCTCTAACCTGAGAAAAAGGCTGATATTGATCTGGTGTTCTCATGGTATTGTCAGGAGGCGAAAGTACGAGTGAAAAATTAACCTCACAAGATTATTAAGAATTAATCTAAATAGATTGTGCAATAGAGTCATCGCTGGTAAACAAGCCTTAAAGGTTTCTTGTTGTTTTTTAAAAGTTATTAGAGTATGACAGAAGCTGAAGTAAAAGAAGCCATTAAACATATTCCTATTGGCTCCAGACTCCAATTGATTAAGAAAAACGGAGCTATTGTAGAGGTAAGACTGGCAAGTTATGACGTAAGCGGTACGGAACTGAAGGATTACGGTGATCTGATCGTTCCGGCTTTACCGCCTGCACTTATCGTACGTGGAAGGTCCCGTTTTGGAAATTTTCGTCAAGACATTGACGAGATTATTAAAATTGCCTGGATAGAATAAAGTTTGATACAGTTTCATTCGGGTCAGCTGAGTTTAATAGACTTTCTAATAAAAGGAAGTTGAACCTTATTGGATTTTGGGGTGTAGCTACTCAATTGGACCTAAACTTATTACTCGACAGTTCCAGTTCCATATAGTCCGCCTCAGTTGTAGAACCAGAAGCCTCGGCAGCTAATTTATTCCGGTTCTTTCGTATTTCTTATTACTTTACACTCATGACAAAGGCAGAAAAGTACCTCCCTTTTATTCTGGTCATCCTATTGCCCGCAATGAGCGCTATTGTTAACTCTGCCGAAGCCCCTGAACTGGAGTGGCCTATGCTCTCGCTTAGATACATTGAGGCCTCTCTGTTCTTACTGGTTATATGGTATTGCAACCGATGGCTGCTGAATACGGATAACAAACTTAAAAACCGAGTTGGCATGGAAGCTTCTATGCTAATCGTTAATCCGGTTGTCGTTACTCTTATTGTTCTTATCGATCTTTTATTAATTCCGCAGGGCATGAGTGGGTTACAACCATTATGGCTTCTGGTTTTCCGCTTGAGTGTAGCCGCTTTGATCTTTAATATGATCCTGAGGGTATTTAAATCACAAAAAGAAAGGTCAGCGCTACAGCTTCAGAACTTGGCTCTACAGGCAGAAAACTTAAAGTTTCAAATCGAAACGTTTAAGCAGCAAATCAATCCCCATTTCTTGTTCAACAGTTTGAATACGCTTTTGGACCTCATTGAGGAGGACCAGAAGACCGCAACGAAATATGTCAGAAATTTCTCTAACCTATATCGCGTCGTACTTCAAAGTACAAAACATGATTTTGTGACTTTAGATCAAGAACTACAGTTCTTATCTGATTATTGGCATCTGCTTAAAGTACGATTTAAAGATGCCATCGAGCTTGTGATACATATAGATGAGTTCAAAATACAATATCTCATCCCACCATTAAGCTTACAGTTTCTGATTGAGAACGCTGTTAAGCATAACGAAGCGTCACGAAAAAGACCCCTAAAAGTAGAGATTTTTAATTCTGAAGACCTGTTGATTGTTAAAAATGCGATACATCAAAAGAAGTATCCTGTACCTAGTGAAAAAGTAGGGTTGAAAAACTTAGAGCAAAGGTTCAGTCTTTTGTATAAACCCATCCGGTATGGCCAAAAAAATGGCTTCTTCACTGTACAAATACCTTTAAAAAGACATCAATAATGCCTAGACCCATTCGAACATTAATCATTGAAGATGAAACCTCAGCGATCAGTCGCTTAAAAAAAGAGCTGGATCAGTTATCAGAAGTTGAGTTTGATGTTTTAGGTACATTAGAAAGTGTTTCAGAGTCGGTAACCTGGTTGAAGGAAAATGAAAATCCTGATCTTATTTTTATGGATATCCAGCTCACCGATGGCCTCAGCTTAGAGATCTTCAGGCAGATAGAAGTTCCGGTTCCGGTAATTTTTACTACTGCATTCGATGAGTATGCCGTACAGGCATTTAAGTTCAATAGTATTGATTATTTATTAAAACCTATCGACCCCAAAGAGTTGAAGGTGGCTATAGAGAGTTATTTAAACCAGGCCGGTAGGCAAGATCAGAGCGGTTATTTTAACCAGCTCTTGCACCTTGCGCAGTCCTTTAAACCGTCTACCTACCGCTCGAGCTTCTTGGTATCCTATCGTCAAAAGATGTTATTAATAGACATTCAGGATGTAGCCTATTTGTATATCAAAGAGCGCGGTGTTTTCCTAAAGAAAAAAGACGGTTTGGAGTATGTAATAGAGTTTTTTTTGGACGATCTGGAAAAGCAACTTGACCCTGCACAATTTTACCGGGCTAACCGACAGTTTTTGGTGGCCAGGTCGTCTATTCAGGAGATCGAACCTTATTTCAACGGTCGGCTGATTATAATGATGAAACCGGAAGCACATATCCCCGTCACCATCAGCAAAGAAAAAGCTACGCATTTTAAGCGATGGGCGGATTATTGAAGAGAAATACAAAATTTCCGAGTTGTCAGGACGCCATTTTAGTTTGACACCAGCTTTGGCAAGGCTCATAACATAAGAACTTTTGAGGGTAAAGCTCATTGATCTTCAACTTGGATTATCCCTTAAATAATAAAAGTTGATTGAGTTGAGGTGACCTTTTTTGAATGAAGCTTTTTTTCAGAAAGCTTCATTATCCTATTGTCAGCTTTAGTCCTTGATTATTCCTGTTCCACGCTATTTCTATTAATCTGCACACTTTCCAGCCGTTTTTTTGCACAGTAGTAACACGTAAAAACATGAAAGAAAAAATGAAATTTAAAGTCTATGCTGTAACGTTTTTAGTTGGAGTCACAATGATCTCCTGTTCTGATGATGACATTGAGTCCATCACAATTGAAATTACCGAAGAGGAGGTTGCCGATGTTATAGCAGCCTCACTAAGTGAAGAAGACGGAGGTTTCGCTTCAGACATTGACAATCTGATACTTGATGTAGAAGAAGAATGTGGTTATACAGAAACTTATATGCTGAATGAATCTGAAACCATAGGGGTGAGATCTTTTTATGTTGATTATGAAATGAGTCTGGAGGTGAAGTGTAATCAGAGGGATGAGTTTCTTGAAATTGCGTATGCGTTCACCTCTGATCGTGACGCCGAGTTAATCCGCCTGGATGTAACCTCTTTTGCTGAAGGCAATTGGAGTTTTAAGGCAAATGGTCCGAACTACCTAATGGAGGGGGCCTATATTTATGAAGGTGAAGAACAGTTTAAGGTCCAGGACGAGAATACGTACAACAGTACACTTTCCTACGCTTCTAATAATCTAACCATAAATGAAGACGGAGACTTTTTAACCGGTGAGCTAACGATAGATTATGTCGCTAATTCAACTTCGGGAGAGTCAAGAGATGAAGATGGCGCCTTAACGATAACTGAAGTTAATACGGGGCTTCTCGATGTCAGTAGTTTTGAATTTCTTTATGAGATCAATCTTAAGACGGGAGAGGTCGAGAAGATAGAACGATAAAATAGTTCGTACATAGCAAGTAGAAAGGTTAGATTCACCTTTTTGTGTTTAATAAAAGGATCAGTTGGCGCTGTTTATCTCAGATTGCACCGTCCCCGCTTTGACGATTTGGTGTATTACTCATAGGCGTGCTAAACTAGTGCAACCGCAAAGTATGCAAGGTCAGCAAAAAGTACCGAAATAGGCAGCGGACAGATAATAAATATGATTTGTACAAGACGGCGCTACTGCCTGACTATAGTAAAGCCGAATTAACTCACCTTAGGGATCAGCGCTATTAACGCGCTCTCCGCCTGCTAATTAGTCGTCTGACCACTCCCTAAAAACTATTTGGAAATATAATAAATGAAGAAAAGTGGTCTGACGACTATACACACTTCTTAAAAATCATCACACTCGTACAGTTGCTTCATTTTAAGATAACCGGCTTCAGTACTGGTTTTAGCCTGCTCCGCCAGTTATTCATTCATTTCACGGCATGGTCCACGTTTTTTTGAAGTAAATAATAACACAAACCAACAATTAATAAGTGGCCGTAGTGGCCTAACCTTTAAAGTTAAAACGATGAAAAATGTATTGTTAACCAGCCTGTATCTATTGATTTATTCCCCTGGAGCTGATTCGGATCAGATTCAAGGGTACTGGCTAACAGGAGAGGGAAAAACCATAGTAGAAATCTACGAGGACGCCGCCAACCATAATGGGAAAATTGTCTGGTTGGAGAAGCCAAATAATCGTAAGGGCGAACCTCATACGGATAAAATGAATCCTGATAGGTCTTTACGTAACCGGCCGATAATGGGATTGAATATGCTTGAAAACCTTGAATACAAGGACGGTCAGTGGCACGGTAAACTCTATGTTCCTAAGAAAGGAAGGACAGTAGATGCGGTTTTATCCCTGGTAAATAATGACGAGCTGCAAATCACAGTTTCTTTTCGTGGATTCACCAAAGAGATAAGCTGGTATAGGACTCAAGCCCCAGAATGAAATCAAGGATCCTGGCAGTCTTAATTATGTGCGCTTGCAAGGTGGTAGGCCAGAACAGTCAGCCCATATATTCAGAGGCTCGTAAAGCAACCGCTGTCTTTAAAAATCAGCAAGGAGTTCTTGATTCTTTGAAAGAAGTCTACGAAGGACGATGGACGTTGGATTTTACCTATGGTCAGCGATTCATTTCTACGTCCAACAGAGCCGAAATTCCTGACACCGTCACCTTTACGGATTTCACAGAGAAGCGATATTTTTTTGGGCTGGGTTTTGGACGTTTCATTAAGCCTCACCTTCATCTGGGTCTGGGTATAGAATTCACGCTTTTGCCAAAAGAACAGGAAATAACATCCATCTCTTTTGGTTCGGGAGGTATTACCGCCGAAGGGGGTGGTAATGGCGGACTAATACTGAACCTCAATTTAGCGGCAAAGTATTTTTTTTCAAAATGGAAGTACACCAAGCCTTACATATCTGCTGAACTGGGTACCATAAATGCAACCGCAAAAGGTGGAAAAGGCACTTTGAGTTTAAGTACTCGCAGGGATGATATAGTAAATGAGCTGAGTACAAGGTATGCCACTGGTCATTTATTACTGGGTATGAATCATAGATATACACCTGGATTCATACTGGATTTTAATATTGGTTACTTGGTAACACCAAAAGAAGAGCCCGTGGGTGGTATCGTGTCTCCGGGTGGAATTACTACTTCTGCCACTATGCAGTTTGTTCTTAATCCAAGGAAAAAGTCGAAACGGATCAAATGAACATGTTGAAGAGAATCGGATATATATTGTGTTTAGTCTTTGTTTGTCAGGTACAGATTTTGGCTCAAACTGTGACAATTAGTGACCTGGAAGACGCAATAAAACTGGCATTAACAAGTAATAAGGATTACCAGAACTATGTCTTAAACCAAAGCCATGCCGAGTTAGAGCACAAGCAGGTGAAATCCTATCGTTTGCCAAGCATTAGCGGAAGCTTTAGCGGGCAGAAAAATATGGACCTGGCAACAACTCCACTTCCCGGAGAGATATTTGGTCAACCAGAACAGACCATTGAGGCACAGTTTGGTCAGGAGTATACCTATAACGCAGGCATTTCTATTTCCAAGCAGCTCTTGAATAGAGAAGCCGCCATTCAAACCAGAATATCAAAGCTTAATGTGGAGATGATGGAAACGGAGAAAGAGGCTTTTGAAGAATTGTTGAAGGAGCAGGTCAGCCTGTACTTTTATACCGGACTTATTGCTAAAAGATCCATTGAAATAGGCAAGCAAGATCTGCAAATAGTCATGGATATAAACCAACTTTCAAAGGACAAATTTGAAGAAGGTGTTGTGGACGGAATTACTTTAAACACAGCCGCTATCAATGTAAACGCTGTAAAGCAAAATTTGATTGCCAGCGAGCAGCTGATAATAGAATGCCACATAGAGTTGAAAAAGCTTTTTGGTATGAGCGCAACCGATTCGCTCATTATTAAAGGTGAACTTGACTATGAGTTACCAAAAGCTTATTCCGTAGAACAGTTACGCCTTGATCCAGCGCTAAAAAATGCCACATTGCGACTTCAGCAGAGCGAAATGCAGGTGAAGTACAACAGGGCTTCTCTTTTACCTTCACTCCAACTTAACACTTATTATGGTAAGCAGCAGTTTAGGGACGATTTTGGATTTTCATTTTCAGGAGAAGCTTGGAGTAATTACAGCTATATATCACTAGGCTTATCTGTACCACTTTTTACGGGATTTAATAATCGGTTGGAGATTAAACAAGGTAAGGTTAATCAGCAAATAGCCTTTAATGAGTCACAGGAAGCCGAGAATTTTGCCGTACTCAACGACCAAAAGCTTATCTCGGATTATGAATTCAGTCGCAGAGAAGGGATGGCCATACTCGAAACCTTCAAGCTCTATAAAGAGAACCTTAACCTTACCCTTGAAAAGTATGAAGCGGGCCTTGTAAGTCTGGATAGTTATTTAACCGTATTCCAAGACTACCTGAAGGCAGAGAATACCTATCTAAATGCCCAGTCCAAGATATATACTTATTACAGTCAAATCATATCAAGAATAGAATGATGAAAATAATCTTTTCAAAGTTGATTTATATATCAATATTAGGAATATCACTTGCTGCGTGCGGCAGTTCAGATACTACTCAACCAAAGCGGGCGGATATAGTAGATGCTGTTTTTGCCAGTGGCTATATTATCACCGACCAGGAGTATCAGGTTACCGCAAATGCTGAGGGATACCTGGTAAAGAGCTTTGTCGATGAAGGCATCAATGTGAAGGCCGGTATGCCTTTATTCCAGTTATCCAACGAGGTGCAATCTGAGAATGTGATAAACGCACAAGAAAACTATCAGGATGCGCTGCGAAAACTCAATACAAACTCACCGGAGCGTGTTCAACTGGAATTACAAATTGAACAGGCAAAGCTGCAAATGGAACTCGATAAAAAGAACTACTTGCGATATCAAAAGTTATTGGCGTCTACGGCTATTTCTCAAATGGACTTTGATAAGATCCAGCTGCAATATGAAAACTCCCTTCGAAACGTAACTATACAGGAAAAGGCGCTGGTGGACCTCGTAAATTCTTTGGAATTAAACGCTAAGAACGCCAAAATACAATTGAACATCCAAGAGGAGAATAACTCAGATTACTTCTTATCATCCGCTATTAGCGGTAAGGTTTTGACGGTCCTGAAGCAACCTGGCGAGCTTATACGTCGGGGAGAGGTTGTGGCGGTTATTGGAGGTGGAGCGAAGTTGGCTAAACTTTATGTTTCAGAAGAAGATATTCAAGAAATAGCTATTGATCAAGAAGTGGTTATAAGCCTGAATACGGAAGAAAAGGGAATACGCAAGGCAAAAATTACTAAAATATATCCCTCATTTGATGATGTAGAACAGTCCTTTATCGTAGAAGCTTCATTTAAAGAGAGCGCTTCGAACATTTACCACAATACGCAACTACAGGCAAACATTATTATTGGCCATAAGGACGATGTACTGGTTATTCCCGCACAGTTCTTATTTGATGGCGACAGTGTAAGGATAAAAGGCGGCGATTTGCATTTTGTCCAAACTGGGCTTAAAAACGATCAATGGGTCGAAATTATTTCGGGGATAGATGAATTAGTAATACTTCATAAGCCATCGGCGCTATGATCAAGGCCATAAATTATAAAATAGCGCAAGGGCATCTTACCTCCAGGGTGAAGCAGGCGCTGGTGGCTATGCTCAGTGTCACCTTTGGCATTTCGATGTACATTTTCATGAACGGTTTTATGACCGGCGTAAATGACATTCAGGAGGAGCTGGCATTTTCAACACTGGCGCATATTCGCATTTATAACGACCTACCCGAGGACCGGTCCAACTTGCTCGTGAATTATTATCAAGGAGATAAATTAGTTAACCTAAGGCATCCTAAGGTGATCCAGTATACCGAGGGTATAGTCAATGCGGATAAAGTAATCAATACCGTAAGCCAACTTGATGAATTAGCAGAAATCACGGCTCAGGTAAATATGAATGTGTTTTACAGAAATGGTTTAACCCAAGTGAACGGTATGCTAGCGGGTATAGACGCTACCATGGAACATAGGTTGTTTAGTATTGCTGAATCAATGAAGGAAGGCTCATGGGTTGCATTGGATCATCGAAGTGATGGAATCATTCTAGGTGTAGGGTTAGCCAAAAAATTGAGCTTAGGCATGAATGATAATGTAGTGGTTAAAACGGCTGATGGAGTAACCCGCAATTTTAAGATTATAGGTTTGCTGGAAACTTCATTGGCGAGCGTTGATAATGGCAAAGCATTTATTCAGATCAATGTCGCCAGACAGCTCGTTTTAAAAAACCATAGCTATGCCACCGATATTCAAGTGAACCTGAAAGACTTTGATAGTTCGAGGGAGGTAGCAAGAAAAATTGATACGCTGGTAGGCTACAAAGTCGAGTCCTGGAACGATGCTAATGGACAATTGGAAGCCGGTAATGAATTAAGGAACTACCTGGCTATAGCAGTTTCCCTGACCATACTTTTAGTAGCTGGCTTCGGTATTTATAATATCATGAATATGACGGTGAACGAGAAAATAAAAGAGATAGCCATTCTAAAGGCTATGGGTTTTGAAGGTGGAGATATTGTGGAAATATTTTTGGTACAGTCCATCATAATAGGTCTGATAGGTGGGGTAGTAGGGGTGATTTTCGGCGGAGTGGTGAGTGTCTTAATAAATAATATCCCGTTTGAATTAGCAACCATTAAGACATTACCTATGGCTTATCGAATGTCAGATTATCTTTCGGCATTCGGATTTGGTATGCTAACCACATTTATTGCAGGATACCTGCCTGCTAAAATGGCTTCAAAAGTAGACCCTGTAGAAATCATTAGAGGATAAGGTTATGGAAAACAACACGGTTTTAAGCGCTCGGAATATTAGCAAATACTTTTACGAGCCTGCGATTTTTCAAGCGCTAAAAGAATTATCCTTTGATGTGAAAAAAGGTGAATTTCTGGCGCTCATAGGTAAATCCGGTTCGGGTAAATCAACCTTGCTGTATGTGCTATCCACTATGGATACGAACTATGAAGGCGAGCTGTTAATGAATAATGAAAAACTTACGGGAAAAACGCAAAATGAACTCGCGGCTTTCCGAAATGCCAACATTGGATTTGTTTTTCAGTTTCATTATTTATTACCCGAGTTTTCAGCGATACATAACGTGATGCTGCCAGCATTAAAACTTGGCAAAAAATCAAAAGAACAAATTCATCAGGATGCGCTGGAAAACCTGGATCTATTGGGTATTAAAGATCAAGCCTATAAATCCGCCAACAAATTATCAGGAGGGCAGCAGCAGCGGGTAGCTATTGCCCGGGCTTTGATCAATGAACCGGCAATTATAATGGGGGATGAGCCCACGGGAAATTTGGACTCCAAAAATACCGACATTGTTTTCGATATATTCAGGGAACTGGCCGAAGAGCGTGGACAAACCATTATTGCTGTTACTCATGACGATGAGTTTGCCGCTAAAAGTGACCGTGTACTGGAACTGAGTGATGGCCTTATATTATGAATCTCACATTCGGTAACCTTCTGACTCATCTTCTGGCTATACTGTTGCTGGCTTCCTGTGCAACGCGTCGAATAAGCAGGGCGCCGTGTGAAACGGAAACCAAAACCCCGCAATGTGAAAAAGTGACTATTAACGATTTACATTTGACCTACAGCATAGAAAAAAAGCAGGGTGTTGTTAAAGTGTTAGTCCATACGGATGATGCAATAATGGTGGCCAGGATAATGGCTCTAGGTTTGACCGTTACCATGAAAGAACCCATTTCGGAATTCAGGTCTCTTAATTACCCAATTGGAATTTTAGAAGTTAGGAAATTCAGGTCCCCAAACGACTTCAGAGCATTTTGGAATAAGACCAATATCCCGGGTTCATGGCAAGGAAGATTTTCCAAGCTATTTAACATGGCCCTGTTCGAAGATACGGAGGGCAAACATCGTTATAACATTGACTCAATTAAAGGTGGGTTGAACGCTAAGTTTAAAGTGAAAAACAATGTATTTGATTACGAATTGACTGTACCTGGTTGTATATCCAACTCACGTCGGGTTGACATGGAAATTTCTATTGGTAGGTTGGTACTTTCAACGCCAATCTTTGAAAATGGACTAAGGAATCGAAAGGTATATAGGTCTCCAAGTACAAACTATTTTGAATATTTTCAATCACCCTGGGAGGTATCCGTGTCGGGTTGCTAGTCTAAACGCAACAAGGCGCCATTTTCAACTGGCTTATGCTAATTTCAATGTAAAAAAGTCAATCGTTCTTTTCCAGGCTAACTCTGCGGCAGCCTTATCGAATCGTCCGGTAGTATCGTTGTGAAAACCGTGATTAACGCCGGGATACATATGTCCTGTATATTCTTTGTTATTTGCTTTCAACGCTTCCTCATAATCCGGCCAACCGGCATTAACCCGTTTATCAAGTTCTGCAAAATGTAATAAAAGAGGGGCTTCAATTTTACTGGTTTCCTCAGCCGAAGGCTGACCACCGTAAAAGGGTACGGCGGCAGACAGTGTAGGAACTTGCACCGCCATCATATTTGAGATCCAACCACCGAAACAAAATCCTACAACTCCCACTTTTCCCGTACACTCCGAATGGTTTTTAATCAATTCAAAAGCAGCAATGAAATCTTCAAGCATCTCACCACGGTCGCGTTGACGTTGTAGCGTTCTACCCTCATCGTCATTGCCCGGGTAACCCCCTAGAGGTGTAAGTGCATCCGGTGAAATTGAAATAAAACCTGCCAATGCGGCTCTGCGCCCGACATCTGCTATATGCGGGTTCAATCCTCTATTTTCATGAACTACCACAACTCCGGGTAGCTTTCCGGTAGCCTCTTTTGGCCTGGAAAGCTGTGCTTTTATTGTCCCTCCACCTTTTGGGGAATCGTAATTAATAAACTCCGTATTCAGTCTTGGGTCGTTTTTGGGAACTTGGATCTTATCCTGGTAGTTGGGCATTACGAAACTTAACAGCGACGCTATGGTCAATCCACCAACTGCGTAGACGGAAAGCTTCTCCATAAATTCTCTTCTATCCAGCCGATTATGGGCATAGTCATCATACAGATCGAATAACTCCTGTTTAATCTCTTTTTTATCAATTTCCTTCATCAAATAAGATTTTATAAGTTCCAGAAGTAAGATATAACGGAAATTTGTAAAAAGCCATTTTTGAAGGGAGTTTAGAAATTTATCATGCCTGGCTGCATAAAATTGTCTGGCATCCTTTGGAGTATAACCTGAAAGTGAGTTAAGGTTAAATGAGACCAGCAACCAATGGCACAAAAGAAAAGCCAACCTAAGAAGGCTGGCTTTTCATCTATGAACTTTTATGGTTCAACTTATAACTCCTTAATTTTAATGTTTCTAAACCAAACATCATCACCGTGGTCTTGCAAGCCGATCAGACCCTGCGAGGCAATGCTTCCCCAGTTTTCGTTAATGCCTGGCCACTTGCTGTCGGCGATAAGTGCGTTCATTTCATCTGAGCCGATGGTATATTGAACCACAGTGTCACCATTTTGGATGTGGATAATGTCATTACCCCTGGCAATTACCTCAGCCTGGTTCCATGTGCCATGACCCGTAAAGTTCTGTGGGCTAGCCGGGATCAGGTCATACAAAGACCCTGATTGTCTATTGCCATCCTTGCCTAACTGAGCGTCAGGGTGATGTATATTATCCAGGACCTGCATTTCAGGAGCTGTTTTCCAAATGTAATCATACTCTTCACGTCCTCGGTAAAAGATGCCTGCGTTAGCCGCACTGTCTACCATCCACTCTACCTTAAAGTGAAAATCTGAAAACTCCTTTTCATATATAATGTCACCGCCATCTTGAGCGCCGGCCTCACCTCGTCCGGACCCTTGGATATGGAGCGCTTCATTGTCAATTTCCCATGCAACGGGGAAAGTTTCTTTCTTATAGCCTCGCCAGCCGGTGTTGGAAGAGCCATCGAACAAAAGCATCCATCCCTCTTCCTTTTCTGTTGCTGTTAATGTATTAGGACCGGCAACTTCTTCCACTTCTACAGTTTCTGCTGCTGCTGGCGCTTCCTCTTCTTTTTTACTAGGTTGGCTGCAACTTGCAAGGAACGCTAAGGTTACAATTGCAATCAGCCAGTTGTAGTTTTTCATAATTGTTTATTCTTGTCGGTTAATTAATGAATATGTATTTAACTAAGCAGGCATATCGGGTAAAGTCCAACCTTCTCTGTAGGTATGCTTCACAAGCTCTGCGGCAAAATCTTTCGCGGAAATCGGATCGGTCCAGGTTTTATCAAAGGTTGGGTGTCCATCATGAATTTTGAATCCATCTTTGATCACCGTCTTTATCGTTTCGCTATCGGTGATATTTGTAAATCTCATGTTTTCACCGTCCCATTCCAGTTCTTTATTTAAGTTCTGAAGCCTTACTGCCATTACACCCATAACAACCATCTCATTGAATGGACCCGCTTCAGCGAAATCAGAAGTCGTTGGTTTTCTACTCTCAGGACTTTCTTTACATGCTCTTACCCAATCTTGTTCATGTATACCGTCCTCGGTACCTAATTCTTTGGATACTCTTCGTTCTGTTTCTTTTACCGTAGGCGCTCTTCCGGATACCAGTTCAGGCTCTGCTCCGTAGCAACCTACATGAAGAATGTCTTTTGTACCGTAAAAGAAGGTGCCTCCACCATATTTATTTGGATCTTTTCCCTTCGGCCAGTTTTCCGGCAGCTTGGGTTTTATCCCCCCGTCATACCAGTATACCTCTACTTCGGGCATTTTTGTACGCCCTACTTTTTCTCTTTCAGGGAAAACCATTTTTACAGATTGGGCCGTAGGCGCACAACCTTCAAGTAACAAAGTGGAGCTTGCCTGGGCCTTTGTCGGGTAACCTAATTTAAGCCCTTCAAATACCGGATGCAGGATATGACAGGCCATATCCCCAAGCGCTCCGGTTCCATAGTCCCACCATCCTCTCCAGTTCCATGGGTGGTAAATTTCGTTAAAGGGTCGCATTTTCGCCGGCCCTACAAAAAGGTCCCAGTTAAGGGTATCAGGCACCCATTGCCCTTGCTCAGGAGTATTCAAACCTTGAGGCCATATAGGCCTGTCTGTGAATGACTCTACCTTGGTTATCTCACCAATCTCACCATTCCATATCCATTCACATGTTTTGGCCACTCCTTCACCAGATGCACCCTGATTACCCATTTGCGTGGCTACCTTGTATTTTTTAGCCAGTTTTGTTAGTAATCGGGACTCGTAGACACTGTGTGTAAGAGGTTTTTGCAGGTATACGTGCTTACCCATGGTGATGGCGTGGGCTGCCGTGAGTGCATGGGTGTGATCTGCCGTCGCAATGACCACAGCATCTATTTCATCACCCATTTCATCGTACATCTTTCTAAAGTCCCAATACTTTTTGGCTTTAGGATAGGCGTCAAAGCAGCGCTTGGCATATTTCCAATCTACGTCACAAAGCGCTACTACATTTTCCGTGGTGAGATTCTTTAGGTTAGCAAAACCCATACCTCCAACTCCAATACCCGCAATATTCAGTTTGTCACTAGGGGCAGTATGCCCCAGTCCTGAAATCACATGACTTGGCAGTATGCTTATTCCCGCGAAAGTTGCTGCCGACTTCTGTACGAATCTTCTTCTTGAAAGATCATTAGGTTTATCGGATTGATTACTCATGGTTTTTTTAAAGTTTTTACTTAATTAACTACCTAAGTTAGAAATACTTTTCAAATTATTTACGAATGATTGACCTGCCTTTTGTCAAGTGGCAGAATGAATCATTTTGAGGGAATAACTGTGCTTTTGTAAATGCGCGACTAACAAGCTGGAATTGAAAAGAGCTAAATCATACGAATTATTCTTTTTCTATATTTATGTCAATTTCGCTTATAGATGCGACTTGAAATCACGAAGACGGGTCGTTAAGGTGTGATTGTTTACTCAAGTAAAGATATTGCTTAAATCAAAGATTCCTATGTTGAGACAAGTTTACTACCTCTTAAGCTCATCAAAATTATGTCATCAATGGCGATAGCTTCCAGGTTCCGGCATATCTATAAAACTCGCCTTTTTGACAGTTATTTAGACAGTCCGAACATACGAATATCCACTACTTACCTTTTTTTATTTGAACCTGGTATGCGACGTTAGCCTTTGGAACACAACGTAGTTTTCATCAGACTTTAAGAGTACGATCATTCAAGGTATTATACTTCTGTGTAATCCATAAAATGAGTACGCCAAACAATACTGCCACTATAATTAGTATATTATTGATTAAACCATCCGTGCCAAAAGATAACCGGATAAGAATGGTAGAAATAATAAATCCGGAATTCCGAATAAATACATGAAAGCTGCTGGTATTGAAGAATGAGAATAATAATAACAGCACATCGGTAAGAATGAGTAATGTAAAAAATTTATCGTAGAAGATATTATTGATGTCAATAAAGCTGGCGCCTTCGCTACTATTGGATTGCATCCATGCTATCCACCCCGTAAACCAATTGATAAAACTGTATAAGGCCATAATGATAATGACGGGTACAAGAAAAGAAGCCATTACTTTCTTCCTTTTAATAAAAGTCTGAACTTTTTCAGGAAGCTCATTTACCGATTTTACCTGCGCTTTTCGGGCATTCAATTTGTGGAAGATGTAAATGGATACAAACAACAGAATGGTAGATAAAATGTCGTAGGTAAACTGCAAGTCATATTTAATATCAAACCAATTTACCGAAAGGTCCAGATTAGCAAGGTCTTTGAAAATACGTCTGATCATGATGAGCGTTATGATCTCGTATTGCTTCGCTATGTAATCTGATGTAGATTGTGGTATATGATAGACCAGCAGATAAACCTCGAATAATAATATAAAAGAAAAAGGGGTATAAATAGCTGAAATAGGGTTGGTCAAAAGTTCAGATTCGTAAGAGAGCTGAATAAACCCAAAATCAACTAAAGCGATCACAAATAGGTGGATAATAAAGCTTAATATGGACAACCATATAATGACTCTTTCTGCGCGATCCTTCGTTTCTTTCCCAAGAAGTGTATTGTATAAACGATCATAATTGCTGTTAGGCATAGAACAGAAACAGTAGCTAACGTTATTTGTTACTCTCCTAAGTATGGCATAGCTCTACGCTTAATTTCCGTTCATCTTTATGCTGCAGCATACATCAATATTCAACAGTTACTCTACTCACCGCCTGAAAGAAACGAATCACTTTTACAATAAGATACTAGGGTTAGATACTCAAATCGTAAAAGAACGGTTTATTCATGTTTACCTGCCGGGTAGCGAACCGTTGGTCATTTATTTTAAGGAAGATCACCAACCTGCTTCATACACTGTCGTGAATTTTCAGGTCGTGGATATTACCGAAGCGGTGAACAACTTAAAAAGTAAGGGTGTACAATTTTTACAATATGGAGAACCCATCAAAACCGATCAAAATGGCATCTCTTGGGACGATAACGGCTCGCATTTAGCATGGTTTAAAGATCCTGGGGGTAATATCATCGCCCTGATTGAAAACTAATTACCCGTTAATAAAGTCGGTTATTTTTGGGTCCATTGGTTTAACGCCGGCCTTATAAAAATGCATTAGCTTACCATTTTCATCGATCAGGTACTTACAGAAATTCCAAGAAGGAGCTTTATCATTCCAGCCGTTTTTGTTTTTATCCGAAAGCCATGCGTAAAGTGGATGCTGATTCTTTCCCTTCACATCAATTTTAGAAAATAGTTGAAATGTAACCCCATAATTGGCCTTGCAGAATTCGACTATTTCCAGGTTCGTACCGGGCTCTTGACCTAAAAAATTATTAGAAGGGAAACCGAGTATGGTCAGTTTATCTCCGTACAACTCGTGCAATTTTTGTAAGTCTTCGTACTGCGGTGTATACCCACATTTTGAAGCCGTATTAACGATAAGCAGTTTTTTTCCTTTGAACTGTGAGAAGTTAACAATTGTACCGTCAATGGCCTCGACTTTGAAGTCATAAATAGAAGTTGATGCAGCGAATAGCATTGTTATCAATGTAAAGAATGTGTTTACCATTTTTCTTTTTTCTTTCATAACTCATTGCTGCTTGTTTTGTTAAAAGTTTATTCAAAAGGAAGTCAACCAAAACAGGAGAGTCATGCGCGGGGGAAGATTTCATTTTAAGTCTACTGACTACTCAAGAGGATGTGCAGGTAAAGATAAGATAGACACTTGTTTAAATGATCTGTGATGGCTTCCAAAAGACTTATCAACAGAACAGCATAAACAAAGAATACGATGGGAAAGCAGATTTTAGATAAGGCAAAATGGAGCGCTTTGATGGAACAGATGAAAGCTTTATGTCCTGAAGTCTTTAATGAAAACGGAGATATTCTAAACCTTGTCAACGGTAATTGGCAAAATGAAGGTAATCTCAAGCCTTTTAATTCCAGTATTGACGGCGCTTTGCTGGGATACTACCCCATGCTAAAAGCGAAAGAAGGCAAGGAAGCGGTAGAATATTGCGCTAAGGAATTTAAAGACTGGCAAAAGGTTGAGCTTGACAAACGTAAGGAATGGGTAGCTCAAACTATTGATGAAATTGAAAAGCACAAGGAGCTCCTTTCTTACTTGTTGGTTTGGGAAATTGGTAAACCTTATCTGCAATCCCTGGATAGCGTAGAACGCTGCGTTGATGGTGTAAGATGGTATGTGGACAATATAGAATCGATGTTAAAGGATAGAACAGCGTTAGGTGTGATTTCTAACATTGCCTCCTGGAATTATCCGTTATCTGTTTTAGTCCACGCGTGTCTGGTTCAAGTACTATCGGGAAATACGGTAATAGCTAAAACGCCTTCCGATGGCGGACTATGGTCGCTAACGGCTTGTTTTGCCATTGCCAAGAGGGTAGGCCTTCCGGTATCTCTAATTAGTGGGTCCGGCGGTGTTTTAAGTGAAGCGCTGGTAACCCATGATGCCGTTGACTGCCTGTCATATGTAGGAGGCAAGAGTAATGGCCGAATGATTGCTAACTCATTGTATAACAAAAATAAGCGTTATATGCTGGAGATGGAGGGTGTAAACAGCTACGGTGTTTGGGATTTCTCAGACTGAGATGGCCTGGCGAAACAGATAAAATCAGGCTTTAAATATGGGAAACAGCGTTGTACAGCTTACGTTAGGTTCGTGGTGCAGAGAACGTTATTCCCAAAGTTCCTGGATATGTACCTTCCGGTTCTGAAGTCTTTGAGTTTCGGCAATCCGCTTCTGGTTGATGAGGGAGCGAAAGAACCACCTAACTATGATTTTGGCCCGTTGATCAACTCAAGAAAGGTCAGTGATATTAGCGTCATGTTCAATGACGCCCTGGGCAAAGGCGCAGTTTCTATCTACCAAGGTGAACTGAAAGAAGAGAATTTTCTCCCTCATCAGGATACGTCGGCTTATTTAGCTCCTGCTTCTTTACTTAATCTGCCGAAGAATGCCGCATTGTATCATAACGAGCCTTTCGGCCCGCTAGACAGTATCATTTTGGTTGACAGTAAGGATGAACTCATTACGGAAATGAATGTCTCCAATGGTGCATTAGTCTCGTCTATAGCGTGTGATAATCCAGTGGACGCAGAAGAGATTGCTAAGCAATTGAGAGGTTACAAAATAGGTATTAACGCCGTTAAATCCAGAGGCGACAGAGAGGCCACTTTTGGTGGGCTAGGTGAGTCCTGGAAGGGTTGTTTTGTCGGAGGGAAGTATTTAATTCAAGCCGTTACTAACTCTATGAACGGAGATCGATTGTATGGCAACTTCCCTGAGTACACGTTACTTCCCGAAAGTAGGTAATTATTGTTCAATAGAGATGGCATTGAACTCCATCACCATCCCATCTTCTACCGAGTAGTTGATATCTATCGGATTACAACATACCTCGCAGTCTTCAATATACTGTTGCGAAAAAATGGAAGGATCCAGCAGCATTGAAATTCCCGCTCCGCAATAGGGACATGAAAAAAAATGTTCTAGCATGTTGTGATAGAAAGTAAGTTTTCTAATAAGATTGAACACCATATTACATCAAATGTTCTATATATGTGAAACGCATTAAAGCCAACGATATAAAAGAAGAGGTATTGGTTACCACCGCTCGCAGCGGTGGCCCAGGAGGACAGCATGTCAACAAAGTGGAGACTAAAGTTCAACTGCGATGGAATGTTAACACCTCCGAAAAGCTCAGCGTCCTACAGAAAGAAATCATTATTGCAGCTAATAAAACTAAAATCACTAAGGGCGGTGATTTGATAATTACAGCTGATGGCAAGCGTTCTCAGATTAAAAACAAAGAAATAGCATTTAAAAAATTAGATCGCATGCTGGCAAAAGCTTTTACCCCACGGAAAGCAAGAAAGGCAACCGTACCTACAAAAGCTGCCAAACGAAAACGGCTGGATGACAAGAAAAAGCACAGCGAGAAAAAGGAAATGAGAAAACGAATCTCCTGACAATGGTAGCCACCGAGAATTTTAAGAAGGTAGAAATTACGTCCAAGTCAGAATTGCGCAATTGGATGGAGCAACACTACGCCCAGGAAAATAGTGTTTGGCTGGTAACCTATAAAAAAAACAAGCCCGATAAATATGTTTCCGTTTCCGAAGTGCTGGACGAACTCATTTCATTCGGTTGGATCGATGGCATACGCAGAAAGCTGGATGATAAGCGTACGATGCAGTTAATCTCTCCTAGAAAGACACAGCACTGGGCCAGGACGTATAAGGATCGTGCTGATAAATTGATGAAAGACGGACAAATGCATGAAGCAGGCCTTCGCGCCATAGAAGCATCGAAAAAGAACGGCCTTTGGAATTTCATGGATGATGTAGACCAGTTGATTGTGCCACAAGATTTACATCAAGCCTTAAGTAAATACCCCGGAGCAACGTCATTTTTTGAGGCCACCAATGCTTCAAGCAAGCGATTTGTATTGCGATGGATCAAACTGGCTAAGACGGAAACAACGCGTGCCAAGCGAATAGGTCAAACGGCATTATTAGCCGCTAAAGGAAAAAAAGTACCTGGCAGTTAAGCTATACGGCTTAGGGTACAACCCAAGTTCCTTTCCACTTATCTGTTTTTTCAAAAATGGCACGCAGATGTTCCAGACCCCTGAGCTGTAAGACTTCAATACTGGTCGGCTCAAAGTGCAATACGGCAAAATGCTCAGAGTTCATTTGACTATCCCATTCGTAAGCTTCTTCCGGCCGGTCAATTGGAGTCCCAGGCGCTTGAACAGAACAATACGCTTTTCTCGCTTCACCCTGAACATATTGCCAATGCTTTTCGGCTACTCCATCGGTATTGTGAAAAGTTATAATTCCACTTACTATGACTTGAACCTTTTTCTGGGGATGATAAAAGAGAAGCTGCCCCTTCGGATTACTTCGTATTTGATCGACCTTCCCTGAACGGTGATCTGTGTAGAGGACAAGTTTGAAGTCCTTTTCTACCTTGCGAAGTACTACATAACGCATGGCTATTGTGTCATTACTTGTACCTAGCGCTACATACCTAAACGGATGCTTCCTGTCCATCGCGGCACGGTGAATTTCATGCTGTACTACAGATAGCACCTGATGAAGATCGTAGTCTTTTTCGATGAGCATATTTTATCTAGTTTCAAGGCTTGGGGTTATACATAACACTCTCGGTTACCAGGCCTGTCTGGATGTTCAATTCCTCCTCGTAATTGATTATGTCTTTTGGTAGACTGTGTTTTCTCCACAATTCAGGGAGATTTTTTCTGACGTGCTCACTATTACGATACGCCCAATATTTCTCTTTGGCTTCACGAGTGGCCTGATCATAATTCACCAGGGGGTAAGGATAGTCCTTTCCAATATGCGTATTATAAAAATTTTGCTCCATCTGTGATAACTCCCAGGGTGTAGCCAATAAGTTCTCGGGTACATTGCCTAGTTCGTGAACCCACTTTTTGATAAATACCCCATAGTCATCGTATTTTTTCGCTTGCAGTATCGGATTAAAAATGCGCATCGGATGATAGCCGGTCATGCCCGCCTGCATTTGAAATTGCGGATAGTGAATGCCCGGTTCAAAATCAAGGAATACCTTCGCTAGGTACGCAGCGCCAATTCGCCAGTCCTGCCATAAGGTAAAACTCCAGAAAGTGGCCAGCATAGCGCGCATTCTAAAATTTAGATAGCCGGTTTCTATCAGACAGCGCATTGAGGCATCGATCATGGGAAACCCTGTGGATCCGTTTGACCAGGCCTTGTAATAATCGGGGCGAAATTCCTTTTCAATCCCTATAAAACCACGATTAATAGGCTCTTTTTCAATGGTATATTCAGTTTCTAATTTTTGAATGTAGTGACATCGCCACCAAAGTCGGTTGTGAAATTGATCGATGTTCCTGCCTAGCCTGTCTTTAACTGCCTTTGTTTCTTGGTACACATGCCGGGCACTGACATGACCGTGAGCGATGTATGGCGAAAGTCGGCTACAGGTTTCCTGACTAAGCGATGGTCGCGCTAAATTTTTTAAATATGATTTTGCCCGATTTTGCGTAAAGCTCTCCAAAAGCTTCATAGCTTTAGTTTCACCTCCACGCTGAAAACTCGGATCCGGTTTAGCAATAAGATCAGGGATCTTTACCATCCCATTTTGAAAATGGTTAAGATTTGGACGAATTAGATTCAGGCCACTGACATCTACGGGGAACAGGTCGCCATTCATATAATCGTCCCAGTATTTCTGCCAGCCTCTGCGGTCAGGAATATTCCGCCTTACGCCATCACGTTCAAACGTTTTCCAATTAATGCCTTTCCGTTTACACCACTTACGCACCGCCTGGTCTCTTCGATAGGTAATTTCAAGGCCTGTTTCCTGATGTGATAAAATTGCCTGTATGGCATACGCTTCGGCGATCATTTTTAATGCATCCAGTGCCTCGGCATGTAATACTAATATTTTGTTGTGCCCGATTTTTCCTCTAAAATCTTGAATACCTTGGTAGGCAAACCGCCAATGCCTTACATCGGATTCGGGAGTTGATATTAAAGAGGGCTCGAAAAGGTATATAATTAAGATGGGGTTGGGCTGTTGCATTACATAGTTAAGGACAGCATGATCATGCAGCCTCACATCCTTTTTTAACCATACCACATTCACTTTCACAAGTTGAAAACATGATTGCTGTGCAGGATGTTTATTAACAATTGTCGCGAGGTGTCACCAAATCGCATTTCATCAAACAAAAATGTCGAAATGAGCAGAACATCTTCATTTAGTTTTGTTAAATAAAATATGCTGGAGTATCTATCGGACCATCTCTTATATATTCCTTTTGTGGCTTTGAATGTTTGGATCATCTACAAGGTGATTAAGATATTCGTCTACCAAAGGGATGATGATAAGGACGACGATGAGGACGATGACGGCGGCATAACAATCGGTGATCCTGATCTTGATCTTCCACCAGGGGTTTCACTCCCCACAGAACCCCAAGAAGTAGTCATGCACTGATGGTTTATGTAGATTACTATAATGTATGACCTACGAACCGGACGACAAGAAGCAAGTTTTTATATAGCTTTATATCCTATGAAGAAATCTGAAAAAGCCGCATTTGTTGTAAGTACGCTCGAAGAAATTTATCCTGAAGTTCCCGTGCCTCTGGATCATTACAGTCCTTATACGTTATTGGTGGCTGTACTCTTGTCAGCGCAGTGCACGGACGAACGGGTAAATAAAATTACGCCTGATTTATTTGCTGTTGCGGATAATCCATTTGATATGGCCAAAGTACCCGTTGAAGATATCAAAGAAATCATAAGGCCCTGTGGTTTAAGCCCCATGAAGTCCAAAGGCATTTCTGGATTGTCAAAAATACTGGTGGAAAAATATAATGGTCAAGTACCTGAAGATATGGAAGCGCTTGAAAAATTACCTGCGGTAGGTCATAAAACCGCATCCGTAGTGATGTCACAGGCATTTGGTGTACCCTCATTTCCTGTGGACACACATATCCATCGTTTAATATACCGCTGGGGATTATCTAATGGGAAGAATGTAGTGCAAACCGAAAAAGACTGTAAGCGACTCTTTGACAAAGAGTTGTGGAATAGGCTCCACTTGCAGATCATATTTTTTGGACGCCAATATTGCCCTGCCAGGGGTCATAATCCGTACGAATGCCCTATCTGTTCAAAGATTGGCAGAACGCCGATGTTTAAAGACTTTGACCTGAAACCTGCTAAAAAATAACTGTGCTGATATTTAGAATAAGCTCTTTTTAGGAGTAGATATTGGCAGGTAGCCATAGAAGGACCATTATAAAGCTTATAACTTCTGCTTTTCAGTTGCTATTTACTTCTTATTTGTTGATTTTACTTCTATGAAATACCAAGAGTCTATTGGCAACTTTAGCTATACCTTTAAAACCCTTAAAGAAGTGATGGCCAAAGCTACGCCTGAAAGGTCGGGTGACGCTATGGCTGGCGTGATAGCCGAAAATGAAAAGGAGCGGATAGCTGCGCGTCTGGTTCTGGCTCGGGTATCACTCCGGCAGTTTCTGGAAGAACAACTTGTTCCTTATGAGGTAGATGCTGTTACGCGCATGATCATAGATACTCATGATGGATCTACATTTTCTTCCATAGCCCACCTTACCGTCGGTGGATTTAGGGATTGGCTGTTGGACTACGAAACTGACGGCGATAAAATTAAGAATGTGAGCCCGGGTCTAACGCCCGAAATGGTGGCCGCCGTAAGTAAGATTATGTCTAACCAGGATCTGGTACTTGTGGCTTCTAAAATCAGAATCGTAACTAAATTCCGAAATACGCTAGGTCTTAAAGGGCACTTTTCTACCCGGTTGCAACCCAATCATCCAACAGATGATATCAAAGGTATTATGGCCAGTACCATCGATGGTTTAATGTATGGCGCCGGTGATGCGGTCATTGGTGTCAACCCGGTATCCGATCATGTAGAGACTGCACGTGTCGTGATTGATATGTTGGAAGACCTGCGACTACGTTACGATATCCCTACGCAGACATGCGTGCTTGCGCATGTCACCACTACGCTGGACTTGATCGAGCAGGGAGCGCCTGTTGACCTCTTATTTCAATCTATCGGCGGTACTGAAAAAACAAATACCAGTTTCGGTATCTCACTTGAACTATTGGAAGAAGCCCATCAGGCAGGCCAGGAGCTAGACAGGGGTACGATAGGTCAGCATGTTATGTATTTTGAAACAGGTCAAGGTAGTGCGCACTCAGCGAATGCACATCATGGTGTAGACCAGCAGACTTGTGAGGTGCGGGCTTATGCGGTAGCCAGAAAGTATAATCCGCTGTTGGTCAATACCGTAGTCGGCTTTATCGGACCGGAATATTTATATGATGGTAAACAGATTATCCGTGCCGGTCTGGAAGATCACTTTTGTGGCAAGCTCATGGGACTTCCCATGGGCTGTGACATATGTTATACTAATCACATTAATGCCGATCAGGACGATATGGATAACCTGCTTACTCTATTAGGCGTAGCGGGTTGCAACTTTATCATGGGGGTGCCGGGAGCGGATGACATTATGCTCAACTACCAGAGTACCTCATTTCATGATCAGATTTATATTCGACAACTACTTGGCTTGCGTTATGCACCAGAATTTGAATTATGGTTGCAAAAGATGACCCTCATGGACGACCAGGGCCGAATGCTTGAACAAACTTCGGCCAATAAACTATTGCAGCTATGAGTATAGGTTGGGACCAACTGAAGTCCTTTACTGTCGCTCGCGTCGCTCTGGGTAGAGTAGGTGGAAGCCTTACAACAGAGCAGCTACTCCAGTTTCGTAAGGACCATGCCCTGGCCAGGGATGCCGTGTGGGCCGATCTTGATATAGAAAGAATGGTGACAACTCTTGACACCCTTACTTCAGATGTTATTGTAGTCAGCAGCCAGGCTACGGACCGGCAGGCATATATCAAACGCCCTGATTTGGGTAGAAAGCTGGATGATACATCGGAGAAAGAACTGAAGGGCAGACAAGGTGATTTCGAACTGTCTATATGCATTGCCGATGGCTTATCCGCCCTGGCCATAGAAAATCATGCGGCGCCTTTCTTAACCTGCTTACTGCCGCTGATAAAGCCTTTTCGACTGGCTCCGCCAACACTGATACAACAGGGAAGGGTTGCGATCAGCGATCAAATAGGACAGCTATTAGGGACCACACTATCGCTTATTTTGATCGGAGAGCGCCCGGGACTGAGCTCGCCAGACAGCATGGGTGTCTATATGACCTATCACCCGCAGACAGGAAATACCGATGAAAAACGAAATTGTATTTCCAACATCAGAAAAGAGGGGCTTTCATATGAGTTTGCCGCCCAAAAGCTCGCTTTCTTAATATCAGAATCTTTAAGAAGAAAATTGTCAGGAGTGGAGCTGAAAGATACTTTTGACGTAAATTCCATGCTTCCATCAAAAGACTGATATTCTTTCTTACTATATGAACGAAAATAAAAGTGAATTAAAAAAGACACTCGGTCCCTTAATGCTTTGGGGGTTGGGTGTAGGGTATGTCATTTCAGGTATGTATTTCGGATGGAATCTTGGCTTGGCTGAAGGCGGAACCCTGGGCCTGGGTGTGGCTACTTTTTTTATTATAATCATGTATGTCACTTTTACTTTTAGCTATACGGAATTAGCGTGCGCCATTCCGAAAGCGGGTGGTGCTTTCGACTACGTGAGATTGGGGCTTGGAAAAGACTGGGGATACCTCGGCGGCATGGCCCAAAGCATCGAATTTATATTTGCTCCACCTGCTATTGCCGCTGCCATCGGCGCCTACTTTAATATCTTTTTTCCGGGCATTGACATCACGACTATTGCGATTATAGCTTACGTAGTCTTTACGCTATTGAATATTGTGGGCGTGCGTGCGGCTGCTTATTTTGAGTTGGTTATCACGTTCCTGGCCGTTGGCGAATTGCTTTTGTTTTCCGGTGTGAGCTATTCTGTCTTTGAATCGAAGAACCTCACAGTTAATGCCTTGCCAAACGGTTGGGGGGGAGCTTTTGCCGCTATACCATTTGCGATCTGGTTTTTTCTTGCCATCGAAGGAGTGGCTAATGTAGCCGAAGAAGCCCGTAACCCTAAAAAAGATATTCTAATAGGGTTTGGGTCGGCCATACTTACCTTGGTCGTATTATGTTTATTGACTTTTACCTCTGCGGTGGGTGTAGCCGGCTGGGAAACCATAGTGTATCCGTACTCTGGTGCAGAGGCTTCCGATTCGCCGCTTCCATTGGCGCTGGGAAAAATAGTTGGAGACTCCCACTTTCTCTATCATTTACTCATAACCGTGGGGCTGTTTGGCTTAGTGGCCTCTTTTCATGGAATTATTCTGGCCGCAGGCCGCTCGACCCTTGAACTGGGAAGGCAGCGTTATGTGAGCCCATGGGTGGGGAAGGTACATTCTAAAACTAAAACGCCAGTTAACGCTCTGATTGCGAATATGATCATAGGCATACTGGCATTGCTTACCGGGAAAACAGGAGAGATCATTACGATCGCTTGTTTCGGCGCCTTGACCTTGTACATTGTATCGATGGTTGCTTTCTTTTCACTCAGAAAAAATCACGCGACACTGAAGCGGCCCTTCCGGGTCCCCATGTATCCTTATTTTCCTGCAATCGCTTTAGCGATAGCTATAGTGGCCCTTGTAGCTATGAGCGTTTACAATACGCAGTTATTACTTATCTATTTTACTATATTGGCCCTTGGTTACGTTGGGTATAGGTGGTACCAAAAGAACTAGGATAAAAGTGGATGTGAATTATTAGACCTAATAATCCAATGTTTTAAATAATAGGCCTTCACTTGTACATAAAAATACGCTAAGGGTTTGAATAACTGTCAATAGACTGTATCTTGTCCATATGGGCTCTAACATATTTTATCCCGACGACTACTTTGTCATACAAAAAAGACTAGACCATGTCAATGCAGAATCTTTGCGCCTATGGGGAACAATGAGTGTTGCACAAATGATGGAACACTGCAGCATGCAATTAGAACTCGGACTGGGTAAAATTGAGCAAGCCGATTTTGAAGGTTCTTGGTTGATGAGGACCGCTTTCGGACGCTGGTTATTCCTCTACGCTCTTCCATGGCCTAAAGGCATTCGTACACCGACCCGAATGGATATGGTCAAAAATAACATCTATCCGGATGATTTTCAATTTCGCAAAAGGAACCTATTCGAGCTGTTGGAGCAGGTCCGGCAAAGCCCAGGTTTAAAACCACATCCGTTTTTTGGCGCTATGAACAAAAGAGTTTGGGGGCGTTTGATATGGAAGCACCTGGATCATCACTTAAGGCAATTTGGTTGTTGATTATTGGAGGTCGTATCAACCTTAATTATCTAACTTTTACAACTGTGAATACGCTAGTAGTTTCAGGAACATTCGAATGATATCATTCATTGCTTTTGCATACTCCTCCAGCTTAAGAATACGTTGCCACTCCGGGCGCCCTGCGAATTTAGTCCATGCCGCTGCATGTGCTGCTTTGTTTTTAAAGCCTAATAAATAGGTGAGGCAGGGCATTTCGCCGCCTGCGATGTTATAGCCGAAGAACACCATTGGAAGTCCTACTTCGTCGAATATAACAAACTCACTGTCGTTAAACATCTTTACTTTCCTGCGTAAAGCATCCTCGTTCTTGCTGTGATAGATCCTCAACTCAAACAGTTCAGCATCTTCGCGCTTCATAAGCTGAGGAAAACCAGACGTAGAGCGGATAAGACTGGTAGTTACACCATCCGGAAGCTCCCGGTCACTAGCCTTGAAATATTGGCCCGCATCCTCTTGATATTGGGTGTCTGCTTCCAGCTTATCAAGAGTACCCTGGAACGCCATAATGTTATCAGCGGCGATCAGTAGGTAGATGCTTTTAGGCAAAGCGTCACCGGTTGCTTCAAAAGCCCCTATATTTTTCACTCCATGACGGTAAGGGCTGGTATCAGCGCGTTTTCAAAATAGCCATGTTAAAATATCTGCAGACTCAAAAAAATCAAGCTTGTAGGTTCGCAATTCGTAGATCCTGGTCTTGAGCGTGGAGCAATGTACCTAACAGTAGTAATATGTTAAATAATATCGGGCTTTTCATAGCTGCGAATTAAGTGATCAATTAAAGATACAAGAATCAGCAGCTAAATTTATTACGCTTCGGGTTGCCGGAATTGAAGAAACTTATTTCAACACGCTTTAAAATCCTAAAAAAAAAGGCTGCCCCACGCCGCGTTTTCAACAGCTACTTCGTACTGGTGTCAAATCTTAATTCAAGAAAATCGAATGTTTTATTTAAACCGTAAGAAAATGATTAAAAAATTTTTCAAACCCATAGTGTTTATGTCGATGCTGGTTGCGTTTTTCGCTTCCTGTTCGGAAGAAGAAGATCTAACGTCCACGGAAACTTTTGTCACTGAGATCGATGCTGAAGAGCTACCTGAAAGTGCCCAAGTGTTCATTGAGGATAGTTTTACCGGCGAAGTGGTGACCGAGGCTTTTTCCATTACCGGTGTGAATACACAATATGAAGCGGTATTAACTAACGACATAAACCTCGTCTTTGATGCAGCAGGTAATCTGGAAGCTTTTGGTGAAGATGTCTCCTATATTGAATGTGGTGGAAGACCTGGCGGTAGATTCGGGAGATGGCCAGGGGGATTTAATCATGGAAATGACAGTACCCAACGAGCGCAGTTTACGGAACTGACGATCGATGAATTGCCAACGGCGGTAACTGATTATATCAATGCTAACTACGCCGAAAATGAGGTCTTAAAAATATTGTTGATCGAAACAGATGAAACCTCTGAATATCATGTGCTGATTGAAGATGTAGGCGCTGTTGTATTTGATGATGAGGGAAGTTTTGTAGAAATTAATGAAGGCAGGGACTGCGCCAATTTTGAAAGTTCTTCTTTAGAGGAGCTCCCAGCGGCTATAGAGGAATATTTAGCGGCCAACTACCCGGATAATGAAATTTTAAGAGCACGTACTGGCACAAGAAATGATGTAACGGAGATACATGTACTGGTCGAGGATGTGGGCGTGTTGATTTTTGATGCGGAGGGGAATTTTGTCGAGTTGAAGACTTGCGGCATGGATAGAGAATAATTTCCCGCCGTATTAAAATGAGGATGTTCCTTGACATTTACTTGGAACATCCTCAATTTAAATTAAAACCTTTTTCCTGTGTCGGATAACATCCTCGAGCTTATTGAAGAATGTAAGTCTAACCAAAGAAGTGCCCAGGCCGCACTGTATCAAAAATATTACGGGTATGCCATGAGTATATGTTTACCTTATTCTAAAGACAGGTCGGAAGCTGAAGAGATAGCTCATGATGGCTTTCTCAAGGTCTTCACCAAAATTGCGCAGTATGATTCCGATTTTCAATTCAAAAGTTGGATTCGAAGAATATTCGTAAACAGTGCTATAGACTATTTTAGACGTAATAAAAAGCATTATTTGTCACAAGACATCGACGAAGCCAAAGATGTAGAGCATATGAATGATAATATCATCGATGTCCTTTCAGCCGAGGAAATTTTAACCCTGGTGCGCCAGCTAAGCCCGCAATATCAAATGGTTTTTAATCTGTACGTATTGGAAGGTTATAAGCATAATGAGATCGCAGAAATGATGGGCATTACGCAAGGTACGTCAAGGTCGAACCTGGCGAAGGCCCGACAAAAACTGAAAGAAGCAATGTGTCAATTTGTTAAACTATAATGCATGGAAAACTTTGACCAAAAAATAAAAGATAAACTAAACGCTGTTTCCGCCGAGGAGACCCCCAGCGAGGCATCCGTAAATCGTATGATGCAAGCGCTGGATGAGGTGCTACCGGTAGCGGCGGACGTCAAATCTCGGCCTGTTGCAGAGACTAAGAATCTCAGCCTTTGGTACAGTCTGAAAGTAGCTGCTTCCATTTCGGTAGCTATGCTACTTAGCTACCTGGTGTACAGCAGTTACACGGTTAACATTGTGGTAAGTAAGCGGGCACATGAAGCAGTACAGTTACCCGATGGTTCTTCGGTCCAGTTAAACTCGGAATCTGTGTTAACTTACAACAGGCTCTATTGGTACTTCAGCAGAAACGTGAGATTGAAGGGAGAGGCTTTTTTTCAGGTACAGAAAGGATCCACTTTTGAAGTTAGGTCAGATCTTGGAGTGACGAAAGTACTGGGCACCAGCTTTAATGTGTATTACCGTGGCATCAAATACGAAGTAAGCTGCTTCACTGGTAAAGTGAGTGTATTGAACGGGACCACAGGCAAGGAAGTACAACTTACACCGGGGAAAGGAGTGACGTGGCAAAATGATACAGATGTCAGCTTTGATTTTGATACCGCCAATTTATCCGATTGGAGAAACGGAGAGTTTCATTTTGACGATGCCCGATTTGCGGACGTTATTGAAGAATTTGAACGGCAATTCGATGTGTATGTTAATTATCCGAAAAGTCTGGGTAGAGAAGGATACACCGGTTATTTTGATAACAGAAATTTTGATGAGGCACTCAAGCTCATTTGCGACCCGTTAGGCTTAACTTACGAAGTGGAGGGTAATATAATTAACATTTCACAGCAAAAAACAGATTAATTTTGATGTTTTAGTATCTACGCAGTTTCAATGAGAAAATGTATGCTGCCCATCATGCTGCTGTTCTTACTGTCCTCGCACACGCTTTGGGCCAATAAGGTCATTGTGATCAATGAAAATTTTGAAAATGCTCCGTTGAAAGAGGTGCTACAGTTACTAAAGCAGAAGTACCAACTCAAGGTGGCCTTTGCTGATAAAGCAGTACGTGGAGTTAAAATCACGGCCAGTATTGCTAACCTAAGTGTTGAAGAAACATTTGAAGTGTTACTTGAAGGTACTGGTCTTACATTTGAACTGCTGACTTCAAACGCAGTCATTGTCAAAAAGAGTAAGCGTGATGACAATGCAAAAACTGACTTTGAGTTGAATGTTGTGGTTCAGGATGCCCTAACCGGAGAAAGGTTACCCTATAGCTATGCCTGGCTTACTCCTGATAGTATTGGGCTGACTGCCAATGTTGAAGGCTACTTTTCAGTGCCTAATGTCAACTCCAGTAAGAAAGTATTAGTGTCGTATTTAGGCTATCAGGATACTTTATTTGCAATTACCGATGCCTATAAAAACAAGAGGCTTCATATCAAGCTGACACCCAGAACCACAGAATTAAAAGAAGTAGTACTGGTTTACAACGACCGGCCTGGTAACGACTTTAAGGCTGAGGGAGCGCCAGGAAAATTAACAGTTAATCCGTCCTTCACTTCCCAGGCGCCTAATGCCGGTGAGGTGGATATCTTTAGAACGTTACAGCTATTGCCGGGTGTTAATGCTACCAATGAAATTTCTTCAGGACTTAATATTAACGGCGGAACCGCCAACCAAAACCTCGTTCAATTCGATGGCTTTACTGTGTATCATGTGGATCACTTTTTTGGGTATTTCAGCGCTTTCAATCCTTTTGCTATCAAGTCTTTACAATTGTATAAAACAGGTTTTGAAGCCAAATACGGTGGGCGAGTATCCGGGGTTATCGACATTACAGGTAAGGAAGGAAACAGCAATAAAATAAGTGGTGCTCTGGGGCTTAACCTATTGAGCGTCAACAGCTCTCTAGAAATACCGCTCTCCGATAATGGAGTCACTTTGTTCTTTTCGGGTAGAAGGTCATATACAGACATCTGGAGTTCTTCACTGTTTGATGACATATTCTCAATTTTCGAGAGCAGCCTTTCTGAAACCGAGTCTTCAGACCCGTTTGCACCGCCGGATCGTCAGCTAGAAAGCTCGTTGGACCCTGATTTCCATTACACGGATATGAACTTGAAATTCTCCACCCCGATCGGCTTGAAAAACCGGTTATCATTTAGTTTTTATAACAGCGATGATGTCCTGAATTATACCCAGAATAGTGATGTCAACTTCAGAGACACGCTGTCAATTAATACAGACAACCTGGGCTTTATTGACTGGGGCAACGTGGGGTCTTCGCTGAAGTTCTCAAGGCAATGGAGTAGTGACCATTTTTCTAATATGTTGCTATCATATTCATTTTATGAAAGCAATTTCAATGAACAGTCTACCAGCGCCACGATCTCTGCTGCTGAAGGGGAGTCCATTTCTACATTCAACCAGGAACATCGTAACAATATTCGGGATTTCTCATTTCGGTTTGATCATGAATGGAATTTTGGGAGATCGAATACGCTGCTGACCGGGATTGAAGCCTCTGCTTATGATACACAATTGAAGTATGAAGCTTTGGATTCTATCGTTGTAGATGATGCTAAGGAGAATGAACTGCTGCTCGCTCACTATATGCAGGTTACGCTTTCACCCTTACCGATGCTGTTTATTACACCGGGACTGCGAAGCTCCTATTTATCTACCAGTAGTGAGATGTATTTTGACCCACGGCTTTCGTTTTCTTATGCTGTCGACAAAAACTGGTCTATAAATGGGGCTACAGGAATATACCATCAATTTGTAAATCAGTCCAATACGGATAATTTCCTTGACAGCAGTCGGGACTTCTGGATTTTGGCCGATGATGAAGAAGTACCTGTGCAGCAGGCATGGCACACACTATTAGGTGTAGAATATACTGACCTGCGCACTACAATATCCGTCAATTACTTTCAAAAGAATTTTGATGGCCTGATGGAATATGCTTTTCGCAATGGCAACCTGATCACTGAATTTGATAACCTGGACCGGGTATTTGCTGTAGGCGAGGGAACCGCATATGGCATGGATGTACTACTTAAGCATAATACAGGACGATTTAACAGCTGGCTGACCTATAACCTCCAGTGGGCAGAACAGATTTTTCCGGAGATCAACGGCGGTAGTACGTTCTATGCCGATTACGACCAACGCCATGAGCTGAACTGGCTGGGAAGCTACTCCGCTGGACCTTTTGATCTGTCGGCTACCTGGGTCTACGGCTCCGGAAAACCTTACAGTGATGCGATAAATAATGATCTCGTGAGTAATACGCCAAATAATGACGGTGTACAGCCTAATTTTATTCGGTTCGAACAGCGGAACTCTGAGAGGCTACCTCCTTATCACCGGTTAGACCTAAGTGTCGATTATAATTTTAAATGGGGTGTGACGGAGTCGAAAGTCTCGCTTAGCATTTTTAACCTTTACGACAGAGAAAACATCCTGGATAAACAATTAACGCTGATTGCTCCGCAGGATCGCGGCAGGAGGGGACCCATCCTGTCTTCGCAGGATATTTCACTGATGGGAATTACGCCGAATATTTCGTTTCTGGTTAAATTTTAAAGTTGACGGGTGAATTGCCTGTACATCTCCTCTTTCACTTAGATAAATATTGATAAATTAATTAGGTTGGTAATATTTCTGCTCTTGAATAGAATTAGAAAGTACTTGAACAGACTTGAACGAGGTTGAACTGGGATATTTAACTTTTGAAATCGTAAGGATTCTAACTTGATAAGGAACTCAAAATCCAGTGACATGAAAAATTACTTAAAGCTCTTTACCGTAGCTGTTCTGCTACCTATTATTTCAACCACGCTACATGCCCAGGATGTTGGTGGGAATACACGAGTAAGCCAGTCCCGTACTACCATGGCCAACATTGGGCAATGCGACATTACCATCAAGTACCACAGCCCTTCTGTCAAAGGACGCAAGATCTTTGGCGGGATAATTACCTTCAACTTTGTGGTGGATGGCGTTGAATACCCATGGCGTGCAGGTTTGAATGAGCGCACCACAATCAGCTTCAGTCATGACGTAGAGATTGAATTACGCTATCTTCAAGATAAGGGATTCAATACTACTTTAAATGGGTATTGGCGCTTCTGACTAGTGATAAAGGTAAACTTCATAATAGGTATTATTAAACACGAGTTATGCATTGAATCTTGAACTATTTTAAAATGATATGATCCTGGTTTTGGTTAGATTAGGTTTTTGAATCTCAAACCTATCTTATGTCCTACTTACCCATAGAAGACTACGGAATTATTGGAAATATGCGATCTGCTGCACTCATTGGAACGAATTCATCCATTGACTGGTTTTGTTTTCCGCATTTTGATAGCCCCAGTGTATTTGCCAGGCTCTTGGATTCGGAAAAAGGTGGATACTTCAGGATTCAGGCCAAAGGAAAGAATAGTCATACCAAGCAGTTCTACTGGCCGGATACGAACGTGTTAATAACTCGATTAATGACCGATGAAGGAATTGTTGAAATTACTGACTACATGCCTGTCGGGAATGAGGTTAAGAATCAACAGGACTACAAAATTGTGCGAAAGCTCAAAAGTGTGCATGGAGATATGTTATTAAACGTGCAGTGTCATCCAGCCTTTAACTATGCGCGAGATGATCATGAGACGGTAATATGTGATAAAGGAGTTTCATTTCATTCCGCAACACTAAGTATGGCATTATCCACAGCTATTCCTTTAACAGCTACGAACAACGGGGTGGATACTGATTTTATCCTAAAAGATGGAGATTCTGTTGTCTTTATTTTTCATGAACTTGACAGTCCGGATGCCTCGCCATGCAATTTGCCTGAAGATAATGCTGAGCAGCAATTTAAAAATACCATTGATTACTGGCGCAACTGGTTGTCTAAATCCACTTATAAGGGACGCTGGCGAGAAATGGTCAATCGCTCTGTCCTTACTCTGAAGCTCTTGACATTTGAACCCACAGGAGCTATTGTAGCCGCACCAACCTGCAGTTTACCCGAGGGAATAGGCGGTGAACGTAACTGGGATTATCGCTACACCTGGATTCGCGATGCAGCGTTTACCGTATATGCCTTTCTGCGAGTCGGTTTTACCGAGGAAGCTGATCGATTTATGGATTGGGTAATTCAACGCAGCGATGAATGCCGCAATTCGGACACGTTGCAGATCATGTATGGAGTAGATGGACGGCATACATTGACAGAAGAGACCCTGGATCATCTGTCGGGCTATAAGGACTCCAAGCCTGTACGGATTGGCAACGGCGCCTATGATCAGCTGCAGCTGGATATTTACGGAGAGCTCATGGATTCCGTTTATCTGTATAACAAATATGGTTCCCCTATATCTCACCAGGCATGGAAAAGCTTGTCCAAACATTTGGAATGGGTATGCGAGCATTGGGATGGGGTAGATGAAGGTATTTGGGAGGTCAGGAGCGGCAGACAGCGATTTGTATATTCAAAAGTCATGTGCTGGGTAGCACTGGATAGGGGCATTCGCCTGGCACAGAAACGATCATTTCCGGCAGATATCCCTAAATGGGCCAAAACACGTGATAAGATCTATAACGAGGTCATGGAGAAAGGGTGGAATAAGGACAGGAAGGCCTTTATTCAGTACTATGGAAGCGACACACTGGATGCCTCTAACCTGATGATGCCATTGGTGTTTTTCATCGCCCCAAATGATCCAATGATGATCAGTACACTAAAAGAAACGTTAAAATCTCCTGATGAAGGGGGTCTGGTAATGAATAGCCTGGTGTATCGGTATAACGTCCATGAAACAGAAGACGGACTATCCGGCCACGAAGGGACCTTTAACATCTGCACCTTTTGGCTGGTAGAGGCCTTGACCCGGTCAGGTAAAACTAAACCTGAGTTTTTAGAACATGCCAGGCTTATGTTCGAGCAAATGCTTGGTTATGCTAACCACCTTGGTATTTATTCCGAAGAAATCAGTGAAAGAGGAGAGGCGTTAGGCAATACACCCCAGGCTTTTACGCACTTGGCCCTTATCAGCGCGGCGTATAATTTGGATAAGGCGCTTGGGTAGTCAAAAGAGCGTTGAAATTCAAAAACGCTGATTTGCATATATTGGTGCAGTTGGAACTGAAATACTAATTTAATTACTGAACTTTAACCTAGTAATGTTAAAGTACGGTTTATATATCGTCTTTCTATTCTCTGGTTTTGTTACTTGCGGGCAAGTTTGTGATGGTAATTTTGGAGCTAACATTTTCGGATCAGGGGATTTCGGATCGGGATCGGATCAGATTTTACCAAATGACCCTCAAATAGCTCCTGGCTATCGCTACACTACTACCTTACCGCCTGAAGATGGCTATTACCTCATAGTCAATCAAATGAACGCAAGTGAAATTTTTCCGGATTGGTTAGCCATCGGAGACAACAGTTCGGATGAAAATGGCTATATGATGGTGGTCAACGCTGACTTTGCACCGGGGCTGTTCTACGAGCAAACGATTACCGGGTTATGTGAAAACGTATTATATGAGTTTTCAGCAAATGTTATCAATTTGATTCAATCCTGGTCAACCGACAGGATCAACCCTAATGTCTCCTTTCTATTAGACGATAAGGTAGTTTATACTACCGGCAATATCCCCAAAAATGAACAATGGAATACATATGGATTTACTTTCACCACCGGCCCCGGGCAGACCGAACTGAAACTTTCATTAAGAAATAATGCTCCGGGAGGTATTGGAAACGATTTGGCGCTTGATAATATTACTTTTCGACCATGCGGATCGGAAGCCCTTATTTTACCGGCTACGGTAGCTAATATTTGTGAAGACGGGGAACCCATAAATATTACGGCCACCATCATCGGATCTGTCTTTGAAAATAAATTTATACAATGGCAGCAGAGCTTTGATGAAGGTAGGACATGGATCGATTTAGCCGGAGAAACGGATCAGGACTTTACATTTGATAACCTGAACAGTGGCTTCTATTATTACCGGTATCTCCTGGCCGACAGTCAGGAAAAATTAAGCAATGAAAAGTGCAGAACTTTTTCGAATACCAAGGTGATACGGGTTATTCCCAAGTTTGTGAATGTTACTGATTCCATATGTCAGGGTCTGTCTGTTTCTATTGGGAACAGTATCTATTCCACATCAGGCATCTATGTGGACTCACTTCAAAATATCATTGGGTGTGACAGCATCGTAACCATGGATTTAACGATTGTGGAAGATGAACTTAAGGGGTTCTTTAGAGTCGTTGATCCTTCATGTGATGACTTTTCCAACGGGAGTATTCAGGTTGAGAAATTGACAAGTAAGGGACCGTATTCAGTTGAAATTGATTATCAGCCTAAAGAGCCACCCTGGCGTATTACTCAATTGGACGAAGGGTCGTATAACTACACGATTACAGACCGATATGGCTGTGTGCTTGACACACTGATCCAAATAACGGATCCTCCTCCCTTTGAAGTTAATCTGGGCCCGGACCAAACGTTGATCTTAGGTGAAAGATTTGAGGCAAGTAATATAGTCTCGGAAACGGCTTCTAATTACGAATGGAACTCTGAATCAATCGATTGTGAACCTCCATGTACATCTATAAGTGAACTTTTTTTAGAAGATATAACTGTGTCATTAGCAGCTATTTCAAAGCAAGGATGTGAAGCTTACGATGAAGTTCAGATCATTATTGAACAGGTCACCGATGTTTTTATTCCAAATATTATCACACCCAACCAAGATGGTAAGAATGATTTTTTTACGGTTTACCCAAAAGAAATTAATGCTATTGAAATGGTAAATGAGCTAAGTATTTATAGCCGCAGCGGAAAAAAGTTGTTTGAAAAGTATTCATTTGAACCCGGCATCCCTGAATTAGGATGGAATGGTTCGCAAGATGGCCGTAAAGTAGCTTCAGGTGTTTATTACTACGCTGCAAATGTGAAATTCATCAATGGCAAATCAACACAATATGTTGGCTATGTGAGCTTATTGAGGTAAAATCCGGTTTAATGTTCAACCGGAAGGCAACTTTAGTTATTGAAGATAAAATTATGTCGCATACGTCTTTAACCAAGTTGTTAGCTATCCAGAATCAGTACAATCTTAGCTATGTTATTAAAGAAAGGCCTGTCGATTGGATGTGCTGGGTTGAAGTTAGTTCAGCTACTAAAAATTAGGAATTGTTGGTTTATGATGAGTGCCATGATCTGAGCGCTGCAAAGCCACTCATATGCCTGTACCAGATGCTATTTACGCTCGAAGATTACGCCGATGCATCGGATTACCTGGAATGGTCTAAGGAAAATTTGATTGAGCCACCAGCATTTATAGATTATTACAAATCATTGGAAACCGGTTACCAGGAGATAGAAAGCCCTCTTGGAAATATAGAAAGCTATATTCCATCTATGGACTACGAGCTTAGGTCCGGTGCATTTGATGAACTGCTTCGATGGGGTAATTCTTAGCGGTTGTTTATTTAGCAAGGTATGAAGCGCTATTTCGGGGCTCCAGGAACATTTTATCCCGTATTCATTGGGCATAAAATAGTATCGAATCGTGTCGATCTAATGCTATCAATTTTCTCAAGGCCTCACGCACCAATGCATCATCAAACTGAGTATAATTGATCTTACCTGCGAATACACCCGAATATATGGCCTGATCAAAATTTTTCAGCTTTAAACGCATTTTGGTTGGGTAACTACCATCAAGCTTAAGAACTTTACCTAGCATGTATAATACCCGGGTTTAAATATCCTTTGGTAGTGGGAATTCCCACAAAATACATAATTCGGCCAAAATTCAATTGGTTGCCATTGGCCATGCGAGTCCTGAGCTTCATAGATCATATGCACAGCGTTATCATGAAACTCTAACGCATGCGCCAAAGCTGTTCTGGCGCCTCATCTGTTTCTGGATTTAGCGCCTCAAAGCTGGCCAACCCTGCCACTTTCATGGTAGGTGAAGGGCGCTCCAATAGCTTGGTTTCTATATCAACTTCATAGTTTATAGAACCACGTACCGCCGTATTCCGTAAATTACCTTAACTGATAAGCTTAAATGTCTTAGTTGAGCCGCTGCACCTTGCATTTTTTTTATAAAAACCGGTGAAATTTATAGTATGTCGAAAGGCCTAATGATTTTTGTCTTTTTGATTGTGGACATATCTGCCTCAGGCCAGGTATGCAGTGGCAATTTTGGTACTAACATCTTCGATTCCGGTGATTTTGGATCAGGATCGTCTCAGGTTTTACCTGTCGATCCACGAATAGCTCCCGGTTATCGCTACACCACTAACCTGCCTCCTAGCGATGGTTATTATACCATTGCAAGTTCTTTGCGTGTAGGTCAGCTTCATCCCAGTTGGATTCCTATTACGGATAACAGTGAAGATAGTAATGGATACATGATGGTGGTTAATGCAAGCATTCCGCCAGGACTTTTCTATGAGCAAGTAATAACTGGCCTATGTGAAAATGTACTGTATGAATTTTCGGCGGATATTTTAAATATAAACGCCTCCTGGGCAACTGACAGGATAAAAGCAAATGTCTCCTTTTTGCTCGATGATCAGGAGGTGTATGCTACGGGTGATATACCGCGAAATGAACAATGGAATACTTATGGCTTTACCTTTACCACTAATCCCGGTCAGACGGAGCTAAAGCTTTCACTAAGAAATAATGCTCCAGGAGGAATTGGCAATGATTTAGCCCTTGATAATATTACCTTTCGCCCGTGTGGATCCCAAGCGCTTATTTTACCAGCCACTGTAGCTAACATCTGCGAAGAAGATGGAGAGCCCTTTGATATTACAGCCACTATAATTGGATCGGCTTTTGATAACCTATTCGTTCAATGGCAACAGAGCTTCGATGCCGGTCAAACCTGGGTGGATCTGGTAGGAGAGACGAATCAAAGCTTTACATTTGATAACCTGAGGAGTGGGTTTTACTATTATCGATATCTCTTAGCCGATAGCCAGGAAAAGTTAAAGAATGAGAAGTGCCGCACTTTTTCAAATACAAAGGTGATTCAGGTTATACCCAAGTTTGTGAACGTGACCGATTCCATTTGTCAGGGCTTATCGGTGTATATCGGTAATAGGAACTATTTCACATCGGGTATCTATGTAGACTCACTCCAAAATATCGTAGGGTGTGATAGTATCGTTACTGTAGACCTGACTATTGTAAAAGATGACCTCAATAGCTTTTTTAGGGTGGTTAGCCCCTCCTGCGATAATTTATCAGATGGTAGCATTCAAGTTGAAAAATTAACGAGTAAAGGGCCTTATTCAGTTCAAATTCAGGGCCAACCGAAAGAGCCTCCCTGGCGCATTAACGACCTGAGAGAAGGGTTTTACAACTACAAGATTACGGACAGGTACGGTTGTTTAGTCGATACACTAGTGCAAGTTTCTGATCCTCCTGCCTTTAGAGTCAATTTAGGCCCAGATCAATCATTGGTTTTAGGAGAAAGATTTGAAGTGAGCGACATTGTCACGGAAACAGCTTCTTCCTACCAGTGGAGCCCTGCATCGATCAACTGCGAACCGCCTTGCATTTCTGTAAGTGAATTATTTACTAAGGATATAACTGTTTCATTAACAGCTACATCTAAGATTGGATGTGAAGCCAGAGATGAAGTTCAAGTATTTATAGAACAGATTACTGATGTTTTTATTCCTAATATCATTACACCCAATGAAGATGGTAAAAATGATTTTTTTACGATTTATCCACAAGGCGTTAACACCATTGAAATGGTTAACGAATTAAGCGTCTTCAATCGCTATGGAAGGATAGTTTTTGAAAACTATTCATTTCAACCTGGTATTCCTGAATTCGGATGGGACGGGAGCAAAAGCGGAAAGGAAATGCCTTCCGACATTTATTATTATTCTGCCTATGTGCAGTTCATCAACGGAATATCGAAATCATATACTGGCTATCTGAGTTTGTTAAGGTGATTAACCGTTCCTCCTATTAGAACTGAGTCTCGTAAATTCTTAATTCACCGCCCTGGGAATGGTATTCTTGCCCGATGTATTGGAAGCCATACTTTTCGTATTAGCGATATACTCTCTGCATAATTATGGTTTCATTTTTCTAACAATTTCACTGCTCTGAAGCGCCTGTCCCGCATGCGATAAGCGTTCATGGCAGTTTTGCCTAGCTTGTTAGTAAGCCTGTGATTCACTAACGCTCCGGCAATGGCGCCAATTCCCGGTAAGAGCTGTAGCAGTTTGGCTAAATCGATGTAATCTCGGTATTCCAGCTGAAAAGTACGCCAATCGAACGTATTGAAATCGTTGGGTAACTGTTCTTTTATCACCTCCCAGTTTTCCATAATTTCATAAACCTCATTGCGTCGTTCCTGACTTGAGAATGTCAGCTGAAAGATGTGAAGAATGTAAACACGCTCTTTGTAGTCTTTGGTATCATAACCATACCTAGACGCGATCTCGAACAGCATTTTCATTTTCAAAGTCAACCACAGTGGGAAGTCGGCAAGGCTTAATAAGAAGCCTCCAAAACCAGTAGCGGCGCCTTCCACAGCGGCTGAAGAGGAGTAAAAGTTGATGCGTTCCTTTACTTCTGCGTCTATTTTTTCCAGTGTCTTTACCGCTTTCCTTTTTCGAGTGGTAAAGGAAGATCCGAATATCACGGCTCTTGTGATCTCTTTGATAGCTTTTGTTATGGCTTTATGGATCTTTTCGGGAATAATACTGTTAACCTTCTTCTGGACCTTTTTTGTCGTTCTGTTCCAAAAGTTAGGTCGTCTTCGCATGGTTGCTTGCCAAAACCGCAATTCCTGACTGACGAGATCGTAATAAACTGAATTAGTGTTACCGGTAGCCATCCAAAACCTTATACGGTTTTCAGGCTATGGAGATTACTTGCCAAACACTTACGATGTCAAAAAAATGTAGTTGTTACTAGCCTACCGGCTAAAATTACGGGGCCTAATTTTCTACCAAAAATGGGATGTTGGCATGGGCAGTATGGTTATTGCCATCTTCCACATTAATGAACAAGCGATAAGCTCCGGGTTCAGCCGGGGCGCTGAAACGGGCAAGGCTATCAGGGTTCTCTGCAAAGAGGCTATTAATTCTATCCGGGATATATTCTGCATCTCCCCCGGTTTTATTAGAAGTGCTTTCTCGCATGATCTCCCAACGATAGATTAATCCATCATTATCCGGATCGGTTACTTTTACCTGTGCTGAGTAGGTAGCCTCCGCTTTCAACTTTATACTGTTGGCGGCTCTCTGCACTTCCAGGGTAAAATCATGCAGTCTGGGCGTACGATTTTCAGGCCATTGACCGTTCCAGGCGTAGTGCATAGCATCTACCGATTCGGTTTCGTTTCCGTCGGGCATGAACATCCCAAACCAGGTAGGCGTCCGTTCTTGCTTTTGTCCCCAGAGAAACACGAAAGAGCCCATCACTTGTGATTGGGATAGAATAGAATTTTTGTATCGCCGTAGGTAACCGTCCGCTTTTTCAGAGCTATTATTTTCTATCGGCGCGCCCCATTCGGTTTTGCCCACTTCCCAATAGCCTGTGGCGCCCCACTCCGTAACCAATAAAGGACCTTTATAACCCGACTTTTCTATAAGCTCCGGAAAAATCTCAATGGCCCCGTATAACTGTACACTTATGAAGTCCAAATCGGGCGCTTGGCTAGCGATGAAATTCACATCCTTCTTCTCTATACCTGCTAAGGACGTAGTGGTGATATGATATGGGTCTAGTTCGTGGATCATTTCGGATATTTCGTTCACCTCATCCCATACCTTAGGGTTTTGTGATTCCATGTTCAGTTCATTGCCAATGCCCCAAGCCATTAGCGCCGGATGATCCTTCAGTTCCATTACATTCTTGCGGATACGTTCCAACTGCTGTTTTACAGCCTTTTCATCATTATAATCGAACCCGTGTCGCTCCAAACCCACCCAAACTCCCATGAGTACCTTTAAACCGAGTTCTTCGGCCCGGTCCAGGATCTCTTTACCATTATCCGTGCTCCAGGTTCTGAGGGAATTCCCTCCGTGCTTGGCTAACGCGTCAACACTGCCCTCAGTTACGCCGGCTCCCTGAACAAAGAAAGGCTCTCCATTCAAAAAGATCCGATAGCCTTCATCTGTATTACGAATTTCGGATTTAGTGATCTTGGTGTTCGATTCCATAGTACTAGGAGCATTACAGCAATTCAAAAATGCAGGAAGAAAGAAAAACAAAAAATAGTGTTTTTTGTTAAATATGGCTTTCATTTCGTTGGGATTGAAGTCAAATATAAAAAGTACTTTCAAGAGTAGGTAATGTTTTTAGTCGTGTACCAAACAAGCCGTATTTTAAGGCCCTTAACCCGTCGCTGCATTTCCCGGGAATGAAGCTCCGGCGTACAACCTCCGGCAAGGGAGCAGTAGGTTTTAACTGATGAGGTGACTACCGAAGTTTTGAATACATCTGATACACAGAACTTCGTAGTTCCGAAATGCTGTCGTATAGGCGTCCAATGAGAAGATTGTATCTTTCATTCGTTTAATTGTTCACGGAAGAGTAGATATTTGACGCTCCATAAAATTAAAGCGAATACATGTCAGAAAGGAAATTTTATCATGTCGGTGAACTTAGTCATGAGCAACCGGACAAAACGCAATATGAATCCGTTAAATTCAGTAAGGTACGACACCCTGAACCTTATCGTTTCGAAGTGAACCTGAGCGCAGAAGCGGGTAAAATGCAAAGTAAAACCGGTGTAGTTTCTGTCAATATCCCAGGCTTTAGTCCCGTGAAACTATATTGTGATGAGCAACCGCCAGTGGGAGAGGATACCGCTCCACCGCCATTAGCTTTTTTCTCCGCAGGTATTGGATTTTGTCTCATGACCCATCTGACAGATATTCTGACCGCGCGAAAGATCCAGGTGGATAGCCTCAAATTAGAACAACGCATTGTATTTAGAACAAACCTGGGTCATATGCGTGAGCATGGATATATGACGAACGGAGGCTGTGACATAGTTGAGACACATGTGATCATTGAGAGCCCTGAACCGGAAGAAAATATCAGGAACCTGCTCACAGAGGCAGAAAATGGCTGTATGGCCCACTTCGCCCTTAGAAACCCCATACCTTGGTCGACCCGTTTGATTTATAATAGCAAGGAAGTGGTCAATCGTTCATCAGAAGATGACGTCTGACTGTTTTAGTGCGCTGAGCATCAGCCCTTTACTCTAATGTAAACCTAGCTCTTTTGCTACCCCTTGCAAATGAGGAATTACAATGCAACCATGAGTGACTTTTGTGTAGAGAAAGAACGTTAAAGAGAGATCTGTGGTGTCGATGACTTGGTGTTACAAACTGCTCCTTTTGATAACCTTTGTTTTATGGATAAATAAGCGGTGATTTAGATTAAAATTCTTTCATTCGTGGTCATAAATCCAAGTACTATTGCCTATTCTAAATAAACCGTCCAAAGAATGGGATATTTACATTGTAATCAATGTATTTTAATAATTCCAAATTCTATTATTTTTAGAGTAATATTAAACATGTATACTGTATTGGATTTTAGATTCCGAACTTATACCAGGAAAGTTGATTGTCCAACCTAGACTTAATGAAAACCAGAAAAGCGCAGCCTGAATCCGAGGATAACTTAGATGTACTATGTCAAGATTGCCTTGAAAAAACAGATTTTTCCAATCGATCAAAGCGGAAATTTCACCATCCTCATTTAAAAAATCTGAATAGACTTGAAGTGCACAAGTCACGAACTCATCAAGGGCTTCTTACGCGGATTGGACTATTTTGCGTAGAGCTATATTCCGGCTGGTTACGTTTTTACAAGAAGGCGCATAATAAGTTATTTCCTCGCAGAAATAAAATCTATGGTAATCCCAACCCTGACCATGTGGTAACCGGTTACCTTACTTTTGGTAGCAGAATGGCTGATGCGGATTCTCCCATTTTTAATATGCACCTGGAACTATGGGCAAGAACATTCTGGGGAGGGTATAGAAAGCTTAATCAGGGTACATCAGATCGTGAAGGAAAATTCAGCCTGCCGTATGATTTGTTTTATGTTCATCGGTTCTACATCAGAAAGGTTTGGTTGGCCGTCTATCAAACAGGCTATGAACATTTCTCAAAAAATGGCCAACACGCTCCTGAATATACCGAGTTCAAACGTGTTCGCATAAATAAGTCAGACTTAGTTGGGATTAACTACAGTTGTCGTCAGGTTCAGCTTTTCTATTGGGAATATCGGAAGGATACCCCATTACCAAGGGTAGTGATTAAGGACCACGATAAAGATGCACCAGATAAGTATTCACCTGGTTTCAATGAAGCCATTGAAAAGACATTTGTTCCTATTGAGTTGATCAAGCTCAAGCACCTTGAGATGATTCGGCTGAAGCAGGGACTCACCTATCAGCAAATAGTGAAGGACTACCCAGAAAATTTAACTGTTTGCATGGAGAAAAAACAACCGGGAAGTACAAGAGGGGATGACTGGTTCGGCCAACGCATGATGAACGGAATGTATGCTTGTGATTTCGATCGAGACCCTAAGAACCCGGATCTCTATTGGGTACACCATCATTGGGGATCCTATGAAAAAACGTATCACTATTATGCCATGCCAGATGTGGACATGTGGTTTGAGCTAAAAGAAGACGGGCTACCTAAACCTGTAAAGATCACCCTTACAGGCCCACTGACAGCTCAAGAGAAAGATGAAAAGCAAAAAAGGACCTTTACGCCTGCCGATGGAGAGAAATGGTTGGCGGCAAAACGTGTCTGTCGAGTAAGTGCGGGTTTAAACGCTGAACTTTCACACCACTTTGCCGGAACCCATATCAATTCAGAACAGTACGCGATTGCATGTTCTAGAAATCTTAGACTGAATCCGATTGCCGGATTGCTTAAATCTTTCCTGCGCTCGGTCGTGTTAGTGAATCATACTGCCGACCGAATTTTGGTTGGGAATGGATACATCACTTCAGCATGTGCCCTTACTCCAAAAGGCATTGATCAGGTAGTGTATAAAACGATGGGAACGTTGGATTGGAAAGGATATCGACCCATGCAACCGATTAGTGAAGCGCATACTTACGCCAAAGCCTCTAATTTGTTTTGGGATGTCGTCTACGAATTTGTGTCCAACTACATCGATGATCCTGATAACAAGGAACAGATTTTAGCGCATTGGTTTGAAATATATTGCTTCTCTGAAGATCTGGTTAAGCATAGCGTGCCTTTTTTCCTTTGCAATTATCTGCAGCATGCTTTGCTTGATGGTAAAGGAAATATGAAGATTGACTCAGATTGGTACAAGCAACCTCACAGGATGGATTTAAACGACGATCGACCGGAAGTGGATGGCATCAAGAAGGCTGTTTCAAGAATTACTGATAAGTCAGCAGGTGATAAAGTTTCTGATGAAGATCTAAACCATCTAAAACAAGCATGCACTTATATGATTTACCAGGCCACTTTCGGGCATACCTGGTCCAACTCCAAACAATATGATGATATCGGGGAAGTGCTGTACTGTAGCCTGGGGATTCGGTTCGGAGATGGCCCGGATGGTGTGATGGGACCAGAATCAGATTATTCCATTGCTCCGGACCTTACCCGTTCCACTCAGATGATGTGGTGGAGCAATATGCTATCTCATACGGGGTACGGATACATTATAGCAGATGAAGATGAGGATGTTCCTCCTGCTTTGAGAGAAAGCCTTGAAAAACATCGGAAAGCATTTGCCGATCTCGATTTAGACATAAACATTATCCAGTCCAGAACCAATATTTGACAGACTCAAATACATGAAACCAAACCGAACTCCCATTTACAAATTACTTGGTACTCCCATTCATCGTTTTTTTGGAATCGTCAGGCTTTGGATCTACACGAAGGCATTTACCTGGGCGCTCACCATCTATGGTAGTATCATCATGCGAGAAAAGATGTCGCACAATAACGGAATCGCTGCCGTTGGCTCAATACGATTTGTTGATAACCCTGGATTCCCCTTGCATCCGTTTTTTGAGCCGGGAAAAACACTTCCATGCCGGGTAAGACATGCCGCCGCTTCCTTTATGGATGACGCTATGCGAGTGGTTAGAAGTATGTCCATAAAGATGGCCGATACAGCCAAAAAAAGTCCCATGGATATTGAGCTGAATACGGGTGAAACGGCTCTTTTCTGGTCAATTGCCAGCTTCTTTCGGTTTGCTAAATATAAAAAAACTCGTTTTGGAATGCAGTATGAGGACTATTATCGAAAATACCCAACCGGAGTTGAAGGAGCGCATGTGGGAATGAGACGAGACCCAACTTCATTTTCTAATCTAAGATATTACACGCAAACACCTTTTATGTATAAAGCAGACGACAATGTGCCGCGGTACATCAAGTACCGGACGATTCCAGCTGAAGATGTACCTGAGACAGGTCTGTTAGACGAATACGATATGTTGATTCCTACTGAGAATCAACGTATTTTGCCAGGAGAGACACGTGTTAGAAATTACTTGAAAGAAGAATATGTTGAAACGCTCAGGACGGGTCCCATAAAATATAAACTTCAGGTTCAGCTTCATGAAGCCTCCGATGACGATGATGCAGAGATCTTTAACTGCTGCAGAAAGTGGGATGAGGCATCTCATCCATGGATGGATCTCGCAGAGATCACCATTAATAAGCCCCTTGACTGGGCCGAAAGCACCCGAATGATCTTTACCATGAAGAACCTTCCAAAAGGTCTGGGTATTATTCCATCTTATTCTATTTATGATTATAATTCGCTGAATTTTCTGCGGAGGCACTCAGACCTGGCAAGAAACGCGCGTGTGTGGGCCATTAAGATCTTTGGGATGCCTCCTGAGATTCCTGATAACGATGTTCGGAATTCTAATAGCGCTTAATTGACTATGGCAGAAGAACTACTATATGAAAGTAAAAACTCTAAGGTTTTTGTGAAGGATGACGAAAACCTGAAAACCAGAGTTATTACGAAGATCCTTAACCAGGAATTCCCTTCTCCGGAGGTGATCAGCAAATTTTATAATGAATTTGATCTTACTCATAATCTGTCGATAGAAGGGGTTCGTCAAAGTTTTGAGCGAAGAAAAGTGAACAATCGTCATGCGATTGTGATGCAATATGTTGCTGGCAAAACCATCAAGGAAAGGGTAGAAGGTGAAGTGTTTAGTATTCCTGATTTCTTAAACTTTGCTATTCAAATAACGGGAATCTTATCAAAGGTGCACGAGGCGAAAATTATTCATAAAGATGTCAGTAGCCACAACCTCATTATTGACGAGGAGCGTGGCAAGGTGCATCTTCTGGATTTTGGCATTTCTACTAAGCTGAACCTCAAAGAACAAAACCTGGAGAACCCGGAAAAGCTGGAAGGTTCATTGATGTACATTTCCCCCGAGCAGACCGGTCGAATGAATCGGATGGTTGATTACCGCACCGATTTGTATTCTCTTGGCATTACTTTTTATGAAATGCTAACGGGCAAATTGCCTTTCCAATACACAGATTCTATGGAAATGGTGCATGCACACCTCGCAAGTCAGCCTCCTTCCATTTCATCCTACAGAGAAGATGTTCCTGACATAATACAACAGATTATCAGCAAGTTAGCGGCTAAAAATGCAGAGGATCGCTACCAATCCGCAAGGGGGCTAATGAAGGATATGGAGCAGTGTTTGGAAATCTGGAACGAGACAGGAGATATTCAGGATTTTGAGTTGTGCCAACATGATTTTTTAGGAGATTTTCAGCTACCTCAGAAACTATATGGAAGAGAGAAAGAACTAGGCCTCTTGATGGATGCTTTTAGTCGGGTATCTGAGGGCGAGTTAGAGACGGTCTTGGTGGGAGGATACTCGGGTACGGGTAAATCCGTATTGGTACATGAGACACATCGTCCTATCACTGCTAAACGAGGGTATTTTATGGAGGGTAAATTTGATCAGTTCCAACGATCAAAACCCTATCTTGCTTTCGTACAGGCTTTTACCAGTTTGGTGGCTATTTTATTAACAGAGAATAAGGCGAAGCTGGAACCCATCAAGCAGCAAATTAATAATGCCATAGGTGATGAAGGGAAGGTGCTCACAGAACTCATTCCAAACCTGGAACTTTTGATTGGGCCACAACCGGAAATCCCGAGGTTAGGTGGTCTGGAGTCACAAAACCGACTAAACTACTTGTTTAGCTCATTTATCAAAGCCATAGCCACCGCCGATCATCCTACTGTTCTTTTTATTGACGATTTACAGTGGGCCGACAGCGCTTCCTTGTCTTTACTCAATGCATTGATGTCCAATAAGGAGCTTAGCTACTTTATGTGTATCTGTGCTTATCGTGATAATGAAGTGAGTCCGGATCATCCGTTTATCATTACTATAGAAGATATTCGTGACAATGGAGGGAAGATCAGTGAGATAAAAATTGGCAATCTGGGAAAGGAAGACACGCAACAATTGATTGCTGATTCGATTAATTTACCCATTGATGATACGTATTCACTATCAGGTTTGGTCTTTGACAAGACGCATGGAAATGCCTTTTTTGTGACGCAATTCCTGAAGAACCTGGCAGAGGAATCACTGTTGTATTTTGATCATCAGGAACGAAAGTGGAAATGGGATATTGAAAAAATCGATGAGCGAAACATTACAGATAATGTGGTGGAGCTTTTGGCTGGAAAGATTGTTTTTCTACCGGAAGAAACGCTAGAGTATTTGAAAGTGGCCGCATGCATTGGTAGTCAGTTTGATACAGAAACGCTTAAAGCCGGTCATAGGCAGGTAGCTCAACCCGATGATTCCCAGGGAGCGTTAAATCCTGTATTAGATGCACTCCGGGCGGCGCTTGCAGAAGGGTATATTACTCCGGCGGAACATCAATTCCGATTTATCCATGATCGGATTCAGCAGGCAGTGTATTCATTAATTCCGGATGAAGAAAAAAGCGCTTTCCATTACGAAATTGGCACTCTTTTGCTGAAAAAAGCCTCCGAGGAGCAACTGGAAAATCAATTATTCGAAATTGTCAATCAATTGAACCAAGGGCTTGAGTTGATCGATTCCGAAGAAGAAAAGGAAATGATTGCAGATTTAAATCTGCGTGCCGGTATAAAAGCCAAAGATTCCTCAGCGTTCCAACCCTCTCTGACTTATTTTGAGACCGGTATCGGGCTGTTGAAGGGCGATCATTGGAAATCCCAATACGAACTTAGCCTTGGCCTCTACACAGAAGCTGCTGAATCGGCCTATAACATGGGTGAGTTCGAGCCCATGAATAAGAAATTGGGTATCGTATTAGCGAATAGAAAGGAATTGATGGATGTTGTTCGGCCCTATGCCATACGGATCAACGCACTAAAAGCCCAGAATAAACTCCAGGAAGCCATCGATACCGGCATTGAAGTATTAGATCAACTGGGAGAAAGATTCCCTAAAAAGGGACCCCTTCCTTTGGTTATGATTGATTTGATCCGAACGAAGATTAAGCTGATAGGCAAGGACCCTGATTATATCCTGGGAATGAAAGAGATGACCAACCCCTACAAAGCGGCAGCGCTCAGGATTCTTAATGACATAGCGTCGCCTGTTTACTGGGCCCGACCGGCTATTCTGCCTTTTATCATTTTCCGAATGGTCAGGCTTTCTTTAAAATATGGTGTAACGGAGATATCAGCGTTCGGTTTTGCCACCTATGGCTTGCTCATGTGCGGAGTATTGGGAGACATGAGCGGGGGATACCGTTTTGGGCAAATCGGGTTAACGCTACTTGATCGATTCGAAGCGAAAAGGTGGTTGTCGCAGATATATACACCGATCTACGCACTCATTAACCACTGGAGTGAGCATGTTCATAAGTCGCTCGAACCTTTTTTATACTCTTATAAAGTAGGTTTTGAGACAGGGGCTATTGAGTATGCTTGTATTAATGTAAATATTTACAGCAACCATATTTACCTGGGAGGAAAACCGCTTGACAAGTCTGAAAAAGAGATGAGGCTATTTAGCGAGCAGATGTTGAAGTACAAGCAGGAGACCAATTACAATTACAACGAAGTATATCGCCAAGCAGCGCTCAATCTTTTAGGTCGCTCTGAAGATCCTACTGTATTGGTCGGAGAAGCTTATAACGAGGTCAATATGGCGCCTATTCATGAATCAGAGAACGATCGTGCTGCTACATTCCTGATACATATCAACAATTTGATGCTTGGCTATCTTTTTCACAAGTATGATAAAGCACTCGAGCACGCGAAGCTTACCAGGCCGTTATTGGATGCAGTTTTAGCAAAATATGATGTCGCCATATTCTGGTTCTACGAGGGATTAGTAAGCCTGGCTGTAGCACGAGAGGCAAGTGGCAAAAAAAGGCGTTTGTTGATTCGTAGGGCAAAGAAAAATAGTTCACAATTCAGAAAATGGGCAAAATTCTCTCCGGTTAACCACCAACATAAGCTGGACTTACTCATTGCGGAGATGGCTGCGTTAAAAGGCAATGATGATAAGGCCCGTAAGCACTTTGATCTGGCCATAAAGGGCGCTGAGAGCGGTGAGTTTCTCAATGAGGAAGCCCTTGCATTAGAAAGGGCCGGGTCTTATTATTTATTTACGGGTCAGGATTTTATCGCTGAAAATTACCTGCGCAACGCTTATCAGACCTATAAGGAATGGGGAGCTGTTGCAAAGATGCAGGACCTGAAAAAACGTTTCCCAAAGATCCTGATCGGTTTTGAAGAGGACAGATCTACCGTTACTATTGAATCGTCAAAGAGTAGTGGTAATTATAAAGAGAGTCCCTCGCTTGATCTGGAATCATTAATGAAAGCGGCTCAGGCGATTTCAGGAGAAGTGGTACTAGAGCGATTATTGAAAACCCTTCTCAGTATCAGTATGGAAAATGCAGGTGCGGAATCCGGTTGTATACTCCTGAAGATGGACGACCATTGGTTTATTAGGAGTTCAAAGTTTTCAAGTAAGGAATTGCAATCTGAAAATGCTAAAATCCCTCTTCATGAGAATAAAAGAATTCCTGAGAGCTTGGTGCAATACATTCAAAATACAAATGAAAGCCTTGTTTTGAATGACATTTCAAAGGACTCAAGGTTTAGGTCAGATCCTGCGGTAAAGGAAAACGAGCTGAAATCTGTTTTATGCCTTCCCATGCTTAACAAGGGAAAGCTGGAAGGGATTTTATACCTAGAAAATAATTTGCAGGAATCTGTTTTCACGGAAAACCGGGTACGTTTTCTTGAATTGCTATCCGGGCAAATAGCTGTGTCGATGGAGAATGCTCAGCTGTACGAAAATTTAGAAAATAGGATTGCGGAAAGAACGTCGGAATTAAAAGAATCACTGGAAAACCTGAGGTCCACCCAAGAGCAACTTAAAAGCGAGCATGATAAGCTGGATATTGCTAACAAGACAAAATCAAAGTTCTTTTCCATCATCTCACATGATTTAAGAGGCCCTATGGCCAATTTAATGGCCTTTAATGAATTGATTAAATTCCATATTATCGAAACTTATAATGCAAAAAATGATGAAGGATTGGACGAAATATTCAGGCATCTCAAGAATTCCGCGGATCAGGTTACCGCTCTCCTTGACAACTTATTGAACTGGGCCTTAAAAGAAGAAGGCGCTATGCCTTTCAATCCTGAATTGTTAAATATAAAGATATGCTTCGATGATAACATATCATTGATGATGTTACAAGCTCAATCCAAGTCAATCGCGTTGGAAACGCAATGTGATGAATCCATAGAAGCCAACTTAGATAAGAATAGTTTCATGACGATTTTAAGAAACTTAACCAGTAACGCAATCAAGTTTACAGAAGAGAATGGAAGAGTTGGCTTTTCTGCACATATTGAGGGAGAAGAACTTATACTCGCCATCTCCGATACGGGGATAGGAATAGAAAAAGATAAAATTTCCGGTCTTTTTGAACTAAGAGATTCTAAGGTGAAGTATGGGACAAAAGGTGAAAAAGGTACGGGGCTAGGTTTGAATTTGGTTCATGATTTTGTGAAGGCTAATAAAGGAAATATTATCGTAGAAAGTGAAGTAGGGAAGGGCACTGTTTTTAAGATGAATTTTCCATTGCGTTGACCTTCTTGATTGGCTTCTCTTTTAGCATCAATTGCTAAGTTAACAGGTAGTTTTTTAGCTTTGTCCGGTATCCAGGCAGGGTGCATTCAAATTGTCGCGATTGCCTTTAACTGTTTAAATCGTGTCTCCTCCGCCAGTTGATGGAGGAGACATCTTCTATGTTGAAAAACAAGCTTTGAGCCGAATAAATAATCTTTTTATTCATA